>MDSZ01129197.1_pt1 | contig 31490 bp, 25 predicted proteins | sample 811201 | NCBI WGS metagenome assembly MDSZ01 (sample SAMN05326647, study PRJNA326480) | marine metagenome | isolation source: seawater | place: Indian Ocean: North | collected 2010 | reverse complement strand
TTTAGAAAAATCAATCTGATTTGGACTATCCCAATGATCTATTAATTTAATAACGTAATCCTCTCCAATCTTTTTTTTAATTATCTCTTTTACTCTTAATTTATCAGCTAGAAGATGATAGTGTGGATTTCTATCATTGAGGCTTAGCCATCTTATCTTTTCATTGAAAGTAATAGGATTTTTGAGGTCAGGTTTCTTTACATCCCAACGACTTAAACTAATATGGCAAAACTTCTCATCAGATAAGAAAGGGGATAAAATTTTGAGTAGAATTCTTTGAATTAATGAAAACTTATCTGAATTAGTCATAGTTAGATTTTATAATATTTTTAGATCTTTTTTCATATTAAAATGAGCAAAATTGAACTTAAGATTAAACTCCTTTGATTATAGTGTTAAGAATTAATCGAAACAAATCATAATATAAAAAATCTTGCATAAAGATATTTGAACTAATTAAATTTTTAAGAAACAAAAAGAATCGGCAATTTATATATTTTTAGAAATAATTATTAATGTATAAATTCTATTAAGGTTAATCCTAAAAAGGCATTCTTTTAACTAATTTTAATTTGTAACTACATCCATGTTTTGTAGTATATTCTGCCAATCATTTCTCTAATGGCTAGGGTGCTTATACTTAGACTTCGAGCATTAGGAAACCAATTTAATGGATTAGAAATTGAAGATCTTATACTTCTTTTTTTACTTTGAAAATCAACAGGAAAAGGTTGCACAATAAATTTTTCACTTTCAAAAATCTTTTTAGATCTTTCCATATGGAATGCACTTGTGACCAAAATGATATTTTTGCTTTGATGAGGAAATTTTTTTTGTATTAATTCTCTAACTGCTTTGGCTTCTCCAGCTGTATTTAAAACTGGATAGGTAGTATGTAAATCATTTAATGGCACACCCATAGAGTTTGCGGTTTTAACATAAAAATCACCTTCTGGTGATTGATTCGGATTGTAAGGGCTACTACCTCCAGTAAAAATCAATTTATTAGATTTGCCAGCTTTATAAAGTTCTACACCAGAGAAAAATCTATCTGCATCGTTCCACTCAATTATTTTTGAATTACTATTAGGCATATTAATACCCCCACTAAGAACAACTATTGCACCAGCTGAGCTGGCTGAAGAATAATCTAATCTTTGCCATGGAAACTCAATAAATCTCCATAACCTATTTGAAACAATGTTATTACTGAAAATAATCAATAAGGCGATAGCAGAAATTAGAAATTTTCTTGTTTTCCTAAAGAGGAAAATGATTAATAGTAATAGTGAAATTCCTAGTGGGGAAAAAATTGTTGGCAGTAATTTGGTTAGTAAATACGTAATAAGCTAAATATCTTTCGGCAATCTAAGCTAAAAAAAAATAAAATACCAAGGCAATTTAGTAAAATTAAGAATTTTTAATTATTATGATTAGCTTAAAAAGATGTAGTATTAATAAATAAAATTTATTGATGGTTAACTCATTAATATTTAATTTAAAAGTAATCATTTCTCATACTATATGTTTTTAAATTCTCTCTTCCTAAATAAATATTTATTCGCTGGAGATACACTAGTTTTTGATCGATGGAAATGGATAGCTGGTAGATTACCAAAAACAAATGAGAATTGGAAGTTACTAGATGTAGGATGCGGATCTGGGGCTATTACCTTAAAAGCTTCAAATTTGGGTTACGATTCTATCGGATTAACCTGGGATAAGAAGGCTGTCCAAAAGTGTTCTCAAAGGGCAAAAAAATTTGCATTAAAAAATTGTAAATTTGAGGTTTTCGACGCAAGAAACCTTAAGGATTATACTAATGGGGAATTTGATGTAATTTTGAATACAGAAAATGTTGAACATTTAATTGATGATTTGAGTCTTTTTCATGCAATGTTCTCTAAATTGAAAAAAGGAGGTACTTTATTACTGACCACACCAAATTATTATTATAAATCTATTACTGATTCAGATAATGGACCTTTCAGTAAAATTGAGGATGGTTGGCATATAAGAAGAGGTTATTCTAAAGAAATGATAAAGGAACTATGTATGCAAGTAGGTTTTAAGGTAGAAGAAATTTCTTATTGCAGCGGTTTTCTTTCCCAAAAAGTTACTTTTATAATAAGAATCTTATCTGAAATTATTGGAAGAAAAATGGCATGGCTAATTACGTTTCCTCTGCGAATATTTCCAATTCTTTTTGATAAGATCCTTTCAAAAATTACAAATTATGCAAATTATTCCATTTGTCTTGTCGCATATAAACCTAGATTCGAATAAATTAAATTTAGAACAAAATTATAAATATCCTTAAAAAATAATTTATTATTCAAGATATGAAAGGGGAAAATCTATTATTAAGCTGTATTTAAGAGATAAATAAACATGATCCTTTCAAAAATTTAAATTCATTACGTATTAAAAAATTGAATATTTTTTTCTTTTAGACTTGATCATTTGCTATATATATATAAATCTTAAGAAAATCTTGAAAAAACTATTAATTTTAATTTTAAAAAAGCTCTCTAGAATAATCAACAAAATAACTCCAGATGAATTAGCAAAAAATAATTTAGCCAATCCTTCTGGGGTATATAGATTACTAACAGAAGCTAATGATAAAGTTACTTATGATTTAATTGGGGAAGATTTAAAAAAATCTATTCCTTTTGACGATATTAATAATGCATGGAAATATGCAATTAAATTAGCCCTATCAAATGAAAAGAATATAACTAAAGAAGATAATTTATTTTATCTAGAATTTGGAGTATGGAAAGGAAGAAGTGCTAACTTTTGGTCTAAATATGTGAAGAAACTTTATGTTTTTGATAGTTTTCAGGGTTTAAGAGAAGATTGGACTGGTGTGACAGGAAAAGGTACATTTAATTTAAATGGGAAAATACCAAAACTAAATAAGAATGTAATACCAATAAAAGGGTGGGTTGAAGATACTTTATGTGATTTTTTAGAGAAATATAAACCTAAAATAAATTTTGTTCATTTGGATATGGATTTATACAATCCAACATCATTCACATTGCAAAAAATTAAACCATATTTAGTTGATGGTGCGATAATTTTATTTGATGAATTTTATAATTATTTAGATTGGCAAAATGGAGAGTATAAAGCTCTCATTGAGGTTTTTGATAAAACTGAATATGAATACAAAGGATACATGGTAAACAATCAACAAGTATTTATTAAAATCAAAGTTCTTTAGACTAGCCTTGCTCATTAAAACTAGATTTAAAACCATCGATAGAAATTTTTAATTGTTCATTAATTGATAATCTTTTGATGTTATGTTTTTTTAATATCTGATTAAAATTATTTGAAGAAGATGAATAGTCACTAAATATTTCATGATTTCTATTTTTAGATATAATTTTTATATCACCAATAATATTAGATATTTTAAGTGCTAGAGCATATAAATCTAACTTGTCATTGGTTGCATCAATGATAAGTCCATTATTTTGAACTGAATTTAACCAATTAAACGAATATTCTATAATCGTTTCTGCTGATACATAACTCCTTATAACCTTCCCTTTAGAATTAATTATTATAGATTTATTTTTAAGAGCTGAACTTATAAAATGACATAAAGCATAGACTTTTGGAGAATGAATATAGTGACCAGTTAATCCATAAATTCTTAGTACAAGACAATTACCAAATTTAGAGAGTTTTTTTTCCTCAATTAATTTGAGATAACCATAAAGATTATTTTCTTTATCTCCATTTTCTATGAATTTATTAACTGCGCCAGAAGAAGTATAAACAATTCTTGAGGAAGGATTATTTTCTATGAATTTTTCTAGACAATTTATTATTTGAAGATTTTGATTTATATATTCTGATTTTCCAAGTGATTTAATTTTATCTTTTGTTAAAAAAGCAGTGTGAAATAAGGATATATTTTCTTTAGATATTTTTAGGTTATTAATTTTTTTAAGAGAGTGTATTTTTATATTTTTTCTGTAAATTTTTAAAACTTTGTCTCTACTGCCAAAAACTATTACCTTTTCATTAAATTCTTTTTCTTCTAGAGTTTGTATTAAATATTTTATTGCAGTTTTTCCAAGCCAACCTGTGCCTCCTGTTATTAAAATCATCTTTAATATTAAGTTGAATACTTTTCTAAAGAGAATAAGCTTAGACTAATAATATAAATTAAAACAAATTTAGAAAAAGCAAATTTCACTATATTTAAAAATTAAACTTTATGTTTTTCTTTAGATACTCTAGCAGATTTTTTTTTCTTGAAAATTTTAAATTATTTTTATGAAAATTATTTGTTTTTTATGTTCAAATTTTATAAGTCTCTAATAAAAATAAAAGGTTTCAATATCATAAAATCATAATAAAATTATTTAGAAATTCTTCTTAGATGTAAACAATAAAAAGCTATAATATTTTTTAATTAAATTAAAAAAATCAAAATTATTTATTAATTAAAAATGCAGCGTCAAATAATTGAAGATATATTATGATCCTAAATAAATAATTAGGCTGTTAACAGGAGGGATAAAAATATTAAGAATTTCTGATAAGGTTATTTATTTGCTTAATAAAATATAGTATTATTTTATAAAAGTAAGAATTTATTATATTTATTCATTAATTTATTTATTATTTTATTTATGAAATCATTTAATCCAAACGCTAATAAATTAGGAGGTTTTTCTGAAAATGACGGCACTATAGATTTCTATTCAAGAATTAATTGCTTAATTAATAATGATTCAGAAGTCTTAGATTTTGGAGCTGGAAGAGGAGCTTGGTCTGAAGATGAAATTTTATTTAGAAAAAAGACTAGAAACTTAAAAGGTAAAGTTAAAAAAGTTTATGCATGCGATGTTGATAAGGCAGTTTTTTTAAATAAAAATGTAGATGAGATTTTAACTATGGAAGATGGAAAGGTGCAAGCTCAAGGTGAATCGATGGATATAATAATTGCAGATTATGTTTTAGAGCATATCGAAAACCCAAAAAAGTTTTTTAGTGAAATAGATAGATTATTAAAACCTGGAGGATGGTTTTGTGCTCGAACTCCTCATAAATATAATTTAATTTCATTATTTGCAATGCTTATTAAAAATAATTCTCATTCTTTTTTTTTAAAATATGTACAACCTGATAGAAAGGAAATAGATATTTTCCCTACATATTATAGAATGAATACACTAAATAAAATAAAAGAAATTTTTAAAGAATATAATGACAAAAGTTTTATTTACCGAACAGATCCATCATACTATTTTGGTAAAAAAAGTATTTTTTATTTACAAAAAATTTTGGGTGTTTTTCTTGTAGATCCATTAATAGGTAATTTATATATTTTTAAACAAAAATCCCCTCTGAGCTAGAATTCAATAATAATTGATTGAATTAAACTTTATCTAATTAAAAGATTATTTTTGATCATAACCTTTCAAAACCAAACATCAATTAACCCTCACATCAAATCTTTAGTAAAGGAAAAAAATCTTTTATTAGATGAGTGATTTGTCTTTTTAGAATGCATAAGGTAAATGATTTTAGTCCGCTTATGCTCTATAAGAATTTCAATTTTTATACTTTTTCATTGCAAAATTCAATAAAAAAGCTAAAGAAGCAAAAAACTTAAGTGGATTCCATTTGAGTAGGTTTAATTTCAGGTTCCATATCTCCAAACTTTCTACCAAATGCCATTTTAGGGTAAACATTACTATGCCTTGATAATGGGATTTCAAGTAATACTGGATCACTTGTACTAAACAAAAATTCTAAGGATTTACTTATATTTTTGAAAGAAAGAATATTGAAAGCTTGAATTCCATAAGCTTTAGCTATTTTTACGAAATCTGGAGCACTATATCCTTTTAGAGTTGATTGAGTATTCCCCTTGAAATAAGAATCCTGAAATTGTCTTACCATTCCATGACAATAGTTATTAAATAAAATGATTTTTATAGGTATATTGTTTCTTTTAACTGTTTCTAATTCTTGAATATTAAGTTGAAAACTACCGTCTCCACTAATCAATAAAATTTCCTCTTCTTGACTTCCATAAAAAGATCCTATAGCAGCAGGCAAACCAAAACCCATAGCACCCATGCCCCCTGAGGTTATAAATCTATCTTTAATTTTTAATTGCAAACTTTGTGCAGACCACATTTGATGTTGCCCAACGTCAGTAATATATATTTTTGGTTTGGAGTTATAACAACTTAATTCCTTCAGTAATTTTATGGGGTTTATTTCATTCTCTATCTTTTTATATTCATTTTCCGAAGGATATTCATTTTTTAAAGATTGAATTTTATTTGACCAGTTTTCCATATTAGAATTTAATTTGAAGCTTAAATTTCTTATTTTCTTTTCAAATGAGACAATGGAAGTTTTTATTGAATTAGTTGGAGAAAATCTTAATCCAATTTCGTTTTCATCAATATCTATTTGCCAAATTTTTTTATTATTACAAAATCCATTTAAATCTGAACCAGTTTGTCTAATATCTAACCTACTGCCTATTGTAATAAGTAAATCTGAATCAGCTAATAACTTGTTTGCCCATCGGTTTCCATAAGACCCTATAAATCCTACTCTTAATGGATGATTATAGGGTAAAATGTCTGTTCCCATTAGTGAATTTACCACTGGTAAATTAAGGTACTCGATAATTTTTTTTGATGAATTTCGGTTATGAAAATTTGAGCAACCGCCTCCTGCTAATAATAGGGGTTTTTTAGAAATAGATATTTCTTCTTGCAATAAATTTAGTTTTATATCCAATAAATCAGTTGTATTTTCTTCTGAGGAGGGGTTCTTATTTTGAAAATTCAATTTACTATAAGTTTTAAGATACTTTCCGACTAATCCATCTCTAATAATTTCAGATTGAATGTTCATAGGAATATCAATTACACAAGGACCTTGACGACCTTGTAAAGCTATATGGAAAGCATTTTCAAGTATTTCTGGAAGATCTTGGGATTTCTCAACTTGAAAAACAGATTTGCAAATTGGCTCTACTATAGAAATTATATCTGTCTCCTGAAAACCAAGTTGCCTAATATTTTTATCTTTTTTTAATTCATAAGTATTTACCTGACCTGTAATAAAGATTGTAGGTATTGAATCAAAATAACAACTACCGATAGAAGTAATTAAATTTGTTGCTCCAGGCCCGCTTGTTGCTAAAGCCACTCCAGGAATACCTTTTACTCGCGCATATCCTTCAGCAGCAAATCCCGAGCTTTGTTCATGATGACATGAAATTATTTTAATGTTAGTTTCAGTATCTATTGCATCAATAATGTGCGTTATCATACCTCCTATTAATTCAAATACATGGTCGACTCCTTTATATTCAAGATACTTTGCTAAAAATAAAGCTGATTTCATTTGTTGAGATTATTGAAAATTTATAATAAAAATAAATATAAATATAAGAGTTATTAGATATGAGAAAATTTTTGAGAATTTTGATTGATTACTATTTTAATTTACTTTATGACTTTTAACATTATTTTTGATTATTAAAAAATAATATTTTTTATGGATTTTTATATTTATATTGATGATTTATTTTTTTTTCGAATAACTTTCTTAATTGATGATAAGATCTTTTTGTTAAATAATTCTTGAAAAATGTATGCAGTAATTTTGGCGGGGGGACTTGGCACAAGAATTAGTGAAGAGACACATCTAAAACCCAAACCTATGATTGAAATAGGTAATAGACCAATACTATGGCACATAATGAAGATTTACAGTTTTTACGGTATAAATAAATTTATAATTTGCTGTGGGTATAAAGGATACTTAATAAAAGAGTACTTTGCTAATTATTTTCTACATTTAAATGACGTAACTTTAAATATCACAAAAAATGAAATTTATTTTCATGAAAGAAGATCAGAACCTTGGGAGATTACCTTAGTAGACACAGGGGAAAATTCTATGACAGGGGGACGCTTAAAAAGGGTTGAAAAGTTCTTAGATAACAAAACATTTTGTTTTACATATGGCGATGGATTAGCAAATTTATCAATCAATAAACTCTTAGAACATCATAAAAAAAGAAATAAAATAGCAACAATAACGGCTGTTAAGCCTCCTGGTAGATATGGATCTCTAAGTATTGATAATGATTTTGATGTGGTTAGTTTTCAGGAAAAACCTGCAGGAGATGGTGGATGGATTAACGGAGGTTTTTTTGTTCTAGAGCCTCAAGCTATTGATATGATTGCAGGAGATTGTACAATTTGGGAGCAAGAACCTTTAAAAAGACTTTCTGAAGAAAACCAACTTAATGCTTTTTTTCATAATGGTTTTTGGAGGCCAATGGATACTCTTAGAGACAAAGTTTACTTAAATAAACTTTGGAATAATGGAGAGGCTCCATGGAAAATATGGACTTAAAATTAAGTTAATTCTTGAAAGGATCACCTAGTGTAAATTCTTTTAAAAACTTTTATATCTTAATGTTTAATAAGAACTAAGATTTATTTAATTAAAATTCTTAAATAAAATATCAATAATGGATAATGAATGGTTTCTGGAAAAATAAAAAAGTATTAATTACTGGTGACACAGGTTTTAAAGGTTCTTGGCTTATCTGTCTATTAATGAAGCTAGAAAGTAAAGTTTATGGTATTTCATTAAAACTAAATAAAACAAATAAACTCTATAAGAAACTCATTAGTGAAGATCAATTTGTGGATTCACAAAAAAATAATTATCAACATTTTGATTTAGATATTAGAGATAAACAAAATTTAAGAAAATTAATAAAAGAAATTAAACCAGAAATTGTTTTTCATCTTGCCGCACAGCCCCTTGTAAGAGAAAGTTATAAATTACCCATCTTAACCTGGGAAGTAAATGTTATGGGAACAATAAATCTATTAAATGCTTTAAGAGACCTTAATTATTGTTCAGTAGTAGTTATAACAACTGATAAAGTTTACGAAAACTTATCTTGGTCTTATAGCTATAGAGAAAGTGACTTGTTAGGAGGTTATGACCCTTATAGTTCAAGTAAAGCCGCAGTGGAACTTGCGGTTAAAACATGGAGAAAATCCTTTTATAAAAATCAGATAAGGATTTCAACAGCTAGAGCAGGCAATGTAATAGGAGGAGGAGATTGGGCTTTAGAAAGAATTGTTCCTGATACGATTGAATCTTTAATAAATCAAAAGCCACTTTTATTACGCTATCCTGATGCTATACGTCCATGGCAGCATGTTTTAGATCCTCTTTTTGGATATATGTTATTAGCTGAAAAACAAATTACTTCTCAAAAAAGTTTTGAATATAATTTTGGACCAGTTGAATCAGAAAATATAACAGTAGCTGATTTAGTCAAAAAAATTATAGATGAATGGGGATCGAGATTAGAAATCAATAAATTAGAAAATCAACCTGTAGAAACAAATTATTTAAAATTAGCTACAGATAAAGCAAGAAATGAATTGAATTGGCAGCCCAAATGGTCTTTTAATCAAAGTATTTCGAAAACTGTAAATTGGTACAAAAATGTCCATTTAGGAAAATCAGTTTTTGAATCTATTATTGATGATATTGATAGTTATCTTCTTAATGATCACTAATTAAAAATTAAATATAAAAGTTTTTTTAACTTATTTAATGTATATCCACAAAACAATATAAAACAGGAAATGTAAGCTTGTATTATCCCCCAAAAAGGCTGTTTAATATAAGGGTACGAATTCTTTTTAGAAATAATTAAAAAGTATAACTCTTTTAAGATTGCTTTTGGTAATAATCTAACAGCAATAATGGGTATTTTGAATAGGCTAAGCGATAAATTATTGATTGATAAGGTTTTTAAGGCTAAGACATGCAACCTTATTAAATCAAAACTAATAAATCTATCTTGAAGCGGGCTCCAAACTCTAGGGGCATCATCAGGGTCGACTATGGGTTCAGTATAATATGCTGATTCGCAATCAAATAGTGAACAAAGATATGGTAAAAAATGGGGTAACTCGGTTTTAATATCAGAATACTTAGATAGCTTGTTTTTTAAAAAATAATTATTGAAGATTACATTCCCAATAAAGGTTGGTGTAAGAGGCATAAGAAGTTGTTCAAAATTTTTAATATTTAGATTTATTAATTTTTGGTCTAAAAATTCAGAAGATAATTCGTAAGAACATTCTGTGTTATCAAAAATATATGACTGTTTAGTATTTTTCTGATCTTTTATTAATAATAGAAATTTTTCAATATTCTCATAAATTATTTTATCAGTATCTCCGATTACAATTAAAAACTTTTGAGTAGCTAATTTAACTGCAGATATATAACTTTCCTGGAAGGTTGTTTTGGACAAAGAATTTGAAAATTGTTTTTTAAAATCATGATTCAAATCTTTGAATATTTCATTAATATTTGAGTCGTACCCGTTTATATGTATGCAAATCTCTATTTCTTTAATTATGGAAGATTTTAAGACTTTTTTATTAATGTAATTAAGGTTTCTTTTGACTTTATTTATTGATGTTGATGGAATACAAATTGAAAACATAGGTAAATTTATAACTTATAGTATTAAGTAGATTTTTAATAGATAATTAGGGAATATTTTTAATAATTTTGATTTAATTATGCCTCAAATTGAATTCAAATCTTACATTAATTTAGATAAAAGCCTCAAATTTTAAGTTGAAATATATATTAACTCAAATTTATATTGGCTTCAAATGAAATTTATATAAAAAAAGATATTAAAAAAATTTTAAAAAATCTCGAATATTACTTAGTACATTAAAAATTTTTTTGAAATGTTTTTATAAATCATTTAAATTTGCTATTAAATATTTATACGAACAATTACTTGTCGTTGTAAAATAAACTGGATATCTCATCTCAGGATAATACATAAGGTGAAAAGTCTGGAGGAATTAAAAAGAAATATATTAAAGTTAACTAGGGATTATTCAAAGAAAGCTCACAAATCTTTTAGACCTGATGGAGATGATTTGCGTTCAGAATGGTCTTTAGGGATGAACATTCCATATGCAGGGAGGGTATTTACTGAGGAAGAGGTTGTTGCTGCTGTTTCTTCAACTCTTGATTTCTGGCTTACTTTGGGAACCGAAGGTAGCAATATGGAAAGTGAATTATCAGAGTTCTTAGGAGTTAAAAAATGTCTATTAGTAAATTCTGGGTCAAGTGCAAATTTAATCGCTATTTCAGCTCTAACATCCTACAAGTTAAAAGATAAAAAGATAAATAAAGGCGATGAAGTTATCACAGTTGCTGCAGGATTCCCTACAACAGTTGCTCCCATTCTTCAAATTGGAGCAAAACCAGTATTTATTGATGCAGATTTTGTAACTGGAAATGCAAATTGCGCACAATTAGAAAAGGCATATAAAAAAGGTAAAACTAAAGCTGTTATGATGGCGCATGCTCTTGGTAATCCATTTAATTTATCTTTGACTCTAGAATTTTGTAACAAATATGATCTATGGCTTATTGAAGATAATTGTGATGCTCTTGGCTGTAGTTATTCAATGCCAAAAGAGTTAGCTAATAGACTTGGCTTTACTGAAAATAGTCCTGGACTAAATGATGGACCAGATAAAATAGTAAGATGGACAGGTACATGGGGAGATATTAGTACTCAAAGTTTTTATCCTCCTCACCACTTAACAATGGGAGAAGGAGGATCTGTAAATATTATCAAAAGTAGAAGATTAGCAGTAATTGCAGAAAGTTTTAGAGACTGGGGTAGAGATTGTTGGTGTCCTAGTGGTGTCGATAACACATGTAAAAAAAGATTTAATTGGCAACTTGGAGATCTCCCTAAAGGATATGATCATAAGTATAGCTATAGTCATTTAGGTTACAACTTAAAACCATTAGATTTACAAGCAGCAATTGGTAGGATTCAGCTTAAGAAACTTCCTAAATTTATTGAAAAGAGAAAGGAAAATTGGAAATATTTAAGAAAAGGATTAATTAAATCAGAAAAATTCCTAGAATTTGCTTTGCCTACACATGCAACTAATTGGAATGTTTCAAAAGGATTTTCGTGGGATAATACACAATGTAAATCTGATTGTTCTTGGTTTGGGTTTAAAATTTCAATTAAAGAAAATGCCCCCTTTACAAGAACTGATTTGGCCAAAGAATTAGACAAAAATAAAATTGGAAATAGGATGCTTTTTGGAGGAAATTTAATTAGACAACCAGCTTTTATTGAAGTTAAAAATGAAAATCCTGATGCATATCGTGTTGTTGATGATACTAAATGTTCAGATGCAATTATGAATAAAACACTTTTTTTAGGAACTTATCCAGGGCTTACCAAATCGATGATGGATTTTGAAATAGATGTTATAAATAACTACATTTCACAATTCAAATAGATTTAAGATATTTAAGCTCGGTTTCAAATTTTTGAAAATCTATAGTAATTTTTATTTTATTGATTTTCTTAATTTAAAAAATTATGAAGAAAAAATATATTCTAAATTTGTTTAATTATGGAAGGCAATTTTCTTATTTTATTAAAGTTTAATATAGAAATTAATAATAAAGATATTGATGAAATTATGAAGTTTATATTGAATATACTTTTAATAGTGATTGCATATGCCAAATTCGCAAACCATTGAAAAATGAAAAAATAATAAATTACTGCATTTTTATGAGTAAATCCACATTCGATAATTAAGTGGTGAAAATGTTTATTATCGGGAAAAAATGGAGATGCTCCTGTTATACTCCTTCTAATAATTAAACACATCATATCGAATATTGGCATAAACATAATTATGAAAGAAACTATAATTCCGCTTACTTGGCTTGGATTTTGAAATGTTAAAGGAGAGGAATTAGTGGATATAATTGTCCAAATTGCTAAGTTAAAACCAAGGAAATAAGATCCTCCATCACCCATATAAATCTTTGCTGGAAAAAAATTAAAAATCAGAAATCCAATGCATGATCCAATTATCGGAATGACGAAAACTTCGATATTAATATCATAAAATCTACCAATATTAATTAAGCTTATAAGCGATATTATTGTAAAACCGCTTGCCAAACCATCTAATCCATCTATCCAATTAATTGCATTAATCAAACCGACTATCCAGAAAATTGTAATTAAAAGATTTAAGAAAGATTCAAGATATGAATTGATATTAATGAAATTGATAAAAGCCATATTTTCTATCTCAAATCTAATACCTTGTGAAAATACAAAGGAAGCTATTATTATTTGCAAAATAAGTCTAGTTAATGGAGATAAATTCTTTAAATCATCAATAAAACCAACTATAAATATAAAAGAAGATGAAATAATAATAGTTAAATATAAATTCGGATATGGTAGGTAATTTTGTGAAATTGAAAAAATATCTTTATTTGTTATCCAGTAAATAATTGTTCCAAAAAAAATTAATAATCCACCTGTTCTATATATATTTTGAGATGATCTATCTTTTAACTCATTTCTTTTTAAAGAACTTGCATATAGTCCAACTACTTTAGCAATTGGCATAAATAAAATTGAGTACAATATTGATTTAGAAATTTCTAAAAGCATCTTAAAATACTTTTTAACAATAAGATTCTTTTATATTTTTACATAAATTGCTTCAATATTTCTTCATATTTACTAATAATTATTTTTTTGCTTGCAAATCGAATTAAAAATGATCTAGCTGATTTTGAAAATGAAGATTTTTTGTTATTCTTTAAATCTAATATCCAATTTGCTAGATTAATATAATCACCATTTATAAAATGTTTTCCAAAATTGTGTCTATCTATTAATTCTCTTAAATAAGAATTTTTTGGAGCTATTGCGGCAATTGGTGTTCCTGCCGCTAAATGACCGTATAATTTAGAAGGTGCTATTAACCCATTTGCATTTTTAGCAATACTCACTAATGCAATATCCGCAGAATTTAAAGAATATATAATATTCTTTTTTTCTTGGTAAGGAAGAAAAAAACAATTTTTCAAGTTATTTTTAATTGATTCATTCAAGATATATTTATTTTGATTACCATTTCCAATAAAAAGAAAAATAATATCTCGATGAGACTGAAGATTTTTTGCGGTTGATAATATAGTATCAAAATCGTGAAGTCTGCCTTGGTTGCCTGAATATAAGATAATAAATTTTGATTCAAGATTATATTTTTTAATAAACCAATTTTTTTCTTTTTTAATTGGATAAATTTCTTCTGGATCTTCCCAGCTGCTAATGACAGATAAACCTTTTTTTATATAAGGGTATTCATTTTCTAAAATATTTTTCATATTCTTACTTAGTACAATAATGTGACTAGCATATTTATAATTTAAAGTATTAATTTTTCTCCAAAAAAATTCAATTAATCCATTCTTTTTCAAAATTCCTAAATTAATTAGAGTTTGAGGATATAAATCGTAAATTATTAAAATATATTTTAATTTTTTTATTTTGCATAAAAAATAAGGAAGTAATGTTAAAAATGGAGGCTCAGTTGTAAATATAACTAATTCATCTTTCTTAGATTTTATAGCTAAATTGATAAAGCTATATACACAGAATAAAAGACTATTTATTATTCTTCCCTTAAATTTTTTAGGGATTAAATCTGATATAAATGTTCTATTTATTTTTAATAAAATATTTTTTTTATAATTTAAATTTTTTACCTTATTTAATTTTGCATAAGAAGGTAATCCAGTATTAATTTCAAATTCCCAATTGTTTTTTTTTGATAATTCTTGTACAAGTGATTCTATAAATTGACCCGTGGCAGCTTGATCAGGTGGGAAATACTGAGTTACAACTCTAATAGGTTTTTTCATATTGAGGAAACTTATTCAATAGAATGTCTTTTTCTTACAAAAATAGCAGGACAACCTGTATAAATTGATCCCTCTAATGATTTTCCCGAAAAAGTAGATCCTGATGTTATTACAGTACCTTTCATTATTTTAGAACCAGGGCCAATTATGGATTTAGCACATATCCAAGACTCTTCTTTTATTATGATTGAATTTTGAATTAGATCAAAACCTTTTTTTTTATAATTATGATTTCCAGTACATAAATAAACCCCTTGTGATAAACATACGTTTTTCTCAATAATAACTTCATCAATATTATCAATCCATAAAGATTCCCCCAACCAGCAATTATCCCCAATTGATAATTTCCATGGATTTTTCACCCTTAACTTTGGTTTAATTACACAACGATTTCCAATTTTAGATCCAAATAAGCTTAAAATAATTTTTCTCCAGAATGTTCCTGGAATATAACTTTCAACAATTGGATAAAAAAATAAATACCAAAAAAATCTTTTTAATTTTATTGAAAAATTTATCTCTTTTGGCTTTATGTATAGGTCTAAAGATTGGTAAATTTTTCTTTGCATTATGAAACGATAAAAGGAGGTTTATCCCCATGACCATCTATCCAATTATAAAAAATTTTAGTCATTAACGAAATTTTTTCCCACGAATAATTTTCTTTTACAAATTCAAAGGCATTTAGACCGAAATTATTTAATTCTTGGTTATTTTTAATTAGGTATTTTTCCAAAGTATTAGCCAGATGATACTTATCAGTGTTAATTTCGATTGCTGCCTTTTTATCAAAAGCATTATTTAAATTACATTCTTTTGTAATAAAAGAAGCTTTATTAAATGACATTGCTTCCAAGACAGAAATAGGAAGACCTTCAGAAAAAGAAGGCAATATAAATGCTTCTGAATTTAAATAAGAAGAAGCTTTTAATTTATTATTAAATACCGCATCTAAAGAAATACAGTTTTTAATATTATTTTTCTTTATCAATTCTTTTGGATTTATATCTTTACCATAACCAATAAATACAAGCCACCAATTAGAGTTGATATTCTTTTCTGAAAAAATTTTCCAAGAATCTAAAAGTTCTTTAATTCCTTTTTTTCTATGAAATCTTCCAAAAAAAAGTAAAATTTTGGATTTCTCTGGAACAAAACTTTCCCATGGAGGTCTTGGGAGATTTTTTAATTGATTTTTATTAATAATACTTATCCCATTGGGGATTAAAGCTATATTATTCTTTATCCCAATACTTTTTATAGAGTCAACTTCTGATTTGCACAAAGCGTGAATACATGTTGAGGATTTTATAGCCCATTTTTCAATAATTGACCAATATATTTTTTTCTTGAATTTAGATTGATTTAGAGCCCATCCGTCCAACATGCCATGGGGCGAAATAATGTATGGAATATTCTCTTTTAAATATAATTTATATATTCTTGATGATGATCTCCATAATCCATGAACATGAATAATATCAGTATTTAGATTTTTTATATGACCTAATACATAATTTTTATAGTTATTTTTTTCAATATCTTTTTCAGTAATCCACTTCGAATTAATGCCAATTAAATTTTGACTATTTTGCATCTCTCTGATTGCAGAAGATATCCCTCCATCTAGGTAATCTTTTGAATATGATAAATTTAAAATATTTATTTTCTTTGATTAAATCATTTTTAAGATAGCAAATATTTGAAATGATCAATTTAAATTGATTAAAAAATTTAATAAATTTTTACTATATATTTTATCCGAGAAGTCTTTATATGATATTTTACAGCAATTTTTTATAAGTTCTTTTAACAAAAATCTATCTTTATAAAGTTCGTGCAAGGCAATATATAAAGAGTTACTATCCCTAGATTTTATCAATTTGCCGTTAAAATTTTCCTTAAAGTTTATTCCTGATTCTTTTGTTGCAATAACTGGAACGCCACTGCATATAGCTTCTGTTCCAGCAATTGCAGAACCCTCTGCAAGAGAAGGCATAATAAATATGTCGGCCCAAAGAAGCAACCCTTTGATCATTTCAAAAGAACAATGTCCTTCAAAGTTAATAAAACTTGTTTCCAAAAGTTTTCTCTTTATATCAACATTCCCAGCGACTTTTAAAGAAAAATGATTATGTGAAAGCTTATTAAAAGCTTCCATTATATATGCTGCACCTTTTCTTAATCCAAATTCTCCAATAAATAAGACATTCAATTTCTCTTTATTAATGATTTCATCAATTCTTTCTAATTTAATTTTTCTTATATCCGCAAAGAGATCAGGATTAATTCCATAATTTAATTTAATAAGTTTTTTATTTGATATTCCCTTTTTATTTAATATTTCTTTAACAAAATCTGATGGGCATAAAATATAATCTGAAAGTTCCCATTCTAAAATTTCCATTTGAGAATAGAATTCTTCAATTTTTCCTAATTTCCCTAAATTATTATTTTTATCAAAATAACTATCATAATCATAAATTTGAGGGTGTTTATTCAATTCATCTATTATGACTTCTTGTTGATAGAAAAAAGGAGCAATAGTTTGTTCCAATATTAAATATTTGCTTTTATTTCTTTGATTTATAAATAAAGGGGCTGCACTGCTATTACAGGAATAAGTGAAATTGTAAAAGTCAGTGTATATTGAAGTTTTATTATTTATTAACTTGGAAAATCTAATTGAATCCTCTACATAAGAATATATTCTGGATTTATGATTTCGTTTTTTATATATATTATATTTTAATGAATTAATAATAAATTGCCAATTAAATCTTATAATTTCTTCTCCTCCACTTTTTTCTAGGCTCCTTCTCTTAATTTTGGCTTTTATTTCTTTTTTCCTAAATATTTTTATTAAAAAATTGGACTCATATTCATTAAAGATAATATCAGATGCAAAAATTAAATTTGAAATTTTGTTTTTGCATGAATTATATACAGAGTAGTATCTCCTAGCACCAATAATAGCAATCATATTCCTTTTTAAATTTGATTTTTGAATAAGAAATAATAATTTATTCAACAAAATAAAAAAAGGAAGAAATACACAATCGATGAATGATTTTAAAGTCTCGAAGATTGATTGATTAGTAATTGGATATGTGTATTTTCTTTTAGTTAAATTATTATAAAAAATATAAAATAAGTCTTTAGGTAATGATTTGATTGAGATGAATATTAGTTTTAGAAATTTGAAACTTATATTTATTTTTGAAGATTCATTGATAGTGTATGAAAATACTCTTATTAAATCAAAGTTATTATAGATTCCATTTCTTGAATTGAAAAACTTTTTATTATTATCAAAGGCAACTATTGGTTTCGAATAGAAAGCTGAAAGAGAGTTTATTAAAGAAATAAAATATGGATAAAGTTGAGGGTATTCAGTAAGTAATTTATATGATTTTTTTAAACAATATTTAAGATACTGAGAATTATAAATTGTATTACCAATTAAAAATGAAATTTTAGGGTTGAATAACTTGGAGTAATTATCTGAATTTAATTTTAAAAATTTATTTTCGCATTTATCAAATTTTTTATTATGAATTGATTTATTGTTATCAAATAAAAAAGACATATATTTATATTTTTCGTTTTTCAAATCTTTTAAGAAATTTTCTAAATTTTTAAGATTTATTTTGTCTGTATCTTCAATGACTAATATATATTTTTGAGTTGCCAAAGATACAACAGATTTATAGCTTTCTTGATAGGTTTGCTTTCTTAGTGAAAATGATATTTTATGTTGAATATTTAATTTTGCCAAAAGAAAAATTTCTGAATTTTTTATTTCCTCTCCGTTTATATGCAAACACAATTCTATTTTTTTTCTTAAGTTTAATTTCTCTAAATTGTATGACAAATTTGATAAATTTAAGATTAACCTTTTTTTTGAAGTTGAAGGGATACAAATAGAAAGCATTTTTTAATTAATTTCCATGATAATTTTTTTAATACCTTCTTCAATATTAAACTTCGGGATCCACTTAATTTCGTTTCTTAATTTCATGGAGGATATAAAAATCTTGTCATTCTCCCCTAATCTTAAACCTTTATCTTCATAATTTCTTAGTTTGTTTCCGTAGATTTTTAAATTTTGTTTTACTATCTCATAAATTTGTAAACATGAATAACTGCAACCGCTCGATATATTATATATCTCATCTTTTAAATCCATATCAGATATATTTATAATAATTTCTACAAGGTCTTCTAGATGTAAATAATCTCTATAAGTATTTTCTCCATAAATGAAAGGCACTTTATTAGTTTGAGCGCAACTAATTAAATGATTAATAAATCCAAATTTTTTTTTAGAAGGTGAGTTACCATATATAGTACTAACTCTGCAAATAGTTAAAGGGATAAAGCATTCCTTAGTAAAATTATTTAGTAAGTTTTCTAAAATGAATTTGCTCATTCCATAATTAGATACTGGATTTAATATTGAGTTTTCATTGGATGGATTATTTTTATTTGTGTTTCCATAAAGAGATCCCGAGGAGGATAAAAATATGATTTTTTGGGGAGATAATTTTTTTAAATTTTTTATTAAAATTTTATAGCAATCAATATTACTCAAATATATTTTTGAAAGACTTTCTTTTTTCTTTAAAAAATTAGGTTGAAAATTATGTGCATTAAGGTATACGATTGGATTTTTTAATTGAATATTTTTCAGATCTATTTCATTTTTAAATATATCACAAGAAAACTCAAATAAATTTAAATTTTTAGATTGAATTCCTGAAGATATTGTGTTGCGAGAAATTCCTAGTGTTAAGCCATTATCCCTTTGGCTTAATTTGTAACTCAAAAGACTACCTATATATCCTGTATGTCCAATAATTACATTATTTACTTCTTCCACAAATTTATGCTTCAAATTTCTGAGTCCCAGTAAATTTTAAATTTTTTATAGCTAATAATATAACTATTGATAGGAATCCTGCAATTGCCAAATGATTTTTTTTTGATCGCTTATTTATAGCTTTTGCGCATGAATTCCCAAAATTAAGTGGGCTTATTTCTTTTATAGATTCTCTACAATTAAATTCGGTTTCCTTGTTAAGTGATAATTCAATTAATTGATTTATTTTCAAAGCAATTTTTTCTATAGATTTAGGATTTACAATATATCCATTTATATTTTCTTTAATTACTTCTTTTGAGCCACATTCTTGTGAAATTAGTACTGGTATTCCACAATTTAGAGCTTCATTTGTTACTAGCCCCCACTGTTCTGTTGTGCTAAGTAAAATCAATCCATTAGATTTTGAATAAAATCTTGGTAGATTTTCGTAATTTATTGGTCCTACTAATTCGACATCACTAATGTTGTTTTGTTTAATATAAAATCTAAGGCTTTCTAATAAAGGTCCAGTACCTCCAATTTTTAATTTTGTTTTTTTATATTTTAAAAATTGTTTTTTAAATAAATTAAATGATTTGATTAATACAAATAAATTTTTCTTTTCCACGAATCTACATATACAACATAGATATATATCATCTTTTAATTTTGAATTTTTGGATTGAGATTTTGCAATGAAATAATCATTATCTACACAATCATATCCTTTAAATATTGAATCTTTTTTCATCCCTAATTTTATTAGATAATCTTTATGACAATTTCCTCCAACAATGGCTCCATTAAATATATTTATTATTATTTTTTTGTATATTTCTATAAAAAAATTCCTATTTTTTTTATCTGTTTCTTGGCTTTCAGAAAATAGAATTATTTTGGTATTGGTAAGATAAGCTCCTATTATTGATGCTAGGGATGAAACCTCTTGATAGCCTGAAATAAAAACGCAATCGAAATCATTCTTAAAAAAATAATTTATTATTTTTATTGTTTTAATAAATATTTTTTTATTATTAATGATATCTACATTTAGATTATGCTTTACAGAAGAAAGTGGCTTAAATAAATCACTTTCGTAATCTAATAGGCATTTACATTGATACCCCTTCTTTATTAAGCCATTTACTCTTGCAATATTGTATGGTACTAAATTTAAAAATTGTATACAAATCATATTATTAGAAAATAAGACTTTTCTTGATAGATTTTATGCATTCATAATCTGAGAAATGAGAAATAAATTTTTTGTTTAAATTATTTTTGTATTTTGTTTTTTTAATAAATAAAAGTTTATCATTTATTGCTTTTGACCAAATTTCTTTATTTAGATTATCTATTTGGTAGCAAAAAGGACTAAATTTAATTATTTCATTTATTCCCTCAAAATTTTTAGCAATTACATTTTTTTGATAACAAATACATTCTAGAAGTGTAAGATTCATTCCTTCAAAAGAGCTGGGCATTAAGATAAGATCAGAAATTAATATATATCTGCTTAAATCATTTACCCAGTTAATTTGTAGTAGATCATTCTTTTCTTGATTATTTAAATTTGATATTCTCTTTGAGAGTTCATTTTTTAATGGACCGTCTCCAATAATAAGAAGACATGCATCATTTTTATAAAATCTTTTTAAATGAATCCAAGATGAAAGAGCGAATAAAGGATTTTTTTGCTCTTTCATTTGACATCCCAAAAGTATGAGATGCTTTTTTTGTCTGATCCAGTTATTTATTTTTTCTTTTGCTACTTTATCGATTTCAGAATTATTAATTAATTTAAGAGAAGATTTTTTGCTTATATCTTTTTTTAAAATTGGAAGTGGACTCTTTATAAGGAAAGAATTTTTTTTATTAAAAAAATAAAAGCTTTTAAACTCATCTAAACACTCTTTTGATGTTAGAAGGAAATTTGGTTTTAACAAACCATAAAGTAATAGTAATAAAAAATATCTTATGTATCCAAAAGGTTGATTAAATAATTTATTTTTTATTCGAGGCATATGCATTATACAAGCAACTCTAATTAAATTTTGCTTTGTAAAAATTTTATATAGAGTCGCACTTAATAATATTTCTAATCCATCTTCATCGTATTGCTGATTAATAATTATTATATTTGGATTAATTTTTTTTAATTCTGCAAAAATTGAAGTTATTTGATTTAAATCAAATATTGATGATAAAAACCTAAAATTTCTAAGGGTTAATTCTTTGTAGTTGATTCTATAAATTTTTGAACAATTTTTGTTTACTTTTTTAACTAATTGATCCATATATTTTTTATTGGAATATAGTGCAAACAAATTTTTTTTATAAAAAACTTTAAAAGCTCTTGATAAAAAAACAAGAAAATATTCGCCTCCTCCTCTTGAACTTGAATTAGATGAGATTAATAAAATTCTCATTACAAATTAAAAATTACAAACTACTATTAAACACTCATGAACGTAAAGATTACATGGTGAAAAGTCAGTAAATTTTTTTATTTGAAAATTGTTTTCATTTGCGAATCTTACAAGATCTTCCCTAGCTTTGAACACATTTCCTGTAATATCATCTGGGTATTCAGAAGCATCATTAGGAGCAAATTTATCACTATTGTCTAAAACTATTAAAGTATTATTTTTTATTCTTTCAAAAGCTAGTTTTAAGCATTCATCTCGCCATGAACCATCGATTAAAATAATATCATATTTATCAGGCCAATTTTTATTTATTGAGAGATAATTATCTTTTTCTCTACAGAACTCTAAGTAAGTATTTTTTAACTTTTTTTTACTTAATTTTTCTTTTAGAAAATTGTACCAATCATGGAGATCTTCTTTTGAATAAACATTTGAAAGATTTTTACTAAAAAAAATAGTTGAGCAACCAGCCCCAAACTCTAGTATATTTTTATTCTCAAATTTTTCAAAATGATTAATTATAAATTTTGTAGCAGAGTATGGTAACCATGGATACTCAGGAATTTTGCTAGTAATTTTTTTTATAAAAAATGATTTTATTGATCTTATTAAATTTTTATAATCTTTAATCAGGATTTTTTGACCTCTTTCATCGTGAAATCTTGTTTTTCTTTTGTTTTCTATACCCCCAGAAATTAACTTTTTTATGATCATTTGTTTTTTATTTTATTATAGTTATATTATTTTAATTTTTACTTAGCTTAATATTTCTAGAAAAATATTTTTCTATATTCGAGTGTGAGGAACATATAATTGTTAAATCATCTCTCGAAGTTAAGTTGGATATTATTGACAACTCATTATTTACATCTAGGGAACTTGTTGCTTCATCAATTATAAGAATTTTTGAATCTCTATATAAAGCCCTCGCCAATGCTAATCTTTGATATTGTCCTCCACTCAAAGTTGGTGGCGATGAAGAACTTACAATAGTATTCAAACCTTCTTCTAGTGAATTTACAAAATTATATAAAGATGCATCTTTTAAACATTTATATGCTTTATCAAAATTAATTTTTTTAATATCATTTTCTAGGGTAATATTGAAAATTAATGAACCAGAAAAAATATTTGCATTTTGAGGTAAATAACTAATTTGAGATCTTAAGTTATAGAGATTATTAAATGATTCCCATATATTTTGACCATCAAAAAATATTTTACCAGAAGATGGTTTTGTGATAGTACATATTAATCTTAATAAAGTAGATTTACCTGAACCAGAATCTCCATTTAATAATATTTTGTCTCCTTTATTAATAATTAAAGAGAAATTTTGCAAAATAGGGAGATCTCTTTTTGTTATTTCAGATTTGGAATAAGAAAAAGAAATATTATCTAATTTTAATTCCCAATTTTTAAACGATATATCTTCATAATTTATTAATCTAGGGGACTCCTCTTTTTGAACTATAAATTTTTTTACTGTTAATAAAGAATCAGAATGAGACTTTATTGATGCATAAGACCCATATATATTTTGCATTACTGGTAAAAGCTTTTGTAAACCTAATAAAAGTGTCCCAATATTCGCTAATGTTATTACCTTATTATCTAAAAAAATAAATGAAATTATGGTGAATAAAGTTATACTTGCAAATAAAAGAGACTCAACTATATATCTTGGAGATTCTTGAATGAAACCACTTTTTGCAGCAAAATTCCTTATCTCTTTATCATCATTATTTGCTCTAATTATTAGATTTTCTTTATTTCTTATTAAAATCAATTCATCTAAACTATTTATGCAATCGTTTAAGAAAGTAATAAATTGTTTAACGATGAATGATTTTTTATAAGAATTACGTTCTAATTTCTTTCTAATTTTTCCTGAATATAAATAATATAAAATAAGAATACTAATTATTAAAATTAAAATGTAAATATTTGCTGAAGATATTAAGGCACCTAATATAAAGGCCGAAATTATACTTGATGAAAATACATTTATTAATGGACGAACTACATATTGGGTAGCATCATCTAATTCTTTAGTTAATCCTGCAATAATACCGCCTATAGCCTGGTTAGAATTTATGTAAGTTGTATTTTTAATTATATTTAAATAACTTAAATAAAATAACCTATTGCCAAAACTAGCAGTTATGAAAACTGAATTTCTAAGACTAATTATCCTCAATATACCAGTGCTTATTATGAGTATAAGAAAAATGACTGAAACACTATATAAGTTATCTAGTGAATATAAAGAGGTTTTTTCAATTTTATTAAAAGTCTCAGATGAAGTACTTATTAAAGTTAGAACCTCGAGAAACTTATTTGCTACTAAAAGTGTAATTAATTCCAAGAAGGCAGCTAAAGTTGATGTAATGATTACAGCAAATAAGTCATATCTCAATTTTCTATTAGATATTTTCCAAAGAAAAATATATAATTCAATTTGATTATTTTTTAAAAGATTTAGATTATTTAAAAACATTTCAATCATTTAAAACTTTTTAATTTCTTTGTCAAATAAATTTAAAGAAAAATTAATTAATTTGAATACCAAAAAGATAGTTATGAGATCTGGTGCAATAAGGTCAAGATGGTGAGTAAACATGTGAACAATTATAGAGCTTATAGGGGGTAATGAAATTAATAGAAAATAGCTATGCTTCTTTATTAATTCAAAAAATGGAACAAAAAATAATGTTGAGTAAAGCCATTTTAAAGGTGCAAAAAAGCCAAAGGATAATATTGAATCTCCCATCCCAGAAATTGGACTATAATTGACTAAGTCGCCTCTTCTTTTAGTAACATTATCTCTAACTTTCTGTCTTGTATCTTCACCGATTAATATTCCTGGAGCAAACCTAAAAATAAGCATATTTAAAGTTGATGTTCCAAAGTCATAATCAATTTTATTTGTATTTAATCTATATATTATTCTTTCTACATTAATAGTCTCACCAGGAATTCTATATCTTTCTTTATCAATAATGTAGTAATAACGAATATTATCTAAATTACATAAACCTTCAGTGCCACAATAAAAAAGGTATTTTCTAATTGGTCCTGTATAATCTATAGCGAATCCACTAAGAAAAAAAATAGAAAATAAAAGAGATAATATTCTTTTTTTATTTTTGGTAATATTTCTAATTATATTTGGTGCATAAATTAATACTGAATATATAAAAAAAGGCGACAAAAAATGAAAAATTTCTGATCTTCTAAAACCAAACATAATTGTGACTATTATTACTGGTAATATTTGAAGAAAAGACAATAAATATAATTTAATCGATTTTTTATTTTTAAGGTTAAAGTAAAGTAGTAATACTCCTGACGCTGAGGCTATCTTAGGTAGTATCAGAAATTGAGTATATATGTGTTTTAAACCAGATTTAGATAAATCGTAATTTCTTGTTTCTGAAAAAAAATTCAAATTTGAGTAATTTAAAAATACTGCCAAAAATGATCCTAATATTAGTAAGTAGGAAATATATTCTATTTCTTTAAGAGTTATTTTATTTGTATTAGATAAATATTTATCTAATAATGGAAAAAAAAACTTTTTACCAAAAAAGATGAAAATAAAAGAAAAAATTAAAAATAATATAATTACAGAATTACTACCTACAAAATCTTGATAAAAAATTATTTGACTAAAGTAAACAGAGCCTGCTATGTTAATCGGTAATCCAATCAATAAAGAAATAATTCTGCTACTACCGTAAACCAAATAAATATTTAAAATTATAAATACAATAAATAAAAATAAATTAAACATTCTTAATAACTATATTTTTAAGATGATTTTGATTTGGATTTTGTTTAACGACTATTAATCAATTGAATAATGCTCCATGGAGTTGCAATTGATGTAACTGGATCAGCTATTGATTTAATACCATCTGTTAAAGATGCTAAAGAAGATCTTCCTACGAATAAAGTATCTCCATCTATTAGTATTGGATTTTTGGACTTGGAAATACCTTTTCTAAAGGTTAGACTGTGATAACTTTTTTTTAAAGTGCCGTTATTATTTATTCTTAAAAGTTGAATATTATTTTTCTTACTTCTAATGTTTACAGGTCCACCTGCTGCAAGAATTGCTTGATTAAGAGGAGTATTTCTCTTTAATACAATCCTTCCTGGATTGTTAACTTCTCCAATAACATTTACTGCTATAGTTTCAGAATATAAATTAGAATTTGATAATTTGAGTTGATCAATATTGTATATATCAGCTTTCTTTACATTAATTATATCCCCATCAAATAAGATGGGGTTGTTTATTTCATCCCCTTCTTTTAGAAGAGAAATTAGATCCAAATTTGCTTCTTTTTTTCCTGAAATTTTCTTTGGTAAATCTCTAATTAGCGAAATATTTTTTAAATTAGCAGAATTTGTCAAGCCTCCTGCTTTTTGTAGGGCATCAACAAGGGTTGGTGTAAAAAGATTGTCTTTACTTTGAGAACCATTAAGGGTATAAAATCCTGGCCTTTCAACTTCTCCAATTATCAAAACTTTAATATCTCTTGTTTTAATTAAAGTTAATTCAATTGATGGATCAATAATTTCATCTTTTAAAGTCTCTTCAATTAATAAAGAAGCATCATTCAAGGTTAATCCGCTAACGTTCAATTTATTTATAAAAAGACTGGATATTGATCCATCGCTAAGTACTATATATTGACCTGAAAATTCTGGTGCACTAAAGACTTTTATATTTAGAACGTCTCCAGGCCCTAAAAGATATAAATCATTTTGAAAAGACTCATTTACTTCAATTTCCTTAGAACTATTGTTAGTCTCTGCTCTTAATTCTTTTGAAGATTTTATAGAGGTTACACTTGTGATTAATTCTACTGGGAAAAATAAAAATATTAAAAAAATAAATGAGAAGTATCGATTCACTTAATCTTTTCAAATTCCTCGATATTTTAACATGAAATGTTTTGGGTATTCAACATAAAATTTAATTAAAAATAACATTTGATTTTTTTATTTAGGTTGATGATTATGTAAAATAAATATTATAAAAATTTTTTTGAATGCCAATACAAGATAACAATAAATCAGATAGTCAATTTAATCCAGATTTAAATTCTAGTGATGAAGTTGATATTAATATTTTTAATTACTTACTTATTATTGTGAACGCAAGAAGAAAAATATTTTTTTTCGTAAGTATATTTATTTTTCTTGGTTCATTATTTTATAATTTATATCAAAGAAAATTTAATCCTGTGTATGAGGGTAGCTTTACTTTCTTGATTAATGATCCTTTTAGGGAAAAAAAAAGTGCCGGTACTTTTTCTGATAATGAAGGAGCAATTTTTGATCAGTTAGCAAGAAATACAACAGAAAATGATATCCCTACTTTGATTGAATATCTAAAAAGCCCTCTTTTGTTGCAACCCTTAGCTGATAAATATAATCAAGATCTAAATACCCTAAGGAATAATATTTCTATTTTTACAGTTGGATTGAGACGAAAAGAAGCCAAAGGTGTCCTTAATGTCTTTATGTATACTGAAGATTTTAAAAAAGATGAGCCTTTGTTAAATGATTTAAGTCAAATATATCTTAATGCAGCCTTGCAGCAAAAACAAAGAAAATTAAGTGAGGGATTAGATTTTTTAAATAAACAAGCCCCCCAACTTGAGAATAAAACTGCTTTGCTTCACGGAAAATTATCTGCTTTTAGAGAAGAAAATAATTTATTAGAGCCTTCCGCAGAGGGCATCAGTTTAAAAAATAGGGAAGAAATAATATCTGCATCTTTAATAAAATTATATTCGCAAGAATCTCGACTAAAAAAAATAAAAGAAGAAATTAAGAAAGGTAGATTAACTGCAACAGGTTTCAAAGAAGCTGTTGGAAACTTTTTTATAGATGGCACTGGCGACAATATAGGACTTACAATAAGTGACTCTAATCAAAGCGTTTTAGATGAACAGATTAATCTTGAACAAGAATTAGCTATATCTAGATCAATTTATACTCCTAATTCCAGAAGAATAAAAGGTCTTGAAAACAGGCTAAAAGTTACAGAACCCATAATTAGAGAATATCAATTAAAAGCTGTTGACTCTGCAATTGATCTAAATAATTCCAGAATTAAAAATGCTTTAGAACAAAAAAATGAATTAAAAAAAGAATTTGTTCAAAAGCCAGCACTAATTGAAGAATATGAAACCTTGCAACAAAAATTACAAATTGCTCAAGAAAATCTGTCAGCTTTAGTGATAACAAGGGAAAGATTTCAATTGGAAATAGCACAGAATGCTATCCCATGGTCATTATTATCAGAACCATCAATGAACCCTATTCCAATTAAACCACCATTGAAAAAGAATTTGGTACTGGGTTTACTTTTTGGGATTTTGATGGGTGCATTAATGGCTTATTGGAGAGAGAAACTCGATAATGTTTTTAAATCATCTGATGAAGTAAAGAATAAACTCAAACTTCCAATTTTAGGTGTAATTCCTTTTGTTCAAATTTTTGAAAATTTAAGAGAAGAAAAAATATCAATTTTGGAACAATTAGACCTGAAAATCGATAATAAGGACCCGAATCTTAAAGAACAAAGATATCAAAGATTTTTCTATCAAGAAGCATTCAGGAATTTAATTACATCCATTAAGTTTTTATCTACTGATGATGAAATAAAAACTATATTAATGACTAGTTCTGTCGCAGCTGAGGGCAAATCATTATTAAATATAATTCTGGCTAAAACCTTTGCAGATTCAGGACAAAAAGTTCTTTTGATCGATGCTGATTTAAGAAAACCTCAATTGCATACGAGGCTTGGTACAAATAATCTAAGGGGACTTTCTAATATTCTTACTGATAAAAAATTAAGCTGGGAAGATGTTGTAATTAAACTGCCCAATAATAAGAATTTTAATTTAATCACTGCTGGAACAAGGCCGCCAGATCCAACAAAACTTTTAAGTTCATTAAGAATGAAAGAATTAATTAATAATTTAAAAAATTCAAATAAATTTGACTTAATTATATTTGATACTCCCCCCATTTTAGGTTTAGCAGATTCTGCTTTGCTCTCAAATTATGTTGATGGTGTATTACTAGTAGTGAGTTTAAACTCAGTTAATAAAGAATTACCTGAAAAATCTTCACAGCGTATCTTAGAATGTAAAGCTCAGCTTCTTGGATGCGTAGTCAATTCTAGTAATAAGTCATTAATTAAAGGAAATGGTAAATATGGTTCTGACTATGGTGATTATTCTAACTATGCAAATTATTTAGATGAAGAATCTGAATCAGATTTTGATGAGGAGGAAATTAAAGAAGCAGATAATCAAAAATTGTCTAAGGCTGAGAAACTATTATTATTGAGATCTAATGTTGTTACATTTATTAAAAATAATTTTTCAGACTTTTTAAAATGGTTGGATAATTGATTAAATCTAGACACTTCAGATTAAATTGGATTTTAATTAATGAAATTGCGATTGGACCAGCACCGATTAAGGAAAAACATTTGTTAATTATTAAAAATGAAGGTATTAAGTCGATTTTTAGTTTATGTGGTTACGATGAAGCACCATTTCTTGATCAAATGTCAGATTTATTCAAATGTGAAAGATTTGTTTTACCAGATCATAAAGCTGGCAAAATAGTAACTTCTGAACAAATATTGGATGCATTAGTTATTCTTAAAAATTTAAAAAAAGAAGGTCCGGTTTTTATTCATTGCGTAGCAGCTATGGAAAGATCACCTTTAATTTGCATCTCTTGGCTAATTAAAATGCATGAGTTGAAATTGGATGAAGCATTAAATTATTTAATGCAGTCCCATGTTGGAACAAATCCATTGCCTGAGCAATTAAATGTATTGAAAGAGGAGAAATTTATAAATACAGAAATTTAAATTTTTTAAAAGTTAATATCTAATAAATAAATTTTTTTCAAAATTTATTATTATCACTTTTTAGACCTATTCGCTCGCCAAAATAGTTACCTTTTTTGAGTACTTCCCAGCACCATTTTTGATTATTAATGTACCAACTGATAGTTTTATCTAATGATTCTGAAAAACTTGAATTCACTTTCCAAGATAGTTCTTCACTAATTTTTTTTGAATCAATAGCATATCTAAAATCATGTCCAGGACGATCTGCTACAAATTTAATTAGTCTCTTGTAAGAGTAATCCCATGGACTAATAAAATCAAGTTTTTTGCAAATACTCTCTACAATTTCTAAATTAGTCTTTTCTTTAAAACCTCCAATACAATATTTTTCGCCTATCTTACCAATATGACTCACCTTAATAAGTGCATTAATATGATCTTCTACGTACAACCAATCTCTAATATTTTTCCCGTTCCCATATATCGGAATGGTGTTATGTGATAGTGCCTTGATAATGGTTAACGGAATCAATTTTTCAGGGAATTGCCAAGGACCAAAGTTATTACTGCAATTAGTAGTTATTACTGGAATCCCATATGTATGATACCAAGCATTAACTAAATGATCGGCAGAACCCTTAGATGCAGAATATGGGCTAGTCGGATCGTATCTAGTAGATTCATTAAAAAAACCTGTCGCACCTAATGATCCAAATACTTCATCTGTGCTTATATTAATTAATCGGAAAAGATTCTTTCTTTTTTTATTTAATTTTTCATAATGAATCCTTATACTTTCTAGCAAATTTAAAGTTCCTATTATATTATTTTCAACAAAAACTTTTGGATTATCTATTGATCTATCAACATGACTTTCAGCTGCAAAATGAAAAATTAAGTCTGGATTAGCATGTTGAACAATTTCATTTGTTCTCTCGAAATTCATTAAATCAACTTTATATTGAAAATATTTATTTTCAATTTTTTTGCTTAAATTTTTTATAGTATTTTCAATTGAAGTGTTATCGCTTGAATAAGATAATTTATCTAAATTAAAAATATTAACTTTAGATTCTTTAAGTAATTTTCTTACTAGACAACTACCTATAAATCCCGATCCTCCAGTTATTAAGACATTTAAATCTTTGTTTTTAAATATTTCAGGAATATTATCTTTCATTAAAATTTTTTATTAATAGAAATTAGACTTTTCAAATACTTTCCATAACCACTTTTTGAAAAGTTGTTTGAAAGCTTTAAAAGTTGATGATCGTTGATCCACCCCATTCGCCAGGAAATTTCTTGGGGACATCCAATTTTTAATCCCTGTCTATGTTCAAGGGTTCGTATATAACCAGATGCTTCATGTAATGACTCGAAGTTACCGGTATCTAGCCATGCCATCCCTCTTCCCATTATTTCAACTTTTAATTTTTTTTCTTTCATGTAT
>MDSZ01046997.1_pt1 | contig 31509 bp, 31 predicted proteins | sample 811201 | NCBI WGS metagenome assembly MDSZ01 (sample SAMN05326647, study PRJNA326480) | marine metagenome | isolation source: seawater | place: Indian Ocean: North | collected 2010 | reverse complement strand
TATCTCCAAAAGATAAATTAAAATTAAATAAATCATTTAAACTTATTAAAGAAAAATTTTGTAATGTTGAAAAAGTCAATGAAGAAATATTTATTAATAATAAACTGTATAAGGTTGAAATCAATATTAATGAGTTTAACGATTCAATTGAGGCTTTAATCGATAAAACTGTAAAAATTTCATCAGACTTACTTAATGAAGTAGATATTGATATTGATGAAATAGATGGTTTTGTTTTAGTAGGTGGTTCTTCTAGAATTCATTATATTACAGAAAAAATAAAAAAAAAATTTAAAACAAAAGTATTTAACGATATTAATCCAGATCTTGTTGTTTCTGAGGGTGCTGCGCTTCATGGATATGAATTATTAAATGGATCCAAAAATATTTTATTGGATGTAACTCCTTTATCTCTTGGTATTGAAACAATGGGAGGACTTATGGAGAAAATAATTTCAAGAAATAGCCCAATTCCTGCTATCAAAGAACAAACTTTTACAACTCATGAGAACGGTCAAGTGGCTATAAAAATAAAAATACTGCAAGGAGAAAGAGAAACATCAAAAAATAACAGGATTTTAGGTGAATTTATTTTATCAAATATTCCGCCAAAACCTGCTGGAATTCCAAGAATAAAAGTTATTTTATCTCTTGATGCTGATGGAATGCTATTTGTGAGTGCAAAAGATGAAGAAACAGGAAATGAAAGTGATATCTCAGTAAAAACTAATGAAAACCTAGACTTAAAAGATATGCGAGCTATTGTTGAGAGTAGTATATTAAATGCAAAAGATGATATTGATCAAAGAATGATCATTGAAGCCAAGATTAAGGCTAAAAGTTTTTTAAATGAAATTGAAGCAGTAAAAAAAGATATTGAATTATTGTGTTCTAAAAATGATATAGAAAGTATTAATAAAAATATTAATATGTTAAAAAAAGCTGTTAATACTAATGACTGCAATATGATAAATAAACAAATTGATGATCTAAATAAATCTACTGAAATTTTTGCACAAAAAAGAATAGAAAAAGATTTTTCAGAAGTAATCGGAAAAGGTATAAATGAAATAGATTGAGTTATGACAAAAATTATATTTATTGAACCAGATGGAAAAGAAAAAATAGTAGAAGCAGAAAATGGTTTATCTTTATTAGAAGTTGCGCATAATAATGATATCGACCTTGAGGGTGCTTGTGAGGGATCTTTGGCCTGTTCAACTTGTCATATCATTTTAGAAAAAGATTTCTTCAATGACTTGCCTGAACCTTCTGAAGAAGAAGAGGATATGTTGGATCTTGCATTTGGCCTCACTCATACCTCAAGACTTGGTTGCCAGATAATTATTGATGAAAAGCTTGATGGCATGAAAGTTAAAATTCCCTCTGGAACTAGAAATATGAGTGTAGACTAATGAAACTCAAATGGAATGATTCTAGAGAAATAGCAATTCAACTTGAAGAAAAATATCCAGAAAAAGATAATCTAAATCTTAGATTCACCGACCTTCATTCATGGGTGCTTGGACTAGAAGAGTTTGATGACAAACCTGAGAATTCTAATGAAAAAATTCTTGAAGCCATCCAAATGGCATGGATAGATGAAAGGGATTAAATGATAGACAAAGAAAAATTCATTAAGATTAACAATTTACCAGAAATTGGAAAGAGGATTGTTGTGGCTATGTCCGGAGGAGTTGATTCATCAGTAACCGCCGCATTACTAAAATATATTGGTTATGATGTAATCGGAGTAACAATGAAACTCTATGAAGCATCAAGTAAAAAAGCCCCAAAGACTTGTTGTTCAGGAATAGATATAGCTGATGCTAGAAATGTTGCTAAAAAATTAAATATTAAGCATTTTATCATTGACTATAAAGACAGATTCAAAGACTCAGTCATTAATAAATTTGTAAATAGTTATATTGATGGTTACACCCCAATTCCATGTATTCTTTGTAATCAGACGGTAAAATTTGTAGATCTAATTAATTTCACTAAATCCATTAATTGCAATATTTTAGCAACTGGCCACTATGTTAAAAGAAAGGAAAATGGAAATGATATTAATCTTTACCAAGCACATGATAAACTTAAAGATCAAAGTTATTTTTTATTTTCAACGACACAGGATCAATTAAAATTATTAAGATTTCCCTTGGGTAATTTTACTAAAAAAAATATTAGAAAACTTGCTGAATTTTTTAAATTAGGTGTGGCAAAAAAACCTGATAGCCAAGATATATGTTTTATACCTGATGGAAATTATAGAGATTTTGTTAAAAAACAAATCCCCGAAGTTCAAAAAGAAGGTTCTATTTGCAATTTAGATGGTGAAATTATAGGTAAGCACAATGGCATTATTAATTATACAATTGGCCAAAGAAAAGGTATAGGTGTTGGAGGAATAAAGGGTAAAAGCAAACATACTCCACTTTATGTCATTGATATAGATAAAAGAAAAAATAGAATTACAGTAGGTCCAAAAGAAAAACTAGTTAGATATCTCATACATTTAGATAATTTAAATTTCTTTTCAAATACTTTACCTAAGAAAGAGTTCAATGCCTTAATAAAGATTCGATCTGGAAAAAAATTAATATCAGCCGTTATTGAATTAAATAAGAATAGGGGTATTGTTCAACTAAATGAACCAGAATTTGGAGTAGCTCCAGGTCAAGCGTGCGTATTCTATAATAATTATAAAAAAATGATTGGTGGAGGATGGATCACTTCAAGCGAAATAAGATGATCCAAATTTTAAATATTTTATGGCGGAGTAGCTCAGGTGGTTAGAGCAGCGGAATCATAATCCGCGTGTCGGGGGTTCAAGTCCCTCCTCCGCTACCATTATAAATAAAGTAGAAGACAATGTGTATATTACTCAAATTTTTAAAAAACTTTGTTTTAGTTTGATAATTTCTACGTATGTATAGATTTGTTAACAGATTTTTGATGAACGACTTTAGTAAGGATATTGTTGAAAATATTAATTTAAAACAAAACAATATCACTGTTTTTGATATAGGTTGTTATTTAGGTAGTTTTTCAAGAAGTTTACAACATAGACTTAAAAATAAAAAGATAGAAGCAAGATTTATGTTATTTGATGCAAACCCTAATTTAAAAATGACAGATTTTAGATATCACAACATCGTTTTTTCAGATAAAGAAGAAAAAAAAGCTTTCTTTATAAATAATTTTTTTCCATCCTCTGGTTCTTCCCTAAAGAATCTTGTGGTGAATGACAAATTATGGAATTTTACAAGAAAATTGGTTACGTTGAATAATAAGAAAATATTCTCCAAAATTAATGTTAAAACTGAAACTTTAGATAATTTTTGTAAAAAAGATGGTATAAAATTAATTGACGTTCTTAAGATAGATGCAGAGGGTAGTGAGTTTGATATTTTGAAGGGTGCTAAAAAATCTCTTGAAATTACAAATATATTACAAATTGAAGTTCTTGAAAAAAAAGAGAAGTTTAGAACAAAGTATGAATCTCTATTAGATTTCTTAGAAACAAAATATAACTTTAAGGTCTTAAAAAAAAAAAAAGTTTTTTCAACCTCTTTATTTAGTAATTTAGAGTGTGTTGATGTTTTACTAAGAAAATCTTAATTCTTTCTACTTTTAAAAATAAAAAAAATATTAAAGAAGATTAATGGAATCAAATATGAAGCTGGTTTACCATTTGTTTCAATGAAATTTGCAATAAGATAGTTGGATGCTAAGTAAGAAAAATTAATGAAATAAATTATTATAAAATCTTTATAATAAAAACCTATTAAGAGAAATAATATAGATAAAATTCCTAAAAAATGTCTACTGTATTTAAAAGTAAATTGATAGTAATTATAGAAAGTTTTTGTACTATTTATTCTTTTTTCGTAAAGGTTTTTATAAAAATTAAAAATTTTTGGAGAAAATCCTGTTTTAGCACAATTTCCTACATTGAAAGACTTGTTGTCAAAAATATAGAAATTTGGATTGTGATAAATGGGATCCTTAAACCCATAACCTTGTAAGAAATCATAAAAAATTGATTTTTGTAATATTGGATATTTTTCTTTAAAACCATAATAGACTTCTTTTAAAATTTCATTTGTTTTAATTACACCAATACTAACTTTTAATATTTCAGGAATATGAATTGGATAAACAAGTGGGTCAATATAAAAATTAGGATCAAACAATTGATTTATTATTTGTTTTGGATTTGAATCAATCATACCATAATGCAAATCCCAGGTTTCTTGTTTAATCATTGGTTTAAGTGATAGTAAATACTTTTTGCTATTTTCATTTTGTATTGATTCATATAAAATTTCCTTGAAATTTGTTGATATTTCTCCCAGATTCACAGCGTTAATATTCCTAATATCCTCGCCAGTAATCTTAAGAATATCTAATTCATAATGATTCATTCTCCAAAATAATTGAAAACCCTCATAGTGATTAAGAGAAATTGAGAAGAATGAATTTATTAAGGAATTTTTGTTATAACGATCTGATGGACCACCGTGGAAATAGATCATAGAACTTTTATAAACAACCCATCCAGTAAAAAATATAAAAGTGATTATTAAGCCAGGTTTTATTAGATATAATTTTTTTTTGGGAGGGGTCTTGTCATCTTTTATTATGATTAAAAATAATGAGATTAGACCAAAAATCAAAATAATTATAGTATCTAATCTTGTATAAAAACATAAGAAAAGACTGATCAATGCGATATAGAAGAAACTTTTTTTTGAAGTAGAGTGAAAATTTATTATACTACAAATTGCACTAATTAGAAAAAATAGCACTAGATGCATCTCTGCTAAACTAAAAATGTACAGAACATGAAATCCACATAAAATAAATAAAATTGTAATGATTAGTGAAATATTTTTTCCAATGTTTTTAAAAGTAATAAAAATGTAATTGATCATTAAAGTTGATAAAATTATGTTGAAGGTAATAATCGGAATAAGAGAATCAAAAAGAAAACAACCACTTATTGAAATATATAATGGATATAAAAATGGTCTATGAGAAATTACACATTCTTGATTCGAAAAAGAAAAACATTTGGAAAATTGAAAATGGGTTATTCCGTCACATTCTACTATAAATGAAGTGTATAAAATAATAATTATAGTAAAAAAAAAATTTATGAAATTAAGAATATATATTTGAGGAGAGTTTTTATTAAACAATTTTATTAAGTTACTGAATAATGGTTTAAAAGTTCTATTTTTTAAAAAATCAAGTATATTCGAAAGGTTACTTAATAGAAGTCTAGTAACAAGAATAAAAAGAAATAGTCCAATAAATAATTTTAATGTAAAAATTAAATGTGAAAACCTTTCAATACCAAAATGAATGTACAGAAAATAATTTTCTTTAATTCCAAACCCAAGAAACGGAGAGATAATTGGTATTAATAAATTTAAAAAAAAAATTAAAAATAAAAAAATTAAGAATCTATTTCTTATTTTATTTTTAATATTCTTAATTGATTTTTTCATATTTTAATATAACCATTTAACACATGAATAATAGTATAAAAAGTTGTAGAGTATGTGGGAATGAAAATCTTGAAAGTATATTAAATCTTGGGTCACAATACCTTACTGGGATTTTTCCAAAAAAAAAAATTGAATTGAAATCTAAACTTCCATTAGAGTTAGTAAAGTGCCATGGAAAAAAAAACTGTTGTAATTTAGTTCAACTAAAACACAATCATAATAATTTTGAAAAATTATTTGGTTTAGATTATGGCTATAATTCCTCGTTAAATCCCTCAATGGTTGCTCATTTAAAAAATAAAGTAAAAACAATACTTAAAAATCATACCCTAAAAAAAGATGATTTCGTATTAGATATAGGCTCAAATGACGCCACAACACTCAAATACTATCCTTGTGAAACTAGAAGAATTGGATTTGATCCAATCGGAGAAAAGTTTAAGGAAAATTATAATAATATTGAACTTATAAATGATTATTTTAGCTATGAACTATGCAAAATTAATAAAATAAAAAATGTCAAAATTATCAATTCATTTGCAATGTTCTATGACCTTGAAAATCCAAATAAATTTTGTAGAGATATTTCAAAAATAATTGATAAAGAAAAAGGAATCCTAATATTAGAGCAATGTTATTTACCCTTAATGTTGAAAAATAATTGCTATGATACAATTTGTCATGAACACCTTGCATATTATTCATTAACTCAGATAAACTTTCTAGCTGAACGCAATAATCTAAAAGTTGTTGATTTCGAAAAAAATAACATAAATGGTGGAAGTTTCTCTGTTGTAATTGCACATAAATCTTCGAATCTAAAAATAGATAAGTCTGTTAAATTAACTTTAAAAAAAGAAATGAAATTTACAGAATTGACCGAATTTAAAAAATTTTCTAAAAATGTTGCAACACAAAAGAAAAAATTAATTAAACTTATTAATGATTTAAAATTTAAAAAAAAAAAAATATTTGCTATCGGCGCTTCAACTAAAGGTAATGTTATACTTCAATATTGCAATTTAAATTCAAAAGATGTTAAGTCAATAGGAGAGGTTAATAAAAATAAATTTAATAAAATAACTCCTGGCTCATGGATAGAAATCATTGATGAAGAAGAAGTTTTAAAAAAAAATCCTGACTATTTATTAATTCTTCCTTGGCACTTTAGAGAATTCTTTTTAAATTCTAAAAAATTTAAAAGCGTAAATTTGATATTCCCACTTCCAAACCTTGAGGTTATAAAGAAATAAATATGAAAAAAATTCTAATAGTTGGATCTGAAGCCCAAGATTCTAAAATTATTATAAAAAAACTAAAGCCTTATAAAAATGAATTAATTTTGTTTAAGAAAAACGAAATAAACCTCACCTCGCAGCAATCTATAAAATCTCTGATTAAAAATAACCTACCAGATTGTATTTATTATATGGCGGCTTTTCATCATTCCTCAGAAGATTTACAAAAAATAAGAAAGGATATTTTGTATGAATCATTGAATATTAATTCACTTCCAATTCTATATTTTTTAAAATCTATTTATGAATTCTCTCCTAAAACAAAGTTTTTTTATCCTTCTTCATCTTTGATATTCAAGAATAGTGGTTTTAATAATGAAAATAGTGAAACTGAAGCGAATTGTGCTTATAGTTTGTCTAAAATAATTGGAATGAACTATTGTAATTATTTTAGAAATAAGGCAAAAATATTTGCCAGTGTAGGTATTTTTTTTAACCATGAGTCTGAATACAGAAAAAAAAACTTTTTCACAAAAAAATTAATTACAAGTTTAGTCAATATATATAAAAAAAAACAGTCTTATATTGAAGTTGGAGACTTTAATAAAAAAATAGATATGGGTTATGCTTATGATTTTATGGATGCAGTTTTAAAAATAATGAACCATAAAAAACCCGATAACTTTGTAATAGCAACTGGGAAATTAATTAATTTAAAAGATTTTGTAAAAATTGCTTTTTCGCTTTTAAATCTAGATTATAAAGAATATGTAAAAATTAATACTAATTTAGATCTGCGAGAAAGTTTTGTTGTTTCTGGTGATATATCAAAAATTAAAAAGGAATTGGGATGGTATCCAAAAACATCTCTAAAAAAAATGGTTTCTAATCTTCTAAATGAGGAATTAAAAAGGTGAAAATAAATAATACATTACTAATTGTGCCAACTTACAATGAAAAAAATAATATTAAGATCTTTATCAAAAGATTTTTATCAACTTCTTTAAAAATTGATGTTTTGTTTATAGATGATAATTCTCCTGACGGTACTAAAGATCAAATTAAATCTTTAATTAAAAAAAAAAAAAGTATGTCACTTCTTGTTAGAGAAAAAAAATTAGGAATAGGTGATGCGCATATGTTTGGGATAATGTATGCATACAAAAAAAAATATAAAAAATTAATTACAATTGATGCAGATTTAACACATTACCCTGAGGATATACCAAGATTTATAAAAGAATCAAAAAAATATGATGTTGTTGTTGGTTCAAGATTTCTGAGAAAAAACAGCCTTGACGATTGGTCACTTATACGAAAAATTTTAACACATTCAGTTGATTTTTTAACTAATATTTTCTTGAAATTGCCTTTCGATAGCACCTCTGGTTTTAGATTATACAATCTTGAAAAGATTGATAAGGAATTATTTTTTAATATTAATTCAAAAAGTTACTCATTCTTTTTTGAAAGTCTTTTCTTTTTGGCACTAAATAAAAGTTCTATTGGTCAACTAAGTATTTTGTTGCCAAAAAGAACTTATGGTTCATCTAAAATGAAGTTTATTGATATATTGAGAAGTTTAAATAGATTATTAATTTTAAATTTAAAATATATAGTTCTAAAAAAAAAAATAATTAAAAAATCAAAAATTTTTATTAATAATAAAATTCTGCCTAGCTATATAAATGATTGGGAAATGTATTGGAAAGAAGAACAAAATTCATTTTTTAGATTTTTATATAATGCGGTTGCTTACGTTTATAGAATTATAATTATCAAACCTGCATTGAACTACTTTTTTAATAAAATTAATCATAAGAATCATCTAAAAGTTTTACATGCTGGATGTGGGAGTGGTCAAGTTGATGTTGATGTAGAAAGAATCTGCAATCTAACTGCATTAGATCTTTCACCAAAGGCTTTAGAAAAATATCAAAAAAGCCATAAATCAGATGTTCAGATTGTTCATGGAGATATTTCAAAACTCCCATTTCAAGATAGAACTTTTGATGTGATTTTTAATTTAGGCGTTATGGAGCATTTTAGTGAAAACAAAATTCATAATATTTTAGGTGAATTTCATAGAGTTTTAAAAAAAAATGGTTTTATAATTCTCTTTTGGCCACCTAAATATGGCATAAGTGTAATTTTTTTTAGAATTCTAAAAAAAACTATTAAGATGCTTTTAAAAAAAAATGTTGAATTCCATCCTGAAGAGATCACATTAATCAAATCTAAGTCACATGCTAATAAAATAATTAAGAGTTCAAACTTCTCAATTGTAGAGTCTTATTTTGGTGCCAGAGATTTCTTTACACATCAGATTATCACTGCAAAAAAATAATAATATAAATTAAACTCTATTTTAGATTCATCCTTTTCTATTATAAGGATCATCCAAACGAGTAATATCTGATTCTTTAAGGATTTTACCCATTTGCACTTCAATTATTTCTAAGTCTTCATTTCCAATATTCTCAATACAATGAACTACACCAATAGGAATAAATATAGACTCATTCTTTTTTAAAATTCTTTTTGTTTTACCTTTTGTAATTTTAGCAGTTCCTTTAACTACGACCCAATGTTCAGTTCGAAATTGATGGAATTGGGTAGATAATCTATGCTTGCTTTTTACTGTCAACTTTTTTACTAAATAATTTTTTGTATTTATTAATGTTTCATAAAATCCCCAAGGTTTGTAAAAAATACTTTGAAAATTGACTATTGACTCATTTTTCTTATCTTTCAGAATTTTATTTAAATTATTTACATTTTTTTTTGAGCTTACTAATAAAGAATCTTTTTTAGAGACCACAATTATATTGGAAACATCATTGAGAATTGTATTTCTTTTATCACTTATTACTCTTGAATTTTTTGAATCATTATAGATTTTAACTTTAGGATCAAGTTTGATATCATTTTTAGACAATTCTATTAATGAATTCCATGAACCTAGGTCTCTCCATTCTTGATTAAACTTTACCATAAATAGCTTGTCGTTCTTTTCCAAAATTGCTTTATCAATTGAAATTGTTGGAAGTTTTTTCATTATTTTTGAATCCGTTTCTAAAAAGCCTAGATCATTTTTGAAAGAAGATACTATTTTTAAACAGTATTTTAGTATTTTTGGATGAAATTTTTTAAAATCATCTATTAATTTTTCATTATTCATTAAAAAAATACCAGAATTCCAGAAACAACCATCTGAAATTAATCGTTGTGCTTTATTCTTATTTGGTTTTTCATGGAAATATTCTATTTCATTTACAACATTTTTACTTTTCTTGATACATACATAACCATACTCAACAGATGGAAATTTTGGTTTAATTCCATAAATAATATGTCCAATTTGATTTTTAGTATTTTTATTAATTAGATTTGAATAGTTTCTATTTGGAATATGATGGTCAGATGGAAGTATCAATGAATATTTTGTTTTATTGGTAATTTTTGAATGCAAAATTCCAAGTAAAACAGAAATTGCAGTATTTTTTGATATTGTTTCAACTATTATATCTGAAAAAAGGATTTTATGTTTTTTAAGACTATTAGAAATTAAGAACTTATGCTTTTCTGAACAAACTATAAGTGGCTTATTAAATTTATTTTTTAAACCTGATAATGTTTGTTCAAATAGATTAAGTTTTGATTTAAAAGGAAGATTTAGAAATTGCTTTGGTAAATCTTTTGTTGAAAGTGGCCACAATCTTGATCCAATCCCTCCAGATAAAATTATAGGTGTTATGTTTCTCACAACTTTATATTATTTCGCTTGAGGTCACTTAAAATCATATCTTTAACTAATTCTTTAAATGTTATTTTACAATTCCAGTCTAGGTATTTTTGAGCTTTCTTGGCATCTCCACATAAATAATTCACTTCTAGAGGTCTGTAATATTTTTCATTTATTTCTACCAGACTCTTCCCAGTTTCTTGATCAATACCTTTTTCTTTAAGTCCCTTTCCTAACCATTTAATGTTAATTCCAACACATTTAAATGCAATTTCCACAAACTCTCTCACAGAATGAGTTTTTCCAGTAGCTAGAACAAAATCGTCAGGATTCTTATGTTGTAATATTTTCCAAATACCAGTCACATAATCTTTTGCATGTCCCCAATCTCTCTTTGCATCGAGATTACCCAAATATATTTTTTTTCTTTTATGTGCAAGTATATCAGAAATACCCATTGTAATTTTTCTTGTAACAAAGTTTTCACCTCTAGTTGGTCCTTCATGATTAAATAGTATTCCATTTGACGCAAATATATTATAGGCTTCTCTATAGTTTTTTGTTATCCAATATGAGTATAGTTTTGCAACTGCATATGGACTTCTGGGTTGAAAAGGTGTTTTTTCATTTTGTTTTCTTATTTTTGAGTTACCAAATAGTTCAGATGATGATGCTTGATAAAACTTTGTTCTTTTCTCCATATTTAGTATTCTTATAGCTTCTAAAAGGCGAATTGTTCCTAGAGCATCTGCATTAGCTGTATATTCTGGTGTTTCAAAGCTGACCAATACATGACTCTGAGCAGCTAAGTTATAAATCTCATGAGGTTTGATTTTAGAAATTAGGCCTATGAGGTTTGTAGAATCTGTTAGATCCCCATGGTGCAGTATAAAATCTGTTTTCTTTTCAAGCGGGTCAATATAAAGATGATCAATTCTTTCAGTATTAATTAATGATGATCTTCGTTTAAGTCCATGAACAATGTAGTTTTTGTTAAGTAAAAATTCGGATAGATAAGAACCATCCTGACCAGTCACACCAGTTACAAAAGCGATTTTTTTCATTATATTATTAATACCATAAGTTTATAATTAAGAAATAAAACTCCAAAATTAATTCTAAATTTTAATTTAAAAAAGCTAAAAATTTCTTTAAGTAAACCAATAATAATTCTTTCCATAAAGGTAATTTATAATTTTGAAGGTATTTTAATAGTTCTTCTCCTTCTGATAAAGAGTAGAATGTCAATGAAAACGCTTCATTATTTAATGAAATTGATGCCGAAAACTTTGATCTTTCATAATTGTTTTTATTAAAGAATAGACGTATTTTTTTTATATTAACTTTTCCTTTATCAAAATATTTTAAATTTTTTTCTATTATCATTTTATCATCTTTAAGCCACATCTTTTCAATATTTTTTTTTTCATTTTTAAATTTATAAAAATTTAATTTTACATTTTTTAATTTTTCATTTTTGTTGAACTCTAAAGTTATTTTGTTTTTTTTATCTTTAAAAAAACATTCATTCTGATGACATGAGATAATCGAATTTTCAAATTGATGTATTTCATTTTTTGTAAAACCTTTTTCTAAATCAAGTATTAACTTTTCATTGCAATTTCCTTTTATAAATGGGAAATAAATAAATAAAAAAATTATCAATTTTATTTTCATAACAAATATTCAAAGCTAATTAAATTCAGTTTTACAAAGATTAAAATAATTATTTTCTGTTTTAAAAGTTAATTCCAAAAAATATTATTTCTCAATATTACATAAATTGAAAATATATTTTGCATATTCTTTTGCTGCAGTGCCTCTGAAAATTGGAACTTCTCCTTCTAACATTCTTTTGCAATCATTCTTTGAAAGTTTCAGTTTTTTAATATTTTTTATATTTTCAATCAACTCATTAACATTATATACATGTTTTATTAAATTGTATGAGTATAAGTGCTCTAAATGATGAAGTTTATAATCTTTTATTTCAATTTCTTCACCAGGCAATTTCCATGTACCATAAACAAAGTTTAGGGCAGGTGTATTACAGAAAATTGCTTCCATCATTGAAGACGAGATTACAGATAAACACAGGTCTGAATGATGATAACAATTTTTCAAAAAATATTGATCTTCTTCTTTAAGAAAATATGAATTCTTTTCACCAATTATTTTATTGTAATTAATATGAATATTATTGAACTTTTTAAGAGTATCAAGTTCTTTGAATAAAGCTTTTCTTAATTTTTCATCTCTCCAATAGTAAGGGTGCACTCTTAATATAAATTGTATTTCTGTTGGAAGTTTGTTTGTAATAATTGATTCTTTTATAATCTTCAAGTTTTTAATGAGTTCATCATGCCAAAATGCAGAACTTAGTGGGTAATAGACTGTTGGTTTTTTTGGGTTTAATCTTAATTGTTTGAAAAATATTTTTTTTGACAATAATCCTTCTTTTTTAAATAAATAATCCCAAACAGGTGCCCCAAGTACTTTTATATCTTTTTTGTGGAAATCAAGAAAACTTTGTGCATCTTCTTTCATTTGATAATTCCATACTATTAAATTATCTGGAAATATTACTGGATAACCTTTACACACAATTCTATCCCAACTTTGATTTATAGTTAATGTTTTTACATTCATTCTCTTTGCCTCATTAATTACTTTTCCATCAACATCTAAACCCAATGAGCCTGTTATAATAAGGTTTGGAGAATATTTTTTATAAAGATTATTGTGATTTTTATTTTTTAGAAAAAAACTAATCAATACTATTAATAATTTTCTTAATACAAGACTTCTTGAAAGTAATATCGCTGAAAGAACAATTAATCTAGCTTGAATTCTTCTTCTTATACCAAAATTCTTTTGAGAATTAAAATATGCTCTAATCATGAAGCTTTGTGATATACAATTTTTCTTGGTCTTTTTTTTTGCGAATGTTAGAGAAAGTATATTTCTTAGAAGGTTTTCTAATTTTTCAGAAAAACTCACTATTTTTCTTTTATTAAACTTGGCATTACCATTTAATGGTTCAATTGTTATATTGTCTCCAACAATTCTTTTGCAGATATTTACATTGTCTTTTGGAACAACAACAATAACTTTCATCAATTTAGAACATTCTTTAATAACATTTGATGTTAGAAGATTTCTAAACTCAATAAGTCTATAACAGAATATAATAATTGTTTTCACTAAACAGTCTTTTCTTAATACTTTAATTAATTATGTAATAAAATGTCGATTTCTTTATTATAATTTCAAGTCTTCATTCTGGCGAACTTTCCCCCATCAAAACTTATTACAGTATTATTTAAATAATTAGATTGTTCAAAAAAAAGTGAATAAATTAAATTCGCAATTTCCTTGCTTTTTATACCTCTTTTTTTGGGATTATTTTTAATTGATTTTGTAACATTCTCTTGATCCTTTCTTCTTAGTGTAATACCTGCGTCTATGATGGTTGATGGTGCTATACAGACTAACTGCTGATTCGGATACTTAATTTTTTTTTCCTTAATATATTTGTGGATTGATGATTTTGTTAAAGCATAAATAATATCATAGGATCCTTTAAATCCTGATTCAGATCCAATAACTAGGATTCTGGCGTTCTTATTATGTTCAATTGCTATTTCACAAATTTTAATAACTGATAGAAGGTTGATTTTTATTTGTTTGATAATATCTACTTCATTTCTATTCACATATCTTGTATTTGAAATAATTGACTGTAATAAAAGTATTTTATTTGATTTTTTTATTAGACTATTCTGTTCTTTTGTAAAGTCCAAATTCTCCATATCCCATTCATTCTTGCTGGGTTGACAAACATTAGCAATGGAGCCTAATTTTTTAATAAACTCTTTAGCAATTCTTGAGTTTTTACCAATTATTAGAATTTTTTCAGGCATTCTTCAATTTTCTCAAAAACATAAAAAACATGATCAATTTTACCAGAAAAAACATCAATAAAATTTTTATTATTTCTTACACTACTTATTCTTGAATCATTTTTATTTTTAATTATTGTTCTATAGCTTTTTAAATAGTTGACAAATACAAATTTATTTTTGAAATCAGGGTAAAATTCAGAAAATTGATTTTCAATTATTTTTCTTTGTTCTAATAAATCAAATTTATTTATTTGCTTCACTCTCTTTTTTAATTTTTCAAGGTCTTTGTCAGTATCTATCCTTGACTTTTCAACTGAATAGAGGCCAAAACTATTCCTATCATCCCATGGATAAAGAGTAAAAAAAGGCCCATCCATTATTGTAACAGCTGGATGATTATTTTGTTTTGACTTATATTTTAGCATCAAACAATATTCATATGTATAGTTGTTGTTGGAAAATTTAGAATATTGCATCCATGAACAATTAATTACAACATCATATAGATTGCCATTAATTTCAAACTTTTTTTTTCGTTTTAAAATTTTTTTTACTTCTGTATCGAAATGTAGATTGTTCTTTAATTTTTTTCCAAAATATATTTTTGCTTTCTTAAATAATATAAGTTCCTCTTTGCAATTTATTCCGCCTTCAATTTTATTTAAAAATTTATATTCATGAGGTTCTAATTGTCTAAAATCTAAATTTAGGTTTTTGTAAACAGATTTATATCTCTTAAAACTTAATTTTGTTCTTTTATCCTTTGATATAAAATAATAATTTTTGGGTATTCTTTTGCAAAATCTCCCTAAATTCTTCTTAAACTCTTCAAATCCTTTTTTTGATTGTAATATTGTTTTCTCAGATCGAGGATAATGAAATCCAAGATGCAATCTATTTTGATTATTACCAGAAGCATTATTAAAAATCCTTTTTTCTTTTTCATAGATGTGAACTTCATAATCTTTTTTTATAAGTTCATCTGCAATTAAACATCCAAACCATCCTGCTCCAATAATTGCTATTTTCATTTAAAAATCTGACTTATATTTTAGATCAATTTTATTATATTATTAATAGTTAATAAAACTTTATTAATTTCAATATTATATTTACTTTCAGTTTCAGATGGGACTCCGTCAACTCTTCTGTAGAAAATTTCAAGTGCATCAGCACACGCCTTGCTCATTTCTGTTGTGGGTATTGAATAATCATAAGGCATTATTTCAATTAATCCTGTTTTTTTTGGCATATAAGCAATATTAGCTGGTCCACTTCCATGAACACATATAAATAGTTTTGTTTGAGTCATTATATTTATTTGTTGTTCAAAAGTAATTTTAGAAAAATCAATTATTTCAATATTAAATTTATTTTTTATTTTATTTAGGAGCATTTCCTCATTTAATGGGTTCCTGTTAATTATATCCTTGGGATTTTCTCCTATTCTTTGGCTATAAACAATTTTTCTTTTTGAGGAAATATTTTTACAGAAGAAATTAGAAAAATTTCTTAAGGCTTCTAATGATGTTTTTCTTATTGGAGTTGACCATGGCATACTGTAACACTTGTAAAATTGTTTATAGTTATCATCATTCACTTTAAATCTGTGGGGTATACTTCCATATTTATATTCAATTCCTTGACAATTTATCTTTCTTCTTTCAAAAATTTTTTTTGCTTTTTCAATTAACTCTTGCCCTATTGATTGATTATGTTCAAATTCACCAAATAAAGAAGGCTCAGTAAAAACAACTTTTCCTGAAAGTTTTATTGCAATATTTTCATCTATAATTTCTAAATTGAATTTATAATATTTTTTTAAGAAAAGAATGTACTCTTTGATAAATTTTCCAGTTGTATCAGGTATTATGACATTTAAGTTTTTCACATTTTGTGAAATAAAAGCTAATTGGGAGATATTATCAAATAAACAATGCCAATAATTATTTTTGTGTTTATTATGAGGAATAAAAATAAAATTATTTTTGTCGTTAGAAATTTCTTTAGCATTAAGAATCTTATATTTGCAAAAGATAGAAAATTGGTTTTTATAATTTCTTTTTTCAGCTTTAGCCCCAATTATATTCAAAAAAGTGCCGTCTTTAGATAATGATATTATTTGATTTCTGTATAAATAGATTTCATTTAGAAGAAATATATTTCTTGTGGACTTAAAGTTTTCTCTTCCTCCAAAAACTTTATCTGAAAAACTTTTTATTGGAATTGTTATATCACTTATTGAAACAGGGTATGTAGTTGTGGAAAACATATGATATTTAATAATAATTTTAAATTTTCTACAAAATAATATTTATATTATCTACTTAATTTGAAAAAATGAAATTTCATAGAACAAAATTACTTTCATGAAATATATCAATTACAAAATTATGTTTAAATTTTATAACATATTAATTTATATAATTTTATTATTATTATAAAAACTAAGTAAGATATTATTATATTTTAGTTTTCTGTTACTATGTTAAAAAAATTACAAAATAAATTATTTAAATCAAAAAAAGTTGATTGGAATTTTGATTTTCTTAAAAAATTAAATTTTTCGATTATCATTAATATTGGAGCTAGATACGAAGAAAAAAATGATATGGATAAAAATCTTATTGGACAATTTCCTAATTCATTTTTTTTACTTATTGAACCTAATAGAGATTGTGACCGTGATATACATAAGTTTTATGGTGAAAATAAATTAAATTATAAACTTTATAATTATTGTTTATCATCATCTGAAAAAAAAATTAATTTCTACGTAAGAGGTGGAAAAACATCAATCTTTAAAAGCATAGCTATGGAACAAAAGAAAATTAATTATAATAGAGTTGAGAAGATAAAAACATATACCTTTGATGAAAAATTTTATAAATATATTTTACAAAATAGAAATGAAAAAATACTTATGAAAATTGATACCGAAGGAAGTGAATTAGATATAGTGAAGGGTGCAAAGAAAAGTTTAAAGTTTATTGATGGAATTATTTTTGAGATTGATAATCTAGAAAGGTTCGATGGTGGATGCAATAGTTATTCTATAAATAAATTTATGTCAAAATTTAATTTTTTTCCCTCGAAAACAATCACATCAAATATAGTTAAAGGAAAAAATAATAAGAAGTTTATAAATTATCAAGATATACTCTACTTAAGGAAAAATATTAATTGGCCATTAGAAGATTAGATTATATAAACCGAATCTAATGTTACTTTTTTGAGCTTTTGCATTTTAGAAAATTAATTTGTTATGAGTTTTTTTAAAAAATTAAGAAAAAAAATAAAAAGTTCCTTTTTTTTTAATATTCTACAAAACATAACATATAAACCTCTTTTGTCTTACTCTGGCTGTTTTGGTGAAGACTTATTTGTCAAAAATTATTTCTCCGAAAAAAAAAAAGGTATTTACGTAGATATAGGCTGTAATCAACCAAAATTAAATTCTTTAACCTTTTTATTGTATAAAGAGGGATGGAATGGAATTAATGTTGACATATCAGAAAGATGTATCAAACTTTACAATTTTTTTAGAAAAAACGATAAAAACGTTAATATTTCGATTGGATCAAGCAATCAAGTTGTAAACTCATATATTTTTTATGAAAATTGTACTATGAATACAGTTGATAAAAATTTTAGAGAATTTACAGCAAAAAGTGTAAATAAAAGGCCTTACATTAAGAAAATTAAGGAAAAAACCCTTAATTATGTTCTTAATGAGCATAGAATCAAAAATATTGATTACTTAAATATTGATGTGGAAGGATATGAAGCTAATGTTCTCGATGGCTTTAATATATTAGACTATAAACCCTTATTAGTTTCTATTGAAATTCACGATGAAAATTGTCCTCCAAATAAAAATAAAATTTACAATTATTTCATCAAAAATAAATATAACCTAGTATCTATTTATGGTTGGACGTATTTTTTTGAACTTCAAAAGAATAATAAAATTCATTTTAATCTTTAATAATTGTATTTATTTCTAAATTAACTATTATAGTTATAATAATTTCTGATTGTCGATGTTTCTATCTAACTTATTTTCAAAGTTTTTAATTTTTATATTAGCAGTAGTTTTTGTTTTAAATTTTTCTGTGGTTATAGCATCTAATTTAAAGATTTATGATCACAATCTTTGTAGTCCAACCAAATCGGATCAAAATTGCGATGAAGATTGTTTTTTCGATCGAGATTTAAATATTGATGAAGACTATTTTCAATCAAAAGAAATATTCTACAATGTAAGATTAAAAATAAGTTTGTGTTCTTCAAAAGAAAAAATTATAGACCCAAACTCAAACTCCCCTCCCAAACTCATTCTTTCATAAATTAATAAATTATTTTTAGAAAGGATAAAATTATGTGCAAATTAATAATTTTGCTATGTCTTCTTTTTTATTGGAAAATTATAAAAGCAGATGAATTGAGTTTGGCCGATAGTCATGCTCCTATAACAGTAATGAGTGATCACATGCATAAAAGTGGTGAGGTAATGTTTTCCTATCGTTTTAATCATATGGTTATGAAAAATGTGATGAATGGCACAAAAAAACTAAGTATTGAAAGTGTAACAACTCGACCGAATGGAGCTTCAGATGGTTCAGGTACTTACATGAACTCTCCTATATCAATGAAAATGGATATGCATATGTTTGGTGCAATGTATGCTCCCAATGATAATTTAACTTTAATGGCTATGGGAAGTTTTTTAAAAAAAGAAATGACTCAACAAAGAATGCGAATGGCAGGTAGTGGAAGGTTTGATGTAAACTCATCTGGAATTGGTGATACAAGAATTTCAGGTTTAATAAAACTTTTTAATAATAACTTTTTTAACACTCATCTTGGTATTGGTTTAAGTCTTCCAACTGGAAGTATTGATAAAAGAGATAATACCCCAGTATCCTCTAGCGCTAGATTAGGCTACTCAATGCAGAATGGTTCAGGAACCTATGATCCGTTTATCCTTTTAAATAATGTTAATAATTTTGGAAAAATAAAATTAGGTCAGCAGTTTTTCTATAAATCACCAGCATCAGGAAAAAATTCTAAAAATTATGAATATGGAAACTCATTTAATGCAGTTATCTGGTCTTCTTATCGTTGGGTAAAAAATATCAGCACATCATTAAAAGTAAATTATAATTATCAAACAAAAATGAAAGGTTCAGATGACGAGATGAATCCTAGAATGAGTCCTGCAATGGATTCAAAAAACAAAGGACATCAGAAATTAAATTTAGGTTTTGGAATAAACTTAGTAAATCATAACGAAACTTTAAAGAATCACAGAGTAGGTATCGAAGGTATCTTTCCTATATACCAAAGATACAGAGGGATACAAATGAAAGAAACATTTCGGTTAACTGCAGGATGGCAGTACGCTTTTTGAAAATATGGTTGTAAAATATACTAATTTCTCCATAATTAGCTTATGAATGTAATTAAAAATCTTTTTGTTGTTATTTTAATTCTATTTATATCTATTTTAGCAAACAAGAAAGCTAATGCTTTAAATACTTTCGAGTTGTCGCTTCTTGGGATTGGTGTAGGTTTTGCTGCAATTCAATATTTTGATACTTCTCTAAATACACAGAATAATTATAAGCAAAAAACGCTTATTATTAACCAGTTCTTAGAAAGTAAAAAAAAAAATATTCAATCGACCTACTTTAGAAGTTTGCCGATACATCATCAGTTAGTATTAATAGAAGAATTAAATAATTTTTAAACTAAACAAACTAAACTAATGTCGTTTAATATTGTAATGATAAAAAGAATTGCAGTTATAATTATATTCCTATGTTTTTCAGAAGCCAATGGCAACACTTTCAGTGAAGTCTTCGGTAGTGAAGGGGCGGCTGGAATAGAAAATCCAAAAACAAGAAGTCTAAGCTATACTTTACAATATGCAACTTTGGCTGGCTCTGTTGGGTATGTTTTAAAACAATTGCACGATTCAGGTTTTCTTGAGCCTTTAGGCTACATACCTGAATCATTTCAAAAGCTTTCTCCTCTTGTTTATAAAAACAATTATATCCTTGATAAACATTCTGCAAATATTATAGCAGTTAATCAAAATGTTGATAAAATTAACTATCTTAATGATTTAAAATCAGAATTAGCTAAAAGAAGATATTCAGTTAACTCAATAGAAATGAGAAATAATAAAAATTTATTAATATCTTTAGATAAATTTAACAATAGAAACATACTATTAGAGAAATATTATGAAAAATAAAATAAGGGTATTATTTTTAACAATGGTTTTCTTTCATTTGGCATCTTGTTCAAATGTAGGTATAGATAAATCATCCGTAATGAAAACAACAACAAGCGCAGTTGGAGGTTATTTTGGATACGAACTTTCAGATGGAGATTTGCTATCCACGACTGTTGGTTCAACATTAGGCGCTGTATTTGGTTCATATTTAGTAGATTTTATCAATCAAGACGATTATTATTTTTTTAAACAAGAAACATTAAGAGTCTTAGAAATTAACGATAATAATGCTTCTGTAAATTCTGGTTATTGGAAAAATCCTAAAAGTGGTAACAAAGGAGTTATAAAAATAAGAGGGTATTTTGGATCACCTGAATGCAGGCTTATTGAAAACATTTATGTAAAAAGTGGCATTGTTGGTTTTGGAAGTGAATCCTCTAATTCTTTTGGCACCGCTTGCAGAGAAAAAAGTGGACAATGGGCTATGATAAAATAATATATTTAAATTTTTTTAAATTTTATTATATCATTAACCTATGATTATTATTTCACCCTCTAAAAATCTTAATTTAACAGATGAGAATTATATATTAGATATTAGTTCACCTGTATTTTTATCCGACTCTAAGCTTATTATAAGCAAAATAAAAAATCTTAATGTAAATAACCTTAAGTCTTTGATGAATATAAGCCAACCTCTTGCTGAGTTAAACTATCAAAGATTTCAAGAAATCAATACAAATGATAATTCAAAAAAGCCAGCTGGATTTATGTTTTCTGGTGGAACTTTTACGGGTCTTTCAATCAGATCATTAAATAAGAGTGAACTAATGAATGCCCAGAAGAAGTTAAGAATTTTATCAGGCTTATATGGAATGTTAAAACCCTTTGACCTCATAGAGCCTTATAGACTAGAAATGGGAACCAACATGAACAAATTTCTAGGAGAGGATCTTTATGATTTTTGGAAAATCAAATTGACGAATGAACTGAATAGTGAAATTAAAGAAAACAAACCTAAAATATTGTATAATTTAGCTTCAAAAGAATATTCATCTGTAATAGATACTAATAAAATTGAATGTTGCGTAGTAAACTTTGATTTTAAGAAAAATGTTGATGGTAATCTTGTTGGAATAGGTATGATGATAAAAAAACTAAGAGGTGCTATGTCTAAATTTATATTAACTAATAAGATTAATAATTTAGATGGTCTTAAAAATTTTAATGAATACGGTTTTAATTATTCAGGATTTGATGAATCTAATAACCAGCTAATATTTGTTAGTAAATGAAAGCTAAAAAAATTGTTATCCAAATTCCTTGCTTAAATGAAGAAATAGCCATCGGAAATGTTATAAGTAAAATAAAAAAGAAAATACCCCATTCCAGAATAATAGTCTACGATAATGGTTCAACTGATAACTCTGTAAGTGTCTCCAAGAAAAAAGGAGCTGAAATTCGTTTTGTAAGAAAAAAAGGGAAGGGTAATGTTGTTAGACAAATGTTTTCTGACAATATTGACGCAAATTACTTTATTATGATTGATGGAGACGATACTTACGATGTATCCAAAATTGATGAAATGTTAAACAAAATGATCAAATACAAATTAGATATGATAGTTGGCAAGAGAATTCATAGTGATAATTTAGCATATAGAAAAGGACATGTTTTAGGAAACAGATTTTTTTCAAATTTTGTAAATTTTTTTTTTGGGAATGATATAACAGATATCTTTTCCGGTTTTAGAATCTTTACTAAAAGATTTATAAAAACATTTCCACTTAATTCGCAAGAATTTGAAATAGAAGCTGAACTTACCATTCATGCATTGGAACAGAGATTAAATGTATCTGAGTATGATTGTAATTATAGTGCTAGAAATTTTGGTTCTTCAAGCAAACTCAATACATATAAAGATGGAATAAAAATCTTAAAACTTATCCTTATATTGATTAAAGATGAAAAACCTCTTCTTTTCTTTTCGATATTTAGTCTAATTTTTTTCATCTTTTCATTAATAATTGGTATACCAGTGATCAAAGGTTTCTATTTGACTGGACTTGTAGAAAAAATGCCGTCCGCAATTCTTGCTGGTTGTTTAATGATTTTAAGCTTTTTAAGTTTTTTTTCAGGTTTGATACTCGATATCATTAAGAAAGTAAGGTTTGAGAATAAAAGAATTAATTTTCTCCTTTTTAAGGATTAATTTTATCTGATTGGAATTTTAATTTTTTTTTTATTATTTTTATTAAGATTTTCTTTTACTTTTTTCTTATTTTCATTTACTAACCAAACCATCTGCATGGCTAAGGAGTGCAATCTTTTAGCTTTGGATTCACCAGAAAGTATCCTAGAGAATTGGCGTTTACTTATACCCAATACCTCTGAAGCACTATTTATAGATAAACTATTAGAATTCATCCAGTCGCGAATCTCTTGAGGCTGAGGTTCATCAATATTAAAAAAAAACATTTTACTTTTTTCCTAGATAGGCTTCTTTAGTGAGCTTATCAAATTTTTTTATGTTTTCAATTTCTCTGCTTTTTTTATCACTTAATGAAATAAGAATTATAGAAAAAAAAGAAATACTTACAGTAAATATTGCTGGATATTTATACGGAAAGATGGGTTTATCGAATCCTAAAACTTCAACCCAAATAGTTGGCCCCAGAATTACCAAAGTGATTGTTGTTATCAGACCGATCAAACCTCCAAAATATGCACCTTTTGTAGTCAGGTATTTCCATGTAATGGTTAAGAAAAGTATAGGAAAGTTTGTACTTGCTGCAACTGCAAAGGCTAGTCCGACCATAAAAGCTACATTTTGACCTTCAAAATAAATCCCTAAAAAAATTGCTAATAATCCTATCGCCACACTTGAAAACTTTGACACTAAAAGCTCTTTTTTATCGCTTGTATTACCTTTTTTTATTACATAAACGTATAAATCCCTTCCTACTGCAGATGCACCAGCCAAAGTTAATCCTGATACAACTGCAAGAATTGTAGCAAAGGCGACAGCTGAAATAAATCCAAGGAAAATGTCTCCTCCAATAGAGTGTGATAAATGAATTGCTGCCATATTATTAGAACCAAGCAATACTCCAGATGAGTCGAGGTAAAGGGGGTTTTGGGTTAAGAAAACTATAGCTCCAAAACCAATTACAAAAGTCAAAATATAAAAGTATCCAATGAATGTTGTGGCATAAAACGCAGAAATTCTAGCACTTTTTGCATCTGGAACAGTGAAAAATCTCATTAAAATATGAGGCAATCCAGCAGTTCCAAAAATTAATGCTATCCCTAAAGAAATTGCAGAAATAGGGTCTGTTATTAATTTTCCGGGAAATAAAATTTCTTGATTGCCTTCATGAATCATTACAGCCTGTTCCAAAAGATTGCTTAAACTGAAAGAAAATTCTTTAAAAACTAAAAATGCTAGTACTGAAGCACCAAATATAAGCAAAAAAGCCTTTATAATTTGCACCCAGGTGGTTGCAATCATTCCTCCAAAACCCACATATATGATCATTAAAATACCAACAATCCAAACTGCTACGTCATAAGGCAATCCAAATAAAATTTGTATCAGTGAGCCTGCCCCAACCATCTGTGCAATTAAATAAAGAATAACAGTAACCAGTGTCCCAATCGAAGATAATAGTCTTATTTTCTTTTGTTCTAGTCTAATAGATGTTACATCAGCAAATGTGAATGTACCTAAGTTTCTTAATCTTTCTGAAATTAGAAAGAGTATGATGGGCCATCCTACAAGAAAACCAATTGAATATATTAAACCATCAAATCCTGAAAAATAAACTAGCCCAGATATCCCTAGAAATGAGGCTGCAGACATATAATCACCTGCAATTGCAAGTCCATTTTGAAAACCAGAAATCTTTCCACCCGCCGCATAATAATTTTCTTTTACATTAGTTTTTTTTGATGCGTAGTATGTTATTAGAAGAGTAACAAAAACAAACAAAATAAAGATAATTGCGGCAAAATAATTACTATTATTGGTATTTGCACGGACAAAAAAAGGAAATAAGGAAAGAAAAAAGCAAAAAATTAAATTCATTTTTCAATTTGCTCTTTTAATTTATCTAGGTATTTGTTTGCTATAATTGTATAAACAAATGTTAAAAAAATTGAAAATATAATTATTGATAATCCAATAACTATTCCAAATGTTATATGTGAGTCAATAATGAAGATTCCAAGGATTTCAGGTTTAAAGCCAATTACTAAAATGAATGAGAAATAAGTAACTAAAATTATTGTTGAAAAAGAAAAAGCAAGAAATTTGCTTAAAAATATAAATTTATTGTAATTTTTATTTAAAGTGTTTTTATTTTTCATACTTTAAAGCCAGACTAAGAGTCTGGCTTTACATTACTTTTAAAGGTTTACTGTAACAGCTTTTACCTCGGTATAGTTCTTTAGAACTTCATGACCCATTTCTCTACCCCATCCTGATTCTTTATATCCTCCAAATGGAAGTGAGGCATCAAATATGTTATGACAATTAACCCATACAGTTCCTGATCTTATTTTAGCAGCTAACTTATGAGCGGTACTAATGTCTTTTGTCCAAACACTAGCTGCAAGCCCAAAGTTTGTATTATTCGCTGTCTCAGCAATTTTTTCAAGATTTTCATCTGAAAAAGGTTGAGCACAAACAACTGGACCAAATATTTCTTCTTTAACTAATTTCATGTCGTGGTTTGTTTTTGCAAAAACTGTAGGGTGAACAAAATGACCACCATTTGAGTTATCATATTTTCCTCCAGCTACAATTTCACCGCCTTCAGATTTCCCTGATTCAATATATCCAGCAACCTTTTGGTATTGCTCATCGGACACAAGTGGACCCATTTCCGTGGTAGTTTCCATTCCAGGCCCAACCTTGATGTTTTCTGCAATTTTTGATATTCCTTCGGTAACTTTATCAAAAACCTTTTCGTGAGCAAAAAGTCTCGAGCCAGCGCAACAACATTGACCATGGTTAAAGAAGATCGCACTTGCTGCTCCAGCTATTGCAGCATCAATATCTGCATCTGGAAAAACTATTGTAGGTGATTTTCCTCCCAGCTCCAGAGAAACTTTTTTGAGGTTACCAGATGCAGCTCTGGTAATAATCTTGCCAACTTCAGTAGAACCAGTAAAGGCGACTTTGTCAACATGAGGATGTTCAGCAAGAGGGGCTCCAGCATCTTCACCAAAGCCGGTAACTACATTTAAAACTCCTTCAGGAAGAAGGCCTGAGTCATTTATTATTTCTGTTAATCTTAATGCCGACAAAGGAGTTTGTTCAGCTGGTTTCAATACTATAGTACACCCAGCAGTGAGTGCAGGGGCTAGTTTCCATGCAGCCATAAGTAAAGGAAAATTCCATGGTATAATTTGACCACATACACCTACTGGCTCCCTGAGAGTATAACTGTGATATTGTGCGCCAGGTGTATATAAGCACGAATACGGAATTGTGTTACCCTCTATTTTAGTAGCCCAACCAGCCATATATCTAAAAATATCAGAAGAAAGTGGAACGTCAGCTGCACCTGCGACTGCAACAGGTTTACCGTTGTCTAAAGATTCTAATTGTGCGAGTTCCTCATTATGGTCATCAATTAGTTCACCAATTTTCCATATTATTTTACCTCTTTCATTATTAGGCATTGATGGCCATTTACCTGAATCAAATGCCTTTCTTGCAGCTGAAACAGCTAGGTCAATATCATTCTTATCTCCAGCTGAGCATGTAGCAATTTTTTTTCCGGTAGCTGGGTCTTCAACATCAAAAGTTTTTCCTGATTTTGCATCAACCCATTTACCATTTATGTAAAGTTTTTGAGTTTGCTTTAGAAATTTACCAACATTGTCATTTACAGTATAGTTGAGTATAGAAGCATCCATGTTAATTTCCTCCAATATAATTAAGTTAGTGTATCTATAATTTAATAATACCAACTCAAAAATTCAATTTCAACTTTTGAATATTTAAAATGCATTATGAGATCGAGACTTTTCTCAACTTCTAACTTGTCTTAGTCATAGTTTAGTTGGGTTGGGAGCATCACCATAAATTTCAATTGGATCAAAAGTTTTTTCTTTTTCAGTGAATTCAAGTTCATGAGTATATTTAACTCCGTTAGTTCCCAACTTTCTATAAAAACAAGACCTGTAGCCAACATGACAGCTAGCTTTAAGTCCTTCCAATTCTACTTTAAATATCACGAAATCTTGGTCATCATCAATTTTAATCTCTTTGATATTTTGAAATAATCCACTAGTTTCTCCTTTTTTCCAAATACACTTCCTGCTTCTTGACCAATAATGTGCATGACTTGTTTCCATTGATAATCTAAAAGCTTCTGGATTCATGTAACCGTGCATTAGTATCTCGCTATTCATATGATCAACGGTAATGACAGGTATTAAGTTGTTTTCATCAAACTTTGGTTGAAGTGAATTGCCTTCTTCAACTTCAGCTACAGATTCTCTTTTTTTAAAGTTTTCGTTCATAAACCAGATGTGTAGTTCAAAAACCTTTGTTGTAGATTTATATTACTTTTAAAATCTCCAAGGAAAACGTTTGTAATAGTTGAGACATTGGGTTTTTCAACACCTCTTGTAGTCATGCACTGATGAACAGCTTTAATATAAACAGCTACACCTTTTGGTTTCATTGAATTATCAATAGCAGTTGCTATTTGCTGAGTCATAGTTTCTTGTGTTTGCAGTCTCCTAGCAAATATTTCAACTGTTCTTGCCAACTTGGAGATTCCAACTACCTTTTTTACTGGGATATAGGCTATATGTGCAATTCCAATAACAGGGACCATGTGGTGCTCACAATGCGAGTTAAATGGAATGTCTTTAAGCATTACCATGTCTTGATAACCCTGAACATCTTCGAAAGTCTTAGATAGATACTTTTCTGCTGATTCTTTGTAGCCAGAGAAAAACTCTTCATAAGCCTTGATAACTCTTTTTGGCGTTTCTTTTAAACCTTCGCGTTCTGGGTCATCTCCTGCCCATTTAATGAGTGTTTCGACTGCTTTTTCAGCTTCTTCTCTACTTACACTATTTTGATGAGCTAATTTTATTTTTTTGGGAGAACTTGAGTCCATAGTAATATATCTTTCTTTAAAATAATTATATATATTTATCTTGTGTTTAAAAAAAAAAATTAAAGTATATATTTAATACTACTTAAAATTCAAATTGCAAAATGAAATTTAAAATCATTAACGGTCTTATTTATGACCCAACCCAAAAATTAAATGGAAAGAAACAAGACATTTATATTGATAATGGAATAATTGCGTCTCCAAAACCATCTGAAATTCCAAAATATAAAAAATACTATGATGCGGAAGGTTTAATTATAATGGCTGGAGCAATAGATATTCATTCCCATATAGCTGGAGGTAATGTAAATAATGCAAGGTTATTATCACCTGAGATACATTCTAATTTTTTGGAGCATAATCTTAATAGAAAAAAACTTCTTCCAGGTTTTAATTCACGTTGGACATCTGAGGGGACAGGCTACAGATATGCTGAAATGGGTTTTACAACCGTAATTGAGCCGGCTGTGCTCCCAATAAATGCATTTCTAACCCAACTTGAACTTGAGAGCATCCCAATGATTGATAAAGGATGTCTAGGAATTGTTGGAAATGATAATTTTTTACTTGAAGCTCTTTCAAAAAAAAAAGGTCAATCTTTTATTGATGATTATGTTGCTTGGAATATAAATTCTTCAAAATCAATTGGACTTAAAGTTATAAATGCTGGTGGGACTGAATTATTTAAACAAAAAGGAGAATCAGAATCATTCGAGCTAGACGACATTGTTCCCGAATACGGTGTCAGTTCAAGACAAATTTTAAAAGCTTTAAATATCTCCAATGAAAATTTGCGTATTCCTCATCCAATTCATGTTCATTGCAATAACTTAGGAATGGCAGGAAATATAAAATCGATTTTACATACAATAGATGCTGCAGAGGGAAGAAGGATGCATTTAGCTCATATCCAATTTTATGGATATGATGATAAAGGAAAGAAAAGATTTTCTTCTGGTTCTAGAGAACTTGCAGATGCTGTAAATAAAAACCAGAACATTTCAGTTGATATAGGTCAGGTAATGTTCAAACCAACAGTTACTATATCCTCAGATATTTGGAAACAAAATCAAGCAAAATCTAATGCAAATCCTAATAAATGGATAATCTCAGAAGTCGAAGACGGAGGAGGGGGTGTTGTTCCCTACGAATATAAGGAAAAAAACTACGTAAATGCATTGCAGTGGGCAATTGGACTAGAACTTTTTTTAATGATCAAAGATCCATGGAGAGTTTTCTTAACCACAGATCATCCCAATGGAGCTCCATTTACTTCTTACCCAGAACTTATAAGACTTCTAATGGATTTAGATTTTAGAAATTCAGAAATTAGTAAAATTAATAACCTAGCAAGAGAAATAAGTTACCTAAAATCTATTAAAAGAACTTACAGTTTTTATGAAATATGTATAATGACAAGAGCCGCCCCAGCCAAAATTCTAGGTCTAAAAGATAGGGGGTCATTAAAGAAAGGATCCACTGCCGATATAGCGATTTATAACCCTAAAAAATCACTAGATAAAATGTTTGGTAATGCTGAATATGTTTTTAAAAATGGGATTGAAATTGTAAGAAAAGGAAAAGTTTTGAGACATTTAAAAACCTCAACTAAATGCTTAAATTTAAATTATGATAATAAAATTCATAAAAAAATAAGAAATTGGTTTGATAGTTATTATTCGTTGAGTTTGAAAGAATTTGAAATAGATGAAAATTATTTTACAGAAGAAAACTTTCAAATCATAAATTGAAAAAGATATTTATTTTTTATCTATTAATAAATAAAAAAAAGGAGTCACAAGTAGAGTTAAAAAGATAGAAAAAACTATGCCAGAAATTAGTACAATGCCTATTGTTAACCTTGACTCAAAACCTGCACCCGATCCTAAAACTAGAGGAATAATTCCAATTACTGTTGAAAATCCAGTCATAAGAACTGGCCTGAATCTCATTTTGCAAGCTTCGATGAGAGCTTTGTATGATTGTTCGCCTTTAATCTTTAATTGCCTGGCAAACTCAACAATTAAAATACCATTTTTTGCTGAAATGCCAATCAAAATAATTAAACCAATTTGACTAAATATATTTAATGAATTATCAAACATAAATATTGCACCTAACGGTGCAATTAGAGTTAGTGGAACTGATAACATTATAATTAATGGAAATCTGAAGCTTTCAAATTGTGCACATAAAACAAGATAAACAAAGATTAATGAAACAAAAAAAAGAAAGTAAAATTGATTCATTGATTTTTTGTATTCTTTGCTTTGTCCTTTAAAATCAATTTTAAAATTTCCTTTTAGTTTTTCTTTAGATAATTGTTCCAGAAAATTTATTGCCTCTCCTAAAGAATAACCCTTTTCAAGCCCCGCACTCAATGTAATTGATCTCATCTTATTGTATCTATTTAACTCTTTAGCTTCATTTACCTCCTTATATTCAATTAAATTATCAAGCCTTATATAATTACCATTAGAGGATTTAACTTCAAAAGCACCTACATCCCTGATGTTTTGTCTATTCTCTTTTTTTGCTTGAACAATAACATTGTATTCCTCACCATTTTCAACAAAAGTATTAATTTTTCTTCCTGCCAATAGAATTTCAAGAGTTCTACCAATTTCAAAATTGGACACATTTAAGTCGAAAGCTTTATCTTTATTTATTTTAATTTTGAATTGTGGCCTATTTTTTTTGTAGTCAATCCTTGTAAATAGAAAGTTTTTATTTTGCTTTATTTCATCTAAAATAATATTCATGTTTTCATTAATATTCGCGTATGAATCACCTGAAATCACATATTGAAGTTGTTGACCTGATCTTCTTTGTCCTAGACCTCTTGGAGGGAAGATAATAATTTTAGAATCACTTATTTGTCTAGAAATTTCTTTGAATTCATCAATTATTTGCCAAATAGATCGTCTTTTATCCCAGTGATTCAATACAATAATTCCTAGTCCATCACTAAAATTTTCCGTACCTGAGAAACTTCTTGGAACTCTTAATAGAATTCTTTTTGCTTCGTTATTTTTATTAAAATCAACTAATTCGGTTTCTAATTTTAACATTTGATTAACAGTGTTTTCAAATGTGCTTCCCTCTGGAGATTCCATTACCATAATAAATACACCTCTATCTTCCTGAGGGGCAAATTCTTTTGGGATTTTATTAAAAAGTTGAAATGAAAGATAGATAATAGGCAATATTATTAGCACATAAATATATTTTTTTTTTAATAAGTATTCTAATAAAGATATATAAATTTTTTGAAAATTTCTTTTATTACTTCTTTTTGGTGCACTAAGAATTTTTGCACATAACATTGGAGTCAACGTAAGAGAAATAATTGTAGAAAAAAAAACAGCACCAATAATTGTTATGGCTAATTCCTGGAAAAGTTTTGCAGTATCACCTTCGAGAAAAATTATAGGCATGAAAATACTAATTAAAACAACAGATGTTGAGATTATTGCAAAAATAACTTCTTTAGATCCATTTATTGCAGCATTAAATTTTGATGAACCTGATTCTATTTTTTTATGAATATTTTCCAGCATTACAATTGAATCGTCTATAACTAAACCTGTACATAGAACAAGCGCAAGTAATGTAATAAGATTGAGAGAGAACCCAAAAATATTTAGAAAAATAAAAGTCGATAAAATTGAAATTGGAACAGTTAGGAATGGGATTAGTGTGCTTTTAAAATTTCT
>MDSZ01231864.1_pt1 | contig 31524 bp, 12 predicted proteins | sample 811201 | NCBI WGS metagenome assembly MDSZ01 (sample SAMN05326647, study PRJNA326480) | marine metagenome | isolation source: seawater | place: Indian Ocean: North | collected 2010 | reverse complement strand
GCGTGGCGATCGGCGCTACCCACAACGACGGCAACGGCAACACCGCCGGCCACGTGCGCGTGTACGCCGAGAGCGGCGGGACGTGGACCCAGGTGGGCGGCGACATCGATGGCGAGGCTGCTCAAGACCAGTACGGTTCCTCGGTGTCCATGAACGCGGATGGGACGCGCGTGGCCATAGGTGCTCCTAACAACGACGGTAATGGTCCCCAAGCCGGGCACGTGCGCGTGTACGCCGAGAGTGGCGGGACATGGACCCAGGTAGGCTCAGACATCGACGGAGGAGCTGCGGGTGACTACTTCTCGACGGTGTCACTCTCTTCGAACGGCACAAAACTTGCAGTTGGCGGTTGGGGAAATGATGGTACGGTGCGGGTGTACGAGGAGAGTGGTGGGACATGGACCCAGGTGGGCGTCGATATCGACGGCGAGACTAGTAACGACTCGGCCGGTCGGTCGATCTCTATGTCCCCGGATGGAACGCGTCTTGCGATTGGTGCTTCCTATAATGACGGTGGCACCGGCACCGACAGTGGCCACGTGCGGGTGTACTCTATATATCAACCCACTGTACCCGGAGCAACGTCGTCATGGGAATACAGTGGTGGTAGTTGGTCGCAGTACCGTCCCGACATTACGAGTAGTCTGAGTGTGACGAGAATGTCACATTCAACTAATGGTGAAATTCTCGGATTGGAGGATGCGAATAAAGTTGTCATTTACGCGACGACCAGTTCCGGATCTTCGTATAGCAAAAGGCACGCCGATGCCAGCTACTCCACGTCGTACCACTCCTTGTCAGACGACGGGGCACAACTCATTTCTCGAGGGTACGATGGTTCGAAATCGTGGAACGGCACCAACTACGTCTACGACGGCGCGGGTGCCACACAAACCATTTGGGGTCCGTCAACCAATCATTTCATCGAAGTTTCTGGAAACGGGAACCTCGTATTTCACGTCGATTTAAGCGCAAACAACTTGAAACTCTACAGCAAGTCGATCTCGAATGGAGACGTCAGTTGGACACAGGAAACGGACTTAGCCTTTACCTCCTTTTATCCGGTGTTAGCATCGGGTTTAGCGAGCGATGCTATCGTGGTCACAGGGTCGGGGTCGGCCGGTGCCAAGATTTATGACGTGACATATACTCCGGGGGGTACCACTACTCAGTACGCGACGCGCGGCACATCCTTTTCTGGCTACCAAATCGGCATGAGCGACGATGGGTCCAAAATCGTGAGTATTAGTCATCAAAAAACATCAACTGCGTGGAATGGCACCGATTACGCCTACGATGGGTCGAACGCAAACACAGGTGCGCCATGGTTGTCTTGGTCAGGGGGTGACATGTCCATGTGGCTTCCATCTGAGACGATTCGACGAGTGTACCTCTCCGGCGATGGGAACAGGGCGCTCCTCGTTGTCAGCCACGCGTTTCCAAATATGTTTAACGAAATTTACGTGCAGATGTTCTATCGTATGACGAACAGCACTGAATGGTCTTCTACCGATGTGACTTATCTGTCGTACAACGGAACCTGGGGCAACCCGTCAATTGATACGGACGGTGACTTTTTTGGGATTACGGCGGGTCGCTTTTATGATATCTCGTACGACCCGGGAACGACTTCAGACCAATACGCCATCCGAGGCACCGGCCTGGGTTTCGCAAGTAATCATGCCCTGTCCGAAGACGGTAACTATGTGGTGTACACGCACGTCAGTCCCGGGGCGAAGGCGTGGAATGGCACGTCCTGGGCCTATAACGGACCGACTTCCACTTCCGCCGGGTGGAGCTCGAATCATACTCTTCTCGCATTGTCGGGCGACGCAACCAAAGCCATCGCCTTCAAATCGTCCACGAACGAAGTTATTCTTTACACGAAGGACGCGCAACACGAGTGGTCACAAAACGTGACTCTGGCACAGGCCGGTGTCACAGCACTCTCAATCGACACCGATGGTAGTATCGTCGGTGTTGCCGCGAATGGTCAGACGAGGTTTTACACCTTCGGGAGTACCCAATCCCCGATCGGGTGGGTGTCACACTCTTCGATTCAGGATCAGAGCGTTCCCAACTTTGCTCAATCCTTTGATATTTCGAATGACGGAGATGCAGTCGTCGTTGGCGCGCCCGGTGAGACGAGTTCTTACAGGGGCGAGGTTCGAGTCTACGACTATGCGTCGTCGAGTTGGACCGCCCGCGCGACGATAACTACACCGAGCGAAACGGGAGCGGTCGCAGGTGACGTGGGGTACAGAAACCTGGGAAAGAGCGTTTCAATATCTGACGACGGGGTCAGGATTGCATACTTGCGCGATCAGGGAGACTACGTTGGAAGTGAGAGTGTGAGTACATCAACGATCAACATAACTTCCAATTATCAAACCGAGATCACAAATAACGGTGGCACATGGGGTAATATTACATTTTACGCCGCTAACCTGCAATTGACATATGCATATACATACGGGTCGAACAACGGAATCTGGTTACCCGTTACTTTTGATAGGGTATGGTCCGTCAGTTTTGAATGGCTAGTCTTCAGTGGTGGAGCTGACGATATGCGGTTCATTTTCTATGCACCAAATCAACCGACTTCTTACGCGGGGTCGCAACATGGTGGTTACCATGTCTTTCATGAGTTTTATGGATCGGACCAGCACGCGATCAGAGACCCCAGTGACTCATCACTGTCGACGGTTTCGACCACGTACACTACTGGCAGTTGGAATTTGGTGAGCATAAGTTATGATAATGGTGTGCTCACCACGAACGTCGCGGGTGCATCTGGTACCAGCCGGAGTTACACTTTTACAGGATCACATCTGAGTGCACAACAGGCCCTGTGGGGTACCAACACTTATATAGCAATATCGGGACGAACCGGTGGCGTATCCGTAGCACAGTATGTTCGAAACATAAACATTTCGTGGGAGACGTACACACAAACAGTGACATTTAACACCCCAAACCGAAGCGAGGCTTCGACGCGTGATTGGGTCGGTTCGTCCTGGGTCAACCCGGCATACACCAATGATGAAGTTACGTCGACGGAAATCGTCCCCGTGGCGGAAAGCAGAGACTTGACAACGATTTCCATGAGCTACGATGGAACGCGATTCGGTGTAAGAGCCGAGTCCGGGAGCTACGACGCGATTGTCAAGAAACTTGGTCCTTTAGTGATAACTACAACGAACACCCTCGGGTGGACCAAACGCGGCGAGATCATGAGTTTCAGCACGACCGACTCCGTCGCTGCATCGAGCTCTAGAAGCATGGCTTCCTCTGCGGATGGTAACACCGTCGCATTCGCATATGTGAATTCGAGTGGAGTCAAGATCAGGATATATGGCTACGCGTCTGGAGCTTGGGCCCAGCTCGGCTCGGAGATTTCGACGACGGGAACCACGGCTTCGATTGACCTCTCGGACAATGGAAGTACACTGGCTGTTCTCTCCTCAGACACGGGTCGAGTGTATGTATACAACAGCATTGTGTGGTTCCAACTTGGATCGTCGATCGCCTTTCGACCCACCGGCATCGATACGATTAAAATAAATGGCAACGGGAACTACGTCGCACTTGGGAACAATGCACCGAGCGATCCTTACCCTTTTAACATTCTTCAGGTGTACAAACTGGAGAACGCGGATTGGGAGCTGATTTCACCGACGATGACACTTTCGAAAACCCCCGCAAATTACTTTGGCTCTGGATTTGGTGTACTGAATGACGGACGACTCGTCCATCTCACCGATTCGGGTGTGGAGTTTGCTTCGTTCGCGACTACAGGGCAAGGATCGGAATTTGTACAGCACTTGAGTGATATCACCGGGAACGGCGTGGGATCCAGTCTCGCGTTTGACGAGAGTGGTGACACTTTGGTGACCGGCTCGTTCACGGACAGTGTTGTCAGGGTCTTTGACTCTGGTCATAACATCGTCACGACTTTCGATACGAAAACGATGTACGCGGACATCGATCAACCGTTCGGTACATCCGAAGTTGTGAACAAAAAGCCCTTCGCGATCACGAAAGATGGGAGCAAAATAGTCACCATCGCACCCCCGACCGTGAGCGGGTTGAATGCGATCGTGTACAAAAAACAGGGTGGGGTTTGGGTTCAGGATGGAAACACAATCAGTATTTTGCCGATTCAGAACCACCCGACAAGCAACAGGATAGCTGCGCTGGACATCACAAACGATGGTACCACCGTTGTCGTTGGAAGCATAGAAGAGGCCCAGTATGGGACCAATCCCTGCCCCGGAAGAACACAGGCGTTTACACTTGACTACACTATACTTTCGAGTGGTACGTGGTCTGAGCTGGGTTCGACCATCACAAACCCAGAGGGGAACCACAGGTTCTCTAATGTAGTTGCGATTTCCGACGTAGGGACGATCGTCGTCGGAGGTCACTACACCTACAACGGCGGAAGACCTTTCGGTGTCTTGAAAACATATGAGCGGAAGGACGAGATTCAGGACATCTCGTTTGGCGCACCAACCCTTCAGCTGATCGGCAATTCATACAAAAGGCTGCCACTGAATGCGGCGTATCAAGAACTTGGAGCGACGGTCACCACGCAGGCGTCGACCACCCCCGAAATTAAAATCACAGGAAATGTGCAAATCGGTGTTCCGGGTGTGTACACACTTCGATACGAAGCCGAAGATAACCTTCGTAAGAAGGCAACTCCCGTTACTAGAGAAGTTGAAATAATCAGCGCCATCCCATCCTTCAGAATAAAAGGGGAACCCCTCGTGTACCATACGTTGGGTGTTGCGTACGACGACCCAGGGGTTGAGGTATTTGCGGGTTATGAGGATGGGACTTCTTTCGGTATGTTTCGACTGATACCGAGCCAGCCGTTATCCCCGATTCTGACTGAAGGGTCGTTTACCCCAAACCAGGAGGGTGATTATACCATCGCGTGGGTCGATCAGCTCGTGGACAAGCATATAAGATCGGGTACCACGCAAACGCGAACGGTGAGGGTTCGTGAGAGGCCTGTCATCACTCTCACGGGTGCGTCCCTCATTTACCATCGTTTAGGCGATCCATACGTCGACCAGGGTGTGACTATAACGCAAAGCTCGTATGGGTTCGAGGGAACCACCGCGGCGACGGCGATAAACCCAAACCTCGTGAGTGTGTACACGATTACCTACTCGGCGCTTGATAAATTCGGGATCGAAGCTCTCCCTGTGACCAGGACGGTCGAAGTTAAGGCGAGACCGGTGATTAACATCACCGGAATTCAATTTTACCGTACGTTGAATGACCCGTTATCTCTTCCCCCCGTCACTGTTACTACACCCGCAGGCTACGCGAGTGACCTGACACCCTCGCTTCAAAGTACGAACGACATTAACACGAACTCAAAGGGTGACTACACGATACAACACACACTCACAGACCCCGTATCCGGCATATCCGCCGACTCCAAGAGCCAGCGATACTCCGTCGGTACTCACGGCACTTTGAGCTTTTCCGAACTTGGTTCCGTCTTCGCGTACACCGGATCTTCACTGGTTTTCTACGACACGGCGATACGGACGTACGATATCCAAGCGGATGGTTCGTGGAGTTTGTACAGTACGCTCACCGTCCCTTCAACACCGACCGCGATGAAGATGACAAACGACGGACAGTATTTAGTCATAGGAATGTCATCTCATCTCACTATAGGTGTCACCCAGGTCTATAAGAGAAATAAAACGTTTCAAACGGGCTGGGAGCAGCTGGGATTCGACGTATTCGGTACGAGTTATCTTGGGAAATTCGGAGACGCCGTGGACATAAACTCCGATGGTTCGAGGATAGTCGTTGGAGCGCCGGAAGCGGGAACGAGCCTTTTCAAATCAGGATTGGTAAAGATATACGACTGGTCCGGTTTCTTTTGGAATCAAACAAAGGTCATAGAGGGGACCATAACCAGTGAGTTCCTGGGATTCTCGGTTTCTTTCGACGGCACCGGAACTTCACTTGCAATTGGTTCACCGGGACACTCCATAACTACTGTCGACGGTTCTACCGTGACGACGACAAACGTGGGGAAAACATCCGTGTACAAACTCGGGGCTTCGTGGAATCTGGTCGGATCTGAAATCGACGATGGACCGACTGGTAAACGGAATGGAACTTCGGTTTCAATATCCCAAGATGGAAGAACACTGGCCGTCGGGTCCACTCTCGGCGGCGCTCGGGTATATGAGCTGAAGACTGACACGTGGACGCTTAAGGGTTCGCAAATCTTACCAAACGTCGGTGGAAAATCCGTCTCGCTCTTAGAAGAAAATATACTCGCTATAGGTTCAGAAGATGAAGCCGGGGGCCGTGTGTACATATACACATACAATGGATCTGAGTGGTCAAACGCAACGGAGAGTTTCGACAAGGTTGTTGTCGCGGACGACACAACGCTCCTTGGCAAACAGGTCGCCCTGGCCGATAGTGGTACTTCGCTATGCGCTGCCACGCACACGGGGATCCGAATTTACAAGGTTTAAAAAATATTTCATAGTAGTATATAATGTCAGCGGGACTCACTGTTTTGGTGAGCCGGGGCAAGGCCGATAGTCACATCACGGGATCCCCCGAAACGACATATTTTAACTCTCGGTACAAGAAACATAGTAACTTCAGTGTCATCACGAACACGCAAACGCTGCAACAGAATCCTAAGGCTGGTAGTTTCAGCACGGTTAGGATTGACAAACGTGGAGATTTACTCTCCTATATGAACATCGTCGCCGATGATCCGACGGAGGGATCTCAGCTGATTCTCGACTGGAGAACCATCGTGTCGAAGGTAGAATTGTACGTGGGAGGTAGTTTAATAGACAGTCAGGATTCGGAGTTCAGCGAAGGCGTTGCGATTGATCTCCTGGCGAACACCTACAGTAAGTCCTATCCAGCCTCGTTGCATGGCGGTGTTGGGTCTCAAAGCTATTTTTATCCTTTACGATTCTGGTTCTGTGAAAATTGGGGAAGCGCCCTTCCTTTGATCGGTCTTAACTTTCACGACGTCGAGCTGAGGATATACTGGCAGACTCAACTCCCGGATTACACGTATAACTTGGACGCGTGTTACATTCTTCTGGACGAACAAGAGAGAAACCACTTGGCGAATTCGAAGCTCGACATGTTGGTCTATCAGATTCAGAAAAATGAACCCAATTTTGAAACGTCTCAACAGTTAATTTTTAATCATCCAGTTAAATGGATCGCTTCCTCTAACGTCACGGCAGACAATGTGAACAACGCGCTGGTGAGCACAATAAATAAGGTCAAACTTCAGGTGAACGGGGTAGACCTGACCGAATCGAAGAGGAGTGTTCCGTACTATACTAGTATAAGTTGCTACCACCATGCCGAGTTCAGCGCGAGCAATAACGAACAACTCTTCTTCTTCCCGTTCTGCCTGTCCGCGGGTAAGATGCAACCGACCGGCTCACTAAATTTCAGCATGGTTGACTCGGTCAAAATACACTGCACGCAACCGATCAATACGCCGATATACGCTTTGAATCTAAACGTTTTACGCGTGTACCAGGGGATGGCTGGGCTATTGTACTCCGATTAATTTGTATATATGTATTAAGGGGATTTATGAGTTTTTTCAAGGGAAAATTTAATGCACCGTGGAATGAATCCATTGGAATGCTTAAAGGTGGAAGGATCGTTTCCCGACGAGACTCACAAACAACTTCTTTGACCCTGAATGAATTTCTGGAATCCAGATTCGAGAAGAACAATTATAAAATTGGTTTCTCGCAGGCGTTCCAAGTTGGAACCAAGTATGGCATCAATCCAGACGTATTCAACACGGTCAGAAAAACACCCGATCAATTCATCATAGCGACCACGGGTCAGGTGATACATGGCGAGGCGACTCAAGATATTTTCGGCTGGTCGACGAGTCTCAGTGACGACGGACTGACGATGGCTGTCGGTAGCATTCTCAATGACGGCGTGAATGGCCTCAACTCCGGAAGCGTGAGAGTGTATTATCGAACCTCCACTGAAGAGGCGTGGATCCAAAAAGGCGTTGACATTGACGGAGAAGCCGCTCAGGACTACGCGGGTTGGAGCGTTTCGCTGTCCACCGATGGTGATCGTCTTGCGATAGGCGCGGTATTCAATGATGACGGTCTGAATGAAAATACGGGTCACGTGCGGGTATTCGATTGGAACAACGGAACTTCCCAGTGGAACCAGGTGGGAATAGATATCAACGGAGGTACCTCGGGTGATTTTTTCGGATATGCCGTGTCAATGTCAGCCGATAAAACCAGAATCGCGATTGGCGCGCCACATGGGTTAAATATGCGAGGTTACGTTGGAGTCTATTACGATAACAATGGTGTGTGGACTAAGATCGCGGACGTTGAGGGTGCGGTGGAGAAGGGTCAGTTTGGTAAACGAATCGCACTGAAAACGGATGGTAGTCGTCTGGTTGTGAGTGCACCGAAAGTGGGTATTCTTTATTACTACAGTGTGGACTCTTCACAAGTGAATCTGCTCGCGAGTAAGAACGGTCCGGCTTCGAATATTTTGTTCGGTCACAGTCTGGATTTTCAGGGAAACACGCTCATCGTGGCGGATCTCAGTAGCTTGCCTCTCAAAATATATGACTTGTCGACCGATAGTTTCGTTTCGCAAGCCGCTCCGGCCGGTATTTTTCGCTCGTCGGAGACCAAGATTAAACTTTCTTCGGATGGAAACACCGTCGTACTGAGTATGCCAGCACTCAACACCGAAGAGGACGTCATAAATTCGACACCTATAAAGCAGTCCAGTTACAATAAAATCGGGCTGGTGCGTATCTACAAGCGCGATGGAGAAAAGTGGAAACGGTGTGGATGGGACTTAACTTCGTATGCAAGAAACAATGACGAGTACGGCAGATCGATCAGTGTAAACAATGACGGAACGGTTATTTGTGTAAGCGCACCGCGAAAAGATGATAGGGGTTTAGACCGTGGTTGTGTCACGGCGTATACCGTGAGACCTATATCCTATTATGTGACGCCCACGATTACGCTGCTGGGATTGAACCCACAGCCACTTCAAGCAAACACGACGTACGTTGAGCCGGGTGCCGTGACGGACACTGGAGCCTCTGTAACCATCTCAGGTGAAATTGAGAACAACACGGTCGAGGGTCAGCAATACACCGTGCGTTACACATCCGCGAGTGCGTTTGATACCTCGACTGTGGAGAGAACTGTCGTCATAACCAAAGATCCAACCGTTCCTGTTCTCACTTTCATAGGTGACGCCGTCGTGAAGATCCCCGTGAACGGCGTTTTTAACGACCCGGGAGTAACTTCGAACACCCCCGCCACCATAACGACCAACTCGCAGGTCGATTATCAAACCATTGGCGCGTACGACATCGAGTACAGTGCGGTCTCGTCGTATGGCATCAAGTCAGAGACACTGACACGAACCGTGTATATCGTTTACGACATAGAACTGGAGTCTTCCGAGCTCTCGGGTAAAATAACCTGCATGTCAAAAGATGGATTCATAGCGGCGACGGGCGATTTCACAACAGATACCGTGGTGTTGTACGAATGGAGTGCTATCGCACCGCTCGAATGGAAAAGGATCGGTCAGATCATCACGGGACCCGATGGCTCGGGTTTTGGTGCGGCGTTAGATCTTGCGGCGAATGGTTTGACGGTCGCCGTGGGCATCCCTGGTTTAGACAACCTGGCCGGGGCGGTTCGCGTGTATGAATACAACTTTCTGGTAAACGCCTGGGAACGAAAGGGTAATGACATAACAGACTCAAACCCCGGTGATAAAATGGGAGAATTTTTATGTATTAGCGGTGACGGAAACACTGTCGCAACGGGTAACTTTTCGCCATCTGGCACGAAAAACCCATATGTTTTCACGTATCGTTACTCGGCGACGACGGATACGTGGACGAAAATCAACGAGTACTTGGAGCCATTCAAACTTCCGGTAGAAGTCGCGTCTAAACAGTTCTCGGGTTCGCTGGACACTACTGGGTCGAAGTTATTACTCGGCGCGCCGGTCAACAATTACGCCACCGGTGCAGTTTTTTTGATTGATCTCGCGACTGGACAAAATCTCGTGAGCATATTTGGAGACACGGTCGGGGCGAACCTCGGGCAGTCCGTCAAATTAGCACCAAACGGAAACACGTTGGTGTTTGGGGATGTGTCCGCGGGGTGTGTGAAAGTCTACGCCGCGAACCTCGCGTCGGGGTTCTGGTCTCAGCTCGGAGATTCAATAACCGAGTCGTACTCATCCGGTGCGTTTGGTAGTTGCGTCGATATATCCAGAAACGGAGAAATCGTGACCTTCTCCGATCCGTCGACATCCACGGGATTAGGTAAGATTTACCAGTATAAATGGGATGGAGAAAACTGGCTACCGAATATGGTCGAGATGAATAACAACATCACGGGCTCGTTCTTTGGTCGCAAGCTGTTTGTTACGGAAGATGCGTCTAAAATTTTGACGGAAAGTACAGTCACCTTTCAGCTTTTCAGGTGGAATGTTGGGAGACCCACCGCCGTCCTCAACGGAGATCGTCTGCTTCGCATCGCGATTGACGATCCGTTCGTGTATAATTATGTCACTAGTTCGTCAAACGTCGTCGTCACTGGACAAGTGGACACGTCCGTGACGAATGACTATATCATCAAATACACACCTGTGAATGACATAGGTCTATCTGAAAACTTCTATCAGATTGTGAGCGTTTCTGGCGACATGTTGCAATTAGGTCTGGACCTTCGAAGTTTCGACCAGTCGGCGACCGCTCTGAATTTCGGGTGGTCTGCGAGCATGTCCGATGATGGTTCTACTCTCGCGGTAGGTCTTCCTGGATACGCGAGCGACACCGGCAGGGTGAAAATATACGAATTTGACCTACCCACGGGTGTCTGGGAACTACAGACGACCAAAACCGGTCCCGCGGATTCTCTTTTCGGGTACGCGGTGTGTATGAGTAAGGATGGCACCAGACTCGCTATCGGAGCCCCGGGGGTCACGAATGGGCTCGTGCGTGTGTATAACAAGAACGGTGCGGCATGGGATCAAGTCGGTGGTGATATGGCGGGCACTGCCGGGGGCAAGTTTGGTTTCTCAGTTTCCCTTAACCTGGCGGGCACCAACGTGGTCATCGGAGAGCCACGGAAAGCATTCGATGTGAACACGGGGGTGGGTGACACGAGGATGTTTTCGTATATCGGTTCGCAGTGGACCGAAGTGGGGAGTATGACGAATAATCAACTCGAACATGAATTGGGTCACAGCGTGGCGGTATCATCTACGAACGTCTTCTTGAGTGGTGCACCCATGGCGGGTCCGGGGTACGTGAAATTGTCGTCGTACATCGGAGGAAACGTCCCGATCTTTGCTCAACCACTCGTTTTTGGTGAGAAGTTCGGCTGGGCCGTGACCATCACAAACGACGGGACCACTTTCGCCGCGGGTGCTCCGTACTACCAGAGCAAAACCGGTCGGGTGATCGTGTATGACGCCACAACTACACCTCCGTCCCTGAAAGGAAGTCCCATCGTTGGCGAAGCGCCGGGGTCAGAATTCGGTTTGTCCGTACATTTCACGGGCGACGGTTCGAAACTCATGATTCACGCAGGTAACGGTCGCGTGGGGGTCTACACGTACAACGGATCGGATTGGGTCCTGGATAATAATGAAGTCATCACCTCGGGGGAGTTGGACATCAAGTTTGGGTATGCTTTATCCAGTTCAGTGGATGGCGAACGACTGCTTGTCACTGCACCCCTTTTCGACAGCGGGTCTGGTCTGGTTCGAACTTTTTCGACCAGAACTTCTCAGATTCAAGCGAATGATTTCGTCGGTCCTACTCTGACACTGAACGGCCCCTCGAGCATCACACACAGCCAGGGGTTGTCATTCGTCGATCCCGGAGTGAGGCGAGACGATTTGGAGTCTGGTTTCACAGTCACGGGCACGGTTGATGTTAACACGGTCGGCACGTATACGCTGACGTACACCGCACAGGACGCGGCCGGGAATCCGTCCCTTAACAGCGTTAGCAGGACAGTGACAGTTATACCGGTTAACTTTAACAATGTCACCGGACAAGTGACGAACGCCCTGACGAATCATAACAACGCGAGTGTCCAAATGTCCGGAGATGGTACACGGTTCGCGGTTTGTTCGGGAGTCTCACCACAGGCGTACATCAGCGAGGAGGTCAGTGCCACCGAAGTGACAGGGACACAAGGAACTGTTACAGTGTACCAGATAGATGATTCCTCGAGTCCCTCGACGTTCACCCAGGTCGGACAGATTACGGATAAGAAACGATTCTTTGCGACGTCCTTACAGCTCAATCAAGATGGCACGAAGATAGCCGTGATGAGCACCCCCGATACGTCCTCCACGGAGATCACGTTATACGGAATTGGTAACACGACGTACATTCCACTAGATGCATCGGCCTGGCCTAGGACCGACACGTACGGCAATTTTCAATTCCCACTTAGCGCTTCCACTATCGACATAACTTCACTTGGCATCAATCTTTTTGGTCGGAACGGCGATACTCAGTCGTATAGGTATAAAAACTTGGCGACCTCAAAAGATGGGTCTGTGATTGCCTTGGGTAATGCATTGAACACCGTCGACACCGTGTCTGTCTATAGACGTTCGGGTGATACAGTCTCCGTCGGTTCTTTGGCGTCGGCACAGGGTGTGAACGTCACAGCGCACACTGGCCTCACGGCAACTGGTTCGGACATTTCTTCGGAAGGCGGGAGAATCATATTCTGTGATGACGAGACCACGTTTATTTATAACACGGTCGGCATCCCCCACATACAGGAAGCGGCATTCACTTCTACCGAACCAGTCAACGCACTGTCCGACAACGGGCTGATAGCCGCGGTTTCCATGAAAAAAATAGTGGATTACACACCCATAACCTTAACAGGTGGCGACAGGGTTTCCATCGCTCATGGAAGTTCGTGGTCGGATCCTGGGTTTGTTTACACTGGTAGTGACACCGTGACGGTGTCTGGAAGCGTGGACACCTCACAGCAAGGTGAGTACATCATACAGTACATAACGAGCAAAAACATACAGGTCAGAATAGTGAACGTCGAGCCTCCGACCGAAAATACGATAGTCTTGAGTGGTTCTCATACCACAAGTAATGTCCCGTATGGCCCAGGGTTCGCGGGGTGGACGGGTACCTGGAGGAGTTATGATTTTACACTTCTCACGGTGCCTTCCATCTACGGTGATATATCAAACGAAAACTTCAGTCTTTCGATAACCCTGAATGGAACGATTCCGGTGGCTGGCAACTGGCAATATCAGTCGATACAGATTTTTACGGACGGAGGTTTCTCATCAAGCATGGATTTCACGTCAAATGGTTCCGAAGATAACGTTTCTTACTCGTGGTCTGGCAGCGTGTATACCAATCACACAAAAACGACCACGGCAACCCCCGATGGTTCCCTGTCGGGTGGTGACGTCATAAAAGGTAGACTCTTCCTTTACAATACGTATTACAGTTCGTTTAGTGTGAACGTCACGGCCACGTTTGGTGGAGGGTTTCCCATGCCTACGCCGACCGTCACACTCGTCGGTCTTTCCGAGAACAGTGTTGGGGTGGATGAAAATTTCGTTGACCCCGGAACAATTTCCACCGACAGTGTGTCGACGTACCTTTCCCCAACCTTTCCACAATCCACGTCGTGTAGGAAAGCTATAATATATCAGGCTACCAACACTTTTGGGCTCAAAGCCTACGCGGTTCGTTACGTTGGGGTCGAGACGAGACCAAAAGTAGTCGTGCACCAGTACACACAAAACGCGTGGTCGCAGTTAGGGGACGACATCCTCACAACAGATAAGGATTTGGACATTTACGACACGAACTTGAGCCTGTCAGAGTTGGGTACGAAGCTCGCGATATCAAAATACAGAGAGGGATCGGGGTACATTTTCACCTATGTGTACGACAGTAGTTCTTACCCACCGAAGTGGATCCAGTACGGTTCAACGATAGAAATTTCGGGTGGGCAACGAAAACCCGGCTTCAGCGTGGCCCTCTCCGGAGACGGGAATCGCATCGTCATCGGAAGTCCCGGCACCGCGAGCTCTTTAGGCGAAGTCTACGTGTATAACTACAACGGTAGCGGGTGGGTCAAGAAGAATCAGGATTTGTGGACCCTCACTTCATCGACGCTGACGACACTGGGAATTACGAATTACTCAATGGATCTCTTTGGGTATGCGGTGGACATCAGTAAAGACGGCGCGTCCATCATCGTGGGTGCTCCACCTCCGTCGAACGCCGGTTATGGACACGTGTCGGTTTATACCCTGTCTGAAAGTACCGATTTCATTTTTAGGGGAAAACCACTCGTTCGGAATAACGAACCGGAGTTTGGTCGACAGGTTTCCATCACGGACAACGGCCTCGCCTTCGTCACCAACGCAGGGGCTTCGGCCACCAGTGCGGGGAAGCTTGTGAAGTACCTCTTCGAGAATAACGTCTGGTTAGAATTCGCCACCGTGACTTCCACGGTTCCAATAGTCGGTTCGGCAATCAGTGAAGACGGAAACAGAGTGTTATGCATCAAAGATGTAGTTCAAATACACACAGCCACTCAGACACAGGTGCCTGGGGGTGGATGGGATAAAATCGGTCAAGACATCACACTCAGTTCGATCGCAGCACCCGGTGTTGACACGCACCCTTCTCCTTCGGCGGGGTCGCGATATTCACCCGGTATATTCAAACCCAGTGGAAACACCAACGTCACGGGGTACGTAGTTGATCTATCACACGACGGCAACGTCTTAGCGGTCGGTTTCCCCTTTGCCCAACTCGGAGGTGGCGATCCCTTCGTGGTCAACTCGACGGGCGCCGTGGCCGTCTTTTCGTTCGACGGTTTAATTTGGAACCAAGTGGGAGGTACCATCGTGCCCAAGTACGTTTACGACGGTGCATTGACTACCAAATATGACGGTGTGACGAGCGTCACGGTTCTCAATGAACTTGCCGAGGCGAATACATTCAGTGGCGCCGACATAAGTCTGAGCGGAGATGGGCAGTTTATCTGTGTCGGGTCACCAGGTTATTTGAGCAACCCCATCGACTTACAACCAATGGATTCGCTCCCAAATGAGGGTGGGATGACTTTTTGGACACTTTACCGGAGAAACTCAGATTATGCACCGACGAATAATCTTTATAACGTAGGTTGGGAACCCGTGGTCAGACGAGACAGCGAACTCTCGGAAAGTCTCGTAAACTACGACCAGACCATCACCGTCAACGAAAAGAAACGTGAGCTTTTGGGTTTGGGCCTCAAGGTATCCACCGACGGATCGTTCGTAGTCTTTGATACGAGGACGGACGGTGTTAAGATACTCTCCGAGCATTCCGGGTCGTGGTCAGTCCAGGAAACCTTCGAGACCGAGAACACCACGTTCCTGGTAAGTAAGGGTGCGTTGGTTCAGAACATGCCACACGAGCCTACGTATACACAGGCTCCGGGACCAACGTATGGAAGAGGCAATTTCCCGGCGAAACATTGGCCGGTCAGTTATATTTCGCTTTCGAGCAATGACAAGTATCTCACGGTTTCCCAACCCCTGTTCGACCCCCTTTCGAGGGCAAGTACGACAACGAATCAACAAGTGCAAGACATGCGAATGGGCCAGGTCGCCGTGTATAAAGGCAGCACCAACTCTAGATTTAAGAGACGGAACGTCAACATCCAGCAGTTCCTGAGCGACATACGTCACAACCAGGGAAATGCCGAAGAAACGCTCAATCTGTACGAGCATCTTACTGTAGCTATGAGCAAGGATGGATCTACTATCGCGATTGCCTCACCGTACGGAAAGTTGGATGGGAACGGCGACCCGGATTTCATAGACACCGCGACACTCACCACCGGGTTTACCGCGTTCAGAAGTTGGATTCAGGTGTACACCTACACAACCGAATGGATTAAGAAGGGTGCGCTCATTTCACCTCAGAACACAGGCAACCCTGGAAATTCGCTCAAGCTGACAATCGGACAGCACATCGCTTTGAGTTCAAATGGTTCTAGGATGGTTGTTTCAGGGATCAAGGGAGAGAACATCAGCTCCCCGGCGACTGCGGACGACTTACCGGATCATGTACACGAGGTGTACATATTCGATTACGACTCGGGTTCGGCCACGTGGATAACTACAAGCGGTGACGCGGCGAACATGGAAAAGATTTACATAGACGCGTCGAAGCGGAGGTACCGAGGTACCACGGATTGGATCTACGAAGATGATCGATTTGTTACAGCGGCTTCCCTCAACGGTGGAACGCACAAGGATGCGTATCAGCTCGGGTCCATAAGCAGCGTATCTATTTCCGATGACGGGACGAGGATAGCCGTCTCAACGGCGAACTATTCCGCGAGAGATTTCGTCGCGGCATCGAGTATTGGAGATGTCACGGCGGGAACTCAGAAAACCAGTCAATGCCTCGAAATGGTTTTAATTTTCGAGTATCAGTCACAGTTCCATCAGTACTCGGCTTGGGAGGTGACACCGCCTAACCAAGCACCTCACGGTGACGTCATCCCTTACGGAATAAACGTCTTCCCTCACGAGATCAATCATCAGAGTGTAACGAATCACTGGGGCGCGGGTATCTTTTCAAGTGGAAGAACCAGGGTTGGTTGGAACACAATAGATGCTGATGCGAGACAATTCGAGAACGTGTACATCACCGGTGGGACACACGCGAATTGGAAGTTATTGCACTGGGAACTTTTCAAAAGCGAATTAGATCTCGACGGACAAGTGAAGTCACCTTTCACACGGTTCGACTTCGACGCGACTGGTGGGCATACCGTGGAGATAGACAACGATGGTGTGATTTTACTGTACGCGACCAACGGTGACAATTTGTCGAACACCGCTGTCGTTCGTTCTCTGCGTTACAATAGGCCGTCTGGGACGTTTACGCAGATGGGCGACGACATCAACATAGAAGAGAACGCAGGTGAACAAGGTGATGGTCTGCGTCTATCGATGGACCCTGATTCGGGGATGCAGTTGATGATTGCAGCACCCCTTAACGACGGGAACGGTACCGACTCTGGAAATGTGAGAATGCGTGAAAGAACTTTAGGGGGGATGTCGTGGTATGCACCCGCCGGTGGTTCACCAGGTACATACGGTAATGCCGGAGACGAGAGAGGGACTTCCATCGGAATTATCCGTGGATCTGCGAATTACCCGGCACGAATGGCGGTTGTTGGTAGTCCGAATTACGGTTCCAACAACGAAGGTAAAATTGAAATATGGGAAAAAAATATTTTTTCGTGGCCGTTCAGTTGGATACATAGACACAATATTGTCGGAAACGCTAATGAAAATATCGGAAGTGCAATTGGTCTCAATGCTTCGGGTCATTATTTTGCCGTGGGTGTACCCTCTCATAATTCTGATCAGGGTTCTGTCCGCTGGTATTTTTGGAATTACGATGCACCGTACGGAACCCTAACCACGGGGCCACCCGTTGTTGAATTTACATTGTACGGTACGAGCGGATCACAGGAAAGGTTCGGGTATGCGGTAGCGCAAAGCAGAGATCGGTTAACAATATCAACCCCGACCAATATGCGCCTCGCAGTCACAACTTTCCCGACGTCGACTTCAAGTGCACATGCATGTGTACGAGTATATAACTTGAATACCTTTCATGTTGCTCCAGTTCAGATGGGTGCTGAAATTCCCGCCATCTCTAATAGCACGACGGAACCACTCTCGGTATCAATGACTAGTAACCCCGACCGCGTGGCGATCGGTGCCAGGCACCATAACAACAACAGTGGAAATGTTCGGGTGTACCAATTCAGTGGTGGTGTGTGGACGCTTATATTTGACGTCTCCGGCACGGTGACCGGTGAAAAGTTTGGTAAGTCCGTTGCGTTGAATGGTGGTGACGGGACGCGTCTGCTGGTAGGCGGTGGGCCCAGTAGTACCAAGGTGAGTTTCTTTGATATCGATGCGGGGGGTGGTACCGGCCCGGTGACGACCAGGCATACGTTTTGGGATGGGACAGGATTTAAACACAAGGGTATACCCCATAGCATCGTCAGTGGTTTGAAGTTTGTTCAAAACGACGCCTTACTCATCGAACGATACGACAACGCCACCGGAGGTGTGACCACCACACGAGAATATATGAAGGGCCAGACCAGTGTGAATCATTATGAAATGAGGAATTATAACGCGAATCGTTATCCCTCTCTGCTGGTCTTCGACTCATCGCGTAACCTCGTGACGAATCGATCGACCCAATCAAACGGAGTTACTAAAACGGATTGGTACGGCACCGCTATATCTTCCACCACGTACCCGGCATTCGGTGATGGAGTTAGGTGGACACATACCTACACGGTTCCCACGACGACAGAATTGACCAGGGACTTGAACGGTGGAATGTCAACCAGGAATAACGGTTGGTGGATCAACCCAGTCACGGGGTGGATGCTTCTCGACTTTAACCTCACACCGGAGACGAATGAGGATGTACCATATTCGGTCGGTGTTTCCTCTCCACTCGACAGGGTGGTGTTCGGCATACCCCAAGCAGCTGGTCACAGAGGAAAGATTCGTATTTTCGATGTCTCGACCGAATTTCACGTGCAAAACATCAACGGGGTTGACTACGGCACTTCGCGTTATGTACTCACAAAGGTTGGAGACGACATATTCGGCAACGCCTTAAAGGGACGTTTCGGCGAAAGCGTGTCCATGAACGCGGACGGAAGTAGACTTGCGGTGGGCAACCGACCATTTTATCGGGAAGGAACGGATGCGAATTATGACGATCGGGTGCCATCCAAGTTTTATGTGTACGAACATGATGCTAGTACAAACTCGTTCAATAAAACCATCGAGGAAAATCTTAATATCATCTCCAGTCTGGAAAACGCCGGAGTTGGATCTCGCCCCACTTTGACGCAATTTCAGTTTATGATGTACGATCAACTCGATGACGACGTATATTCAAAGTGGGGAAGACCGGCTTGTTTTGGGATGAAAAGTATCGGCATCGGTACGGACAACTCCAACCAGGAAATTCTAGAGCTTCAACAACAGGTGTGGGTGGACTCGAGGTACGGAAAGGTGGATGTCACAATGAGTGCGGCAGGAAACATGGTACTTGTCAGCTACTTCAACGGGTTCCGCCTGTACGACATGGGTAGCCCCACGTCCAGGGCTTTCTCTCAGATCGGCAACATTGTCGCGGGGCAGCCCAGCACTTACGCATGGACAACCGACGATTTCGCATATTCATATTCAAGTCTTTCAGAGAACGGTCAAAGTCTCCTGATTCCGGTGGGGACGGGCGGTGATATCAATGACCAACAACTTCACGTGTACGATTTCAACGATGAAGTCAACCGATGGGATCACCGAACCACTTCCGTCGTTCGGTCAGGCCTAGACCCACGGGTGAACTTTGTCTCGACGTTATCGAATGATAGGACGGTTATTACCTGTAGCATTTCATCGCAGCCTTATATCAGACAGTACCTGATATCCACGACGTCCCAGCAACAGTCTTATAATAAAATTTCGTCGCTGACCGTGGTATCAACCGGCCTTAATTTACAGCAGTTCTCAGATGAGGGTGCCACGGCGGAAAGACTTCCGTGTTTCAGTATGAGTAACGACGGAAGTAAAATTGCAATCGGAAACACAAAGGATACAGTCTTTTTCAGCACGTTGAGTGACCGTAAAGAAATGGGTTCTGTCAGTATTTTCAACTACGACTCTGTGAACGAGGAGTGGAATTCACAGAAGATCAGCATCACCGATTCCGCGACCTACGTCAACGCTGGGTTCGTCTCCGCGCGGTTCGGTAAGTACCTCGAATTCGTCAAGGACGGAACTTCGCTGATCGTGAGCGCTCCTTCCAGTCGAGACGGGCAAGGCGACATCTTCTTTTTTGACACGTCATCTACGACGACTACAACACAAAAGGCACCACCGTTCACCAATCCGTCCGGTGGATCCCAGAACATGTTTGGGAGTATGGTGGGTATTTCGGACGATTTCACGCGACTCTTCGTAGGTGATCCGGGACACAACGAATCTGTCGGTAGAATCATTGTGACAGGCTACGACGGGTCGTCGTGGGGCACTCCACAGTACATCACACGAAACGGCTCTCCAGAAGGCACATTGAACATAAACGTGAAGTTCGGCCAAACATTCGACATCTCGGGTGACGGTGATTACCTCATATCATCGTTCTTTGGGGAGGTTCCTACTACTGACACCACCCTCCTCGATTTTGTTTCGTATTATAACACTAACGGCGGTGTGGATATGGCCGAGGTGTGGCAGCGAAACAAGGATACGAACACTTGGGGGGTGAAAAGTACGATCCCGTCACGACTGAAGACTGGAACGAACATCAGTGTACCCCAGGGGGTCACCTCTATACCGCACCAACTGGGGCCGAGTATCTCGGCCAATCTGCCGTCAGATGAAAGGTTCGGGCACTGCGTCGACTGTACGACTTTAGGCGATGGAACCCTTCGATTCGTGGCTTCTGCTCCATTTGCTGATAACAATACTGGTGCGGTTTTAGTGTTTGACTATGACGCGGCGAATAACACGTGGACCCAGGTTGGGCAGACAATTAATGGATATGTATCTAATGGGTATTTTGGGATATGTGTGGCGATAGCACAGTACACAGGGACCCGCATAGTCATCGGACAGTATAATGGACCTAATCCTCCCGCTGGATTTGTGGAAGTATTCGATTATGACACCGCCACCGACTCCTGGCAGTTGGTCGGCAACAGGATCACACAAACGTCGAATAATAGGAACGATGATAGCATAGGTCGCTTTGTGGATATATCAGGAGATGGGACTCGAGTCATTACTGGTTGCAGGGGACATGACGTACCTATTTTTAATGCTTTCTATTACAACAAAGGTGCCGTCTATCAATATACATATAACGGCACGTCCTGGAGCCTCGTCGGTGAAAATGCCTTTTTTTTCTTGACTAGCACGGGTGATGGCTGGTTTTCGGAAAGGTGTGCGGTATCCGCGGATGGGCAACATAGGGTTTTAGCATCTATTGATGCCAATAATTATCAAGGGGCTGTAGGTGTATTTCGTGGAACAGGGACGACCTATAGTCTTCTCACCGGGAGTATTAAATACGGTTCCGGTTCAAATTCGCGTTTTGGTAGCTCTGTCACGATAAACGATGACGGTAGTAGATTCGCCGCGCAGGCGCAAGGTTCGGGTTACACCAATGTCTATGAATGGGACGGGAACGATTACATGCTTATGGGTTCGAGCATCACCGGTTTTGCCACGTCTACATCATATTACGACGGACGTCAATCGATATCTTTGAGCGGAGATGGTAACCGCATCGCGATCGGTGCACAGAGACACGAGGTGACTCATAACGGACTTCAATATCTTAGTGGGATGGTCAAAATATACGATTGGGATGGAACGAACTGGAATCAGTTTGGAGATACGATCATCGGCGGTCTGGGGGAGATGATGGGAAGTTCCGTCTCTCTCACACCCGACGGTAAGAAGGTCGTGTGCGGGGGCCGCGGTGTGAACGGCATCGTAAAAGTCTACGATCTCGACCCCCTCGGACCCCATTCTCATCTACAATATCTCGCTGACAATAATAATATTCATCCCGTCGTCAAAATTTCGGATGGGGGTAGGTACTCGTTATACGGCGTGACCGCTCTTCCAAAACTCGCCAATGGACAGGCTGAACGAGTCACGAACCAGTTGGACGTCCTCAAAAATCTTCATGACTCGACTCCGGTTATAGACCTTGTAGGAGGAGATGTGATAAATGTGGCCATCTTCTCAACATCATACGTAGACCCGGGTGTGACCACCGACGATCCTTCGGATACGGTAGTCGTCAGTGGAGACCAGCTCGATGTCAACACGGTCGGGACGTACGTAGTTAGGTACGCGGTCACCAGATTTGGGTTGTCAAATTTTGTGGAACGGACGTTTAACGTATTCGTCCCCAACGACCCACCGACGTTATCTCTCATCGGTGACACGAATGTTTCGCTTCTCGTCGGAAATCCTTATGCCGAACCGAATCCTCCGGTCACTTTCACTGGTGGAGCACTGGAAACCTACGGTGTCGCACCCGACGGGAGTGTCCCTGGTACGTTCACCGTACGATACGTAGTACGAAACACTCTTGGCGTCAGGTCGGTGGAGCGAGTGATCACCGTGCAACCAGACACTACCCCTCCAGTGCTCACAATATTCGGCACAGACATCGTACACAAAGTTAACACCAATTACAGGGATCCATCCTTCATCGGGTCTGACGGAAACGAAGAGATTTTCACAAGTACACCATCGTATGTCCTCGGAATCGAAAACCTGGGACAGTTCCGTGGTGTCGTGCAAGTCACGTACAGTGCGATCGATCAAGCTGGAAACACGGGCACGCAGCTCCGGTCCGTGACTGTTAAAGATGATTTTGAGGCGTCGACGGTAACTACACCCGAGTCGGTGGTCGCCATCTCAGGTAACGGTAATAGGGTGGCCTCGGTGGTCGGCCAAGACCTGTCCCTGCATGAGACCGGTGCTGCGTTGGTGAACACGTGGACCGGTGCGGGGGCGCAGACTGTCAAACTCAACTCGGACGGTACTATCGTAGCCTTCACCACGTCGTCGCGGGTTTTCGTGTACGAATACACATCTTCCTGGGTCGAGAGGCAGCCGGAGGCGGCGTACAGCGGGTTTGGGGTGCCAGGTGCTACTGCATTTTTGATCGAATTGTCTGATGATGCATCCACCCTCGCGGTTTCTTACCCGGGCGGGACCACAGCTTTCATCGAGGAAGTTGCCGTGTTCAGATGGAATGGAACTGCGTACACGCTCGACTATAACCAAGGATCCGCGGAAAGTATAGGACTCGGAACTTCGATGTCGTTGAAATCCGACGGAACTCGTCTAGCACTGGGGTATCCGGATCAAGATTCGGGTGCGGGATCCGGCATCACAAGTACCCAAACCACGTTTAGCACGCCGTCCCCCACACTCAACGGTGTCTTAGAGACTGGTAACTTCAGCAGGCTATACAAGATTACGAGTTTTGGACAGTACGGCCAGAACAACACCATGTACTGGCAGCTCAACCTCGGACGGTCTTGGACGGTGAGCTGGGAGTGGTACATATACGGCCCGAGGTGGGGTGGAGCTGATGATATGCGGATGATTTACTTCGCCCCGAACCCCATTACAGCGTACCAGGCGTCAACACACGGTGGATACAACAACTTCTACGAATTCTGGCAGGGTGACACGCATCAAATCCGAGATGATAATGACGTGTTCAAAAAATTAAGAAAAGTGTACTACGGAACCAATCGGTGGTTGAAGGTTGATGTGTCGTACGACAACGGAGTCATGACCTCCACGGTTCGTGAGTTGTATGGTCGAAACAGGTTGGTGTCCAAGTTGTCTCACGACTTTGGCTCCGCGCACGAAAGTCTCTATGGGCAGCCATTGTACTTTGGTTTCAGTGGACGGACGGGTGGAGTATCCTCTTCTCAGTATCTGAGGAACATCAATTTGAATGCGAGTGTCGGAAACATAGGTCAGATTAGTGTTTTTGATCGATCGGGTCCATCGAACTGGACGCCAATAGGCGGAGACATTACCGGTGGCTTACAGAACCAAAAACTCGGTTCCGTGGTGAAGTTGTCCGGTGACGGTTCCACACTCCTGAACGTAAATGGTGGGGTGGATGGGAACGACCAGAAAATTTCCGTGTTCACGAATACGGGAACTTGGGTTAAGAACCAAACACTGTTGGATAATCTGATCACCCGAACCACAGACGCGAATGACAGCAACGATCGCGCGGACATATCGAACGATGGATCACTTCTGGTATATTGCAAGGGAACGGGTAGTGAGACCTATACGACACATCCCAACGGTCTCACATCCAAGAAGTTGGACGCTTTCAAATTAGATGGTGGGGTGTACAAACACGCGATGGTTATTCCGAACTTACCCTCGGCCTCGACACAACGAGTCGTTTTGGCAGGGAACAAGTCGAAGTTGCTCGTCAACTCATCGGTGTTCGACATCACGGAGTCTACTTTCACACCCGTCATAACCTTGAATCAGAGCGACGGCGTCGACCCTTTGGTCGTGAGCAGTTATACCGAGCAGGGTGGCGTATCATCAGATGGGGCGACGGTCCAAATCCACGCGACGAGTGAAACGGTCCTTGGCACACCGGGTGTGTACAAAGTAAGATATTTTACAAATACTAATGCGTTTCGAGTAAGAACCGTGCAGATCATTTAGGGGGTGATGTTTTCCTTGTCGAACACGACGCGAGCCTTGGCGCGCTTTTTTTTCATCGGAGCGGCCACGATGGTGTTGAGAATCACATCACCCGGGACGAGCTCCTGTAGCGTGCAGGTGTCGAGTATATCGTCGGAATCCAGGGCCCCATCTTCTAATAGCGAGTAGCGCTTGTCAATTTCTTCATAAATCAGATTGATGAGACCCTTCCTGTCATCCGGTTTCAAGTTCTGCACCCAAAAGGCCCACCCGGGGTAGAACCATGGCTTCTTTCGGAGCGTCACAATCTCCTGAAGCACACAGTTCAGCTCGGCCGATGTGACTTTTTTCGACCCTTTTTTAATCAGCGAAACAACGCGTTTCGCCTGTTCTTCTTTCAGGGTTTGGATGAACAGGCACCACTCGGGGAAAAACGGACCCTTCGCCGGTAGCTCATTCAAATCCGTGACGATATTTTGCAGGAGCGAACAAGATATTTCCTGCACCCGCTCGTACCACTTATGGGCATCTCCAGTCGGATGGGAGTCGTTTTCGAGCATATCGACGACGTCGCGCGCGTTGGGAACGAGAAAGGAAGCGCGTGTGGCGCTCGGTTTTCGCTTTTGTACGTGTCGGTCCGGCACCCCCTCGGGGACCTGCAGCCGCGCGCGGGAGAATATGCCTCATGGCGGATTTTTTTCCCGAGATATTTTATGGTTCCACCAATCGCGAGAATGACAATCTCTCTGAATACGATTCTGGCTGCGATAGTCTGGATCGACAATTTCAAACAGCTTAAAGCGATTAGGGGTAAATAAAGATAGTAATGTATATACAGGCGATTTGTAATACATTTGTGAGTATGGGACCACAATACCTCACTTCGATTTTCCGATGGGTCAAAGCCGCTATATACGACGCACCCCTACGATTATTTTTGGACATTGAACTTGAACTCCAGTCAATCGAGAGAAACGATCCCCTAGGGAAAGAAGCTATGGATTGAATTTCAAAAATGCTGGCCACCGACGATTTTAGAATCGCATTTCTACGAGCTACGTCGGTTCTTCCAACGGACATCCAGCGCAAGATCTGGGAATCTGTGGTGGACGTTGATCCCGAAACGCCACCCGCGCCCGCGAAGAAATGTTCAGACTCAGAGAGATCATACAGGCCGTCTTCGGGTTCGGTGAAGAGAAAACTATGAACTACACAGATTATATCAAGAAATACGACGTGATTAAAGCCAAAAACGAGTGCGGCGAAGACAGGTACATCGCTGTGGAATTGGAATATTACAACACGGACATCGAAGTCCTCACCACGAAAGTCAAACGACTCCTGAGTTTCGTGGAAAGGAGTCCCAGCCTCGAGCGCAAGTACGCGCCGGCGCTCGTCGCGTTCGGTCATGAGATTATGCGCGCGAACTACGACCTCGACCATCTTCTCGAGAAATACGAAGCGTTAAAAAAACGGATCCGAGCCAGTTCGACCTCCAGGGATAAAATTGTATGTAAATAGTAGATATGAGGTTGAGAAATATTTTGGCGAAAAACAAACGATTAAAGAATGCGATGGCCCTGCGCCCGCGCGCGTACCAGCAAAAGGTAAGGGCGTACGTGACCCGAGTGAATAAGATCGCGGGTGGTGGACCCGGTGCCGTTCGGGGGTTGGTAAACAACGTAGAGAAGAAACATCTCCCAAACGTGACCAGGGCACACAAGGAGCTGCAACTCCTCGACAACGCGTTTTCTCACTACAACACAGTGACGAGGGTCAATCACAATTACATCTCGGGACGCATCCAAAACCTGGGTGGCAAGGTTGGAGAACTCAAGCGGCTGCAAGATACCGCCAGGAGGAAGCGCGTCCGCATTACGAAAGACGTCCAGGGGAGACGCGTGTACAAATCAAAGGATGATTTGAATAGAAATCTCCGTGTTATATTAAGAACGAGGCGTCGATGAGTCTGAATAACGACGAAGTTGAAAACGAGATTCAAAACACCCTCAACAGATGGAAGGTTAACCCGTCAAAAAGGGTTCAGATGAGAAAACGAATCAGGGAACACGTAAAAACCATACATGGGATGCGGGGTGACACGACGAAGTTCAAAAAGTATTTCCAACAGGTCAGAAATGAAACCATTTCCTGCTGCCATGCAACTAAAATGATGGCTTTCACCAAAGCTCGAGGGGAGTTAGAATTGCTCAGGAAGGTTTTTCGTAACGTGTATCCCAGGATTTCAAATTCGTATAAAATTAACACGGACAGTAAGGTGTTTAACTACCACCTCGAGAAGATCTCGAAAGACATTCGCGAGATGCAGAGGATACAAAACAGGATTACACTTCTGTCAAAGAAGATTGTCAGGAGGAAAGGTGGTAGACAGGTCCTGACCAGATTTGGTGCTGAAAAGGGTCGGTCTCTAAAAAATTCCAAGAAGCTACTTCGTACTATGAAAAACAGAGCCAGTGTCCGAAGCTGGAACTTACAAAATAAGAATGAAACGATCGAGTATAATGTTAATCGATTGGTGCGTCAATCGGTCAACTCCAGGGTGAATAGGAATAAACTGAAAAGGAAATTTACGGGATTGGAACAGAGGATTAAGAGTCGTTTAAAGAACCTAGGGAAGAATGAATAATATGAATTATTAGTATGGATCAGTTTCACAAGCTTCAGGAGATTATAGATAGAAACACGGATGTCATCCCCGAAAATGACTACATCGAGTTCTGTAGCACTCTTATGAACATACGTAATCTCGTGCAGCCGCCCGGTTTTATGGTGGATCAGAACACGCCGATGCCTATGCCAGTGCAAAGCACGAGTCCGTCTCTGATACCACCGTTCATGCCGACGTACACGTACCGACCGGCGCGGGTCCGATACCTTGCAAACAGGGGGGAGAGTAGCACGGAAGAGAGTAGTAGCAGCGACGAGGAGGAGTACGAAAACGAAACCGAAACTGAATCTGGATCGTCAGTCACCGAGTAGGTCGATCTCTTCTTCGTACGTCTGACTCATCAGTATAGATTTTAAGTCTCTTGAAAATTCAATATAGTGTTTAGGAATATCCCCCCAAAGTCGTTCGTTACTTACAAATAAATCGAGATTGCCGTCGCGGAGTAGCGGTTCCAGTAGCAGCCAGTTGGGTTCGTGATAGTGTATTCTTTTGCAACCTTTCGCGAACTTCCGAGAGTATATGTACCACGCGGCTATACTTTTGTATATATGAATCGGTCGCTTTCCCTGTTCTAGACAGGCTTTCAGTGATGGTAGCACGAAAGTGTGGAACTTCGTAAACCCATCCATGCAAATCCTGTCTAGTTCATCGTTGTTGAGTGCGCTCGAGAGCCTCTCCTCCACCTGATCGTAATAGTCCTCCACGTCGAAAGGTAATTCGGTGTTGATGGAAGGTATGATCTCTTCATTCTGGAGCTGTTTGAAATGCTTACGGTGCGCCACGTCAGACATAACTTCGTCAAAGTGTGTGTAGCCCGATAGCGCGCCCAGATATGCCAGTGAAGTGTGACCACCGTTTAATATTCTGATTTTGGCTTCCTCGTAAGGTTCGAGATTCTTCGTGATCGTCACGCCAACCTCACACAGGTCGGGGAATTCACACGCGAAGTTATCTTCAATCACCCATTGCGAAAACTCTTCCGTCTGGACGGCGTTGTATCCAAACCCTGGAAAGAGAGCATCCACTTCCTCCCGTAAAACGTGTGTCGTCCTGGGTGTGATCCGATCGACCATGCAAGACGGAAATTTCACGTTCTGTTTCACCCATTCGGCCAGTTCATACTGTGAAGTTTGATACAGGTACGCCAAAAAGGAGTGTTCGAGCATGACACCGTTCTGTCGTATGTTATCGCATGAAAGGATCGTGATGGGACTCCTTCGGTTGCGCAGACCGCACGCCAAGTACTCGTAGAGAGGTGACCCCGCACTGTATCCACTCTCGGTGACCGTGATGGTCACCAACTTGACGCTATCCAGAGCTAACATGTGCTTGGCGACTGTCCTGTTTTTTGTCCAATCCACATAGTCCAGGTGTGAACGGACGACACGGTAGTTGGAAGGCGTCTTGAGGCAGTACTCTTCTATGTCACGGAACCCCTCGTTTCTTAAGTTGACAGCGACGATACCCCACCGAAGATCACCGGTCTTCTCTATGTAATCGTCGATGTACACGGCCTGATGTGCCCGGTGAAAGTTACCGTACCCCACGTGTATTATTCCCGTCTGACACTCGTGCCGGTTCCATGTGGTCCGATACATTTTGAAGTTACGATAGAAAAACTTTTTTTGGAAATCGCCATGACTTTTTCTTTCATGATTTTCAAAAAAGTCATGAGGATTTCTGAAACTAATTTTTTTTTGGTCCGGACATGGAAAAGTCACTTAAAAAAATTAACCCGTGGTATAGGTAAGGATGAATGACCTACAAAAGTGCATGGCGATCATCGATAAATATACGGATTCCATAAACGAGGGAGACTATTTGTCCTTATGTAACATGCTCCGAGATAGCTATAACAAGATGTCCGATCCAGTCTACCTGTTCGACTATGACAATTTCAGTATCCCACCCGTCGGTCCTGATCACAGGACGTTGCAGCACTTTTTTGACCATTATTACGAGAAAGCGGTTGACCTGGATTTAGACCTGGTGAACCAGCAGATGGGGTACCTTCAACGAGAGTTGGACTGCAGCAGACCCCTGAGAAGAATCAGCTCGAAGATTCGTGAGCAGGTGAAAGAGCATTTTTGTGCTCTTCGTGGTATGGAACGTAGTCAGCTGGACGAGGATAACATCAATCAATACGAGTTTCGCAGGACATGCCGTACGTTTCTTCAGTTAGAAAATTCATTCAGAGCTAAATACCGCGAGGCGCTGCAAAAACGATTACATTGGCTCTCGATCGGTACTGACGACCTCGAGACGATCTAGCGTTCCATTCTCGACCGCGCAGCGCGCACGAGCCGCCGACACGCCCCGAATCATCTACCAAAACAGACCGGGTAAGCGCCACATCCGTGTTCGTATGGTTTTCCCGACGCGACATCAAGCCTCTTTTTGCCGTGTTTCTCGACGACGGTGCCACCCCCGACACCTCTTCCCTGCACCTCGCCATGGTGGCGGCGCCGCCATTTTATTCAAAACCCTAACAAAACCCTAATTTCAGTCCAACATGGCTCGAACCAAGCAGACTGCTCGCAAATCAACCGGTGGAAAAGCTCCTCGATCACAGCTCGCAACGAAGGCGGCGAGGAAATCTAACCCGTCCATCAGTGGTTTGAAGAAGAAGCCCCGCCGCTACAGGCCGGGTACCCTCGCTCTCCGCGAGATCCGAAAGTACCAGAAGTCCACCGAGCTTCTCATCCGCAAGATCCCCTTCCAACGCCTGGTTCGAGAGATCGCCCAGGACTTCAAGACCGACCTCAGGTTCCAGTCCGCCGCCATCCTTGCCCTCCAGGAGGCGTCCGAGGCTTACCTCGTCAGCCTCTTCGAGGACACCAACCTCTGCGCGCTCCATGCCAAGCGTGTGACTATCATGCCCAAGGACATGCAGCTCGCTCGCCGAATTCGAGGAGAAAGAGCATAGAAAAATGTAAACCTAGGGAATCATCGGACTTTGTAATCTCAACACCAAAAAATGGAAAGCCTTAACGAGTTAATGGAAATCGTCGACTCTCAGTCTGATGTTCTGACTGAGGGTATATACATAAAGATGTGTAATTGCCTTAAGAAAGTACACGACTTTTTAGTCAGCCCGATGGAGCAAGACAGTAACAGTGATGATGAATTTCAGATTCAGGAAATCCCATCCGTTGAGGAGACCGCTGAGATCATTGCAAATATCGATCTCGTAGAGATTAAAATAATGGGGATCGTCGAGGATCTGCAGATTGTTGAACGATCCTTACGAAAGTTAAAACCCATCAATCGAATTACAAAAAAGGTTAAAGAAGCGGCGATCGAGGAGGTATGCAGCTCTGACAGGAGGATGGTCGGTGGAAAGGCTTGGACGTTTGCAAATCTCGTGGCACACTCCAGTTACACCCTAAACCCTAATCCTCCAGGTGCCGTCGAGAGGAAGATTTACCAAGATTACAAAGAGCGAACGAATGAAAGAATCAACAGATTAATTGGTGAAGCGCAGTATCACAAAATGGATTTAGAATGCGAAAAAGAACGGTATGTTGAACACCACAACGAGTTGACTCAGCGCTTGCCAATCGGTTCGGGAAGGATCGAGGAGGCCATGTTGTTCCTTCGCGGTCCTGTGTATGATTGGGATAGGGTTAGAGCACGTCCGGTCAATTTTTTGAGCGGTTAATACGTGGTTCTACACCACCAAGCATTCCCCCCACTGTATTCGAAAAGAATGTGTATGAGCGCACCGGCAATCATATGTATCATAGGAGTCGAGATTTTAAATTTAGCATTAGATACTATGTAAATAAGTGCAGCGTTCATCAATCCTATGATTACCGATTCAATAGCGACTGTTTGGACTGGTCGTTGTATCATATTTACTATTAACCAGGAAAAAAACTCTGTGTTTATAACAGATGATTATTGTTTTTCTTTTATTGATAATCTCAATGGTAGTTGCTGCGGGTGTGTGGGTTCATATACAGAGCCAACAGACGGCAAAGTCACAGCCGCCTCCGCGACCACACGTACCGTCTATCCGTGACCTTCACGGTGAATGTGTCGACAATCCACTGAATTGCGAGGTGGATGTAGTTAAGACTACGATAGAGACCAGTAACGAACCCGAATTTAACATCAAGGAATTTGGTTTCAGGATCAACGAAAACTTGAAGGGTGTCAAAGAGAAAGCGGCCAAGATAAGCCTCGAGGCTCTGACTGAGAGTATGCAAAATTGCAAGAATCGTCTTCCGAGTGAGAGATTACAGCGGAAGACGTATGATGCTGTTGGTGATATACTCAGTAGGGAACCAGCGACGAACATGGCGCATCGTACCGCGTTGATTGACATTGTGGCTGAACCGGAGTTGGACGAATTGATCGCAGAGCTTGAGTCGAAAGGGCGTTCGCGGGCCGACATCCTCGAAAGCTATTTAAAATTCCTGGATAATTAT
>MDSZ01175288.1_pt1 | contig 31531 bp, 33 predicted proteins | sample 811201 | NCBI WGS metagenome assembly MDSZ01 (sample SAMN05326647, study PRJNA326480) | marine metagenome | isolation source: seawater | place: Indian Ocean: North | collected 2010 | reverse complement strand
AGGAAGAGCTAAAGCAGCTGAAGCAATGATGCTTTTTTTCAAAATACTCATAAAGTATTTCTCCTTTATTACGGTTAATAATAGTGGGTAGTATCTACCCGGTTACATGGGAATCAAAACCAAAACAAAGAAGTGTATGGTCATTGATTTCCTCCCAATATATATATATTTTGTGAATAGGTCACATTCAAGTCAAAAATGAATGGTAGATGAACGAAACTCGTTAAATGTATATATTTTGCGTAAAAAATAAATAAAAACAATAACTTATCCAAAAAAAAAATTGTTAAAAAAGCTGTGGATAATTTTATTAAAAATGAACATAACATGAATGACAACTTTAGAAAAGGTTCAGGTCAAATAAAAGTCCATTAATAACAATAACTTATAAGAACAATTTTTTTATAACTTGATTTGTAAAATATTTAGACAAATTATGATATATTAATATAATAATTTTAATATTAACTATATTTTTTAATATGATAAAAATCATACATAATATTTCATTTATTCTCTTCCTTTCCCTAAATTTTAATCTTTTAGCAAACGATAAACTTCCGGAACCTATTACTTGGAAAAATGACCTTAAAGAGTGGATTTTTGGTGAAGACAAAATTGCCAATGGTGAGCACCTTTTTACATTAGACACCCCTTACAGAGCTTTAGATGCAGCAATCGTACCCATCACTGTTAATTTCAAAGTACCTCAAACTAAAGATTATTATGTAAAAGCTTTAACCTTGATAGTAGATGAAAATCCTTCTCCTCTTGTTTCAAAATTTAATTTAACCCCAAAAATTGGTAATGCCAGTTTAACAACAAGGATAAGGGTAGATAAATACACTTATGTGAGGGCCGTCGCTGAAATGAATACTGGAGAAAAGTTTATGAATGCTAATTATGTAAAAGCTGCTGGTGGATGTTCTGCACCAAGCTTGGCGGACATGGATGCTGTGTTTGCAAGACTGGGAAAAATGAAAATGAAATTCATACAAACCTCGAATCTCAATTCTCTAAGCAAGGCTGAGTTTTTAATTAGTCATCCTAATTACTCTGGTTTGCAATTTAACCAATTAACTAGAGCAGAGATTCCTGCGCATTTCGTAAATTATGTTAAAATAGAACAGGATAACGAGGTAATATTAGAGGCTTTTCCAGATATTTCATTATCAGAGGATCCGTCAATAACATTTCACTATTTAAATACTGGTGGTCCTTTAAGTGTTAAAGTTGAGGATAGTGAGGGTAAAAATTTTGCCAAAAACTTTCCAACTTCTGATTTAATTACAAAAAGAAATTAAAAACATTCTAATTCCGACGCAGCTTGAGCTCTAAACAATTTTTCCATTCTTTCCTTGGATAAACCAACACTTTTGAATGCCTCTTCTCTTGGACTAGCTCCAAGTTGTAATCTAGCAATTGCCTCTGCTTGGGCATACTCCTCATAACTTATTCTTTTTGCAATTTCATCAATTGCACAGGAGCATTTTGCCATAAAATCCCTATTTGATTGGTTGGAACTCATGCAAGCAAAAACAAATTCAGATCTCGCTAAAGTGGGAAAATCATTAGCTATGGAATTTGTTTTTATAATAATAATAATGAAACATGTAATAATAGTTTTTTTAAACATTAGCTTTTCTCCTTTTTTTCTCTATATTCTTTTCTTAATTCCTTGTTTGTTCTAACTCCTTGATACTCTAAAATTTCTTTAACCATATCATTAGGATCCTCGAGATCTTTTATGAAGGTTTCAATTTTAAAAATAAAACCAGGAATTTCGTTAGACATTGTTAAAACAAATTTTTTGGTTTTATATCTTGAAACTCTGTTTTTCAATTTAGTCTCTAGAAATGGTTGAAAAGAAATTTCTTTGGCTTTATAGGTTTTCCCTTTGAAATCTAAATCAATGTCTTTAACTTCAGTTGCAGCAATTGTATGTCTGATTCTGCTTCTAAAAAATAATGCGTTTCCTCCAGTCAATCTTTGCATATCTCTGGCATCTCTTTCAAAGAAAAGCATAAACACAGGGTTCCCTTTAGCACCGATTTGAGGAGGAAATCTTACCTTATTTCTTCCCTTAAGGTATCTAAAGGTAATATGTTTTGAGTTATCATCATCAACTTTAACTATATTGAGAACTACGTTTCCAATAAAGTTGTCTTCTCTTGTAGATTCTTTTGTAAATTTATAATAGATTCTTGATGGTTCTATAATTGTTTTCAGATGTTCGTCAATAAATAAAGCAATATTAGCTGATGACATCTCTTTTATAAGTTCAAGCTTGAACTCTTCTGTGCCCCATTTTGCTCTTTTTTCCTCAGCATCTTCAGCCTTTGAAAAGTCATTTTCAACGGAATCAATATCTTGGGCAATAGTTGGTTGAAATAAAGAAATTACGATGAATATTATAATAGTGAAGACTTTAAATAAATTTGATATTTTATTGATTACAATCATAGGTTATATTTATGGTTTAAAAGTAATGATTTTTCAACTATGAATTCAAAAATTATGGTAAAAAGTTTTAAAAATATTTCTGTCATCTCAACAGGCTCTTGGGTTCCCACGGACTTGAATAAACCAAACATAAATGAAAAGGTTTATAAAATTTTAATTAATGACTTAATTTTAAAAGCATTTATAGGAATTCATGATTTTGAAAAGAAAAAAAAACAAAGGATTTCTATTTCAATTGCTTTGGATGTAACTGATAATATTTCAAATGTTGAGCATAAAATTGAGAATTTTGTTTCATATGAACATATAGTAAAAGACATTAAAATTCTTACAGAAAAAAGACATATTGACTTACTTGAAACACTCGGTGAAGAAATTATAGAACTTTGTTTTCGGGATAATAGAGTTTTAACTATAAAATTAAAGATTGAGAAGCTTGAAGTTTTCAAAGAAGTTGAGAGTGTTGGAATAGAAATTTTTAGAAAAAGAGCATTAAACAAAAACTTCGCTCCAAAAAAAAATTTTATTAAAAAAAAAGTTTAGCTATTAATGTGGATAGTAAAAATTGGTGGAAGTTGGTTAAAAAACCCTGAATTGCCCAAACTTATTAACTTACTCAAAAACTTTTCTTCACAAAAAATGGTTTTAGTTGTAGGAGGAGGTGTTTTTGCTGACAGTGTGAGAGAATTTTATCGGACTGTAAAAATGTCTGAATGTACAGGACATCTTTTAGCAATGAAAGCTACGGAACTTTTTGCTTATTACTTGAAATCTATAAATCCTGAAATACACCTTACAGAAAACATAGAACATTTTGTAAATGATAAAATAAATTTGTGGCTACCTTCAGATAGAATGCACATGGAAGAATGTTTTGAAAAAAGTTGGGAATCCACCTCAGATTCAATAGCCACATGGCTTTATACTAATACGCAGGCAGATGGGCTTATTTTTGTAAAATCAATTAATTTTGAAAAAAAAAAATCTATAAATTTAATTGATCTTCAAAAAAAAAAAATTATTGATCTCAATATTAAAAACTATCTTTATAAAAAAAAGAATCTTAAAATTGTAGGACCTGAGTTTATTGAATTTTTAAAAATTCATAGCAAATGGGATTTAGTTATTTCAAATCTTAAGGAAATTGAATTATGAAAAATAATGAAAAAAAATGGGCATGGGTACTCACAGGTTCAGGTCACTTTTTTAATGAGACGATTGAACTTATAAATAAAATTAAGAATGTTGATCTTTTTGTCTCAAAAGCGGCAGAGGAGGTTTTAATTATGTACAAAAAAAAAGGTAAAATTTCTGAAAATATTAAGATTTATAAAGATAATTCAGCTAGTTCTGTTTCAGTTGGAAAATTTTATAAAGGTACTTACCACACTCTAATTATGGCCCCTACTTCAAGTAATACAGTGGCTAAATGTGTTTATGGAATTTCTGATTCTCTAGCAACTAATATTTTTGCTCAGGCAGGTAAGTGTAAAGTTTTTTGTATTTTTTTTCCATGTGATACTGCTCCTGAGTTAAAAACATTTGCACCAAGTGGTTACGTTGATGTTTTTCCCAGAGAAATAGATTTGAAGAATGTAGAAAAGCTTAAAGATTTTTCAAACACTCAGGTTGTCATGACTTTTCAGGAATTGGAAAATAAAGTTTTAACAAGGATTAAAGATGTCTGAAAAAATCTTATTTTTAACAGGTAAATTAGCCCAAAGACAACTTGAAAGGATTTTGAACTCCATGAAACCTGAGTTTAGTTACAGAATAAATCAGATAGGGGTTAATGTTGCTGCACTGATGTCTGAAAGTATTATCATGAGAAGGTTATCCAAAGATCAAGATTTTGATAGAATAATAGTTCCTGGTAAGTTTAGAGGTAATTTAAAAAAGTTGAGTAGTTTTTTTAATATACCAGTTGAGCGTGGACCAGATGATATTACAAATATTCCTGACTATTTTGGTGTCAAAATGGCTGAGAATAAATTAGTAGATTATGAGTGTGATATTTTTGCAGAAATTGTTGATGCTGCTATCATGTCTGTTCCTCAAATAATTAAACTTACAAAAAAATATATAAAGGACGGGGCTAATGTAATCGATCTTGGATGTATGCCAGATACAAAATTTGAGCACCTTGAGGACTCAATAAAAGCAATTAAATCCTTAGGTGTAAAAGTTTCTGTAGATTCAGCAAACGATGAGGAATTAATTAGAGGAAGTAATGCAGGGGCTGACTACGTTCTAAGTGTAAGTGAGAGAAACCTTGACATTTTAAATAAAATTAAATCAGTTCCTATTCTAATACCTGCTAAGCAAGGAAACTTAAAATCACTAGAGAGAGTTATTAAGTTGATGATTAAAAATAGAAGAGATTTTTTTGCTGATCCAATTCTTGACCCCATACATTATGGTTTTGCAAAATCTATTGATAGATATATTAAATTAAGAAAAAGGTTTCCAAAAATTAAAATTTTTATGGGCACTGGAAATTTGACAGAATTAACTGATTGTGATTCAGCAGGAACAAATATGATTTTGATGGGTTTAGTATCTGAACTATCTATAAATGCTGTTTTAGTTGTTCAGGTAAGTAATCACTGTAAAAATTCTATAAAAGAGACAGATGCAGCAAGGAAAATAATGCATTTCTCAAAGAAAAATCAAAGATTACCTTTTAGAGTAAACAATAATTTAATGTGTATTTCTGAAAGAAAGCCAAAAAGAAAGTCAAAGAGAGAATTAAAAGAGATAAAATCAATGGTCAAAGACAAAAATTTTAGAATTTTTTTATCTGAAGATGGAATAAATGTTTTTAACTCAGAAACTTTTACCAATGGTGTCGATCCATATGATTTTTTTGAGAAGATGAATGTAAATGATAATGCTAGTCATTCGTTTTATCTTGGCGTTGAATTGGCAAGAGCTCAAATAGCATACCAACTTGGAAAAGATTACGACCAAGATAATGAGTTGGATTGGGGTGTGGCCGTTGAAAAAAAAAAAAAAATCTCTTGGTTAGACCTGAAATTAAAATTACACAAAAATGATAATTGAAACCATAGTTTCTACAATAAATTTAAATGGTGAGGTGAACTTTTCCCCTTTTGGAATAATAAAAAAAAAAAATAATATTTTTATATCACCTTATATACCTTCAAAAACTCTTTTAAACCTTGAATCATCAAAACGGGCTGTAATTAATTATACAGATAATTCAAGCTTTTTTGTTGATTGTATAATTGGAAATAAAAATTTTAAAAAGAGAAAGTGTTTAAACTTTGATGGATATTTTTTGGAAGGTTGTTCTTCATATGATGAGGTGATCGTAAAAAAAATTATTAAAGATAAAATCAGACCAACATTTCAGTGTAGAATATTAAAAACTATTAATTTAAAAAAATATGAAGGTCATAATAGAGCAAAAAGTGCTATTATAGAAGCATGTATTCTGGCTTCTAGAGTTAAATTATTAGAAAAAAAAAAAATCCTTAAGGAATTAGATTATCTCAAAATTGCTGTTCATAAAACCGCCGGGTTGATAGAAAAAAAATCCTGGAGTAAGATTTGGAAATATATAAATGATAAAGTTGAAGAAAAATAGTTTTAAAGAAAGCCCCAGAATTTTGGTAAGTTTCAAAACAATAAACGAAATTTCTGATGCGTGCTTGAATTATGTTGATATTTTTGACCTTAAGGATCCTAATAAAGGTGCAATTGGTTGTTGGGAAATAGAAAAAATAAAAAAAGTAGTAACTAAATTTGGAAAAAAAATTGAGATTTCAGCTACACTAGGAGATGAAAATCAATTTGAAGTTATATTAAATAAACTTAAATTATTTGACGTACTTAAACTTGATTATATAAAATTTGGGGTTTTTGTAGAAAATACAAATGATCTACTTAATTTATTAAAGGGTATTTTTAATTTAAATTTGAGAACGGAGTTAGTTCCAGTAATCTTTGCTGAAAACATTTTTATGAAAAATTATTTAGAAAAAAATATTAAAGAATTTAAAAAACTCGGATTTAACTATTTATTACTTGATACATATCTAAAAAAGTCAGGTGATATTTTTAAACTTTGTTCAAATATTTATCTAAAAAAAATTTTATTAGAATCTATAAAAATTAATCTAAATATTGGGATTGCTGGAAAACTTAATCAAAATAATATTTCTCAAATTATAGAACTTCAACCACAAATAATTGGTTTTCGATCTGCAGTTTGTAAAGATGGTGATAGAAATTCGGAATTTTGCTTCAAAAAATTAAAAAAACTTCATCAATCAATATTTTCATTTAGTAAACATGCAATACTCAATGCTGGCGCATGATAAGTAGCCTCGGTTTTGATTGAAATATTTTTACTTTTGATAAATTTTTGGAAAAGTTTTGTATTTTTATTTTTAAAAAAATCTTTTAAAACTTCTTGACCAATTCCAGCCAATATCAAAGGAGTATCTTTAGACATCCTAAACTTTTTAGTTAGTTTATCTAAGTTTTTAGATATCAAACTTAATTGTTGCTTGGAAACCTTTTCTGATAATTTGTGAATTAGTTTTTTATTTTCATTGCTAAAATCAAGTCCGAATGATCTTGCTATTCTTCTATAGCTGCTATTTACACTTTTATTTGATAGATCAGCCTCTTCATCAATATCAAATTTTTTTTTTATTTTTCCTTGTACCCTATAGATATCTGAAGTGCGCGAAAAAAATTCAGGTATAATGTGAAATTCTTTTGAATTTAAATTCACTGAACTTTTTATACCAAAAATTGGAGTTCTAATAATACCCGTGTACAAAAGTTCGCCATTCTGAATTCTTGAAAAATCATCAAAACCAACATTCATTATTTTTTTTTTTTTTATACAAACAAAATCTGTTGTAGTTGAACCAAAATCTATTAAAATTGCATTTTCTAAAAATTTAGCAATAAATCTCCCAGTAGCATGCCAATTCATTGACATAAAGTTAATTGGATTACTTCTGTCAATACTTTCAAAGACTTTTTTGGATTTTTCATAAAGAAGCTTTTTAAATTTAATTTTTCTACACTTATTTCTAATTGTTTTTGCGCCAGAGTTTCTTGTTGAAAAGATATCACAAAGTTCTGCAGTCATTGTTATTCCACACAAAACCTTTTTATTATTTGATAATGAATTTATAAATTCAATTTCTTGTAATAGTTTTTGTGGATTTTTCCATATATAACATTTTCTATATTTAACAATTATTACATTTTGTTTTTCATCTAGCCCAACTAATTTGATATGCGCGCCACCAATATCAATGCCTAAAAAAGATAAATTTTTACTCAATTAAAAAAAACCTTAACTTTCTTTTTCAATTTAATTTTCCTTTTATCAATCTTTCTCTCCACATATAAGTCCGATATTTTTTTTATTGCACTTCCTCCATACGCTTGGTGGATTCCTATTAGTGAACTTGTAAACCTAGCATTAATTTCTATGATGTGCCATTTGTCATATATTTTAACAACATCAATACCAATAAATCCAAAAAGTCCGGGAAAATTTTTCGCAATTTTTTCTGCAAGTGACTGAAATTTTTTTCTATCTTTTTCTAAGCCGCCAGTAATAATTCCTTTTTGTAAAAGCTTTTTATTTTTAATCTCTGTAACTTGTTCACTGCAGCTTAAAACAATTGCTTCCTTTTCTTTACATAACATAGTAAAACTTCCTTTAGTGTCCGGATAATATTTTTGAATGACAACATTTTTATCAATAATATGATTTTTTTTTAGCCTTGTTAAATAAACATTCTCAGAACCGGCACCAAAAACTGGCTTTATTATAAATAAGTTATTTGAACTCTTTGTAATATTTTTTTCAATCTGTACAACTGGAATACCTATTTTTGTTAACATCTGATAAGTTTTCTTCTTTGAGGAAAAAATTTTTAGAGTTTTAAGGTCTGAGATAAGCAGATTAAATTTATTAAGTTTTCTAGCAATTTTTATATTATGAAGATTGGTTTCAGGGGCGATTATAATGATTTTATCTACTTTAATTGATTTAAATAAATCCTCCAGTCTATCCACTTTTTTTACATTATGATAATTCACTCTTTCATCATTTATAGTCTGAGTTTTATAATTTCTGATCACATGAATTTTTTTTATTTTCTCGTTAAATAAGAGTGTTAGAATAACTGAATCAGAGAGTTTTTGTGCTTCTTTAAAAATTTTTTTATTCTTCTCTAAACATGACTTAGCTGTAAAGTATTCTAATAAAATGATTTCTTTAATTAATGCCATAAATTCAGAACTTATCTTAGCAATAGATTTAAGAGAAAGTAAGGTTGTAAGAGCTTTTGCAGGATTCAGACAAAATTATAAACCACTTATAATTGGATCAAATGATTTATCTGATCCATTAATTTTAATTCCTAGAGTATTAAAAAAAATTAAGTTAAAGAAAATATACATAGCTGATCTTGATTCAATTCAGAATATTAATTGTAATTTCTCCTTAATAGTAGATATTTTAAGAAAGTTTCCTAAAATTAATTTTTTGATAGATTTTGGTTTTGATTATCCATCAACTGTGCATGATTTTATAAAAAAGCTTAAAAAAAAAAAAATTAACAATTTTAGTATTGTTTTAGGTACAGAAAAAATCAAAAAATATAATCTGAAGTGTTATGATTATAAAGTTAAATTTTATCTTTCTTTAGACATTCTCAATAATGCTGACGAATGGATAAGATTTTTAAAAAAATCTAAATTTAAACCAGACTTAATTCTAATGTTTCTTAGAAATGTTGGGGGAAGAGGCATTCGTCTTAAATTTTTAAAAAAAATTAAGAATCGCTTGCCAGGTCATAAGTTTTTTTACGCTGGTGGCGTAAAGCATGTCAAACAAATTAAAATCCTTAGGAACGCAGGGGTTGAATCAGTGATTGTTTCAACCCTCGTTCACAGGCATCTGTATAGCTAATCTATGCGATCCTAGCTTTTAAATATGGATAACAACCTTGAAAGCCATCCACCACTAGCGGCTTTACCTGATGACTTCATGTCGGATGAATCTCACTTAGCAGCAAATGGATGCTCAGCTGAATCTTTCTGAGATACTACATCCTTAGCCTTTGGTTCGCCTGAAACAGCTCTCTCGATAGATTCTTTAGTAGCTTGGTAATTATACTCCTGAATTTTCTTATCATCTTCAGCTAGCCAGTGGATAAAAACACCAACGGAAATAAAAAGATTTTCAGCTTCATCAGCAGGTATCGTACCTTCTTCAACACAATCCATAACAGCTTTGGCAACTCCATGTTGAGCAGGTCCAAACATTTGTACTGCTTGTTTAGCTCCTTTAATTGTAACTTTGTTAAACATACAAGTTGCTGGTTTAGTCATAAGGTTTGGGGCAACAACTGCAAGAAGAGCCGTAAAGCCATCTTTGTTATTGGTAAGTGCGTTTGCAAATGCAGTTTCGGCTGGAGTTCCTCTTGGACCTATTATAAGGTCAATATGAGCAACTTCATTACCATCACCAACGAGTGACTCGCCAACTAACATTTTTGTGATTTTTGCCATTTTTCCTCCATTATTAGATTTGTAGTAGAATTCAATCAAAAAATTAAATTCGAAACTTGAATATATCCCTTATTTTACTTATTAGCAAGGTTGTTACAGTTAAATCTGCGCACGTTCCCGGATTATAATTTAAAAACTTTAAATAATTATCAAACTTCTTCATAGAAATAATTGAGAGCTTTTTATTTTTTATTTTTTTTATTAAACTTGCTGTCACCTTAACTTTCAGTGCTTTTTCAGACCCATATTTTCTTAGTAAATGACTGTCATAATCAAATGATAAATAGTTTAAAAAAACGTATGAAATTAATTCATTTTCAGTAAATTTTTTTTTTAAAGAAATTAAATGGGGTAATCCATGTGTAAATATTTCATCGTAATTCTCACTGTAGCATCTTGAAATTCTATCCCACTTCGATCCTATTTTCATAACGGTTTTAAAGTTTAAATTAATGTCCGCATTAATATTTCCCTCCCCCGAATATTTTTTTATTCCTGCTGGAGACACCTCTTTGATGGCTTTTAGAATCATTTTTCCCTGATTTTCAGTTATATTTGCAATTACATTGTAAAGTTCATTTCTAAAATTATTCATTTTTTCTCTTTGAATTTTGAATATGGGAGCGCAAAGTAAAATAATTCCAAGATTATAATTTGACCTTAATTTTTTAAAAGATTGAGTTGCTGCTTCGTAAATGGATTCACCAAGGTCGAGATTTTTATTGGAAAGAATCTCAGATGAAATTTTTGCTCCTAACTCAAATTTTTTGTGATCCATACCCAAGATTCTTGAATCTAAGGAATGATTCCCTGGTTTAAGAGCCCTTAACTCTTTAAAGCAAGATTTATAATAAATATTTTTCAGATTCATCTTTATTTCCCAAGGTTGCTTAAAAAATCTTTTACAAGAATTTCTGAAATATTTGTTTTTGTAATTTTTTGCATGGCCTTCCAAGAAGGAATTGAGTTAACCTCGAGTACATAAATTTCTTCGTTGAAAATTTTAAGATCAATACCTCCGTAACCTAATTTTAAAATTTTTGAAATTTTTTTGCACAAATTTTGTATGTTCTTATTTATATTAATCTTTTTATATTTTGCACCCTGGAAAATGTTAGTTATGTAATGACTAGAGCATCTTTCCATAGAAGAAACAACTTGGTGATTACTTACTAAAACTCTTAAATCAGAATACTTATCTCCCTCGGATTCTATAAACTCTTGCAAGTAAAATATGTCACCAACTGCTTTTATGTTTTTAAGATCTAATAAATTATTAATCAAAAAAATATTCTTACCCTGTGAACCAAAAATTGGTTTGACTATGTATTTTTGATTTTTTTTAATTGCAGGGTGGATGTTATTTTTTGAAAACCACACATGTGTTTTGGGCGACTTTACATTTTGAATTTCAAGTAGACCGGTGGTTCTAGTTTTATCAACAGTTTTTTCTATAACAAGAGCTGAATTATGAATGTAAATATTTAATTCCTCTAATAAATGTAATATTGTTAATTTAGTTGTTATTTCTTCAGTCGTCCCGTTTGCAATAAATCTAACCCAAACACCGCTAAGATTATTTAGAAAACCATTATTCTCAAAAAAAATTTTATTTTTTTGAAAAGAAAAAATAAGTTCTTCAAAAGTAAATTTTAAGATTTTACAATTATTTTCTTTTAAAAAAAAATCTATTTGATCTGAGTGCCAGTCGTGAAAATCAGAAATAATTGCAACATTATGCATTACTCAGAAAACGACTTTGTAATTAATTTACAATTGATCTTTCCATTTGAATAAGTTTTTCCAGTTTTTTTTGAATTAATTATAATCAAAGCTGGGCTAAATAATGATCCATCAATTTTGTAAAAGTCATTATTGTATTTTGAAAAAATTTCTTTGAAAGGTTTTCCGTAATCGGAAGAAGATGAACTAGGTAGATTTTTTGAAAGTTCGATAAGTTCGTCCTCTGATCCGTCAATTATTAACTGAACTACTCCTCCATAAATTATTGCATCATTAGTTCTTCCCATACCGGTAATGAAATCTTTCGCAATTGGTGGTAATGGTGCATACCCAAAACCGTGAACAACTTTTTCTAATGGGAATTTCAATTCGTGAATTTTGTGGATTGCTACTTCTAGGACTCTAGCAACAACTTGAATATTTCCACAAATAGAAGTGGTTGGTGTTATAATAAAAGTTAAATTTTCTGGTTTTATATTTGCATCGTTTGATACTTTTTTTACAATCTCTTTGGGTGGTAACTTATCAACTTCAAGAACTGCTGATGTTTTAGAACTTTTATCTTTATAATTTAGCTCTTTAAAAATTTCTTCTTTTTGGACGATTGATCGAACTGGACCAGATCCAAGGGAAAAAAAATCACCATGACCTAGACTCCAACCAGCATATTGTGAACCTAAACATGCTAAAACTGGTCTTGAGGAATGAACATTTATTGAAAAAGCTGAAAAATTTATTTCTTGACTTGGGACAATATTAACTTTTCCAAGACCACCAAGGCAAATTTCAGATATTTTAAGTCCTGCCTCAATACTACCATCATTATTTAATCCAGCATCAATGATTTTGCAATTTAGTGGTCCTTTTGTGTATCCAATATTCAGTTTTTCCTTATCTTCAATTAATTTTTCAACGAGAAGATTGGAAAATTTATTTATGCTATAAACAACTTTTTTATTCATTAGATATTTTCAATTTTTTCTAAAAATTCCGATTCTTTTTCTTCAATTTTTTTTTTTAAAAATTTTTTACTTTTTGACTTAAGATGAAGCAAACATAATGGTTCGTCAACCTTTATCATATCACCATAAGATGGTAATTCAGAAAAAACATTAGATAGTGATATCTTTTTTAAAAAAAAATATTTGTTTTTATCAATAAATATTTTCTTTTTAGCGTAAATTATTGTTGAAGAGTAATAAAAATATTCGTTAGGTTGAACCAAAGTTTTTGCAAATTTTTTTCCAATCAAATTTATTATTCTACAGCTTAGTCCAGGTCTTGGATTAACCTCCAAAAGAAATAATTTTTGATTTTTTTCAATTAAATCTAAACTATTAATTCCATTCAACGAAAAAATTCTTGAAATTTTTAGTGTAAGAAGAAAAATTTTGTTAAAAAATTCTTTTGTGACTTTTTTTGTTATTAAACTTTTTTCTAAAAAACATCCCTTTTCAGAATCCGTTTTTATCTGATCACAAATTGAAAGAATATTAACTTTATTATTTTTTACAAAAAACTGGACTGAAATAGGTTCTCCTTTAATGAATTTCTGGAAATAACTTTTTTTAAATATTTTTGATTTTTTCAAAAACTTTACTTTTTCTCCTCCAAAAGATCTATATCCTTTAATTAGCCACTTCCCATTCTTAGGTTTGGAGTTGGAAACAGTAGGGTGCAATATTTTATTCTTTTTAAGTTCCTTAAAAAAAAATTCACTTTTGGTTTTACTAATTGTTTGGAAGTCATTACCAAAATTTTCTCTTTTGAAAATTAAACTGTCTTTAAAAATATTTTCAGCAAAACCCGAACCAATTAATATAGCCATTTTATTTGATGGATCAATTTTATTAATAATTTTTAACAAGTTTTTTGATTCATAATTATTGGTCAAAAAAATTTTTTTACAGTAATTATTTAATTTAAGACTTTTATATTTACAAATCGCAAAGATTTGAAACTTCTTTTGGTATAAAATTCTTGCTAAATCTTCGCAATAGGAACTTGCAATTATAATTTTTTTTAAAGTTTTAATATTTCTCTGGAGGTTTTAAGAGCCTCATCAAAATTTAAGTAAAGAGGTTTTTCAGCAGCACACATTTTTTCAAACATCATGTACTGCGTTTTTACTTTAATATCACCAGATGTAAGTGGGCCTATAGACAATCCTCCACACGGATGTTTTTCATCATCATCTTTTAATCCAACACCTCCTAGTCCTGCTGGAGGTACAGCATTCACATCTGCTAGAACTTTAACTTTCTTTGCTTTGGCTAATTGATCAAGACTTATTACTTGAGTTCCAGCTCTAGCAGCACAAAAAATTATGTCTGCATCAGGCAAATACGAGGAATTTAGTTCATCAGTTGACCCGTCAGCCGGAATTATTTCAACGTTATATCTAGCTTTATATTCCTCAGCTTTTTTTTCTACGTTTTTAATTCCATCATACCCAACAATGGTACATTTTGCACCATTCTGTGCACACATTATCGCAGAAATTCCTCCAACAATTCCTTTACCACCATAGATAATTATATTTTTATTTTCAAAGTTAGTATTGAACTTTTCTTTTAGTGTCTTTTCTGTACATGCAACCATTGCAGCAGCAGTTGTGAAAGAGCCAGCAGGATCAGGGAAAACAGAAATTTCAAATGGTGGTACCATAGATTTTTTTGCAGCATCTAGCATATCTAAAGCCAGTGAGGCGTCCTTACCACAAATAAAAATTCCCGTTTTTTTGGCGTTAGATACCGATCTTGAAAAAATAGCATCCTGCACTAAACCTTTAACATCAGTGAGGTTAACATTTGTGTAAGGTATAACCAAATCATATCCTGCATCACATGCCATATTAACATCGAAAGGACTCACATTTCCCTGAGGACTGATCATATGAAGTATATTTTTTTTTGTCATTTTTTTACCTTAATTTCCCTGTTACCAAAATTTCTTCCATTTACATTAATGAGATTAATACCTTCAATTTTTTTTAATTCAATAAAATTTTCTATGATATTCAAAATTTTTTGTCTTTTTATTTTATTTTTGCAAAAAATAAAACTAGTTGGTCCCCATGATGATTGCCCAAAACCTAAATAATTTTTTTCCCTTAGCATGTTGAAAATTTTAGAGATACTGGTGCTAAAGAAATGATTTTTTTTTCCATAAAAAATTTTTGACATATTTTCTTGTATACTCTGAATCCCATTTACGAATGGGTCAAAATCTTTTTCAAGTAAGCCTGGAATAACTTTCATTAAGATATTAAAACTATTTTCTTTCACGAAGTCATTCTTAATATTTTGAAGCTTTGAAAATTCTTTTATTTCTTGTTCACCAAAGAGTCCGGAAAATTTTTTATCTGTTAGTAAAATTATTTGCCAGTCCTTTGGCCATTTAATGCTAATAAGTTTTAAAGGAGGATAAATAGATTTTTTTTTTTTTCCCAAATCAATCACTACTCCTCCTGATTTGAATGTTTCAACACCAATTCCTGATCGTTGTCCACGTTTAAGAAATTTAGAAATATCATCAACACTCAATTTTAATTTATTAAACTTTGAAAGTAAAAAACCTGTACACAGAGAAATTTGTGTTCCTGAACCAAGTCCTTGATGAAGAGGTATGAAATCAAAAACTGTTATTTTACATTTCCGTATATCAAATGTTTTTGAGAATAATTGAATTACATTCATAATTTTAATTTTTATGTCTGGGTCTGAGCAGATAACTTCAAACTTGCTATATGGCTGTATTTGTTGTTTATTTTTAAATCCAGTTATTGCTAATCCAACACTTCCAAATAATCTTGATGCTTTATCATCTAACTCCATAAATCCGAGATGGATACGAGCTGGACTTTCAATTGTATAAATTTTTGTCACCAATAAAAATATTATTTAAATTATTTATCATTTTAAATTATCTCTATACTATAAATTTAAATCACAAATAATTATAACTTATTATGAGGGTGAACCAATGACAAATATTCAAGTTTTTGATGAGAATCAGATCAATGAAAAATTAAATAAAGAATTAAATGATTGGAATTATGATGGTAAATGGATAAGAAAAACTTATAAAACTTCTGGTTGGAAAGGAACTCTTATGGTTGTCAACGCTATTGGTCATTTAGCAGAATTAGCATGGCATCACCCAGATTTGGTTGTTTCTTATGCTTTTGTAGAGATAAAATTGATGACTCATGCCAAAAAGGGTGTTTCACAATTAGATTTTGATTTAGCAAAAAAAATAGATGAATTCATTTTGTGGAACCCAGTAGACGAAGGTTTAAGTTTAGAGGGAACTCCAGATGATCCACGATTTGCATATGTTAAACGAAAAAAATAACAAAAAAACAAGATGTATCTTTTGTTCAAACTTTAAGTTTGGTTCTCTTAAAGATGTTACTCGTAAAAAAACTTTGATATGTTTTGAGGAAAAAAAAACCTTTCAGGATTATTCCTTAATTTCAAAACCAATGATCCTTGGTAAAGAAGTAGAATTAGATATCGCGATTACAGAAATTAAAAATATTATTAAGCACTCCAAGTCAATTCATTTAGATGGAATGGACTGTGATATTTCTTCAATAGATAAAGTTTTTGATTTTGCTGAAAAAAAAAAATGCTCAATAAATCATAAAGATGCGGAAAATATAAGTAATTTATATCTAACATTTCAAAAATATGGAGGATCATTTGTTTCATTCAATGAAATTCGACATCGATCTGATTTACTTATATTTATTGGGATAACAGAGGATGAGTTTTGTAATGAATTTTTTGAAAAACTAATGTGGAACAATAAGAAAATTAAAGACAGAATATTTTTTTTTGGAGCAAGACCAAAGATTAAAAGATTTAACCATATCGAATCAAGAAATGAAAACTTTTTTGATGATATTAGTATTTTAAATTTAAGGTTTTCTGAAAAAAATAATAATAGGAAAGATAAATTTTCTGACTTAGAAGATGCGTTTTTTAAATCTAAATACCCAGTAATTTTAACAAATGTAGAAAAATTTAATGCTGAAAAAATTTTTGCTATTTATGATCTAGTCTATTCCGTTAATAAAAGTAAACGCTTAAAAATTTTTAATTTTTTCGGTTTAAATAATTCCTCTGGATTTATAAACTCGTGTGTTACTAAAACTGGATATCCTAATGCAATCTCTTTTACCGATAAAGGCTCTGAGTATGATCCATTCCAAATAAAAAATTCTTTATTAAAGAAAATCACTGAATTACAAATATATGTTTCTAATTTCGGTAATTTTGCAAGTGTAAATTTGTTTAAAAAAAATATATTTATTGGAAATCCAAATCTAGATAATAAAAAAAAATTTGATGTTTATATTCCTGCAAAAACACCGGGTATTGACAAAAAAGGAATTGCTGTTCGTTCCGATGGGATAAGTGTAATAAAATTAAAAAAGTTTATTGATTCCTCATACAATTCAATTGAAGAAATATTTAATAGAATTTCAGGAAGCTAACTTGACAAAAAAAATTTTAATTCAAAATACTTTTGCTGAAGCTTTTCCAATGAAAGCATCTAGACTTATTATAACAGCATATTCTAAGAAGTGGGCACTCGAGGCAGCAAATTCATTCACCGGATTTGCTACATCAGTAATTGCATGTGGTTGTGAGGCAGGCATAGAATCTATTCTCAAAAAATCAGAAACACCAGATGGTAGACCTGGTGTATCAATTCTAGTCTTTTCTATGTCAGAAAATGAATTGGCAAAACAAATTTTAAATAGAGCTGGACAGTGTGTAATGACATCACCTACATCTGCGCTGTATGCAGGAAATTTAGGTGAAAAAAAAATAAATTTAGGTAACTCTCTCCGATATTTTGGGGATGGGTTTCAAATATCAAAATTGATTGGCGAAAAGAGATTATGGAGAATACCTGTTATGGATGGTGAATTTCTCTGTGAAGAGTTTGCTTATCAAATGAAAGCAATTGGTGGAGGTAATTTTCTTATATTAGGGGAATCAATTGATGCATTACTAAAAGTAGCTGAGAAGGCGGTCTCAGAAATGAATAAGATTAAAAATATAATCTTACCATTTCCTGGAGGTATCGTCAGATCAGGCTCTAAAGTCGGCTCAAAATATAAAAATTTGATTGCTTCAACTAATTTTGAATATTGTCCTAGCTTAAGGGGCTTAGTAAAATCAAAGCTTGATCAGAAATCTAACTATGTTTTGGAGATTGTTATTGATGGAATTAGTGAAGATGACATTAAAAAAGCAATGAGAGTTGGAATTAATTCAATTGTCAATTCAGGTTCAGAGAAAATTAACGCTATTTCAGCTGGAAATTATGGAGGAAAGTTAGGTCCTTACTTATTTTATTTAAAAAAAATTATGTTATGAAAAAAGTTATTCTTAAAGCCAGAACTAAAATAAATAATATTGATTTTAAAAAATTAAGTGAAATTAATGATATGAAGTTAAATTTCGAAAATATAAGTAAAATAAAGATATTATTAAATAAACAAATTATTGAACTTGGAAAAGTTTTTTCTATAAAAGTAATTTCTACTGAATCGAAAAGAAATGAAATTATAATTAATGGGTGTAATAAATATTGTAATTTTCTTGGTTATGAGTGGAAGAGAGATAAGCTGATAGTAAATTCTGACGTTGGTTTGAATGTAGGGGCAAGAATGATAAGTGGTGAAATTTATGTGAAAGGTTCAGTAGATGATTTTTTAGGTGCTGAGATGTCTGGAGGTTTTTTACATGTTAGTGAAAATGCTAAAAATAGAGTTGGTTCCACTTACATAGGTAAGCGTCAAGGGATGAGTGGAGGAGAAATTATTGTCGAAGGTCAGGCTGGAGATTACGTTGGCCATTTTATGCGAAGAGGTTTGATAATTATAAATGGAAATGTCGGAAAATTTTGTTGTTATAAGATGATTGCAGGTAATGTTATTCTAAAAAAAAAATTTGAATCTCATTTAGGGCTTTTGATGAAAAGAGGGTCAATATTTTTGTTAGATGAGAATTTGAAAAATTTCAAATCAAAAAGTTTTAAACCCTTTTTTTTCGAGGAATCTAGTTTCCTTAAATATTTTAAAAAATACTTATATCAAAAATATAACATTGACCTTGGAAGAAAAAAGTTTTTACGACTTAATTTTGATAGAAATATAAAAGGAATCGGAGAAATATTTCTTAAGATGAATTAGTTTATAAGTTGGGAATTTTTTATTTTCAGTGCCTCTATTAATGGATCTACATCATCGCTTTTAAGAAAACTGGAAAATTCAGATTTTTTTGTTGCAATTTCACTTATTGAACCAGCCAATAAAACATCAAAAACTTTCCATTGTTTTTGATCTAATTTTAACAAATAATTTATAGACACACTCTCTTTTCCTAATAATAAATCTGTCTTAACAACTAATATATTTTCACTAATTTTTTTTGTTTCTTTAATCCCAAAAATTGGATTTTTTATTTTTTTAAATCTTTTTATATAATTTTTGGCAATATATTCCTCAAAAAGATTTTTAAGATTATTTTGTTTCTCTTTTTGAATTTTGTTCCATTTAATACCAATAATCTTTTTAAGCATTATTTGAGAATGATATGTTTTTTTAATTAATTTGATAATTTTTATAGAATCATTTGAGTTTGTATTACTAATTTCTTTTAATCCATCATGAAGAAGATTGATAGTTTGTTCTGGGGAAAGTGTTAAAACTTTTTTGACTTTTGTTTCTTTCTTCTCTGATGTAATTTTTTTTTGTTTGGTTTGATTTGGTTTATTTTTCTTAACAGTTAATTTTTCGGTCTTTATAGAGTTCTCAGTTAATTTTTGTTTTGTAATTCTTTCCGGAAGCTTCTCTATTGATTCAGACTTTTTTTCGATTTGTTGAGAAGTAATAGAAGGTTGTTTTTTGTTAGGTGAAATAAAAGTTTTTTCGTCTTTAGTTGGTTTTTGTTTGTAATCATCTTTTTGTGTAAAACTTATCACTATAATAATTACCAATAATAATCCGGCAAAAATTAGAAGTTTCTTTTTTTTAGCTAAATTTGAAAAAAAACTTAAAAAATTTGGAAGGTTCTTTTTTTTAGTTAAATTTGAAAAAAAACTTAAAAAATTTGGAAGATTCTTTTTTTTAGTAAAATTTGAAAAAAAACTTAAAAAATTTTGAAGTTTCATTTTTTTAGTAAAATTTGAAAAAAAACTAGATATTAACTTAAACATCACTAATCTTTATAACTCATATCATTAATCTAATAAATTATAAATGGTAAAAAAGATTCTAATAACTGGAGCAAATGGTTTTCTTGGCTCTTCGATAACTAAACTAGCTATAAAGAAAGGCTATAAAGTAAATGTACTTGTAAGAAAAGATTCTGACTTAACTAATTTAAAATCTAATTTTTCAAAGATAAAACTATATTACGGCGACCTTAAAAATATTGATTCGTTGCACAACCCAGTTAAAGATAGCGATATAATTTTTCATATTGCTGCAGATTACAGATTATGGTCTAGAAAACCCTCAGAAATTTATGAATCAAATGTACATGGAACCGAAAATATTTCAATTAAAGCAATAGAATTCAGTAAAAAAATGATTTATACATCAAGTGTTGCAACTTTGAGTATTAAAGAAGGTAAAATTTCTGATGAAAATTCCGAGGCTATTTTTGATGAAATGTATGGAGATTACAAGAAATCTAAATATTTAGCAGAAAAAATTGTACTTAAACTTGTTAAAAAAAAAAAATTAAAGGCAATTATAACAAATCCCTCAACACCCATAGGCCCCGGTGATATAAAACCTACTCCAACTGGAAAAATAATTCTGGATGTGTTAGAAAAAAGAATGCCTGCATACGTAGACACTGGATTAAATTTCGTACATGTTGACGATGTTGCAGAGGGACATTTTTTAGCTTTAAAATATGGAAAGATAGGTGAAAAATATATACTTGGAGGACAAAATCTTGATTTTAAAGAATTTCTTGATTTGGTATCAGATATTGGCAATGTGCCAAAAATAAATTTTAAAATTAACCAAAAATATTTGTATCTTTTTGCTTATGTTAATGAAATTATTGCAAAATATTTTTATCATTATAATCCTTCTTTAACTATTGATGGTTTAAGAATGTCAGAGAAAAAAATGTTTTTTTCTTCAAAGAAAGCAAAAAAAGTACTTAATTATAGACCACGTGATGTAAAAAATGCTATAAAAGATGCTGTTATTTGGACTAAAAAAAATTTTGTTAAATGATGGAATTAAAAAAAAAAAAATCTTTAAAAATTATTTTGGCACAACCTAGAGGATTTTGTGCAGGTGTTGAAAGAGCAATTGAGATTGTCGAGAGAGCTCTTAAAATTTATGGACCACCAGTTTATGTTAGGCATGAAATTGTACACAATAAAAGGGTTGTAAACAATCTAAGTTCAAAGGGAGCAATATTTGTTAAAGAACTTGATCAAATTCCTAAGGGAGCAGTTACAGTTTTTAGTGCTCACGGTGTATCACAAAAAGTTGAAGATACAGCCGGTGTAAGAAATCTTCCTGTACTAGATGCGACATGTCCACTAGTTGCTAAAGTTCATAAAGAGGGCCAACGATACTCTAAAGATGGTTTTGAAGTTATTTTGATTGGCCATGAAGGGCATCCAGAAGTTGAAGGTACAATGGGAAGAATATCAGGTCCAGTTTACTTAGTTTCCAATACAGATGACGTTAAAAGACTCAAGGTAAAAAACCCAGATAAATTATCATATGTAAGTCAGACAACATTATCTGTCGATGATACAAGGGATGTTATAAATGCACTTCAGGAGAGATTCCCTAAGATTGTGGGACCTGATGTAAAGGATATTTGTTATGCAACTCAAAATCGTCAGTCAGCAGTTAGGGATTTGGTCAAAAGTGTTGATTTAGTTTTAGTTGTTGGTGCCAGAAATAGTTCTAATTCTAATAGACTGAAAGACATAGGTTCAGAATCTGGAGTAAACACACACTTGATAGAAACTGCTGATGACATGTCTTTGAGTTGGTTTGAAAATGTTGACTCTGTCGGGATAACCTCTGGTGCGTCCACACCTGACGAATTAGTTAAAGAAGTTATAGATAGAATTTCAACTTTCACTTCAATTGAAATAGAAAAACAATCGGGCAAAGAAGAAAATGTTGTCTTTAAATTACCAAAAGAACTTTTGAATTATGAAATGGCAAATTAAAAAAAGGTATAGATTTATATAATGGCAATTCCAATTATTCAGCAAATTAGAGTAGGGGCCTATATAATGAAGCAAAAGTTATTGGGTAGAGAAAAGTATCCATTAGTCCTTATGCTCGAGCCTTTATTTAGATGTAATCTGGCATGTGCGGGTTGTGGAAAAATTGATTACCCTAAGGAAATATTAGATCAGCGATTATCAGTTGATCAGTGTATTGAAGCTTCAGATGAATGTGGTGCACCAATAATTTCAATCCCCGGAGGGGAACCACTAATTCATAAAGAGATGCCAATTATTGTAGATGAATTGATAAAAAGAAAGAAATTTGTTTACCTTTGTACAAATGCTCTTTTAATGGAAAAAAAATTAAGCGATTACAAACCGAGCCCATATTTTACCTGGTCAGTCCATTTAGATGGTATGAAAGAGGAGCATGATAAAGCTGTATGTCAAGATGGTGTATTTGAAAGGTGCGTATCAGCAATAAAAAAAGCCAAATCTCTTGGCTTTAGATGTAATGTCAACTGTACGATCTTTGACAATGTCAAAGAAGATTCCTTAAAAACTTTTTTGGACTACGTATCAACAGAACTTAAGGTTGATGGAATTACTATTTCACCAGGCTTTGCCTATGAAAGAGCACCTGATCAGCAACATTTTATAAAAAGGTCAAATACTAAGAATTTTTTTAGAAATGTTTTTAAGTCAAAAAATTTTAAAAAATGGGACTTTAGTCACTCAGGATTATATTTAGATTTTCTCGCAGGAAATCAGTCTTACAAGTGTACACCATGGGGGAACCCTACAAGAAATATTTTTGGATGGCAGAAACCTTGTTACTTAATTGGTGAGGGATATGTTAATTCATTTAAGGAACTAATGGAAACAACTGATTGGGATAAATATGGAACTGGCAATTATGATAAATGTTCTGATTGTATGGCACATTGTGGTTATGAGGCATCTGCAGTTTCGGATGTTTTTTCAAGTCCAGTCAAAGCTATTAAAGTTGCACTTAAAGGACCAAAAACCTCTGGTGAAATGGCTCAGGAGATTGATCTTTCAAAATCTAGAGAACCAGAATTTGTTTTTGATTCTCATGTTCAGAAAATGCTTGATGAAATTCATGGGAATAAGGCTTAGCAATTAGAGAAAGCTTTTTTTGCAACTCTTTTTAATATTTTTTTTGATTTATAGTATTGAAAACCCAATTCAAATAATTGCTTTATTCTTATAGGTTTCTCTAGTGTTTTTCTTGTGAGTTTGATAAATCTTGGATCACCATTTTCATCAAGTGATTCAATTAAGAAATTAGGTATAGGGTTTTGTTCATCATCAAAAATTATTCTTATACACGTAAATTTAATTTTATTCTCCTTAGCTACTCTATGAATTAAGTGTGACTCCATGTCAATACCCCCAATATCTTTACCTTTTAAATTTTTTTTATTATTTAAAACTTTTGAAACGGTAATTATATTTTTATCCCAAATTTTAAAAGGAATTCTTTTTTTAAAATAACTACTATATTTTTTTGATGTATAAAGACCCTTACCCTCTTCATCAAATGTCATTTTTGGAATCAAAATTTGTGTGTTCTCAATTTTTTTACTTATTGATTTTGCTAGACCAAAGCTAATTAAAACATCAATTTTTTTAGATATTAGTTTTTTAGCGACAAAATAAGCTTTTTGGCCATAGCCTTTTTCTACAAAGATATTTGATTTTTTTGGAACTAATCTTTTTTCTCTTTCAAGGCCAACAATAATTCCTACTTTCAATGATTCACACCCCATGCATTGGAATTTTAGAATTGGTGTTTAGAAGATTCTTGATTTTGTGGAGAGTCAACAAAGGAAAATATTCAGCGTAGCCATGATACTTTAGATAAAAAACTTTCGGGAAGCCGACGGCAGTAAAATGTTTCTCTTCCCATTTAAGATCATTTTTTAAAAGAAATTTTACTCCTTGATATACTTCTTTACTATCAATTTCGCCACTAGCTATAAGGCCCATAATTCCCCATGCAGTTTGAGATGGAGTACTTTCTTTAGAATAATTTTCTGAACCTTTATAATATGATTTGCCATCTTCTCCCCAACCTCCGTCAGCCCTTTGCATAATTTTTAGATAATTTGTTGCTTTATCAAAAACCATTTTTTTTTCTGGAAATTCAATTAAATTTAGTGCGCATAGAACTGACCATGTCCCATAAATATAATTTGTTCCCCATCTTCCAAACCAACTTCCATCATTTTCTTGCTCTGAAAGAATATACCTTAGCCCCTTTTGTATTGCTAAATTACTTTTAGGATTATCTTGTTGTTTTAAAAAACTTAAACATCTTGCAGAGACATCAACTGTTGGAGGGTCAAGTAATGCTCCATGATCAGCAAATGGAATTGAATTTAAATAATATTTGTCATTATTGATATCAAAAGCCCCCCACCCACCATTTTCAGATTGCATACTGATTATCCATTTTCTTGTTCTTTCAAGACATTCTTCAATCCTTTTGTTTTTTTTAATTTTGTTATATCTATCCAAAAACATTCCGACCAATGCAGTGTCGTCAACATCAGGGTAATAATCGTTGTTGAACTGAAATGCCCATCCACCTGGTTTAAGTTTTTTATTATTTATACACCAATCACCTGGTACTTTAATTTCTTTATCTAAAAACCATTTTACTATATCGTCGACATTTTTATTTTTCGTTTCTAAAAGAACATGTGCCATCCAACCTGTATCCCAAATTGGTGATAGACATGGCTGACAGTAAGCATAATCTTTTTTTTCAACTATTAAATTGTCAATTGATTCTTTGCATGTAGGTATGTATTTAGTATATCTTCTTTTTTCATCTATATTTAAAGCAATTAAGGCATTTACCATTGCAGGAAAAATTCCTCCAAGACCATCTTTTCCATTGAGTCTCTTAATTATCCATTGGTAAGCACTATCAATACATTTATTCTTAAAATTATTAGAAATCAATTTAGGAAAAAAGAATCTTGCAAGTTTATCTAAAACTAAGAACAAGTTTGAAGTTATCCTTGAGCCTTCCACACTTTTGACGTTAGGTTGTTTTTTTGAGTCTTTAAAAAGTTCATCTATCGATATATTGTTTGGATTGTTAGCAAGTGGTTTTTTATTCATAATTATCAGTAAAGGAATTAGGACAGTTCTCGACCAATATGAAATTTTATAGATATTAAAAGGAAACCATTTTGGGAACTTCATAATCTCAATGGGCATGTAAGGAATTGAATCCCAAGAAATTTGACCAAAAAGCGCTAATGTAATTCTTGTGAAAACATTTACATTTTCTGCACCACCATTTTTTAAAATAAATTGCTTTGTTTTTATCATCGAAGTTTTTTCCATATTAATCCCTGACAATTTTAGGGCAAAATAAGTTTTTACCGATGCACTTATATCTGAATTCCCATCATAAAAAAGTGGCCATCCACCGTCTTTATTTTGCTTGCTCAGAAGATATTTTTGAATCTTATTTTCAAGTTTTAAATTTATATCACCGAGAAAGTGCATTAATAAGATATACTCTGATGGTATTGTACAATCAGCTTCTAGTTCATAAAGATAGCAACCCTCACGCAATTTTTTTTTTTTTGATCAACTGTTCTTTTGTTAATTAAATTTTCAAATGGTCTTATTATTTTAATTAATGGATGCATTTTGTATTTAAATTAAATCTATGGCTTTTTTACCAGATAATATTGAAGCTTCAATAGTGCATGGTAAATTATATTGAGTCCAATCACCAGCAATTAATAGATTATGAGGAAGGTTACTATGATTTTTAACTAAGTTTATGTTTTCTGGTGATTGGACATATGTTGCTTTTTTTTCCTTCACAATTTGAAAACTTTCAAAACTTATTTCTTTATCTAAATAATTACATATTTCTTTCCAAACTTTATCCACTAAAACTCTTGGTTCTATATTATTAAAATAGTTTGCATCACTTACTGTTACTGAGAGATGATCTTTTTTTACAAAAATCCATTGAGTAATTGAATTAATAAAACCTACAATAGATTTTGTGAAAAAAGGAATATATTCCGGTTTAATTTTAAAATGTAAATTTAATATTGTGTTATATTCCTCTGGAAGATTTAGATTATCAACCAGTTTTGATAAATTAGTAGGAGGGATACAGAGTAAAACTCTGTGATTTCTTTTAATCTTAATTTTTTTATTTATGAAAACTAATTCACTCACATAATTTTCAGAAATTATAATTTTTTTTAATAAATTACCATGAAAAATTTGCCCTCCATTTGATTGAATTTTTCTTATCGATGGTTCAATAAGTGTTTTATTCCAATTACTTTTTGGTTGAAAAATTTTACAATAATCTGCTCCTTTAAATATTGTTTTTTTAAGTACATTGGACAGTACTTTTGCTGAGGCTTTGTCAGGGGAGGTGTTCATCACTCCAACAGTTAAGGGTTCCCAAAAGGTTTTGAAAATTTTTGATTCTCCAACAAGTTCTTTTACTTTAACGTTATCATTAACAAAAAAAAATTTGAATAGTGAAAAATAATCAGTAATTTTTGTATGTGGAATTAATTTCTGTTTATTTAAAAGCAAATTTAAATAATTTGAAGAAAGATCTAAATTCCATTTTTGATTTGATTTAAAGTCATAAAAATTAAAGTCAGCCGGAATTTCTTTTAATGTATTTGTTGTGCCTATTGTTTTGCAAAAATCCATAAAATTTTCATTAGCTGAAAATACCAAATGGTTTCCATTATCTATTTCAATATTAACTTTTTTATCAAAAAAAGATCTACAACGTCCACCTGAAAATTTCGCAGATTCATAAATTTCAACATTCATTTTTTTTTTAAGAGCATTTATAGCCCCAGATAGTCCTGATAAACCGGCACCAATTATATACAATTTTTCTTTGATAGCATCACCTTAAAATTAAATTCATTAATATCAAAATTTTGTCTAGGATATTTAGCCTAACCTTCTTATTAAAATTAAGCTTTTTTTTATACATCTTTTTATGAAGCTTTTGATAAAATTTTTTCATTATCTCAGAGGCAATAATCTTATTTTTTTCTAAGGTTTTTGCAATTTTATCTGATTGATCAAAAAAGTTTTTTGCATCTTTTAGAAGGTCCTGTAGAACATTGTAAATCTCCTTGTTATTTTCTAAGTTGTAGAGTTCATTCTTTAAACCAAATTTTTTTAGTTTTTCTTTTGGTAAATAGCATCTCCCTATTTCCAGATCTTCCTTAAAATCTCTGACAATATTAGTTAATTGAAATGCCATTCCAAGTGAATATGCATATTTTTTACCCTTGATTTTATCAATTTCAAAAATCTTTATTGATAAATACCCCACAGCTACAGCTACCTTTTCGCAATAGGAGTTGAATTGTTTAAGGGTAGGAAAAGTAATATCAGTTGATATATCCATTTTCATACCGTCAATAACAGAGTGAAAATCTTTTTTCTGAAGTTTAAAATTTTTAATTGAGAATTTTAGTTCTCGAAGAAGACTTTCTTTTGGATTTGATAACTTGTAAAGAGAATTAATTTTATTTTCCCATTTTCTTAGATCCTTTTTTTTTAAATTTAATGGCCTTTTATCATCAGCTATATCATCGACAATTCTGCAAAATGCATAAATTGAGAACATTGCTCTTTTTTTATTTTCAGGTAGACATTTCATACCCCAGTAAAAGGATGAGCCTGAAGCTTTGACTATCTCTTCCACAAATTTCTGATCTTTAGATGTCATACACGTGAGTTTTGTGTAACTATGCTCTTTCTAGTGAAAATTTGGCAGGGGCTGCTATACCCAGTGCACCAAGGACTACTCGAACTATACTATCATGATCGATTCCACATTCGATATTTTGTTGGTCTGGCTTTCCGTGATTGATGAATTTATCAGGAAAGAATAAAGGTCTAAATTTTAAATCTCTATCAAGCGCAGCAGATTTTGCGAGAAAAGACATAACTTGTGCGGAAAAACCACCGATAGAACCTTCTTCAACTGTGACTAAGACCTCGTGATCTCTTGCAAGTTGTGTTATTAACAATTCATCAATTGGCTTTGCAAACCTTGCATCCACAACTGTGGTTGATAAACCATAAGAGTCAAGCTTTTCAGAAGCAATTAGAGAGTCTCTTAATCTAGTTCCTAATGATAAGATACAAACTTTATTTCCTTCTCTTAATATTCTACCTTTACCAATCTCCCAAGGTTCAGGCTTTTCACTTATTTGTACACCAACACCTTCGCCTCTTGGATATCTAAATGCAGAGGGCTTGTCATTTATATTCATAGATGTCGCAACACAATTACACAATTCGTTTTCATCGCTAGGCGCCATAACTATAAAATTTGGTAAAGTACATAAATATGGAAGATCAAAAGAACCGGCATGAGTAGCACCGTCTGATCCTACTTGCCCAGCTCTATCAATCGCAAATCTCACAGGTAGTGATTGAATGGCAACGTCGTGGACAACTTGATCATAGGCACGTTGAAGAAAAGTTGAATAGATAGCAGCATACGGTTTCATGCCTCTTGTGGCAAGACCGGCAGCAAATGTTACAGCATGCTGCTCAGCAATACCAACATCAAAAGTTCTTTTTGGAAATTCTTTTTCAAAAACATCTAGGCCAGTCCCTGATGGCATTGCAGCCGTAATTGCAACAATACTCTTATCTTTTTTTGCGTGTTTGATTAGTGCATTGGCAAAAACCTTGGTGTAACTTGGGGCTTTAGATGATGATTTTTCTTGTTCCCCGGTTACCACGTTAAATTTACTAACACCATGGTATTTGTCTTCTGACTTTTCTGCGGGTTTATAACCATAGCCTTTTTTTGTAACAGCATGAACAAAAACTGGGCCATCCCATCGGGATTTTTGAAGATTTCTTAACACTGGTAACAGGTGATCTAGGTTATGACCGTCGATTGGTCCGATGTAGAAGAATCCCAATTCTTCAAATAATGTTCCACCTGTAACCATTCCTCTCATATATTCCTCTGCTCTTGCAGCTACATTCTGAAAACTCTTTGGGAATTTTTTTGCCATGTGTTTTGCTAGAGTTCTAGCAGATTGAAAGGTTTTACCTGAGAGTAATCTTGAGAGATATGCACTCATAGCACCAACTGGGGGTGCTATTGACATATCGTTGTCGTTTAATATGACAACCAGTTTTGCATTCATTGACCCCGCATTATTCATAGCTTCGTAAGCCATACCGGCACTAATAGCTCCATCACCAATTACACATATTACTTGATGATCCTCTTTTTTTAAGTCCCTAGCTACAGCCATTCCAAGACCGGCAGATATTGATGTTGATGAATGAGCCGCTCCGAAAGGATCGTATTCACTTTCTGATCTTTTTGTGAAACCATATAATCCTCCGGGCTGTCTTATAGTTCTGATTTTATCTCTTCTTCCCGTTATTACTTTGTGCGGATAACACTGATGTCCAACGTCCCAAATCAATTTATCATTAGGAGTATTAAATACGCTATGAATCGCAACTGTCAATTCAACAACTCCAAGGCCAGCTCCAAGGTGTCCACCAGTAACAGAAACAGCTTCGATTACCTCAGACCTTAATTCTTTGCAAAGTTGTTTTAATTGCTTATCGTCAAGCTTTTTTAAATCTTTGGGGAGTTTAATTTTATCAAGTAATTCTTTGGGACTATTCATTTTTTCCATTTGGAGTAAATTATATTTAATTTCACATTATCCCTCTTATAAAACAAAAAATCAAATCAATACGAGATAATTTTACTTTTTTTTTTAAAGGATCCTCTTTTTTTAGCAAATAACATAGCCTTTTGGCAATATTTAAAATTATTAAAGTTTCTTTTCTAAGACGCCAGGGTTTTATCATAGTTAGCCCTTTAACCGAGTTTATCAACATGATTTCTACTTTTTCAATTAATTCAATTATAAGATTTTTAAAACTCGCATCGGAAAAATTTGAATGTAAAATTTTATTGGATAACCCAAATTTTTTAAAAAATGAATTTGGAATGTATACTCTTTTGAGATTTTGAAAATCTTTTTTACAATCTTGAATATGATTTATAATTTGTAGTGAAGTACATAAATTGTCCGATGCATTGTAAATTTTTTTTAATTTAGTTTCTTGAATATTTTCATTTTGATGCACAAGGTCAATTACGAACCTTCCTACAGGATTGGCTGAATAAGTACAATAGAAGATTAAATCATTCCAATTTTCATAGGTTTTTTCATTAGCATCCATCAGAAAAGCCCTTAGAAGATTTCTTGAATATTTTTTTCCGAATGGTAACTGATGACACAAGTCAATTAAATTATTCAAAACAATCACATTTGTTTTCTTTTCTAATTTAAGTATTTCATCAAAAAAATTTAGGATTTTTGATTTTTCAGAGGAAATTAGTTTTTCATGATCAGCAATATCATCAGCCATTCTTGCAAAAAAGTAGAAAGTCCTTACGAAATCTCTAATTTTTTTTTTCATAAGAAAAGATGCTACAGGGAAGTTTTCATCAGAAAAAGTCTTACCTGACAGCAAATTTGTGATCTTTTCTTCTTTTGTTTGCAAGGCTCTAATACTTTCTTCCCTTCCAGAGATTTCCTTTTCTAAAATAATAATTTAATGCTGAAGTTATTGTCATCATTATATAAATTAAACCTGAAAACGGTAATGAAAAAAAATATACAAAATGTAATCTATAAAAAAGAATGGTTGGAACAAGCGAAATAGTCATAAGAATGAAACTTAGAAAATTTATTATGAAGAGAAAATAATTTTCACCTAAAAAATAATAAATTATACCAAATATTGGAAGAATATATAAAATTATCATTCCTAAAATTGATAAACTTAAATTTATTATCGAGAAATTTAATTGTTCGTAAGCTGTCCTTGAAACCATTGTCCAGATCTCTGAGAGCTTGTCATAGTTTCTATGACTATAAACTTGTTCAGAAAGGCCCAACCAAATATTACCCTTTTTTTTTGCTAGTCTTGCTAAATTACAATCGTCAATAACTTTGTTTTTTATAACTTCAAATAAATTTTTATTATCAAATAATTTAGCCTTACATAAGACAAAACCTCCTGCAGCAGCAGCTAATGCGTTTTTGGGATTATTAACTTTACTGAAAGGATATATTTTCTGAAAAAAATAAATAAAAGATGGTATTAGAAGTTTTTCCCAAAAAGTGACGCAATTTAATTTAGCCATTAATGAAACCATTACTAGTTCGTTATTTGATAAATAGGCGATAGTTTGATTTAAAATATTTTTTTTTAACCTAATATCTGAATCTAGAAATAAATAATGCGAAAAATTTTTTCCTTTTAAAAAATCTATTGCTTGTTTTAATGCCCATACTTCCCCCCTCCAGCCGTTAGGAAGAATTTTTCCCGAAATAATGAAAAGGTTAACAGTTTTTTGTTTTTTTGAAAAATCATTAATTTTTTTCATTGTTTGGTCAGT
>MDSZ01015611.1_pt1 | contig 31534 bp, 20 predicted proteins | sample 811201 | NCBI WGS metagenome assembly MDSZ01 (sample SAMN05326647, study PRJNA326480) | marine metagenome | isolation source: seawater | place: Indian Ocean: North | collected 2010 | reverse complement strand
CGCGCTCGTGCTCATCATCGCCGCGTGTTCAGGTGGATCTGAAAGTTCCGACCGACTCGAAGTAGGACAGGCGGAAACTAGCTTTGACGGCTCACAGAAGCTTCCATTGCTTTCGCTTTGGCAGTCTGGGATGCCCGCTTTCGGTGTTTTCGTGCCGAGTGATCGACCGATGAGGGCATCGGATGGCCAGTTCCAAACCCCTGTATATTCTGCCGAAGGTGGCGCGAGGCTGGCAGCGAATCCTCTACTAGACTATGTGTTCCTCAACCTGGAGTCAGGATGGGATCTGGATGCGGTGTCAGCTATTCGAAAGGGACTTGATAACGCGGAACGTGAGAGCGAAAAAGCTCTTCTGGTCAGGATTCCTCCAATTTCGAAAGATGGGGAGCAGGCCGCACGTGAGCGTGTCCACGCCGCGCTCGAAGCGGGAGCCGATGGTATCGTCATGCCTCACGTGCGCAGTGAAGAGGAAGCTCGCTTGGCGGTTTCTTTCTTCGAGGAGGTGAATGCAAACGTCTGGTCGCCGAAAAATCCCGACGGCACGGTCTTGGCTATGTTGATGATTGAGGATCCGGGCGCGCTGAAGCAGGTGGTTGAGATCGCAGACGTGCCGGGGTATAGCGTTTTAGCGTGCGGTATTGGGAGTCTCTCAAGGGCGCTAGGGGACCGAGAAGCTGGCGAGGCAGGCAACCAAGATGTTCTAGCTCAAGCTAAGAGAGTCGGTCTCCCGGATATGATCACAGCGAATGACCAGGACGTTGTGCGTCGAATTGAGGAGGGCTTCCTCGGGCTCCTTATGAGTGGCCCTGACGCGGACGAGCACATTGCGGTTGGAAGGGCTGCGGCTGGGCGTTAGGAGAATCTCTTCGTACTTGGTCCCGATTCGCGACGATACTTTCAGAGAGCTGCCGCGAGGCCAGCTTCGAGAGCGTTCGTGAGTCGTTGCATTGTCGATTCAGGTGTCGAACATACGGCTACACGCACTGCCCCTGGGATGGGGACTACATAGACTCCGAGCTCCCTCATTGCGGCGGCTGTGGCATCTTGGTCGGGCGTAAAGACCGAGACGAAAAACCCTGAGTCAAATTTAGGAGTGGGTAGTTCGAGTTGATTTGCTCTGGTGTTGAACGCGTCAATGCGATTTTGTAGAAGGTCCATCAGAACGGCCCTCTCCTCCTGAACAGCGGAAGAAAGCGCTGAATCTGTGAGAAGTTGGGTGACCGCAAGCTGTCCAAGGTGTGGGGAGTTCGACCATGTAGACCTCGCTGAGTAGCCGAGTGCGTTGTCGATGTGTGACAATTCTTCTGTGTCACTATGCAACCCGACGATTGCTCCGAGGCGCGCTCCATACTGAGCCATGCTCTTCGACGCGGTCCATGCTACGAGAACGGTTGCATGCTCAAGCATTCTAGGCACGTAGCTCACCCAACTGCGCGATTCGGAACCTGCAAACTCCATGTACGCGGCGTCAATGAGAACTGTTACGGGCCCTTTTTGACCGGCTGCGTGCACGGCGTCAGTGATCTGTTGCCATTCGTCTGGGCTGAGATTGTATCCGGTCGGATTATGGCAGGGAAAGTTCAGCACCAGCAGCACCCGGCCCTGTTCCTCTAAGTGTCGGTGCATGGCTGTGGTCATACCGGCAATATCGAATGCGCCGTCTTGAGTAAACATCGTGAATGGATCTAGTCCACGACCGGAGTGCTTTGTGATCTCGGTATACGGACCCCAGAAGAACTGAGGTACAAGCATCTGCTGCCCAACCTCGAGGAAGTTGACGACAGCTTGGTAAACGGCTCCACTACCCCCCGGTGCAGCGACAGCCGTCGCTTGCTTCGAGAGACTGCCGTCACCGAAAAGGTCGTGGACCACAGCTTCTCGATAGGCAGGGAGTCCTGAGATTGGGGCGTATCCGCCAACTTTTGGCCCTGTCAGGGTTTTGAATGTCTCGATGACGGTCGGTAGGCTACCGAGTGTCCCGTCGTCATTCATCAGAGCACCGATGGTGGCATTCAAGATGTCCTCGCCAGCTGCGGCACGTGCGCGTGCCTCGCCATTCCAGATGAAAATCGGATCGTTTCCTGAGCGATCTCGCGATGTGGAGATGACCGAACTATAACTGGGCATCAGTTTGCCTCTGGTAGGGTGCCATCGATTTCAGCAAAAACTTGTTGAAGTGCTCGGTCTCCCTGGCTTTCACGAAGAGACCAGGTCTCTAATGAGCCGAAGGTTGCGCCTGCGATAGCGTCTTGCAGGTCAAAGCCCTCCTCGTGCCAGCGTTGAGCTTCTTCGATCACGGCGCGGATCGCACCCTGGAAGACCTCTAACTCATCTTTAAGAATTGACGGGTGATCGACGAAGCCGTGCCCCGGAACGTACATGTCTACGTCCATTGCTTGCGCTACCTCAATCATTTCGACCCACTCAGACGGGAAGGCTGAGCGCATCGCCGGAAAGACTCGGTGCAGATACGCTTCACTCATGAACATGATCTTCTCTTTAGGTAGGTACACCACAAGATCGCCGCCGGTGTGCGCTCTGCCGAGGAACTGGATGTGAATCTCACGGCCACCTAGTTGTAACACTTCCCGATCCGCCACAAGGTCGGTGGCCAGAGGTAAAGCCGAACCATTCTGTGCCATCCGTTCAAGAGCAGATGCAGAGGTCGGGTGGGCCCAGAAGCGTGCTTCTCTGGGGAAGGCTGAATTTCCTGCTGTGTGGTCGCCGTGGTCTGAAGCGACTACCACATCCTTGATAGGCTTATCGGTCACCATGGCGATGTGGTCGATCATCCTTTGGGTCTCTTCTATACTGCCTTGGCCGTCTGCCACAAGTACGCTGGTTTCAGTAACAACGAACATACTCACCGTAGTAAACTTTTCGTCACCGGCCGAGCGCAGTTGCTCATATGAATAAACACCGGGGGCGAGTTCTTGAATACGGGGGAAGTCGCTATCTGTGTAGCCGCGTGCGTATGGGTTAGCTGTACGGATTAGCTGGTCCTCTGGAATATCGACCGCAGTCTCATCGCCGTTCAGTTTTGAACTGTCCGGGCTATCAGCACCGCAGCCGGCGGCTGCAAGAAACAGTAAGAGAGTGATACTAGTGTGGCGGTTCGCCATGTCTTTTTCCCTGATGTAGAATTACCGACTTCATCGCAACGGAGATCACACTATGAGCAGATTCCGCATTCTTGTCATCAGTTTTGTCACGTTCAGCTTCATGGGAGGACTAGTAACTCCGGCCTCAGCTCAAATAGAACTAGAGGACGAATTAGTGATGGAACGCCCAATCCCAGCGCTAAACACGATCTGGATTGAGGAGATGACTTGGATCGAAATTCGTGACGCCTTAGCCGAGGGTAAGCGCACTGCGATCATCCCGACAGGGGGGATCGAGCAGAATGGACCTTACGTCGCTATGGGTAAGCACAACTATGTGCTAGAGGGCATGTGTGAGCGGATCGCCAGAATGCTAGGTGACGCTTTATGTGCTCCGATTATCAAGCTTGTCCCCGAGGGAGGCATCAACCCTCCGACTGGACACATGCGTTACTCTGGAACCCTCAGTGTTCGACAGGAGACTTTCGAAGCGATGCTTGAAGACGTTGGTCGTAGCCTACACCAGCATGGCTTTGAATGGATTGTGTTTATCGGAGACAGTGGCGGCAACCAGACCGGTATGCAGAATGCTGCGAATCTTCTCAACGAGGAGTGGGGAACCGAGAAGGCTCTTTTTATACCGGAATTTTATGACAATGCGGGCGTCCAGCTGCACATGGAAGAAACGTTTGGGATCTTCGAGGAGAGCGAGGGCTGGCACGACAACTACTGGCTTAGTGCGATGCAGGCTGCTGTGGATCCTGAGACCGTGCGTTATGAAGAGCGAGTTCAGTCCGGCAGGGCTTCAATCAACGGGGTTTCGCTTGTACCTCTCGGGCGGACGATTGCCGTTGGTGAAGAGTTGATGCGGTGGCGGACTGATCAGACGGTGGCCGCGATCCTCACTGCGATGGAGAGGTAGCCTCCCGTTTTGCAAGTTCCCTAAAGGTGGTCTCTGGTTCGTGAGCTTACTCTGACGAATTTGCTTCTTTCCAAGCGTCATATCTCATTCGAAGAGTGATGACCGGGTTCCCATTTTCGCTTGTCTTTATGTTCTCGTCAGTCACGTCGATGTACATAAAGTAGTCACCGTTGTTGAACGAGCTGCCCTCCGCATCGTCAGGATCTGAAGCCAGAATGTAGGCAACGTGCGCGTTACGACTGTGGCAGGAGGCATCAGGTACAGGCTCAGTTTCACACGTGCAACGTCTATCGCCACCCGCCTCGTCGGCGGCTTCCATGGCGGCCATCACCTTGTCGATGATGTCGCCATCGGTCTCCTCAAGCGCATAAGCCGCATCGGTCACGACTTGGTCCGAGGCTAGGATATTGCCTTGCACCGAGTAGAAGATCCGCGTTCCGGGAACTTGGCCTTGTATCGAACTTGAGGCTTTTCCGTTGTCCTCACCCGAAAAACCGACAGAACGCCCTTGGTTGTCGATAATACCGAATTGTCGACGCTCTATACTTGGATCCTCGCTAAGCATATCGAGAATCAGCTGAGGGTCGGTCCCGAGCTTAAGTTGCTCGTATATTAGGTTTTGGTTCTCGCGAGTGTTATCGACACCAGCTTGGGCTGCTGCGATTCCGATCCCTGGAACGACGATGGCTTGGATGTCCATCAGTCCCAGTGCGGGGAATCCTGCAAAGCGCCCCTGAGCCACGCAGGTCGCAGACGAGACAACGACACGACCTGTATCTAAGTCGATAGCGATCACGGACCAAGTTGCTGAGGCATCCGTTGCAGTGGCTGCGAGTGACGCTATTACTGTGAAGAGGGTAAAGGTCGAGGTTAGTAGCAGACGGCGCATGGGATCTCCTAAGGTGAAGTCGGAAGAAGATTGTGCCTCGAAGTTGGCGTTGTGCAAGTCGATGTAAGAAAAAGAAAGGCGGATGGGTCGCTGAGACCTATCCGCCTAGAAATTTCGTGTTATGGGATCGACCTAGAGGTCACCCTCATCTTCTGCGTGAATGGCTGACCAAGCTTCCACGAAGACGTCGATACTTGTCATGAGAGAAGATCCGATGGAATCGACGGCACTATCCCCGGAGCTCATACCCACAGCTGTATGGAACCAAGTCACAGCTTCAGGGAGAGTTATTTGGGTGTCTCTAAGCATCTGAGCCGACTGCTGCACTCTGAGGGCTACGGAATAGGCGATTGCCCCACCCAAGCCGGATGCGCACTCGAGCGTTACACGTAGTTCCGGCATAGCTGGGTTCGCAAGCATCTCTTCTTGTGTAAGAACGCCAACCTCGGATTCGGTCAACTTAAGAGACACGTCGGCTTCGTATGCAGCTGGCGTCACACCTGCCATGTTGCAAGCATCGTTAGACTCAAGACGGATGAATACGCCTTCGAGATCTTCCAGGGTGTATCGATTCCATTCGGTGTCCTGCGCTTCAACGGCAAAAGGTATCGCCAAGAAGGCTAGGACCGCGGTGAGCGCAAGAGTTCGCTTCATTCGATAACTCCGGTCTGCGCAGTAGCGCTTACTGATTTCGGCCTGTCCCGCAGGACTGACAGTTGTGGTTGTTGAGAGATCCTAGCTTTTCGAGAAGGGCTACTGTTACCGGTTGTGGCTGTGCCCGTTGCTCGGGACTGTTCGCCATGTCTGCCGTGGTTTGGCCTCGACGGCTTATCAAGGTCACGTCCGCGCCCTGCTCAACCAAGTAGGCGATTGTTTCGTTGTCTCCACGAGCTGCCGAGTGATGAACGGGTGTGAACCCATCCATGTCGCGCAGGTTTGGATCTACTCCGAGTTCTTCTACGAAGTACTTCATCGCTGGTAGCCAGCCATCTGGGACACTACGGTGCTGCTGCGCAACGCGAGAAGTGCCAAAGCCCACACCTGAAGCGGCATGGATCGGATGGACGGCGGGGCCACCTACTGGAACCTCCGGAAGACCTGATGGATCCAGTTCCTTTTCCGCGTCAATATTATCGGTTCGAGCTCCTGGATTCCCCGCGTCGAAATTTCTGCGCCGACTTGGAAGTTTTGTCGTCCAGATGTCTGGGTTTGCTCCGTAGGAATGCAGAAGGCGCATTGCAGTGACATCAGTTGCATAGGCGGCGCGCCAAAATGGCGTCGCTCCTGTGAAGTCGACGCCCATCCGTCCAGCGTTGTATGCTGCGTACCAGACGTGAGTACTCGTCTGGGCGTTCGGGTCTGCTCCGGCTTCTAGGAGGACTTCAATCAGATCCAGATATGACGTCGCCTGAGTGTGGTACATTTGTGGTTGTGGGTACCATGTCCTCAGGGACCACTCGATGTTCAATGTTGCAAAAAGAGGACCGACCCCGTCGTCGCTGACGAGATTGACGTCTGCGCCACGCTCGACGAGCATTTTGGCGAGATCGTAGTTGCCGTTGATGACAGCGATTAGCAGTGGGCTTGTCAGGTCGCCACCTGTCACCTGATCAATGTCTGCTCCATTGTCGAGTAGGATCTCTGCGGACTCAAGATGTCCTTGCCGGGCTGCGTAGTGCAGGGGGGTAAGCCCACCTTGAACGCCTATTTGCTCAGCAGACGACAGTGCTCTAATGGGAGGCTCGGCAGGTGTTTCGTCCTCCTGCTCCTCTTTGTCTTCATTGAGTGACTGGTCTTCGAGGTCTTCGTCCCACTCTAAGTCTTCTTCGTCTTCTTCTGCCGACTGTGACGAGTCAGGAGGTGTCTGCTGCTGCCTCTGGAGTTGGGCGAAGCGGTCTGCATTGTCGTTTTGGACGACTTCCTCTCCGGCCTCCGCCGCTCGAACCCGGGCCCGGTGGGCGCGGTCGTCACGGTCGTTAGCATTCAGCGTCGTATAATCTTTCAGTGCAGTTTGAACTGAGGGGTCCGCACCCAGTTCTAGGAGTGTGATCAGCGCGTCTGTCGAATTTCTCGCTGATGCAAAAACGAGAGGCGTCCGGTTTTGGAATTCGTCCGGAGCGTCAAGATTCGCTCCTGCCTCTGCTAGAGCTCTTATCGTCTCCGCTGAGTTCGCTTGAGCTGCGAAGTGTATGGCTGTTACCCCGGTCGTTGTCCATTCGTCTGGGTCTGCTCCTGCCGAAGTCAACTTCGTGACGATTTCGGCATGACCTGATCTCGCTGCGAGGTGAAGCGGAGTATAGCCTCCAACCCGCGTTAGCGGCTTGACGGTTGCGCCAGCATACAGCAGAACATCGACGATCTCGCCGTGGTTGTTCATGGCCGCCCAGTGAAGGGCTGTAAGGCCATCGGTTTGAGCGGCGTTGACGTCTGCACCCTGCTGAAGAAGTGCCCGGACCTCAGCGATGTCACCCGTTTGAGCGGCGTCAGCTACGGGCGACTCTTTGGGTTGGGTCGCTCCAGTCAGTAAGAGGCTCACACCTAGGATCGATGTCAGCCGCTTAATGGCAGAGTTTCGCTTAAGCATGTTTTTCTCCGAGAAGTCTCACTTTCTACCAGTTCGACCTTAGATCGCGAATGTACCGGTACTGTTTCCGAAGGACTCGAGATCGTTTACGCCCATCTTGTGAAGCAGAGATAGGAAGACATTAGCCATTGGTGTCCCCTGGGCGGCACGTATGTGGTTCTCACCTTCGAGTATACCGTTGGCCCCACCCACCATGAATAGAGGACAGCGTATATGGTTGTGTAGGTTCGAGTCAGCCATTGCCGATCCATACATAACCATCGTTTTGTCTAGAAGAGTACTGTCGCCCTCTGAAACTGCAGCCAGCTTGTCGAGGAAGTAGGGAAGCATCGACACGTGATACGTGTTGATTTTTGCGAAGTCTCGCACTCGTTCTTCACGTCCGCCGTGATGGGACGCCGCATGGTACGGTGTGTCAGATCCAGACTCAAGATAGACACGTGGTGAAGCGTCACGGCCGACTTTTAGCGAGAAGACCCGGGTTGTATCGGACATGAACGCTAGCACCTGAAGATCGAACATGAGGCGCATGTGTTCGGCAAAGTCGTCAGGAACTCCAACCGGAGCTTCTGGGATTTGACGCTCCTGTCCGGACATGTTTTGCGCTTCGATGCGCTGTATACGCTGCTCGAGTTCTCGAATGTTAGTCGTGTAGAGATCTAGTCGATGCTGATCAGCTGCTCCGAGATCACGACGCAGGCCCGACATCTCACCCATGACCCAGTCGAGGATCGAACGATCCGTCGCCAAGCGTTCTGCGCGCTGCTCCGGAGTACCACCAGCCCCAAAGAGCTGTTCGAAGACCGCTCGTGGATCACGGATCATCGGCAGCGGCTGAGTCGGGGATGCCCATGAAATAGTGTCGGTGTAGACGCAAGAGTACCCGTATGCGCACCCTCCTGCCTGATCGATGTGCTCAATTGTCAGCTGCATCGACTCGATCGGCGTTTCACCAGCCATGCTTTGCGCGTAGACCTGGTCAAAGGAAGGGCCTGCAAAGACGTCGGATCCTTGAGTCTGTTTAGGATGTGCTTGCGTTAGGAACACTGCTGCTGTTCGGAAGTGATCTCCGCCGATCTCTGCGGGTGAGAAAGCATCTGCCATCCGAGCATCGGTATCAGATACGATGGTCAGATATTTCCTGTACGGATCTAGTGGATTCATCGACGAGAGGGATAGGTCAAAGTTCTTACCCTCTTCTTTCGGTGACCACAGCCCTAGCGAGGCACCGAGGTCGTTACAGCCGGCAGCGCCATGGACATTCTCGATAGCGACAAGACGTGTGCTGTCTGCTGAGCGTCCCGCTTCCGTTGCACTGAGAGGACGGCTTGCAGGCACCATTGCATCCAAAAGCGGAAGCCCCATTGAGGCACCCATGCCCTTGAGCATCGTGCGGCGTGAGATGTGTTTTCCGGTGATGAAATCCATCGTTGTTGCCTTTTCGAGGTTAGTTGCTGTTCTGACTTAATGCATGGTCGATTCAGTGACCGGCTGTTCGTCCACCATCACTTGAGTGGCACGGCTACTTAAGAAAGCGGGAGAGTTTACTACTCCCAGGATAAACGAAGAGAGTCGATAGTCCTCTTCACTGGCTTCACGTGTGATCTGACGTATTGCTGGCTGATCGAAGTGCTCAACCCTGCGACCCAGAGCGTAGGCCATGAGGTTCTCGGTAAAGATTCTGTAGAAGACCTCTGGTCGTTTCAAAATTGCATCGCGCAGTCCCGACACTCCGGTGAGTTTCGATCCGTCATAGAGTTCCGCCTCAGTGTCCACAAGAGTTCCACCGTCGCGGTTACGCCAGGCTCCTGTTACATCGAAGTTCTCGAATGCCAGCCCGATCGGATCGATCACATTATGACAAGAAGAACACGCTGGATTCGCGCGATGTACTTCCATGCGCTCACGAACGGTCAGGAAACGGCCGTCCGCTGCATCGTCTCCATCTTCCAGGGCGGGTACGTTGGGCGGTGGCGGTGGCGGCGGAGATCCCAACAGAACTTCCATAACCCATTTGCCGCGCAGGACAGGCGAGGTCCGGTTGGCGTGCGAGGTTAGCGTGAGGATGCTTCCGTGCCCGAGGACGCCACGACGGCGATCGTTCGGGTATTCTACCCTCTGGAAATCAGTTCCCAGGATTCCGCGTATTCCGTAGTGACGGGCCAGGCGTTCGTTGACAAAGGTGTAGTTTGCCGTCAGAAGGTCAGTGATCGGGAGATCAGCTTGTCTTATGTGGTCGAAGAGAAGCTCCGTCTCTCGATGCATCGCATCGGCGAGGGTTTGGTCATAGTAGGGGTAGCTTAGGGCGTCCGGTCGGATCTTCTCTAGATCCTGTAGACGAAGCCACTGGCCGGCAAATCTGGTTGCGAGCGCCTCGGCTCTCGGATCCGAAATCATACGGCGCACCTGTCTTTCGAGCTCGCGGTCGTCTGACAGGTCCCCATCGTCCGCCAACCGAACAAGTTCTTCGTCCGGTGGAGCACCCCATAGGAAGAACGAAAGCCGGGATGCGAGGTCCGAGTCGGCTATTTGGTATATCTCGCCAGGCTTGACTCCATCTGGAGCCTCTTCCATCCGGAAGATGAAATGTGGACTGGCCATGATGGCCTGCAGCGCAAGGCGGACACCTCCTTCGAATCCTCGTGTCTCTGAACCTTGATCGTAGAACTGCATAATGCCGTCCACGTCGCTCTGATTCACGTCTCTTCGGTATGCTCGTTCAGCTAGGCGTTTAACGATGCTTTCGGCACACGGCCTTTCTTCCGAGGGATCGGTCGGTCTACACGAGAAGACAAAACTGCGGGTAGGTGTGTTGGAGACTCCTGTGACTTCGAAGGGTCCAAGGACCGTCATCCTCTGGAGGTGCTGCTGGGTTGTTACACCATAGCCGATCCCGATCTGGCCGTCCGCAAGAGTGTGCTCAATCGGACGAATGAGATCGTCGACCTCACCTTCAAACTGTTTGACAAACGCAGCTGTCACCCTGTGTGGTCCTGCTGATACTTGAATTGAGTCAGTTCGGATATTCAGCCCTGTTGGCTCAGACAAGTGCATCCATCGATCAACATCGAGGAGTGCGACACGCTCTCCATCAATGGAAATCTCAATCTGCTCGGTTCCCCAAGTACGCCCGAATACCTCACCTTCAACCGCATCGTAGGGCATTATGTGGAAGACGTACTTACCGTCGGCCGGGAAATTGTGGACGACAGAGAGGCCGCCTCGCGTGCCGAACGGAGCGCCCTCAACTTGATCCTTTTGCCCGGCGATGCGCGGCATGCGGTATATCGTGTTAGCTATCTCGGCTTCAGGGTCACCCAACGCGAGTCGGGCAATTTGTCCTGCTGCTCGGAGGTATCCTTCGATAACTGTGGTCGAAGGCATTTGCACGTCTGCGATGTTGTCGAAGTTGTTCGACTTGGTGTCCAGCGGGAGATACGAGGACACGTCGACCTGAATTCCAAGAAGGTGATCGACTGCTGCCGCGTATTCAGCTTGGTTGAGTCTCTGGAAAACACGAGCGCCTGGCTCGGGGTTGTCTTCCCATGCGTCATCTAGACGTGTCTCAAGATCGTCCGCTAACTCAGCGAGGACGGCCTCTTCTGGACGCCGTGCGCCTGAGGGGGGCATCATTCCTGCTCTGAGCTTCTTGATCACACGCTCTGCGATGTCGGCATGATTCGTAGCGTCCTCCACATCGAAACCTTCGAGGACTAGGCCACCGCGCTGTCGCTGCTCACTGTGGCAACGGGTGCAGTACTGCTCGATTGTCTCATTGGAGTCGGCGATCCTCTGGGTCTCAATCGCATCAGTGACGAAGAGGGTATCTGGCGTCTCTATCCCGACGTCTCCAGCCAGCCCCATCAGGAGCAAGCCTGTGAAAAGCATTGATGTTGCGGAAGCGTTCATTCCCAGCCTCAATCTGTCACCAACAAAGAATCTACCGTATACATGTGTTGAGACACCGATCCTCGCAGTTTTTGCTGAGGACCGAGTATCCCATCAACGTACCACAGCCAATTTACAGACCTATTCTGGCGCAGGCCAGTATGAAATCACCAATCTCTCGGTCGGTGTGCGCCTTCTGAACTTGCCAATTTAGGGTTCCTTTTTTGTTCAGTTCCAGTGGTTTTCATGGTCCCATGTGCAACTCAGGTCTGTCGCTTCTAGCCAATTCCTTGCTGAATAGCCGGTCCACGTATTCCCTAGCCAGTTCATTGCGGGCTGACCGATCGGCGCGCCCGGAGGTGCATTCGGCTTGTCCGGTGCTTCTATTACCCCCGCTGGCCGATCCATGAATCTTTGAATTTCCATAGCAATCATAGCGGCGTTCGGACTTTCGTCGGCCATCGCTGTGAGGCTGTCATTAAGCTCACGCAGAGCGGCAGTTGAAACCGCCCGCACCTGTGGCATCGAAGAACTGGCGGCTAGGAATTGAATTCTATCCACAACTACCCCTTGAATGGCTTCCTGTACTGCTCGCTCGTACCTGCCGTTGGCTGGTGTATTGAACGACGTACGGATAAGGCGCGCTATAACATCGTCCAGGCCTGGCAGTGTGTGGTCAAACGTATTCTGCTCGATCATGCGTGCCGCTCGGGCCGGGTCGAGGATAGAGTTTACCGTGTGGCTTGCAGCCACAACCGCAGGAGTTACCGCATCGAATGCCGATCCAGTCCAGCGTGGAAAGAGTTCCCGGGTTCTTCCGAACCCCGGTGGGCGGGGTGGGATCATGTTCACCACTTCGATCGGAAGGGTCAGTTCCGATGGCGAGATCGTACGCATGAGGGCATCGAGGGCTCGATATTGCTCCTCTGCCGAGACTCGCCACATAGGTTTGATTCCGTCGCCGCGCACGGCATAGGTATAGGCGACGCCTCCCAATACGGTAGCGGTAGATTCTGTTTGGTATCTATGGTGCATGTAGAGTGGGACAAGGACCTCTTCAATCGTGGCCATAGGGCGTCCGTTTCGGATTGCGCGCTCACCGAATCGGGACAAAGCGGAGGCGCGAACGTCCATCATGCGCTCGAGTTCGTCGGCCATGTCTACGCCATTGGCCCACTGGTCTGCTTGCGGTGTCGTTGCTACGTCTTGGCCTGTCATATACAGCACATCTTCCTGCCAGGCCTGCTCAAGGATGCGGTTTAGTTCGGCCTCTACATCCGTTCCCGGTGGAAAGTCCTGATAGCCATACTCTACGGCCGTGATATCCCATTCACCTATTTTGTCATCGTAAACGTCGGAGTATTCGAGAGAACCGTCTTGATTAAGCTCGACGAGGGGGTGAGGGTAGTCCATTACGGAGATCCGTCCGGCCTTGCTGTTGTAGTAATTGTGACCCAGTCCGATTGTGTGCCCGACTTCGTGTGCGGAGAGCTGGCGGATTCGGGCTAAGGCCCATTCTTCGAGATATTGCGGCTCCTCGTAGCCTGTCTCATAAGGGCTGAGGAGCCCTTCGGCGATCATGTAGTCTTGTCGGATACGCAGGGAGCCTAGAGTTACGACACCCTTGATGATTTCACCTGTTCTTGGATCGGACACGGATCCACCCGTGCTCCAGCCACGAGTTGAGCGGTGAACCCAGTTGATCACGTTATAACGCGCATCTAGTGAGCTGATCGAGTCTGGCCGCATGACTACTTGGAATGCGTTCCGATATCCGGCCGCCTCGAAGGCCTGGTTCCACCATCGAGCACCATCTAGAAGCGCGGAGCGCACCGGCTCCGGTGTTCCGGGATCGAGATAGTACACTATCGGTTCAACCGGATCACTCACTTGCGCTGTTGGATCGACTTTCTCCAACCTGTGCCTTCGGATGAAGCGTTTCGTCATGTCCTGGCCGAGTGGAGTGGCGTAGTCTTGGTATGCGTTCGCACCGTAGCCCGCTCGAGGATCATACGCACGAGGTTCATAGTCGTCGTCTGGCACCTCGACAAAGGAGTGATGGAGCCGGATAGTCGCTGCCTCTCCTGAGGCCGCGACTCGGTTTACTCCTTCAAACCCGCCTCCACCTCCAAAGCGTCCGGACCCACTGCTACCCGACTGCTGAACAAAGGTCAGCTCCACTTCCATTTCCGTGTTGGTTGGGAAGGCGTCGGTAAACTCCATGTACACTGAACTTCTTGAGTTGTCGAGCCTGTATTGTCCGGGGCTCATGCGTCCACCCGCATTGATCGGGTCTCGCAGGAGGAATCCCGTCATGTCGACGAGCACCCGTCCATTTGTTTCGGCTTCAGCGGTAAATCCCCAGAGAACCGACCGAGCGAAGGCGTCGCGAACGGCTCGTACCTCATCCGGGTTGTCGCTGTTAGCCCGAAAACGATAGTTTGGCTGAACCATCATCACCTTCCGGCCAACCCGTTCGAACTTTACGATTCGCGAGCCTCGCAGGGCTCCGCGGTCTAGACCGAGATCATTAGATCCCAAGCCTGCTCCGTAGCCGACGAAGTGGATGAACTCTTTGTCAAGTTCAGGAATCTCCATCCATAGTCGACCCTGGTCAGTATCCCAGTACAGAGGAAGCATACCGTCCATGAGTTCGAGTCCTGCTGTTTTCTCCGCAATCGAGGGAAGCGCTTCGGGAGTGCTGTTACCTCTCTGTGCTTCTAGGGTCGGTGCGAATACAAAGCCACAGGTCGCTATTCCTACGATGCCGGTGAGCCAGCGAAGTGCTTGACGAAACATGATCCCTCCCGAGCGATTAAAGGGCCACGATTGCGTGGCCGTTCTTCAATACTAGAAGGGGAACTTGGGGTGCGTCGCACCAATTGGCGACTGGTTGTCGGCGATTGTTCTGCTTACGAAGAGATTAGTTGTGGCCACCGGCCCCTTATCAGGCCGGTGGCCACTCGCTTGGCCTCTTAGTTGCCGCTTACGACCGTAAAAGTGACGGTGTCAACCACCCAAGGTTGGAGTGGTACATGCACCCCGTCCGCTACGACCGCGATCATGGTGTAATCGCCAGGTTCCACATCCTCGAAGGTGAATGTCGCGGATGCATCGCCCATGTGCACGATGCTCCCAGGAACAGTCGGGACAGGTTGATCGGCGGGGGTGAGTTCTGCGTTCAGGTACAGGTGGTGGTGCCCTGTTCCTTCTGTTAGATCACCCGCCGGCACGATTGGCACAGTCGATGAAAGATTGACGTTGATTTGTGTGCCACTGATCTGAGCACCATTCATTGGTGTGACGATCGTGACTGAAGCGCTTTCGACCTCTTCCATCGAGTTTTCAACCGCATCGGTATCATTTCCAGAACCGCAAGCGATCAAAGACAGGGGCAGAGCAAGCGCTATTAGAGCTTTCTTCATAATGATTCTCGGAAGGGTCCACGAACTGAATCAAAAAAGGAAGGGAAAAGAACCAGCCCGTTCAGGCAAGAACACCCCGCGGGATGATGGTCATATCAATCGTGTCGATCTTCCGTTGATGGACCGTTTTCTTGCTCTTCTTGCTCGTCAGTTTTCTCTGGTGGGCGAGGACGGTTCATCCGCAGTGTGACACCACCGAAGAAATGGGAGCCCGATCGTTTTACGGTGTGATCACCATCATAGAGATAGTCTGTGATCGCTTGGTCCCAAGACAAACCAGCCTTGCCCATCAACTCCATCCAGGGTCCGTAGGCGGTTTCGTCCGGTGCCTCGGTAGTTCCGCTCCAGATCGTGACCTCCGGGTTATAGCGACCCCCGTTACCGCTTGATCCCTTGAGTGGCATTTCGATTAGCACGCTGTCAGTCATTGGGAGATTGTAGACATCGGGGTCATAGCGTGCCCCGTAGCGTTCATAGCGTGCATAGGCTCGCTGATTGAGGTCGTGGACATCACGGTTTGAATTAATGCCGCGAGTTATGTATTCCCGGATTGTGAATGCGGCGTCTTTGTGCCGTGGATATTCAGGGCTGTCCACATATCCAAATCCGGGCATGAACCAACCCTTATTGAACCCCCAATTTCTCTCAGTTACTCGACCTCGACGGACGAGTCCAGTGAACTCAGAAAAGAGCTGGACCACTTGATGGGATGGATAGCCGTGCGGGTTGAGGAAAATGTCTGGCAACCAGGTGTTCCAAAGTCGATCGCGGACCGTCGATTCTGGATAGATCGGATGGTCCGCTTCACTACCTGAAGTTGCATCTTGCCCCAGGGGACCGAGATAACCGGCGTGCAAGATGTAGTCCGGGGTTATGCGATACAGGTCGTAAGCGGTCTGCGCCCCGTCTGGGTTTAAAAAAGGATGGATGACTACATTGACGTCTCTGAGTCTGAGTCTCTGATCGGGGTCGGTGAGTAGAAGCTCGGCATGGCGGAGCACATGACTGGTAGATGAGACCTCATTCGCGTGCTGTCTCGCTGAGTAGATTACAGTTGGTTTGAACGTTGTTGCCTTTGTGTGTGACCAGTGGCTTGCATTGATTTCGGGCATAAGATCCATCGCCCAAATGTCCCGGCCGAGGTAGCTGCGTCCTGCACGATACATTGTCGCCTCTGGAAACGCCTCAGCCATCTTGGCAAGCATTTCATCCCCCTCAGCAGGATGTATGGGAGTATCCCATTGCACGATCCGTTCGCCTTCATAACTCCACGTGTCAGGAAGCAGTGTCCGCCAATCGGGTAGAGCCAAAGGTGTGCCGTTTGGTCTGATAAAGGCCGTCCGTCTCGATTCGGGATCCTGTTCGTGCGTCCATTCCGCCCATAGCTCAATAGTTCCTAGGTCCTTCCATGCTAGCTCCGATTCGTACATTCCAGCTTCCCGGAGTGCTTCTATCTCTCGTGCGACGCCGGTAACCATCTCGGCCGACACCATTCGTTCATCGACTGATTGTTCCCTGGCTACCATGATCAGGCTGTCACGCATGTCGCGGTCCGTATCGACAGGCACTCGAAGTGCTAGGTGAGATACGCCGGACTGGCCCGTTTGGACTTTGGCCATCCGTGCGGATGGCCTAGCTAAGTTGGTTTTTGGGATATCAAGCCGCTCCTGTCCATGTGTCCCATCCGTCGTTTCGTATGAAACGACCACGGCCGGTCGTGATGTGGCGAAGCCGGTAACGCTGATTTCAGCCGTCGGTGCCGTTCCGTCTCCTTTTGGACGCATTACAGGAACAATTCGCCCTGGGAATTGGATTCCTTGGCCTCTAGAGTTGCGACCTAGCATGTCGAAGAACTCAATCGTGCCGAAGTAGATTTCCTCGTGGAGGGCGTCCATCGGCGCGTGAATCTCGTTGTCCACACCTAGTCTGAAGTCTGGTTCACTCATTTCGAGTTCGACGATCAGTTCGCCAAAGAAGGGCGAGTCTGAGCTGCCCCCACGAGGAAGCCCGTCGTGCAAGTCCATTACGTGGTCGTACATGCTAGGTAGAACCGTAGCTTGGAAGTGGTCCCAGAACGTTTCTGGGTCTGTTGCAATCCGCTCATCTACGATGATGTCTCCGTCTGCTTGAGCCCTGAGCCATCCCGTCGTTACCCGCACCTTTTCATAGTCCTCGAAGCGGTCAAAGTACGGTCGCATTACGTAGTGAGGCTCGAATGTCTCAGATAGGATTTCAGACCCTTCACGGTTTGTGACTCGCACGGTGTATATGGGTCCTTCCGTCACCTCTTCAAAGCGTATTTGGTCTAGTTCTAATCCAAGATCTCTCGCCAGAACTTCATCTATTGGGAAGATCTCATGCAGCCAACGCACAGGTGTATGGATGGCCTGCTGGGGCCATTCTTCCGGAGGCTCGTTCCTGAGAAATGAGATCTCGATCTCACCAATCTCCTGATCTTCTATACGAGGTCGGATGACGTCAAAAAGCCAGGAGTAACCCTGCTTAAAGGCGGAGAGAACAACGACTTCAGTTCCGTCGGGGTTAGCGCCGGCTTCAATTAGTGCTGCGTGGGTCTCATTGGCGAGACGCGTTCGAACTTCAGGTGGCTCACTCAATCGAGCTTCGATCTTCACCGACCGACCATTTGCACTTGGGTACACATGGCTGCTCATCAGTGCATGGAAACGATCCACCTCTGAGGGGAAAGTTATTGCCTCATGGTAGATTTTCGTGCTGGCGTTCAGAACGTCTCGATTGTCTATCTGAACCTCGACCTGATCAGCACCAAAGATGTTGATAGCTCTTGATTCGACCCATCTGTCCAGCCCTTCAGCTGCTTTTTCGACTGACATTAGAATCTTTGCTGCTACGATGTCCTCACCCTGGAGCGCCTGACCAATGCGGTTGAGCTTGTACATGCCCGTGGCTGCCTGACCTAAGGGCGTGTGACCGGAGAGGGCGTCCCACAGTTCGCGTTCCACGTCATTGACGGTTGGCCTGTCCTTGCCCCGTTCGCCCAAATGTGGGAAGCTCATGGCCACTTGTTGGAGCGCGCGCTCGGCTCCAGCATCGTCACTTCCTGTGATGACTAAGGCGGACTTAGAGCCAAAGGCATCAGGAACGATTTGGATCAATCCACCACCAGTATCAATAGCTTCGAGATCAATCCGCCCGTCTTCGGACAACTGGTCCGTCAGGTGGTTTCCTTTTCCGGCAAGGATCATAGTCGGCCTGGACTCAGGGTCTTCTATAGATCCTGAAGGGTGCACAAGGGGGACGGTAAGCCCGGTCGACTCAAGCCCTAGTCTCGCGCCTAGATCGGGTAGCCCTGTTAATCCAACCATTCCGGGCACGAGGACCGCATCTACTCGATTGGGAATTGGGCTTCCTCCGAGCAGGCCGTCAGCTGTATACAGGTTAGAGAGGTCCAGGTTGTCCTTCGCTCCGGAACCCGGACGTGCCGGAATGGGGCCTGGCCGGTCGGGTCGCGCTCTGCCTGGCAGACGCATTGCCGGCCCTCCTGAAATGCGTACTTCTACGCTCGCAAGACCGGGATAATCCAAGGGATTGTGTTGACTCGTGGAATCGTCATCCTCCGTCGAGTCTGATTCCTTCTTGTAGCCCGTTGGTGGGAGACCGTCTATCGCAGTTAAGAAGTCGAAGGCGTTCGCAGCTGCTTCAGGATCTTCTGTGGTTACGTCGACGATCAGGCGCGTTATGCCGTCCTGGTCACTTCTAGCGCGAGCCTGGGAGATTCGGATCGATGTATCATTAAGATTCTCTACCTGAAGCGCTGCTTCTAGGTCTTCTCGGATCTGAGACAACCGAGCAGTTGAAAGTGTGCGCGTGTGTGGGAGCACCCCAGAGAAGAGCCGCGCTGCGGCAAGAAGGCCATCGTCATCGCCTCCTATCACGAGCACCCAGACGCGGTCGTCAGACTCGACCACGGCTACCACACCTTCGCCGGAATCGAGTGACGTTGGATCCAATCCCGGTGTGGTTATGCCAGCTATGGAAAGTCCACCACGACCAATAACGATCGGGATCAGTCCGTCGTCTCCTCGAGAGATCGGCAGGTTCATAGCCATCGTTTCGAACCCCAGCCGCGAAGAAATCTCGGCCCCGGCAGCTAGCTCCGCTGTAGACGGTGTGGCTCCCATTAAGAGTGACGCCTGCACAAAATCTGGGACGGAGTCTCCGTTGGTATCCGCCACCATATGACCCAGCTCGAAGATTTTCACCAGGTCGCCACGCTTTATCTCATCTTGGGCCAGACCTGCTATCGGGGAGCCTAAGCTTGCGGCGATAAGGATGAGGCATAGCCTCGTAAGGGAGCGCGGATGGGATCGGAGGTGCGGTGAAGACGTCATGTTAGACATCCTAGGTGTTAACTGTAGAACGTTGGACGGTGAAGCTATGTGGGCTCTGACCGGCCTACAACGCGTCTTGGTTTCAGCGCACTTAAGTGCTGAAGTCTAGAGCTACGTCAAGCGAGGGTGAGGAGTGGGTGATCCCACCGATCGAGATCAGGTCGACTCCAGACTCCGCGACTTCTCGGACAGTTTTTAGTGTTATCCCTCCAGAAGCTTCAAGAAGGACGCGTCCATCCGCTATCTCTACAGCCGCTCTCATTGCTGAGGGTAGCATGTTATCCAGCATCACAACGTCAGCGCCCGCTTTGATCACCTCCTCAAGCTCCTCGAGCCTCTCAATCTCAACTTCGACAGTGATCTCTCCTCCAACGCGGGTACGCGCCCGGCGGACAGCTTCTGCAGGAGAGCCCACCGCTTGTATATGGTTGTCCTTGATCAGGACCTGATCAAATAGCCCCATCCGATGATTTGCCCCACCTCCGGCGACCACGGCCATCTTCTGTAACTCCCGGAGAAGAGGGACTGTCTTTCGTGTATCTATGATCTTTGCGTTGGTGCCCCGAACTCGGTCGACCAACATCCGGGTTGCTGTCGCCACGCCACTCAGCTGGCCGAGGAGGTTTAGTGCCAGCCTCTCTGCAGAGAGGATGCTTCTCGCGTCGCCTCGAATTGTAGCTAGTTGGGTGCCTGCCGATACAGTGTCGCCGTCTTTGACTAAGGCGCCGAGTTCAACGTGACTATCGACGAGTTCGAAACAGCGAAGTGCGATGGCCAAGCCTGAGATACAACCGTCCTGTCTCGCTACCAAGTGGGCTGTGGCTTGGGATCCCTCAGCAATGGTCGCCTCAGAGGTGATGTCGCCGAATTCTCCGAGATCTTCGGCTAGCGCCGCCGAAAGGAAGCTGTCAAGGTCGATGATTTGAGGAGTTGGAGGTCAGCGTTGGTAGAATTCCCGGAGACTCAGACCTGAACCGCGAGCATACGCTCAACGGCTTCACGTGCTCGACCAGCGATCCCAGGAGCGATCGTTACCTCGTTCTTCATGTCGCGCAATGCATCTCTGATATTCTCAAGGTTGATGCGTTTCATGTGGGGACAGAGGTTGCAAGGTCGAAGAAATTCAGTCTGAGGAGATTCGGCGGCGACATTGTCACTCATAGAACATTCGGTAACCATAACGACCTGACGGGGTCGCTCGTGTTTTACCCAGTCTATCATTCCGGCTGTAGACCCGACGAAGTCAGCTTCCTGCAATACGTCTGGAGGACATTCTGGATGCGCGATGATCTGGATTCCCGGATTCAGGTTCCGATATCCCCGAAGTTCTTCGGCCGTGAAACGCTCGTGCACCTCGCATGAACCTTCCCACAAGATGATCTCGATCTCGGTCTGTGTTGCTACCCACCGACCGAGGTACTGATCAGGAAGGAAAATCACACGATCCACACCAAGCGATTCAACTACTTGAACCGCGTTTCCTGATGTGCAGCAGATATCAGATTCCGCCTTCACTTCTGCCGAGGTGTTCACGTATGTGACCACGGGAACACCGGGGTATCGCTCTTTCAGCAGCCGTACGTCTGCGCCGGTGATCGCATCCGCTAGAGAGCACCCCGCTTGAGTGTCGGGTATGAGGACTGTCTTTTCTTCGTTCGCGATTTTGGCAGTTTCAGCCATAAAGTGCACGCCCGCGACCACAATTACGTCAGCTTCGGTCTCAGCGGCCATCCTAGCTAGGGCTAGCGAATCACCTCTAAGATCGGAGACGCCATGGAAGATGTCTGGCGTCATGTAATTGTGTGCCAAGATCGCTGCATTACGTGCGAGCTTGAGCTCCTCAATCTCTTCGATGATCGGGCTTATCGCCGCGATCTCGGGATCGGGGAGGATACCACGCAGGCGGTCTGCGGGGCTGATCTGGATCGATGTAGGATTCAAGACGGTCACAAATTCAATACGAAACCGGGCTAAAACTCTACGAAACACCCTGCGTGAAGCAATACACCGCTGAAGTTCTGAAGATCGAGCATGATCGTGTCCGGCGCCATCTTTTTGTGGTTAATACCTTTACTGAAGTCAGCTCACGGGTGGGTCGTCATGTGTCCCCCACTTCTCCCACCACTTCCGAAGATAGAGTTGAGTTCTCATGAAGTTGGAAGGACGAGAACCAGTTCCGTGCCATTCTCCCTGAAAACGGACCATGACTGTTGGCACGCCAATGTAATGGAGCGCTTGATAGTACTCCTCGGTTTGGCCCATCGGTGTTCTAAGGTCAAGCTCACCAGTCATCAACATGGTTGGGGTAGTTACGTTGCCAACATAGAAAATCGACGAGCGATCGATCCACTCGGTCGGGTCCTCCCAGAAAGGTGTTTCGAACGTTCTTGTGTAGCTGATGGCATCTGATGTTCCCATAGCGGACATCCAGTTCACGATCGGACAATTCGCTGAGGCTGCAGTGAAACGATCTGTGTTGCCCACGATATAGGTCGTCAATATCCCTCCGCCTGAACAGCCATAGACGAATAGATTGTCTTGATCTATGTACCCAGTTTCCAACATGTGATCGACACCTCGCATGAGATCCTGCATGTCAACGCCTGGGTAATCGTGCTGAATCGCGTTTGCGAATTCGGTGCCATATCCGGTTGAGCCTCGAGGATTCGTATAAAGCACCACGTAGTCGTTTGCTGCGTGCTCTTGGAAGGAAAAGTTGAAGCCCCCGTTATACATGCTGTGAGGACCTCCGTGTATTGCTAACATGAGCGGGTACTGACGCTGCGAGTCAAAATCTGGTGGTTTCACGATCCATCCCTGGATGTCGAAGGGTTCAGATCGGTACCATACCTCCTCAACTTCACCGAGTGTCACGTTGTTTAGGATGTCCTCGTTTACTCTGGTGAGCCTTATTGTCTCGTCAGGGTTGGCGAGATCCCAACGGTATATATCTCCTGGCTCGTGAGCACTCGAGATGGTGCCGACGGCTGTGCCGTCATCCGAAAATGATGAGAGAGTGACGAGGCTCTTGCTATCCGTAACTTGCTCGACCCCTCCTTGGATCGATACAGAGTGGAGGCTTCGGTAACCTTCACGAGAAACACTGAAATACAGGCTATTTCCGTCGGGAGCCCACATCAGGCCACCAGATTGCCGGTCGTAGTCTTTTGAGATGCTTCGCTTCCCAGATCCGTCCCTGAGCATTATGTGGATTTGGGAGTTACGGTAGGTGTCATCGTGCTCGTCACCCGAGATATATGCGATGAGTGATCCATCTGGTGACGGCACAGGAGAATTGTCTGCTCCGCGCTCTTCCGTTAGCCGACGGATAAATCCAGTAGAGATCTCGACGGCGTAGATGTCGGACTCCTGCCAATGCTCCGGTGCATCCCAGTCCTCAGTTCTATACGAGGTGAAATAGATCTCATTTCCGTCCGGGCTCCACGCGACACCGTTGTGATTCCAGTCGCCGGTGGTTAGCTGGCGGGCCGTTCCCCCCTCTGCGGGGACTACGAAAAGGTGATTCCATCCTGTATCCACATAACCCACACGATCACGTTTGTATCCTGCGCGCTCCGCGATCTTTGGCCCGGGTGTCCAAGCCGCTCCGCTAGGTCTGCTGGGAAGGTCTACGCCAGCAAAGTCGGCCTGAGTGTCGACGCGGCTGGTAAAGGCGATCCAGTTCCCGTCCGGGGACCAGCGAACATTAGTTGGCCCGTTTGCAATACGCGTGATCTGTGAAGTAGAACCTTCTGCGTCCATCCAACGCACATGGATTTGGGTTCCATCCGGTTCGCCCGGAGCGGTGAACAGAATACGGGTGCCGTCAGGTGACCATTGGACTCCAGCTCCGTCTAGCAGGCTTCGGTTTTTGGAACCGTCCGCATTCATTATCCAGATTGAGGATTCTCTGCGGTCGTTGAGCATGTCGAACCAAGAACGTGTGTAGACAACCTCAGAACCGTCGGGAGAGATTTGTGGTCCGGAGACGGTCTCCATGTCCATGTAGTTTTCTAGGGAAAGGCGCACCGTTTCTTGAGCGGTCGTGGGCCCAGCCAATGCCATTGTTAGTGAGGCAAGGAGACCTAGTCGGATCCGAATCGGTTTGGCACTGAACACAGTCATGGGTTCTACCTCAGTTCGGCAGTCTTTTTCGCCTGGCCAGGGGGGTGACGCTGCTCCCCATTTTGGGGATTCGACAACGAACTCAAAATGATGGATCTCATCGCGAAAAGAGAAGATAGGTGTCACTTGAGGCGAGAACCATTTGATGCCTAGTGATACAAGACCAAGCAATGGCTCCTTCAGCATAGTGATGTCGGGTGGTCACGTTCCTTCTCGGGAAAACCTCATATCGTACACTCTACCTATACTCAATGAGAGCCCAATGATTTCGCCGTCCTCATCTCGGCGGAATCGGACCATTCGCCCCCCTGAACGAAATCCGTCTCCGTAAACGGGGTGCACCTCGAACCTATCATTGGGTCGTTGCCAGATTTCTAATCCGTTCTGTGTGGCTGTAACCCTGTAGAACGTTTCTGCTTCCTCGCTCCTATAGTCGCCTTCGAATTCATTGAGTTCCGATCGATTGGGTGTCCACGTTGGAACTTTCTCGAAGCTGCGCTCGGAGTACTGCCAGTCTTCGACTTCGAATCCAATGACCTTACCGGCTCTACGCTCGAAGATGTAGCGCCGATCTCCATTTCCAACTTGAAACTCTGAACCGGATAAAGGGAGCAGTGCTGTTGTTCCTGAATAAAGTACTCCGTTTTGACTCGTTATCTGCATGGGAAGACCCGTCATGGGCTCGCGGTAAAGTCCGACAAATGGCTCCAGATTGAAAGCTGCAGATTCGGCTCTATAGTTTGGCGTATTTGGGTCCTTGATAGCGTTACCGAGGAACGCGCGTGCGATACTTTGCCCGGTAGCTCCAGTTGACACATTAGATGCGTTACAGAGCATGGCCACAGATATGTCCTGCTCGGGGAATCGACCTAGAAACGCTCTGTATCCAGCGGTCGATCCTGTATGGGTCACGGCCTGAACGTCTCCAAGCGACGACAGCATTAGGCCTCCGGCATACTTGATCTCAGAGCCATCGCGCAGGACCCCGGGCTTGTGCATGAGTGTCACGAAATCCTGTCCCCAAGGTCCACCTGTCGTGAGCACTTGGTTCCAAATCCCTAGGTCCCCAACCGTCGTCAGTATGCCTCCGTTGCCATGGACGTACTCCACTGGACGGTTGATCTCCCAACTGTCTTCTGTCTGGTTGTACGCAGAAGAGCGGCCACGAATGATGCGACGGTGGCTGTCCCTCCACTGTGTGTTTACCATGCCGGCTGGTTCGAACAGACGAGTCTTTGAAAATTCGGCGAATGACGTTTCGCTGGCGCGGTCTATTACGATGGCGAGCAGGTTGTATCCGCTGTTGCTGTATGAGTATTCGGTTCCCGGCTCGAAGTTGAGTTGGGTTTGGCGACTGAGAATGTCTAGTACGTCGTCATGATCGTGCGCGCGATTCTCACGTCCCCAGCCCGAGATCGAAGCGATACTTCCCCAGTCACGCAAGCCACTGGTGTGAGTCATGAGGTGATGCAATGTGATTTTGTTTCCATAGTCTGGAATTTCAGGGACCCATCGCCGCACATCGTCCTCTAGCGAGAGCACCCCGTCGAGAACTAGAAGTACCACTGCTGCAGCGGCGAACTGCTTCGATACTGAACCTCCTTCGAAGATCGTCTCTGGCGTATTTGGGATGTCCCACTCGAGGTCAGCCATACCGTATGCGCGCTCGAATATTGTCTCACCGTTTTGTGTGACCCCGACCGAGCAGCCTGGAGACATTTCCGAGTCCCACTGAGAAAAGATTTCATCAACGCGCGACTGGATTGACGAGTCGACTTGAGTGTGTACGGGGGCGGGAGCCACCGCTATTGCAGCAGTTGCGAGTGCGATCGTGATGAGGTGTTGCGAGCGAGGCGTCGTCATTATTGAACTCCGGAGTAGAGTCGAAGCGTGACGCCATTTTGTGGGACACGTGTGAAAAGGAAAACCCCACCCGGCCGATCGAGTGGGGTTATACGGAGACTCATCGTCTTGGGTCGCGAGGACAAAATCGGACTCGGCTATACTCACCGACCTCTCTTACTGGTTACTCGGTTACGGGAGTGTCTCCTCCCCCATCCCGTAGGTGAACATCGAGCCATGCGGTCCACCGGCCCCAAAGGTCGAGGAGCGTTCGGCGGCTGGCTGGGCCATGATCCTCATACGGGTAAAGGTACATTGAGGCGTCTTTTCCAAGCCCGTTCAGGGCGTGGAACATACGAGGCGCATGGTCCAGTGCCGTGCCAACGTTCTGATCTATCATGCCATGATAGATCAGAAGAGCCCCGGTCATATTGTTCGCATGGAAGAACGGTGACATTGATGTATACACGTCCTTAGCGTCCCAAAAAATTCGCCTTTCACTCTGGAACATCAGTGGAGTGAGCGTGCGATTGAAATTCCCGTCTCCAGCTATGCCCGCCTTGAAAAATGGCGTGTGCACCATTGCATTAGCCGTAGAGAACGATCCGTATGAGTGGCCTCCGATACCAAGCTTCTGTCGGTCGATGAGCTGACGTCGATCAAGTTCGTCAATCACAGCTGCAAGATTGTTTCTCAGATCATGCTCGTAGTTGTTGTTCATCTGACCTGCTTTTCCGACTATCGGCGCGTCTGGTTCTACTACTGCATAACCGAGTTGTACGAGGTACTGCATTGAGCGGGTACCAAAATTTGGAAACGCGTTTTTGTTGTATGTCCGGCCACGCTCGTCATAGCTCTCCTGGTCAGTGTACTCTCGGGGATAAAACCAGAACATCGCTGGTAAACGCGTGCCCTCTTGGTAACCTGGAGGAAGTGTGACGTTGACCAAGAAACGGAAGCCGTCGGGACGCTCTACTGTGAAGCGTTGCCTCGGGGCGTTAGTCATTTCCGGAGTGTAATCAACGTTGTTCGTTAATTGAGTCATACTGCCGTCCTCAATCCGATGTGACTGTGCGATCTCGGTCGGCGATTCTCTTGACACCACAAAAGACGCGGCTTCGGCGTCGAGGATTGATACGACCCTTACGTATTCGCCGTCGTTTCCTGCTTCGAAGATCCGGGTCTTATCTCCGGTCTGGATTTCGACTCGATCTATGAAGTTTATCGGGCTCTCAACCATTGGGTCTTCGTTGTACTCGTTTCCGTAGAGGAAGACCGCTGAACCGTCAGCTGATGTCTCGACTATTTGAGCCTCGCTTCCCCCGCCACCAAAGCGACTAATGCTAGGTACGCGCCCACTTCCATTAATCAGTGAGCCCGGATTCCCGTAAAAGTCGTCCGACTCATACTCCGCGATCGTGTATTGTGTCTCTACATCGGCTAGGTCTACAGCATAGTGCTTGACCTTTCCATCGGGGGCATTCCGACCGGAGCCGCCTCCGCGAGGGCGCTCTGTTACGAAGAGCATCGAGTGATCGGCATTGAAAAGGTGGGAAGACATCCGAGAGCTTGTCTCGTATACGACGGATAGAGAAGAAGCGTCGAAGGGTGGAGCCCAAAGCATTACCCTGTCTAAGCGTCCACCACGTTCTTCTTCTCCTCCTTCTTCATCTGGCGCTTCCTGAAGGAAGGTCAGCCCCGCTCCATCAACTCTCCATGTTAAGTTGCGGCGATCCGGCTCATCAGACTCGCCACCCACCCCGGGGGCCGTCGGCAGGTTACCATCAAGTCCTGTTTGTGTGTCTTCGTCTGCTAGTTCAACTAAGGATGTCCCGCTACGGTCCCATACCTGCTCTACGTGACCGAATGAACGAACAGGAACGACGTAACTGAAAGGCTTTTTCATGATTTCGACACGGGCATGCTGTCCGGTCGGCGAAAAGTCGAAGCTAGTGATCATTGCAGGATCACCGATCTTGGTGACTTCGCGGTTGTCGTGAGCGATGACCGCCAGTTGTCCGGTTGCGTGCCACTCAAGAAGCTCCTCGTCGTATGGCGTTGCCATAAGGCTCGCATACGTTCGAAGCATGTTCTCTCCCTCTTCGGTTTGCTTCACCTGCGGACCTGAAGGGATACGTGAAGGAAGAGGACGAGTACTGCGCTGGTCTGGAACTAAAATGGTAGCGATTTCTTTTCCATCGTTCGTCCATTCGAAACCGGTAACCATCGTTGCCAGAACTGGCTGGTCAGTGATTCTTTGACTGCTCCCATTATTTGGATTTGCGACGTAGATATGGGTTTCGTCATCGGTATGAACGTAGAAGGCGAGGTGCCCTCCGTCCGGTGACCATGTGGTGTTCGATATGCGTGCTCCACTTGGAACGGCCACCTCTGTCACCGAGCCATCCGAAGCCGAAATTACGTTGACACCGATGCTTGAGCGGATCGTGAGGTTACGATGCCTGTTCGCCGCATAATCGATGAATACTCCTCCGAGCTCGTCGAAGTCCTTAGAGAAGCGATCCATAGTCACTGGCCCGTCTCCGATCTCATGGAAGAACCACTTCTTGTCGGGACTGACGTTTACCAGTGTCACGTTGAGATATCGTGGTGCGAGAACCATCTCAGCGATGTCATTAGTAGGGGCCACGAAATTCTTGTCCGCTAGAACAGCTTGTGGGTCGACTGACTGTCCGACGACGGCAGAAGCCGAGGCGCTTATGACTACCGCGGCAGTTGCGCCGATTCTTAGAAAGGTCTTCAACATCACTCACTCTCCGACGAGTTACATCTCAGGGATTGGGTCGGACAAGTTGCGTTTATCGTGTCGATCTGGACAGGTGCTGGCGTTGGGCTCGGGCTACCCTCGGGTTAGCTTCCTTAGCTGTAAAACTCCCCCCTACTAAGAGGATGTCTGATGACTGTTCGCATGAGTGCGACGCTGATTGGCGTCTCCGTCGTGCTGGTTGCATGCTCCAACTCTGCTTCGTTCGAGAATGCGGCCCTCGACTCCGACGACCAAAAAGCCTCCTACGGCATTGGCCTCAATGTTGGCCAGCAGCTTGTCGATGCCAGTGAGCGTCTGGATCGCGCTGCTTTCATGAGGGGGATTGAGGATGCACTTCAGGGTAGCGAGCCTGATATTGAAGGCACTGAACTTCAGGCCGTTTTGCAGCAGTTCGGCCAAGAGATTCAGGAAGCTGCGGCAGAGCAACGGGCATTGCAGTCCGAGGAGAACCTTGCCGAGGGTCAGGCTTTCCTTGAAGAGAACGGACAACGCGATGGCGTGATGACTACGGAGAGTGGCCTGCAGTATGAGATGCTCCGTGAGGGCGATGGCGTTTCACCCTCAGGAGGAGAGGACGTTCGACTCCATTATCGTGGCTCGTTGATCGACGGAACGGAGTTCGACTCTTCTTATGAAGGTGAGCCAGTAGTGTTCTCAAGTGCGCCGGGTCGTCTTATCCCAGGATTCACTGAGGCACTTCTTCTTTTGAGTGAAGGGGGGCACATCCGGGTTTGGATTCCCTCAGATATTGCTTACGGGCCGAATGGTTCCGGTGGCGTTATTGGTCCAAACGAGACGCTCATCTTTGAGATTGAACTCTTCGAGGTGGTCGAGTAAGGGAAGACAGTTAACCTCTGATTTTTCCCTCCCGACTAACTAGTCGGGAGGGAAATCGGAGGGCCGGTCCAAACTCGGCTGTCAGCGATTCTCTGCTTCGGACCTGCGAGCGCGATACACGTCACGTGCTTCGTCGAATTGGCCGTAGACGTGATCTTTTTCCATATCTGATCGCCAGTAGGGCCAGATCTCAGCCATCAACTGCAGCTTGTCGATCCATGCCAAGGCATAGTCTGCTGCCTCTACGGAGCGGACGGGGGCACCATCAACTTGGACCCAGATTGGATTCGTAGCAGCCTGAACCCAATCAATATCCATTGGGAAGCTCTCTCCCTGGCTTCCGTTAACACGCACGTGATACCAACCGGATTCAGTGGGCTGAAATGATCGTTCAAAGGAAAGGCTTGTTCTTTCTCCAGTAAATGGAATCGACGCTATTACCGCTCCATTAAAAACTATTTCCGCCTGTTCTAGGGGTGTGACGGATGTAACCTCTAGTGAGGCGACTACGCTTTGTCCGCTAGAGAGTGAAATTGTCTGCCCAGGTATCTTTCCATTTATCTCAAACTGAACGAGCGGTCCGTTTGACATGAATGCGTGCCCGTTCTTCATCCCGTCCAGCCAGCTTTCCATCGTTAGCTCATTGTCTTGAACGTGCACGTAGGTGCGGACCGAGCCGACGAGTGGTGTGGTGTGCAGATTGCTAATCGAGTCTTCGCCACCAACCAGTGTGGGCCTTAGTCCGTTCGACCATGCCGCATACAGTGGGGGCCAACCGTTCTGAGATGTGGACCATTCGATCGCGTCCGCTGTCATCAGTGCGGCATCGACGATAAAGCCTTTAGCGCCTCCGAGGCCTCCCTCAAGAGGGTCATCGTTGAAGAAGGAATGAACGTAACCCGTCCAGGCACCTTGCCTCTTGGCTTTTCTGAACATGTCCGTATTGGACGGATAAAGGCTTTCTATTCCGGTCCCTTCATAGCCCGTGGTAAATGGTGAGATCAGGTGCTCTTCCATCCCGAACATGAAGACATGGCCATAGAAGGGGGGTCGGTACTCTTGACCCACAACCAGTACCATTTCTTCTGTTGAGAGAGGGTGTGCGCCACCCCCGGGAACAAAGTACTGGTAGTCTAGAATCCGATTGTCCTTGTTGGCGATTTGCTCTAGCACGATGTCCTGATCCTCCGCGTCGGACATCATCATCATGTTCTCAAGAGAGTTGTGCAGGTTCCCGCCGTAGTTGGCGTGGACATGCGTTGATCCGTTATACCATCCCTTCGATGCCATATCGATCATTTCTTCGAGCTGAACTGTTATAGCAGCGGTTTCTCCAGCATTGATCGTGATGGTTTGATCAATCGGGATATGCTCGAACCCTTTGACGACGACTAGGCGAGTCTCTCCAATGGGTAGCTCTACTTCAAATGATCCCTCATGGTGGAAGGCACCGACGCGTGCTCGTTGCGGCATCCGTGCGTACTGGTTTGATGGGGCGTAGAACTTGCCGTCTGAAGCGATAACATGAACTCGCGTAGCTGTGGGTTGACCATCGCTTCCCAGGGTGGTCATGCTCAACTTACCCATCTGGTTGAGCCACCTACGACCGCTGATGTTGACGTCTACGATTCGACCTCCATAGGTCTCAAGTAGACGAAGCCGGGGCAGGCCGTTCTCACCGTTGTTATCAATGAAGGAAATCCACTCACCGTCGGGTGACCAGCGTGGGTGAAACGCGTCGTGTTGGAAGAAAGTCATCTTATAGGGCTCCCCACCACCAGTCGGTTGCACGTAGAGGTTATTGAACTGGTCGGCGGCACCACGCGTTGAAGAAAAGATGAAGCGCCTGCCATCGATCGAGACGTCAGGTTGAGTTCGGTACAGTGTCTGCTCGGCCAATACTTGGACCCGGTCCTCAAATCCATCCGCTTTTGCGGGGACACGAAAAACATTGCCACTTCCTAATGCCGCGTCTCGGTTGGAGATCAAGAGCAAGTCTTCACCGTTGGGGAACCAGGTCGGGTTTATGTGAATGTCCTCTGACCCGAAGTAAAGTCGGTCTTTTCCGAAGCTGTTATCGCCTGTGATCGCAATGGGATCTCCCGACCAATTTCCATCTGCGAAGTCCTGCACAAAGACGTTGAAATATCCTGTAGGTTGAGTAGAGACGTATGCAATGCGAGTCCCGTCCGGACTGAAGGATGGATCAGCGTATATCTCCTCGTTGTTTGTGAGAGGATGGGTTTCACCGCTCTCGAGATTGAGTATTTCCAGCCCGATGGACCGGCCGTGGTCGTCAGCCGTATAGATGAGCCAGCGCCCGTCAGGAGAATAGTTCGGGGAGGAGTAGTATTTCGGTCCCGTTACCAGTTCAACAGCTAGTCCGCTTTCTATGTCAACTGACCATATCGAGCCATGCATAGAAGTCACCAAGCTTTTCCCATCCGGAGCCCACTCTGGAGCCCACGGAGAGGAGTTTACTGCGGGTGGCAGGTAGAAATTGTGCATGTAGTTCCCGCCCATTTTCGCTGCGGGGTAGGAGCCAAAACGCTCCTGCGCAGAGATGGGTACTAGGGCGACAAGAGAGAGTGCTGCGACGAGGCAAAACCACCTGACCTTAATCAACGGATCCTCCGGAGTCGTTTAAACGGGTGTGCAACCTGGGCGGCGAAGGAAGTGGTGTGCAAGTGGTATGCTGGCTCCACTAATTGTGACAACTATCTTCATGAACAGCATAAAATCCACGAATAGAGGTCTACAAAT
>MDSZ01192826.1_pt1 | contig 31538 bp, 26 predicted proteins | sample 811201 | NCBI WGS metagenome assembly MDSZ01 (sample SAMN05326647, study PRJNA326480) | marine metagenome | isolation source: seawater | place: Indian Ocean: North | collected 2010 | reverse complement strand
TTAGAAAATATTTTAAAAGTTTCATAGGCTTTACTGGCGCGATTCGTTTAAATCTGATAATACTTATATAATGCAAGTGTTTTGCTAAATTATTCACAGATTCTACCGATTTAAGAGTGCTTAACTATGACTATTCCCTCATCTCAGCAAGCTGTACGCATTGCTCCATCAATTCTTTCTGCTAATTTCTCTATCTTAGGGGAAGAGGTTCGCCGTATTGATGAGGCGGGAGCGGAGTACATACATATCGATGTTATGGATGGGCATTTTGTTCCAAATCTGACTTTTGGTGCGCCTGTCGTTAAGTGCTTAAGGCCGCATTCAAAGAAAATTTTTGACGTTCATTTGATGATTAGTCCTGTTGATGGCCTGATTGAGGATTTCGTTAAGGCTGGAAGCGATATTATTACTGCGCATGTTGAGGCGGGGCCGCATCTGCACCGTACTCTACAGGCTATCAAATCGCATGGCGTTAAGGCAGGTGTTTCGCTTAATCCGCATACGCCGATTGAATCTATTCAGCATGTGATGGATATGGTTGATCTTGTGTTGATTATGACGGTCAATCCAGGCTTTGGTGGTCAAAGCTTTATTCCTTTGCTTGATAAAATAGCGGCTGCGCGTGCGATGATTGATGCGGAAACAGCGCGCAGCGGGCGCGTGATTGATTTGCAGGTTGATGGCGGTGTTAACCCAGAGACGGCAAAGCAATGTGTTGCGGCGGGAGCAGATTTGTTAGTGGCTGGAACGGCTGTGTTCAAAGATGGGCCGGAGAAATATGCAGAGAATATCAAGGCTTTGAGAGGGTAGGCGGTAGAGAATAAATGCCTGGTTTATTTCGATATATTAAACGATCAGCTTCGCATATGGCGTATCATTCCGCGCTATATGATTGGTCGTTGCGTGCTGATGTGCCAGAGCGTTTGATTGTAAGGCCGGTTGATCCTTGGGAAGGATGTGTTGAGGGTGGCTCTGTCATTTGTAGTGGAGGCTTGCCACAACGTTATCATGGAAAACGTTTGCATGGATTTGAGTGGTTGAGGGATTTGCGCCGCTTTGGGCGTGAGGCTGGTCATGGTGATAAAGCGCGCGGTCAAGCGCGTGTGATGATTGAGAGCTGGGTTAAGCGATATGGGCGCTGGTGTCATGGGGCATGGGATGCTGATGTGATGGGGCAGCGCTTATCGATGTGGATTAGCCAATATGAGTTTTATGCGCAATATTCTAGTGGTGTAAGCGCGGAAGATGATGAATTTCAAGATATGCTTTTTGAATCGATGATTAAGCAAGCGTGTCATTTGTCTCGTATAGTAGGGCAAGGAAGTTCTCTAGCTACTCATATGCAGGGAGCTGCTGCTTTTGATGCTGTTAAGGGGCTTTTATATGCGGGGCTTGCTTTTGAGGGGCGCGAGGCTTTTGTTGAGCAAGCCCTGAGTTGTTTGCGCCGTGAAATTGGTGTGCAAATATTAGGTGATGGGGCGCATAAATCGCGCTGTCCATCTCAGCTCATGAGCGTTTTAAGGAGTATGTTGGATATTCGAAGTGCTTTGCAAGCTGGGGGCTATCCTGTGCCTGAAATATTGCATGGTGCCATTGAGCGCGCTGGAGTTGCGCTTCAATTCTTCCGTTATAATGATCATAAGTTGGCGTTATTTAATGGCTCTGTTGAGGGGGATGCTAAAGCGATTGATGCGGTTTTATCTCAAGCTGGGGTGCGTGGTAAGGGTGTAAGTCGTTTGGCGCAAGCGGGCTTTGAGAAGCTTAGTCTTGGGCGCACTATGATTATGTTTGATTGTGGTAAATCGCCGTGCGCGCCATTTGATCGCAAAGCGCATGCCGCGCCTTTATCCTTTGAGATGGCCTATGGCCGAGAGCGTTTATTTGTGAATTGTGGTACGCGCGAGGGCGATGATGAGCTCTCTATTGGTTGGCATGACGCTTTAAGGGCAACGGCTGCGCATAATGCGGCTGTGTTGGGTGAGCGAAATGCGTGTGAAATTGTTGCTGGGGCAGGGTTTTCGCGGAAGGTACAGAAATGTTTATCAGCGCGTGATGAGGTTAAAGGGGCTGTGCTGGTTGAAGGGTCCCATGATGGCTATGAGGCGCTTAATGGCTGTGTGCAAAAGCGCCGTATTTATGTGGCTGATGATGGTCATGATGTGCGGGGTGAGGATCTGTTTACGCTGAACGGGGCTCTTGATAAGCCGATAGATGTCGCGATCAGGTTTCATTTGCACCCTCGGGTTATGGTCTCGCTTATTCGCGATGGCGGCGAAGCGCTTTTGAGAATGCCTGGTGGTGCTGGTTGGCGTTTTCATCAAGGTGGTGGCTGTATTGCCTTAGAGGATAGTGTGTATCTTGGGCAGGGGCATGAGGTTCGAAAAACAAAACAATTGGTTATTTATGGTCAAATAACTGATAAAATGAATAAATTTAATTGGGCTGTGCAGCGTGAGGGGTAGCGTGATTGCTGCTATCATTCGCTAAGCATGTATGAAGCTATGTGTGTTTTTTTGTCATATGGCTATCGTTTAAATAGTGAAATGGAGTTTTGATGAGATCTAAGGATGCTTATGATATTGAGCTGCTCAGACGAATTGAGGGGTTGATCAGAAGTTTTCAGGGGCTTGTTAAGGATTCTCATGGGCAAGAAAATGAAGTGGAACTTGTCTATGGCTTGCGTGTGCTGGTTTCGCTGGCCAATATGGTGCTGCGCAATGAGGATATTTTCACTATAGAGCCGTGGCATATTATAAGCGCGGATGCACCTTTATCACGTCCGGGTGAGATGTTGCTTAGAGTACGTGATTATAAGGGTGAGGTTATGCCCCCTTATATGGCGATTATGGCTTATTACAAAAATGGTTTTGGCGCTGCGATTGATGCAATTCTGTTTTTGGCGGCTTTGTGGCAGTTTCAGCGCTATGAGACTGAACGTCAGGTTTCTATCAATATTTCAGCGCGCTCATTGCGGGATTCTGATTTTGTGAAATGCTCATTAGAACGGCTTGAGGGCTTAGAGCTTGAGCCAGATCAAAAGATTATTATCGAGATTCATGAAAGTGCACCGCATTTAAGTATGAGCCGTCATGTTCTTGATCTGTATGATAAATTCGGCGTGTCTTTTGCGATTGATGATGTGGGGCTGAATATGAGTGATATTATGAGGCTGGGGGAATTTGATGGCTTGGTCGAGTATTTGAAAATTGATCGCCATACAGTGTGTGGGCCTGAGGGGAGCAGTAATTCACTTGGGAATGTGGTGGAGTTTGTGCGGAGTTTGATGCCTGATGTTGTGATGGTGGCTGAGGGGGTTAGGGATGCAAATCATGCTTATGAAATCTCAAAAGCGTTTTCAGATATTATCTATGTGCAGGGATTATATTTGCCAGATGATCGTAAGAGCTTTGCGACTGATTTTTATAATGTAAAAGCTAAGCGTAAAGCTATGGGTGGTGAGGCGCAATATCGTGATTCTCGCCATGAAGCTGGGGACATTTTGTAGGAAAAGAGCGCAAATGCGTTTTGTTTTTGCTTCGCCGTGTTAAAGTTTGTTATATTGTTTTTGTTCTTATTTGCTCTAGTTCTTAGAGTGAGATTAAAGCTAGAAATATAAATTATAGGTAATCACAAGGTTTGATGATGATTAAGAAGAGATTTTGTCTTGTCGGTGCAGCGCTGGCGATCTTTACTTTAGGGTTTGGCGCACAGCAAGCAAACGCACAATCAGGGCAGCCGCGCTTGGTAGGGACATATGGTGATTGGCAAGCTTATGTGTTCTTCGAAAATAGCAATAAAGTTTGCTACATGGCTTCCCAGCCACAAAAGAAGCAAGGTAATTATACGAAGCGTGGTGAGCCATTCGCGCTTATTACGCATAGGCCAGCAGATAACACACGCGATGTTTTTAGCTACGTAACTGGGTATAGTTACAAAAAAGATAGCCAGGCTGAAGCTGTTATTGATGGCTCAAGCTTTACGCTCTACACGCAAGATGAAACAGCGTGGGGGCCTGATGCAGATACAGATCGTGCGCTTGTAAAGGCTATTCGTGAAGGCTCTAAAATGGTTGTTAAAGGTACATCTAGCCGAGGCACGCTCACAACAGACACATTAAGCTTGCGCGGTTCGGGTGCGGCTTATGACCGTATATCTTCTGAGTGTAAGTAGGAGAGTTTATTAAGCTTTGTCTTAATAATTTTGTTTATTATCTTTTGCTTATATTTGTGGGGGTGTGTGGTATTATAGTTTTAAGGGCTTGTTTCTCGCTCTCTATCAGCTTAAGACATGGCCTGCATACTAGTTTCATGCTTTCGTTTCTCCTATACGATGGTATGAGGGTTATCCCAGATTCTTTTTATGCATAAAGAACAATGCGTTGGATTCAAGGAGTAGGCTGTGTTATCACGCTCTATATTGGTACATTATTACAGTAAGTTGCGCAGAAATTTGCCGTTATTTTTCGGATATTGTGCTAATGTATTTATAGATTGGGAGCGTAGATTGCTTAGCAAAGCAAAAACACATTTAGCAATGCATAGATTGGTTCGTTTAAGACATCGATATGTTTGGACGCGTTCTAATCGTTTGCGTTTGCGTTATGTAAGTGCTGTAGCTGTGGCGTTTGTAACTTCTATAAGCTTTGGTCTTAATTCTCTTGCTGTCCCTTTTAACCATAGTTTAGAGACACCGTTTATTTCGGCTTCTGTTCAAAATGAAGAGCCGGTAAATAATGAAAGCCAAGATGTTGCTGTTCTTAGTCCTGATGAAGGGATGGATGTTCCTCTTGGCAGTGATTCTGAAGCCGGGGAAGATGTAGTTAAAGCGCATTTATCTGATGGTATTCGTTTAGCATCTCAATTTATTCAAAAACCTGTTAAGCCGAAATATAAAGAGCTGGAAATAGGCTCAGGGCAAACAGTGGCAGGTTTATTACAAGATGCAGGTTTAAGCGGTAGCGAGGCTTACTATGCTGTGAAGGCGCTTGGTAAATATGTTGATCCACGTAAAGTGCGTTCAGGTCAGCGTATTGGTATTCACTACGCTCCGGATGATGCGGGAGATTTGGTTTTCTCCAAAATGGATATGAAGCTTAATCCAGTGAAGCTCGTCTCTGTGACACGGAATGGTCCCCAAGATTTCTATTCTTCGGTTGAGGAAAAAGAGTTGGTGACCCGTCAATATGCGCGTCATGCAGAAATTAAAACATCACTTTATGGAAGTGCGGCTTTGGCCAATATTCCGCCGCAAGTGATTGCTGAGCTTATCCGTATTTATTCTTGGGATATTGACTTTCAGCGCGATATTCGTCGTGGAGATAATCTAGAGCTACTTTATGAAACATTCGAAACTGAAGATGGTGAGTTCGCTAAATATGGTGATATTCTTTATGCGAATTTAAGTGTCGGGGGTAAGAATGTACCAATATATCGTTTTGAGATGAATAATGGCCAAGTTGATTACTTTCAACCGGATGGCATGAGTATTCGCAAAACATTGATGAAGACGCCTGTTGATGGGGCGCGTATTTCTTCTGGTTTTGGTATGCGTAAGCACCCTGTTTTAGGCTATAGCCGTATGCATAAGGGGATGGACTTCGCTGCGCCTACTGGTACGCCTATTTATGCGGCAGGTGATGGTGTTGTTGAGCATGCTGGGCGTTTAGGAAGCTTTGGTAATTATATACGTATCCGCCATAACTCTAAGCTTAAAACAGCTTACGCGCACCTGCATAAAATCAAGTCTACTGTTCGTAAAGGCTCTCGTGTAGAGCAAGGGCAGATCATTGGTTATGTCGGTACGACTGGGCGTTCTACTGGCCCGCACTTGCATTATGAAGTCCATGTTAATGGTAAGCAGATCAATCCTCGTAGTGTTGATTTACCTACTGGCGAGCAACTTATTGGCAAAGATAAACAGCGCTTTGATTCTTTAAAAGGGCTTATCTATCAGCAATATGTTGAGTTGCAAGGCGATGGTGTGAAGGTAGCTAATATCATGCCAGCTTCTGGTGACGAATTGGCTAGTGCCAATATTTCAACACAATAATTTTTTAGATTTGGTTATTTATTTTCAGCAATACGCTGTTCATTAAGTGCTTTTAAGGCTTGCTCGTAACGTTGACGTGCTTCGCGTGCAGGAGCTAGGAAATATTGTTGACGTTCTTCTATGGAAGCTCTTAAAGCATTAGCTTTTAAACGATAGGCAAGCTGGCGTGAGTAGATATCACAAACGCCAATCGTATCATTAGATACAGTGACTGTATCGGGTGTTCCACAATATTCAATCTCTCCAGCATGGCTTATTGAAGCTGTAAAAGGCATTGATAGTGCGAAAAAGGCGGATGCTAAGACTAATGAACGCATGGAAGAACTCTCCTATTTGTATTACCAGTATAGCAAATTTTCAGCTATTCGCCAGTATTGTTTATATTGGTGCGGCTTAGGCAATATAGGCATGCTGTTTCTGCGCGTAAGATGTTCGTGCCTAGGCTTATGGGGGTGATGATTTTAGAGGCTTTTAAAAGAGTGCATTCCTCTTCTGAGAAGCCGCCTTCTGGGCCAATAAGATAAGCACAGGGGGCTGTGAGTTTATCTAAGGGGCTGGCATTTTCAACGCGCTCGGCGGCCCAGTGAATAGCTTGCGTGTGTTTCCATTGATTTATGAGTGTAGGTAGTGGCGTTAACGGGCTTAGCTTTGCAAGGTCAAGTCTTTCACATTGTTCTGTGGCTTCGATGATTTGGGCGTTTATGCGCTCTATTTTTATATGTCTGTTTTCTGTGTGGTGGGTGAGAACAGGATGAAGATGTGTTGCGCCTAGCTCTATTGCTTTTTCGATAAGTATATCGAGGCGCTGTTTTTTTATAGGAGCGAAAATGAGGTGAATATGCGCTTGTGTTGATGGCTGTGGTTTTAGCTGTTTGCTGAGCCTTAATAAGGCTGATTTCTTTTTGATCTGCGTGATTGTAGCAAGCCATTCTCCATCTTTGCCATTGAATAGTCTGAGCTGATCGGTTTCAGCCATGCGCATGACGTTGCGAATATAATGAGCTTGGTCTTGGTCAAGTTCTATAGCTGCGCCTTCTTTATTGAGTGGCTGCGGCGTATAAAGGCGTGGAATTTTATGGCAGGATGTTGTCATAGGGTTGGTTTTACCACATAGTAGCGAGCGATGTTGAGAAAATTTACAGATATTCGTTTTGATGGTTGGATTGCTGCTATGCCTAAAAAATGGCAGGGCTATATTCATTTGGCGCGGCTTGATCGTCCGATTGGAATATGGCTTTTGCTCTTGCCGGGCTGGTGGTCAATTTTTTTAGCTAGTGGTGCTAATGAGCGTGTTTCGTGGTTTGAGACGCTCTTTGTTTTGTTGCTGTTCTTTATTGGTGCAGTTGTTATGAGGGCTGCTGGTTGCGTGATTAATGATTTATGGGATCGAGATATTGATGCGAAGGTGGAGCGCACGGCTTTAAGGCCTATTCCTTCGGGAGCGGTGAGTGTGAAGCAAGCGTTTTTGTTTTTGCTTGGGCTTTTAGCTTTTGGGTTTATTATTTTGTTACAGCTTAATGTTGCGGCGATCATTCTGGGGCTAGTCTGCGTGCCTTTAGTTATTGCTTATCCGCTTATGAAGAGGTTTACATTTTGGCCGCAGGCTTTTTTAGGGTTAACTTTTAATTTCGGTGCGTTGATTGGTTGGGCGGCGATTGATGGCCGTATATCAATGGCGGCGCTGCTTCTTTATGCGGGCGGCATTTTATGGACGCTAGGCTATGATACAATTTATGCGCATCAGGATAAGGATGATGATGCGTTGATTGGGGTGCGCTCTACGGCCCTTAAATTTGGTGAGAAAAGTAAGCTTTGGGTTGGTGGGTTTTATGGCTTGGCTGCGCTTATTTTTACTCTTAGTTTCTGGGGTGTCGGGTATGGAGTATTGCCGAGTATAGGTTGTTTTACGGTTATTGCAGCGCATTTTATCTGGCAATTATGGCGCTGGGATATGGATGATCAGCAAAGCTGTTTAAGGGTTTTTAAATCCAACCGTGATTTTGGATTTCTTATGCTGCTTCTATGTTTTTATGCGTTCATAGGCTTATAAGTTATAAGCTATAAGCTATAAGCTTTTGTCATCTAGCCAGGCTTATTGGTGCTTGTAAAAGAATGTGCTGATCCTAATTCATCTGAATTAATTTCAAGGGTGCCCAATAGTCTATCTATTTCTCTTGCGTCTGCTTCTGATAGAGTATGATCCGTATCCACATCACCGACTTTTTGTGCGATTTCTCCTGGATCTGTGAGATTGAAAAACTCTCCAATCTTATGGCACATTTCAGAGTTACGATCTATCGCGAATGTATTGGCCTGTTGCACCGCTTGCCAACATGATGAGAGGGCGCCGCGTTGCTCTAATGTTATCTTTCCTAGTGGGGGGATTTTCTGCGTATGGTCAGTTGTATAGTGTGTTATACTGCTTTCATTAGCTTTAAGGAGCACCTTTTCATTAGTATTGGTGTTGTCCGAGCCTATATTTTTGATATCATTTGCTGTGATAGAAAAAAGGCTTTGGCCATCACCAGCATTTATAGAAAAAGTATTTACAAACGGGTTGGGCGGGCATGTTACACTAATACCGCCGTGCTCTTTAGCATACTCTCTTAGTTTCTGAATGTCCTGATCTGTGAGCCCTTTTTGCTCCATAAGCTCTTTTATTTGTTCAGGGTCAGCATTGCCATGCTCATCCATTTCTAGCAATGTCCATCTACCACCTAAATTCATATTATTTTTCGGCAGCGTTTGGCCTTTATTTTCATTTGGCTTTGCCCCATTTTCGCCACCATCGTTGAAATTGATCCAGTCATCCCCGTCATTTCTGAAATTGACCCAATCATCTCCATCATTTCCGAAATTCGCCCAGTCGTCTCCGTTAATAGGGTTATTGTTGTATTCTGCTTCGCTTACTTGTTCATTATTGATAAAGAATTTGTTGTCTTCTGTTTTAATGCTGGAATTAATTACGGTTTCGTTAGAGTCATGAGTAACGGTACCGCCTTGCATCTGTCGGTTGATAGCCTTTACGTCTAGACCGTTTTTGACTACGGATACTTGGAACATGAGAGGCGTGCCCGTTTCCATGGTCGGGCCCTCATTGGCTTGGATCTTAGCATTGATTAAGTTTAGGAGAGCTTCCCCTTTTTCCATTTCAATGGCTTGCATAAGGATAATGGCTTGAGTTTGGTCGTAGTTTAAACCAAAATATTTATCATAAAGATCTTGCGCTGTATCATTCTTAACGTCTTTAGCTTTTAAATTTTTAGCCATAATGTGCTCCCTACTATTATGGTATCCCCTCCTGTAATGGCTTATACCACTTAATTTCCCCCCTATCCTAAAGGGTGGGTATTAAAATTATGTTAATTTCGATGAGATTTATGTGTCTGTATGTACTAAATAGAAGGGGGCAGATATTTTCTAGCATACGAGCGCTACTCAATTTTCTATGTCGTATATGACTATAGGTGAGTTGAATAGCGCACGTTGATTATATTTGTATAATATCTAGTTATGCGGCTTCTGCGAGAGCGTTTAGGCGCTGCTCTGCTGTAATAAGCATTGAAATATCCATGCTTGCACTACGGCGAAGGGAAGTGAAAAGCGGTTTCAGCTTTTGCAATTGTGCTGCACGAAGCTCTTGCCATTTTTCGATATAATCACCGTCTTTAGCTTTTGATTTTGGTATGTCGCTTAAGATACGTACCGTCAAAGCTGCTTGGCATTTATACATCTGGTTGATCAAGCCGTTTGTTGCTTCATATTGCCATGGAGTATCTGTCGGCAAGTTACGAGCTTGGCGACGTAGCCATGACATATGGAAGAGCTCACCAATCTCAAAGTAAACTTTTGCAGTTTCTAAAAGATCCGTTTTTTGCTCAAGCGTGATTTTGATGATGTCGCATGCAGAGCTCATGACCGGCATGATCGCGATTAGGTGCGCGAGGTCTTTTGGCAGGCCATTGCTAAGCTCATTTTCCATGCGCTGTTTTACAAATTCAGACAGGCTTGGCGGTAGAAGGCTCAAGAGATTGCTCTGAAGTTTTGCAATATTATCATGATAATTTGAAATCTCAGTTGCGATATCCAAGTCATGAATATGCTTTGAGAGGAACCATGAAATATTATGTTCGCTTAGATTTGCGATTTCATTCATTGCTTTAAGCTGTACTTCTGCCGGTACTTTATTATCTAGGGATTCAATGCTGCCCCAGAGTTTTTGTAAACTGAAGATATCGCGGACGATAATATAGGCTTTTGCAATTTGGCTCACTTTTGCGCCTGTGCTGTTCATCTTCTCTTTTAAGAAGGTTGGGCCCATACGGTTGATAAGTGAGTTTGCCATTTGTGTTGCGATGATCTCGCGTCCCAAACGGTGGCGTTTGATCTCTGTTTCATATTTCTTCTGAACAGCGTCAGGGAAATACTCAATCAACCAATCACTCATATCTGGTGAGTCAGGGATTTTAGAGCCGAGAAGATCTTGTGTGAAGCCGATCTTAGCATATGAGAGTAAGATACATAGCTCTGGATGTGTAAGGCCGCGGCCAGCTCTTAGGCGGCGTTCAACCTCTTCTTCATCCGGTAATCCTTCTAATGCACGGCTTAAACCTTTGTCACGCTCTAGCTGGCGAATAAATTCGTTATGGATTTGCAGGTTATTTTTAGCCTGCAAAGTTGCTAGAGAGATAGCTTGAGCTTGTTGATAGTTATTGCGCAAGACGAGCTGTGAGACATCTTCTGTCATGGTTTCGAGCAATTTGTTACGGGCTTTAATGTCCATATTATGCTCTTTACTATTCATGACATCGCTGAGGAGGATTTTTATATTTACCTCAAGGTCAGAAGAGTTGACGCCGCCGGAATTATCGACGAAGTCTGTATTGATGTGGCCGCCATTTTTGGCAAACTCGATACGGCCAAGCTGTGTTGTGCCAAGGTTGGCGCCTTCGCCGATTACTTTTGCACGTAACTCGTTTGCGTTGACGCGGATAGAGTCGTTAGCTTTGTCACCAGCATCTGCATTGCTTTCGCTTTGTGCTTTGACGTATGTGCCGATCCCGCCAAACCAGATTAGGTCTGTGCGTGATTTTAAGATTGCACGCATGAGCTCGCCTGGTGTGACAGTGTCTTTTTGTAGATCGAAGCGCTCTTTAATCTCTGGTGTGAGTTTTAGGCTTTTTTCTGAACGGTCATAGATTTTACCGCCTTTTGAAAGCTTGCTTTGATCATAGTCTGCCCAGCCTAAAACGTTATCAAAGAGGCGTTGGCGTTCTTTGAATGAGCTTTTCGGATCTGGATCTGGATCAACGAAAATATGCAAGTGGTTGAAGGCTGCAAGTAGACGGATATGTTCGGAGCAGAGCATGCCGTTACCGAAAACGTCGCCGCCCATATCGCCGACACCGACAACATCGAATGGTTTTTCTTGGGTGTTGTGGCCAAGTTCGCGGAAGTGGATTTTGACTGACTCCCATGCGCCTCTGGCTGTGATCCCCATTTTCTTGTGGTCATAACCTGCTGAGCCACCAGATGCGAAGGCATCGTCCAGCCAGAAACCGTAATCTTGAGAAATGCCATTGGCGATATCAGAGAAGCTAGCTGTTCCTTTGTCTGCCGCAACAACAAGATATGGGTCTGGCTCATCGAGACATACAGTGTCTTTGGGAGGGATGATTTTAGTGCCTTTGCGGTTGTCTGTGATATCAAGTAGGCCGCGAATGAATGTTTTGTAGCATTCGATGCCTTCTTTCTTGAAGGCTTCACGATCTGAAGGTGGACGTTTGAGGACGAAGCCACCTTTTGCACCCATAGGCACGATCACAGAGTTTTTAACCATTTGTGCTTTCATCAGGCCGAGAACTTCTGTACGGAAGTCATCTGGACGGTCTGACCAGCGAAGACCACCACGGGCGATTTTGTCGCCACGAAGATGTACGCCTTCAACGCGCGGAGAATAGACGAAGATCTCGCGATATGGTCTTGGAAGGGGCATGTCAGGGATTTTCTGACAGTCGAATTTGATCGACATATATGTTTTGCGCTCGCCTTCTTCATCACGTTGGAAGTAGTTTGTTCGTAGCGTGGCTTCAACGAGGGCTGTCATCATGCGCAAGCAGCGATCATGATCGAGCGATTCCACTTTGTCTAAAGCGGCTTCGATAGATTTTTTGATTTTTGCGGCTTCTTTTGCTGCTGTCTCTTGTCCGCGCGGATAGTGAAGCGCCTTGAACAGGGAGACAATCATATGGCTGATTTCAGGGTGCGCGTTGAGTGCCTTTTCTACGAATGGGCGGCTCAATTGGAAGCGGATTTGACGCATATAGCGAACATAAGCGCGAAGAAGGGTCACTTGACGCCATGTCATATTCGCATGAAGGATGAGCTTGTTTAGCTTATCATTCTCCATTTGCTTATTCCAAATGCGAGAGAAGCCAGCTTCGAAGTTCTTTTTCACATCTTCGATCGTCACTTCAGTTTGATCAGGTGTTTCGAGCAGGAAGTCATGAATCCATACAGGTTTATCTTCTGAATCAGGTTTAATCTCATATGGAAGTTCTGAAATCGCCTTCAGACCGAGATAGTCTAGGATTGGCATTACATCGGAAAGGTTTAGCGGTGCGCCTGGATTATAGACTTTAAGGCGCATTCTGTGATTTTCCATGTCATTGATGCGGTATAAGTCAAGCTGCAGGCGGTTTTCACTGAGTGCAGTCTCTATTTTCTCGATATCAAAGACGGCTTGCGAGGCTTTGTAGCGCAAGGGGTATGGAATTGGAAACGCGTTTGTGTATTTGCTGTTTTTGAGGTTTGAGTTCTGCTCATCCTCGATATAAGCCTCATTCAAAGCACGTGCCAGGCGCTCTTGCCATGTTTCACCCGCTTCTTGTAGTTTTGCTTCTAGCTCTTTTTGATTAAATTTAGGTTCTTGATCTTGGCGGATATTGATTGTGAACATCACGCGCGCAAATACAGAATCATCAACAAGGGTTGAGAAGTTTGTGCAAACGCCGCCTAGCTCTTCTTCTAGGATTGTACACATGATCTTACGTGTTGAGGTGGCGTAACGATCACGTGGCACATAAACGAGACATGAGATGTAGCGACGGAAAGGGTCTTTTCTCATGAATAGGGCGATGCGCTGGCGCTCTTGTAGGCGTAAAATGTCAGTCGCGATCTCTAATAGTTTTTGTGGCTCGATTTGGAAAAGCTCATCACGCGGATATTTCTCTAAGATATGGCGTAGAGCTTTACGGTTGTGAGAATGCGGGATAGAGCCTGACAACTCGATAACTTCCTCGACTTTTTCACGTAGGTAAGGAACATCGCTCACACTGCGGGAATAAGTTACAGAGGTGAATAGGCCAAGGAATAGGCGTTCACCTGAGACATTGCCTTTTTCATCGTAAGTTTTAATTGCTACAGCATCCATCGGTACAGCGCGGTGCACTGTAGAGTGACGGTTTGTTTTTGAAATAGAAAGAGGCGGTAGGTTCTTACGCTTTTCTTGTAAGTTTCTTGGTAGGCCTTCTTCACGGTCACTGATATAAGCAGGGCGAATCTCGCTTTTAAGGAGGCCGAGGCCTGAATTATGAACTGTTTGACTTTTTGTTTCACCATCTTTTTCAACGAATTTATATTCGCGGTAGCCTAGAAGTGTGAAGTTATTGTCGTATAGATAATCTAGGAACGCGCAATATTGCTGAACCTCGCTAAGAGGGCGTCGTGTTTTTGCATTGGCAAGATCCATACGGGCATCTTGCAGGGCTTGCTGCATTTCATCCCAATCTTGATTGGTGTAGCGAACATCTTTGAGGACTTCTTCAATGCCTTTTTCTAGCGATTTAAGAGCGCTATCTGAAGAGACGTTTTTGATTTGGATATGAATATGGGATTGCTGAATATAGCCGTCTTTTGCTTCGTTCGTTACGTCAGTCAGTTTGCCGTTATCATCATATTGGCTGTAAATAACAGGGTGTAGAAGCAAGTCGATTAGGAAATTGTGTTTATTAATTTCAGCAACGACTGAGTCCACCAAGAAAGCAAGATCATCACTGACAACATCAATGATTATTGTTCTGTGTCCGCCTGATGTTTGCGCTTTAGGGGAGTAGATTTTGAATTGTGCTTTTTCGCTCTCACGTTTTAATGCAAGTTCACCATGAGTTTGGATGATTTCAGCTAGCAGATCTGCTGAAAAATAATCCATATCATCTCGTGATATTTGTTTTGAAAGCTCACGCAGAAGGGTCTTGTTGTGACCGTGGCTTTGTTTTGTCGGGAGGGCTTTGAGTGCTTTTTGAAGCAAGTTTTCTGTCAGTGTCATCGGTATCTTCGATTTGTTTAGCTACTGTCTAGTAGCGACTATATTATAGTGCGGGGTTATGATACAGAGTAAAATGTAAATCAAGTGCTATTTTTTATGTTGCTAAGCAATAATTTTATGTGATTTTCCATCTCTTGCTTGTTCCAGTCACCGCCTATGACTTTGCTATGCATTATTTGTTCGGGGGTTATTAGAATTGTTTCTGGCAACTTATATGTGCCAAATAGCTCTTTTGTTATTTTTTGCTCTTCATCTAAGGCGATTAAAATATTTGATTTTCCTTCTAAATCCAGCTTGTTCACAAAGCGCATCATGGCTTCTTTGTCATGATCTGATGATAAAGCTATTAGGGTGATTTGATCGCTGAACTGCTCCGCAATCTCGATGAGGTGCGGGAATTCCTTAATGCATGGAGGGCACCATGACGCCCAGAAATTGAGCAAAATTAGCCGGCCTTTGAAATCCTCAATGTTATGAGTTTGTGCATGAATATCTTCAAAGCTGAAAATGGGTGTTTGTGCTTTGGGAAGTGTTTGGATTTTTAAAGTGGGGGTGTTTTCTGTTTGCTCGATTTGTGAGGGCGTCGTTATTATTTGTGGGGCAGGCTTTCTTGTCTCCATCGCAATAGTCGCGAGATAGGTGAGTGCGCCAATGATGACCATTATGAGGATATTGGTTTTCATGAAAGAGCCTTTTGTTTGTTCATGGCCTTGAATGTTAAAGCGCTAATGATGATGATTTCTGCTGTGCAAAAGGCTGCTAGTCCTGCCGCCATGCCACTGGTGAAACCATAAGAATGTAATCCGACGCTCAGCAGGTTTACGCCCAGCCACGCTAAGGCGACGATGATGCTGAGAGCTGCGGTAAGGGCCATAAATAAAATGGGTTTAATATGCTGGCTTACTCGGCCATGTAATATCCAGATCAGCCATAGCACGATTAAAAGAGCGCCGTTTTCTTTTGGGTCCCAACCCCAAAAGCGTCCCCATGATTGATCGGCCCAGATGCCGCCGAGAATTGTGCCTACTGCGGTGAAGAGAAGAGCAGCGATTGATATGCGATAGATGTTTTTATGCGCGGCTTTAAAGGCTTTGTCGCTGCCGCCAAAGCCTCTTTGTGCGAGGGCAATATGCGCGAGTAAGCTGGCAAGGATGCAAACGCCATAGCCTATGGTGATGCAAATCACATGTGTGCCGAGCCAAAAATCAGTATTCAGGACAGCGACTAAAACTTCGAGATTATCTTTGTCTGGGGTTATGAAGGGTGCAAAAGCGAGGAGTGCTATTGCGCCTAGATTACCGGCAAGAAGATTGGTGGTGCTTTTGTTTTTAGCGCTCAGTAGCCAGCCTAAAATGGCGGTGATAAGGCTGACGAATAGAGCGGATTCATAAAGCGTGCCGACAGGTGGGCGGCCTAAGATATAGATGCGAGCGATAATCGCTAAGCCATGAAAGCCGATTGCTAGTGCAGTTATAGCGAGGGCGGGTAAAGGCTTGCGCAGCAGGCAGACTAAAATGCCAAGGGCATAGAAGGTAATGATCCATGCATAGGGCTTTATTGTGCGGTAGATATTTTCAATTTCAAAGCGCAGCATATTGGTTTGTGGTGCTTGGGCAATATTTGAGTGCATCTGCACGAGGGTGTCTTGCCAAAGTGTGTGATCGCCTGATTGATAGGCTTTTTGTAAATTTTGCCAGCCATTAACCGCATTAGGGTTTTCTGTGCTTGTATCGATATGAGCGAGCATAGAAACGCTTTGCGATAGGCTCATGAATAGGCCTGCGCGTTTGTAAAGATCTAGTAAGGCCTTTTCGTCGTTACTTCTTTGTTTGTCTTGTTTTTCTAGGACTTTATCTATTTCGTTTTCTAAACGTAGAAGGCCGGGTTGAAGCTCTTTGATGGAGAAGAGCTTTTGATCTTCGGGAAGAAGAAGCTGCGCTTTTAGGGTTTTGTTATCGATATTAAAGCTTTTTGTATCTGCTGCTTTTCTGGGAGTGAAGAACAGCTCAGCGAGCCAAAGATCGGCGCTTTTATCTGGAAGGCTTTCACGAGAAGAGATGGTTTTGAGTTTTAAAATGGCGAAGCTCTTCATCGGTTTGAGGCGGCCTTCATCTAAGATTGGCAGGGTCTCAAAAAGTGTGAAGTCGAAATTTTCGTGTGGGTCTTTGACCTCATTTTTTGTGGTTTTTAGCGCTGACTGTTCGGCGAAGCTCAGCGATGAGCATAAGAGCAGGCAGCTTAGCAGACATATAGTGAGGATGCGGCACGCTAATGTGATCATGATTTTTTTCTCCGTCTATATATGAGGATGAAAAGATGCATGATAAGGCCTGCCGTTATAATGAGCGTGCCAAAATAAGGAAGTAGCCAGCCAGGGTTTTTTACAACGGCTAGAATGCTGATTTGCTCGTTTTCGCCTTGCTGGAACGAGGATTGATAAAATGTGTAGCCACGATAACGTAGGGGGGCGTTCATTTCTATACGGACAGGCCAGCTGACATCTCCATCTGTGACGATCACATCTGAATGGTAGCTTTTGGCCATATCCATGCCTTCATAGCTGTCTTTAACGAAATCAACGAGTGTTAGAGTAAAGGGGAGGCGTTGCTGGGCTTTGCCGAAAATGATTTTATATTCGTCTTCAGCATTTTCACCGCTCAGCGCTATGGGGTTTGGCATGCCCGAAAAGGCGATGTAAGTACCGCTTTGCTCTTCGTTATATGGGTTTTCAATGCTCAAAGTGAGGCCTGCGATATTTTCTTCAGGCTCTTTTTCAGGTTTTTTAGCCGTTAAGTGCATGAAACGCGCCATGCCTTGATAGGTTGTATTTGCGTCTATGTGTTCATCACGAGGCAGAATATCGACATTTTCAAATTTTTCTAAGACTTTGATTTTGAAAGGGGCTTGTTCAAAATTTGCTTTTTCTAAAGTGCTGTAGGGGGCGCTCATAAGCTGCTGCGTGTTTTTGAATATTAATAGCTCATGCTTATGATAGTCATAAATGTAGGGTGTTTGGCCTTTTTCAGGGATGAGCATGTAGCTCTCTTTAGCGTAAAGAGCCGTTACTAAACCGCCAATGAGCAGGGTTAGGGCGCCAAGATGCGCGAGGTTAATCCCTGCTTTTGCTCGCGTCCATGTGCTTTTGAGTAGAAATTTAATGAGTAAGCAAAAACTCATAATTCCAAGTAGGGTAAAACCACCAGGAAGCGGGATTGGCCCTGCAAAGAAATAGAAACTTGAAAAATAAGTCTTTAGAGCGCCATAGAGCCCCATCCATCTCTGCGCGATAGTTCCATATGTTAGCAGGATCATGAGTGGGGGCATCAGCCAAAAGATCACATCCGCTTCGGCTAGGCGGTGAAGGCATTTTAATGCTTTGTCTGATAGGGCTTTCATGAGCGCGACAATAGGCTATAGATGTTGAATTATCAATAGATTGATATAGGGTTTTTCAGCGCAAAAAAAAGCGGCTTAACTTAAAGAGTTTTCGCCGCTTTTAAATCATTTGTTTTAAGTGCTTTTATGCAGTTTTGCGAAGCTCTTGGCCTTTTGCCATTTCGTAAGCCCAGTCTAGCCATGGGCAAAGGGCTTCGATGTCACCGCCTTGAACTGTGGCGCCGCACCAGATACGAAGTCCTGCAGGAGCATCACGATAGCCAGCGATGTCATAGGCCACTTTTTCTTCGTCTAGGATTTTGCACATAGATTTGATGAATGGTGTTTTTTCTTCTTCTGGAAGTGAGGTGAACCAATCATCTACAATTTTTAGGCATACAGATGTTGTTGAGCGAATATCTTCGTTTGCGGCGAGGAAATCGACCCATGATGTGCGTGCAACCCAATTTGCTAGCGCTTTACAGTTTTCTTCGCTGCGTGCGATTGTTGTGCGTAGGCCGCCAATATTTTTAACCCAGCCAAGGGAATCCAATACATCTGCGATAGCGATCATTGATGGCGTGTTGATCGTTTCGCCTTTGAAAATACCTTCATTCAGTTTGCCTTTTTTGGTCAGGCGGAAGATTTTTGGCATAGGGCGGTCTGGTGTATAGCTTTCTAAGCGTTCTACGGCACGTGGGCTCAGTACGATCATGCCGTGAGCCGCTTCGCCGCCTAAAACTTTTTGCCAGCTCCATGTTGTTACATCTAGCTTGTCCCATGGCAGGTCATAAGCGAAGACTGCTGAGGTCGCATCGCAAAATGTTAAGCCTTCACGATCAGCAGGGATCCAGTCGCCATTAGGAACACGTACGCCAGATGTTGTGCCGTTCCATACGAAGACAATGTCATTGGCTTTGTTTACTTTTGATAGGTCAGGAATCTCGCCGTACTCAGCTTTGTAGCTGTTAACATTTTCAAGCTTGAGCTCGTTTGTGATGTCTTTTAGCCAGCCTTCAGAAAAGCTCTCCCATGCGAGGACGTCAACGTCGCGTGCGCCAAGCATTGACCACATTGCACATTCAAAAGCGCCTGTGTCAGAACCTGGGAGGATGCCGACATAATAATCATCAGGGATGCCGAGAATTTCTTTTTGCTGATCAATCGAATCTTTAAGCTGGTTTTTTAAAGGGCCAGCGCGGTGTGAACGTCCTAGAAGTGCGCCGCTTAATGATTCAAGGCTCCAGCCTGGGCGTTTCGCGCAAGGTCCTGATGAAAAACAAGGGTTTTTAGGTTTTATGCTCGGTCTTTGCATAGCTGATATCGCTTTCTTATTTGTGCCAGTTTCAATTTTGGCGAGCTTTTTGAAAAGGTTATGCCCATTCTTATACCAAAGAAAATCAACTGACCATAGTATTACTACTCTACACGTTGTAGATTTCATGCTAAGCGATAGAAAATTCTTGATAATAAGTCCAGTGTTTTTATCATGAGTTTACGCTTTAAACCCGTATTTATTTCCTTAGAGGAGGATTGGCATGGAGCATGTCATTTGTTTAGTAAGTTCTTCTATAGAAAAGCCTTTAGATATTGGCTTGCTCGACAAGGTTGTCGAGTTTTTGGAGTTTAACTCTATTAAGCCTATGGGTAAGCCTGTTTATTTAGAAGCTAATAAAGCCGCTGATATTTTTATTTCTCAAGCTTTGGATGTAGAGCTTTTGCGTGATCTTAGAGATATGCTGGATCTCTATTTAACAGATGTTTTTTGTGTGCCGAAAGAGGGGCGTTTAAAGCGTTTGGCGCTTTTTGATATGGATAGCACGATTGTGGCTGCCGAAACTCTGGATGAAATGGCTGAGCGCGCTGGTTTTGGTGAGCAGGTGGCTGTGATTACAAAGAAAGCTATGGAAGAGGGGCTTGATTTTGACTGGTCTTTGCGTACGCGCTTGAAAAAGCTAGAAGGTGTTAATGCAGATGAGCTTTGCGCGCCCACATATGCGGATATGCAACTTAATGAGGGTGCTGAGAGCTTAATTAAAACTCTTAATGAGTTCGGGACGAAGACTATCCTTGTGTCTGGCGGGTTTACTTATTTTACTGAAAAAGTCTCGCAAAGGCTGGGGATGGATGGGCATCACGGTAATGTGCTTGAGGTTGATGAGAACGGGCTGTTAACGGGCTGTGTTGTGAATGATGATGATATTGTGAATGGTGAGCGCAAGGCCAAGTATCTTGAGCATTACGCCGCGCAGTTTGGCATAGATGTTAAAGACGCGTACGCGATGGGCGATGGCTCAAATGATATTGCAATGATGAGCTTAGCGGGGATGGGAGTAGGTTATCATCCTGCGCGTGGTAAAAAGGTAGAGCAAGAGATTGTGAATATCATTCGCCATGGTGATTTGAGTTGTGCGCTTTATATTATGGGGATCTCGCCTGAATAAAAGCGCTGGGCTTTTTCTTTCCATAGTGTCCATACTTTTTCTTAATACTCTCCCTTTATGATCGTAATTAAGGTATAGTGCTGTTTAGGCACTTCTTGTGGGTGAGTTCAGCCCTATATTTAATATTTAAAGATAAAAGACGGTAGAGTTAAAGTTATGGCGACAAATTGGTCTTATTCAGTAACAGATGAAGAGCTGGAAAATCTATTCCAAAGCTATTGTACGGATTTTACATCTTTGGCTAAGCAGGGACGTTATGGGCCGATTACTGGCCGTGATAAAGAAGTTGAAGAAGCGATTTTGATCCTTTTGCAAAAGGGGCGTAAGAACGTTGTGCTTTTGGCGCCTGCTGGTGTGGGTAAAACGGCTATGGTTGTAGCGCTGGCGCAGAAGATTGCTAATCGTGATGTGCCTGATTATTTGCAAGATGCGCGTTTGATCGAGGTGGAGCTGGCGCGTATGGCTGCGGGGACAACGTCTCCTGCGGAGTTTCAGGAGCGTTTTATTCCTTTGTGTAAAGGGGTGGCTGAGCGCTATCATGATCCGGAAGCGCCGCGTATTATCCTTTTCTTGGACGAAATTCACCAGATCATGCCGACATGTCATGGTTCTTCTTATGCTGGTCTATCCGATGTGATGAAGCCGTATCTAACGGCGGGGGATTTGATGACAATCGGCGCGACAACTTTGGACGAATTTCGTGAATATGTTGCGCTTGATCCTGCTATGGATCGACGTTTCCAAAAAGTGTTTTTGAGTGTGCCGAATACGGTTGAAACATATGCTATTTTGAAATCTTTGCGCTCTGGTCATGAGAAGCATCATGGGGTGAGTATTTCCAATAACTGTTTGATGACTATCGTTCAAATGACAGATGAGCATATGAGAAAGCGTAATCAGCCGGATAAATCTATTATCACGCTTGATGCCTCTATGGCTTATCATGTGAAAACGCATGGTAAAGGGACTGAAGTTGATCTTGATTCAATTTATTACATGATTGGTCGTGAGACGGGGCTTAACAAAAAAGCGCTGCATGATGAGAAGAAGATTGCTTTGATTGCCAAGCAGGTGGAAGAGATTGAGGGCGAAGGCATCTCTTACAGTATTTAATCTTATATGCTTGCCCTTTATTTGAGGGCTTTATAGACTTTAAAGCCCTGGCCTTCGAACAATTTATCGACTTTAAAAAATATGTCGTTGAGTGCGGGTTCGTAGGCGAGTTGATTATTCGCAACCATATAAAGCTCGCCATATTTTCCAAGGGCGGCATGGGCTGATTTTATGAAATTTATACCAATTGAACTGTCGGTTTTTTTGCCTTCATGAAATGGTGGGTTCATAAGAATGAAATCTAGGTTTTTCAGTGTTGGGCTATGCGTTAAATCGCTCCAAATGAAGGCGGTTTTGTCTTTGTGGGCGCTTAAATTTTGCTCAGCTGCTTTTAGGGCTCTGGCATCTGCATCAAGGCATGTGATGAATTTGATTTTAGGTGCTTTTTCGAGAGCTTTTAATGATAAATAGCCATAGCCGCATCCGAAATCTGCACCTTTACCTTTGAGCTCTTTTGGGACATGTTCCATGAGAAGGGCTGAGCCTCTATCAACTTTATCCCAGCCATAAATGCCTGCTTGTGTGTGTGTGGTGCCAATTGTCTGTGGGCTACCATTTTCAATGGCTTTGCTCAAATATTCTTGATCGATATTTTCTTTTGTGCACCAGATGACGCGGGCTTTATTTTTGGATTCCTGGTTGATGTTTTTAAGGTTAAATTTGGCTAATGTTTTCGCGATACGACTACCGCCAGCCTTGTTATCAGCAGCGCAAATAAGAGTAGCGTTTTCTTTAAGCGCGCTTAAGGCTTTTGCGATGTAATATTCACTTTCAATTTGATTTTTAGGAAGGGCAATCAGCGCGATATCATGGCTCTGATCTTTTGTGGAAGGCATAGCCTCTTCTATTGTTGAAAATGGTGATGGTAAATTTATGGCGTAAGGCTTAAAGGGCTGAATGAACAGGGTGCTCTCAGGTAGCTTGTGCAGTTCAGGATGCGCTTTGGCATTAATGAAAGCGCATAGATTATCTGCTGTAGGCCATTCAAGGCGCTCAGTTTCAAATGGATAGAAAAGAGTGTTTATTGCATTATCAGTCATAATAGCGCTTAGAGCATATTTAAATGCTTTTGGGAAGCGTCTATTTCGCTGAGTTTTTAAACGACGACACTGTTATCTGCGACGATATTACCGTTATTGATAAGATCAGCGAGTGTAGTGTCAAGACCACCTTCGAAAACGGCAATTGCTACGAAATTTGCATTCGTGCCTGCACCATCACTGTCGATATGTAGCTCTGTATCTGAACCATTTTGTACAAGCTGTACAAAGTCTGAAAGTGATGAGCTTTCTGGATCAAAGCCGCTGAGAATATCTGTGATGTTCAGTGTATCTGCACCAAGGCCTGCTTCAAAGTCATGGATTTTATCAATGAGGCCATCAGCAATATCGAATACAAATTGATCGCTGCCAGAGCCGCCATAAACTTGATCGAAGCCATCACCAATGATGAGGATATCATCGCCAGCTTCGCCATAGAGGATGTCGTCACCTTCGCCGCCTATGAGGGTGTCATTACCGACTTCGCTGGCATCAATATGTACGCGATCAATGTCTAGATCAAACATGACATCTTCAAAGTCAGCATCGCCGAGATTGATTAAGTCTTCAAAGCCTATGCGTAAAACATCCTGATTAGAAGGGTCAACAAGGCCAGAAACTGCATGGGTTTGGCTATCTGGATTGATCGAATTATCTTCCCCGCGCGCTGTCGTGTGATAGATATTGCCCTGTATTAAGGTTGTGACATCGTTATGTGTATGAACAAGGGAGATTATATTTCCATCATCGGCAATTGTAGCGGCTCTTTCATTAACTCCGCCATAATCAAAGATGAAACTTAAAGTGCCGTCAGCTGTAATATCTAAGCCGTTATATGATCCATTTACATCATAGCCATCGGCAATAATGAAGAAGCCAAAATCGCCGCCACTTTCACCTACAGGTAAATCGATAGTATATTCATTATTATAGCCTGCAGTTTTTACATTGCCCCATAATACGTCAACCATTTGGATGGTGCCATCTTCTGCAATGCCGTACATGCCAAGTGAGTTATTGTAGCCTGCATAGCCCTGTCTGAATGTGAGTGTGGCCGTTGCATCATAGCTAACGCTTAAATTCTCAGCATTGATGCCGAGAGCATCCGTGCCAGGCGGGATCAGGTGAGCGATATTAACGCTCGATTGAAGATCAGGGAAGGTGATATCATCTTGGAAGTCTTTATCATATTCGGATAGCCCTAAATCTGTACCGCCGTAAAGAATGTCGTTGCCGCGCCCGCCGATCAGTATGTCATCGCCTTCGCCGCCAAAAATTTGGTCATCATCTGCGCCGCCATCAAGCTCGTCATTACCTGCGCCACCGTCAATGATGTCATTACCAAAGGCGCCGTTTATATAGTCGTTACCTGCATTGGACCATAAAATATCATCGCCACGACCGCCAAAGATATCTATATCTCCATATGTAATGGTATCGTGTGCGATATTAATGACATCGCCTTCGTTATTGGCGATGATGCGTTCGATATTGAATAAAACTTGTACGCCTGATTGGTTTGTTAGACTTAAATGATCGCCATCAGATGTCATTAGAAGTGTGTCATAGCCTTCGCCGCCGTCATAGCTGGCGTTATTGACGTTAAATTCGTCATCAATTTCGTATGATTTACTCGTATATGGATTGGTTAATGTGTAGGTAAGTTGCTGCATTAACCCAGAAAAATTTAATAGGTCATTGCCACTCGTGCCATTTATCTCTGCCATAATTGCCCCTGTATATGCACTTTTTGTCTGTGCTTATATTTTTTTCTTACTCGCCCAATATATAGAATATTACGAGAGTGTTAACATTACGTAAATTGCAATTAAAATTTATTATTATTTATATTGAGTTTTTGCGATGGTCATAAAGAAACGCCTGAGACGTTTCATATCAGGCGTTTTTTTATTGAAGAAGAGGGGAAGCCTTATTGGAACATGCCCTTTAAGCTGTTGCCGATATTATCAATCTCATCTGTGAGGTTGTTCTTGATTGAATCGAGTTGTGCCGCGCCAAGATCTTTAAGTGCATCTTTTGAGAGGCCTTGATAAAAGCCGGCATTTGCTGCTGCGTCTGAGCTGTTTTCAATGAGTTGGGAAAAGATTTGCTTAACGGCTTCTTGTGCGAGAACACCATTTTGCTTTTCCCCGATGCCTGTGAGCTGGAAGCCAGGAATTGCGACAGGATCAAGCTTTTGTGTTTCAAGTAAGGTTATTGTCGGGTTTAATGTAGATTGATCAAGTGAGAAACGCTGAATAATTACCTTGATTGGGTCAGTGGCGGCTGCCTCTTTTGCTTGGGTTGCTTCTGTGGTTGTTTTGGGTTTGGAAGCAGTTATGTTCTTTTGAATAGTTTGTAGGTTCGTTGTTTGATTAGCGACTTCTAAGTTGACAACTACACCGCTCACATCAATATTTTTCATGGTGATGAGTTTTTCGGCTAAGCTGGCTAGCCCAACATTTATATTCTTTATCTCAATGGCTGGATCATTTGAAAAGCCTGATGGGTTGGCGATTGTGATGCCTGCAACATTTACGTTTAATTCTTTAATTGAAATATCCATGGTGTCTATATTGACATTTACGCCGAGTGCTTTTGTTCCTATTTTCTCTGACATATTGAGCGCTATTGAGCCTAGATTTGTAGCAACATAAGCGCCGCCACCAAAAAGCAGGGCTACGACGAGTGTTGTTGTTGTGAGGGCTGTTTTTGAAATTGTCATACTATATTTACCATTTGGATATGTTTAAAACTTAGCGAAACGCAATTCCTATACTTTACAGTATAGGGTTTAATCATGCTATACAGAATATGTGTAGTCTCTTCTGTTTTCGGTGGCATTACCTTGTCTTTACAACGCTTATTTATAATTTTTCTGTTATGCGTGCTTGTGCCTTTGCAAGCCTTTGCTCTTGATGTGAAGGATGTGCGGGTCGGGTTGCATGAAGATAAGACGCGCCTTGTTATGGAGTTGGATGCGCCAGTCGATTTTCAAGCCTTTGTTTTGTCTGAGCCATATAGAATGGTGGTGGATTTGCCAGATTTTAGCTGGAAAGTGGCTGCGACTTCTCAGCTTGCTAGCGCGGGGATTAGTGCTGTAAGGCACGGGCAAAATAAGCCAGGTATTTCACGCATTGTTTTTGACCTTAATCGCCCGGTGAGCATTCAAAATGCGTTTATGATTCCCGGACGTTCTGGTGAATCTGATCGATTGGTTATTGATTTTTCAAATATTGCGGCATCATTATTTTCTCAAGTGAAAGGGAAGAGCTTTGGAACGCTTGATCCTTATGCAGTGCCGAAAAGTGCTGGCATCATTCAGCAGGCTCCTGTGCCGCAGAGTATTGTAAGAAAGCCTTTGGTTGTGATTGATCCAGGGCATGGAGGCGTTGATCCGGGTGCACTTGGCAAAGGCGGCGTAAAGGAAAAAAATATTGTCTTGGCTTTGGGGAAAGCTTTGCGGGATGAGTTGCAAAGAACGGGCCGCTATCGCGTGGTTATGACGCGAGAGACAGATAAGTTTATTCCCTTAAGGGATCGTGTGAAGTTTGCGCGTAAACATGAGGCGGACTTATTTATCTCAGTACATGCGGACTCTGTTGATAGTCGTAATGTGCATGGAGCCTCTGTTTATACTTTATCGGAGAAATCATCAGATGCGCAGACAGCACGCTTGGCTGCGCGTGAGAATAAGGCCGATTTAATCGCTGGAATTGATTTGAGTACTGAGGATGAAGATGTCGTCAATATATTGGTTGATTTAGCACGCCGTGATACGATGAACCAATCAAAGTTTTTTGCAGGAAAGCTGGTTGATGTCATGCCTTCGCATGGTGTTGAGACGTTGGAAAGGCCACACCGTTATGCTGGTTTTGCTGTTTTGAAAGCGCCGGATATTCCTTCTGTTTTAGTAGAGGCGGGTTTTGTTTCTAATGATAATGAAGCGCGGCGTTTAAGCACTCCATCTTATAGGGCGAAGATTGCGAAAGCTCTTCGTTTGGGGGTGGATGCTTATTTTGATCAGGTGCAAAAAAATCAAAGACAATAATTTTTTTTCATAAGTTGGTCTAACGGGGAGTGTGAGGCTCTTTTTTACAATAAAAATAAAAAACTCTTGAAAAACAGTGTTCAAACCCCTTTGCTTTGTGTATAACAAATAGACTTAAGGTCGTACCTTTTTTCGTAAACGGGTGTGGCTTTGTAGTGTTAACAACAAGCAATATGTTTATGAGGTCGAAATGAAATTATTCGCTACTACACTTTGTATCGTAGGTACAGCTCTTGCTCTTTCAGCATGTGGTTCAACATACAACTCTGGCGCAAGCTATGCGACAGATCGTACAGCAGGTCACGCAAATGCAACTAAAGCTCCAGCTCCTGCTGCAGAAAAAGTATTTAAAGAAATGCAGGTTAAGTAATTAACCTCACTTTGAGTTTAAAAAGCCGCTAGCCATGAAACATGGTTGGCGGCTTTTTTCTTGTCTGTGTTTTGTGCTTAATTATTAAAGCTGAAAGATTTTCTCTTGTTTGATGAAGTGTCTTCATGAGCGAGTTGAAGATTGTCTTCTTCTTCTTTTATTTCCAACTCTTTTACTTCTGTAATTTGCTCTTGGCTTTGGCTTTGCGCTGATTCTAGGGCGCTCTCATCGTCTAGCTCGAGTGGGCGGCGTGCGATTTGAACGGGATAGCCCTGACGCTCTTTAACGGCAGTGCGGATTGCAGGCCAGTTTAGGCGGTCTTCATACTCACCAGCAATTTTGATGAGGTATTTTGTTTCTTCGTCTGTGAGTTTAAGTTCTTCGGATACACCTTTTTCCTCAAAATCAATTGACTGCTCAAGCGTTGGGTGGGCTTCTAGATAAAGCTTATCATCAATCCATGCGATTTTAATGGGTTGATTGACGACTTCAACGCGTGTGCCCGGCTCAATGAGGTCAAAAAGCTTTGTTATGGCCTCTGGATACATACGTATACATCCTGAGCTGACGCGGCGGCCAATGCCAAAAGGCTTGTTTGTGCCGTGAATAGCATATTGAGGCCAGCCTAGATATAGAGCGTGTGTGCCTAGTGGGTTGTCAGGGCCTGGACCATAGGAGGCTTTAAGTTCTGGATCCTCCTCTCTCATGCGCGGTGTTGGGCGCCATGTTGGGCCTGCAGTTTTGCGTGTTACTGTTGTAACGCCAACAGGTGTGCCAAGACCTTCGCGGCCTACGCCGATTGGAAAAGTGAGTGGCGCGTTATTCTTAGTGCTGGCGTAATCATAAAGGCGCATTTCAGCTAAGTTAATGACTATGCCTTCATGAACGGTATCAGGCAGAATATGGCGCGTTGGTAATATGATTTTAGTGCCTGCGCCTGGTAGCCACGGGTCTATATATGGATTTGCGGCGCGCATTTCTGTGAAGCCGAGGTTAAAATCACGTGCTAAGTGTACAAATGTATCTTCATAGCGTGCTTCATACTCAATCATATCACCAACATACGGTAGGTCATATGCTGCAAAGGCTTTATGTGTTGCAATGAAGCCTGCGCTTAACGTCAGTGCACTTAGCAAAAGTGGTTTGAAAATTCTCATTAATTATACGCCCATTTTCTTTTCGAGATTTTCGACAACTTTATCCATAAATTCTTCTGTTGTCAGGAATGATTGATTCTCTCCGACTAAAAGAGCCAAGTCTTTCGTCATATCTCCCCCTTCAACTGTGTCGATACACGCACTTTCAAGAGTATCTGCAAATTCGATAAGGGGTTGGTTTTTGTCGAATTGACCGCGATATCGCAGTGCTGAACTCCATGCAAAGATAGATGCGATTGGGTTTGTTGAGGTTTTCTCACCTTTTTGGTGTTGGCGATAGTGGCGTGTGACTGTGCCGTGTGCGGCTTCAGCTTCTACACATTTTCCATCAGGCGTGAGAAGAACGGATGTCATAAGGCCTAGCGAGCCAAAGCCTTGTGCGACGATGTCTGATTGTACATCGCCATCGTAATTTTTACAGGCCCAAACGAAGCCGCCTTTTGATTTGATTGCTTGTGCAACCATGTCATCAATTAAGCGGTGCTCATACCAAAGGTCTTTGGCTTCAAATTCAGCTTTAAATTCTTCATCAAAAACGCGTTGGAAAATTTCAATAAATTTACCGTCATATTGTTTAAGGATTGTATTTTTTGTCGACATATAGACGGGGTAGTTTTGGGCTAGACCATAGTTAAAGCAACTGCGAGCAAAACCTTCGATGCTTTCATCTAAGTTGTACATGCCTAAGGCAACGCCTTCGCTTTCAAAATGGAAAACTTCAAACTCTTTTGTTTCTGTGCCGTCATCAGGAATGAATTTAAGGGATAGGGTGCCCGGGCGATCAACTTTTATATCTGTTGCTTTATATTGATCGCCAAAGGCATGACGGCCAATTATGATTGGGTTTTGCCATCCTGGTACATATTTTGGGATGTTAGATGTCACGATCGGCGCCCGAAAAACTGTGCCGCCTAAGATATTGCGGATTGTACCGTTCGGAGAGCGCCACATTTTCTTAAGGCCAAACTCTTCGACGCGTGCTTCATCAGGAGTGATTGTTGCGCATTTAACACCAACGCCATATTTCTTAATCGCTTTAGCAGCATCGATTGTGATTTGATCATCTGTTTCATCACGGCTTTGGATTGAAAGATCGTAATATTTTAAGTCGATATCAAGATATGGCAGGATAAGGCGTTGTTTGATCCAGTCCCATATGATGCGGGTCATTTCATCACCATCAATTTCTACAACTGGTTTTTCGACTTTGATTTTGCTCATAACTATAGGGACTCCTAGATTAGAATGTAATTGCTTATCATATAGTGTGGTGGGGGCTTAATCCAAGAGTTTTTCTACTTCTTCTGCTAATCTGTCATAAGCTTTTTCAAAGACACCGCTTTTTAGGATTCGGCCTTTATCTTGGAGATAGATTTCATACATGGCTGTGCGAGGGCCGACTTTGCGGATTATGAATTGTAAATATGCTGAGAAATGCTGAGATTTATAATAAGTATAGCTGGCAACACCTTCATCAAAATCGCATTCAACTGTACGGTATGTAAGGGTTTTTTGTGCAGCGGCGAGTAAGTATAGGCTATCAAGTTTTCTAAATTGCTGTGTCGTGAAGCCTGAGGTGCTTGATTGTTGAGAGAAGGGGATAATTTCTGTCATACGCATATTATAGCATTGCATGGCGTGCTTTGAAAGCTACACTACTTTAGTATGAGACATTTTCTATATATTATTGGTTTTATATCCATCGTTTTAATGATTTCGCAAAGCGCTCAAGCGGCGTGTGTTGTGAAGCCCTCAGGTATCTTTAGTAGTCATCATGGGCGTGGCAATATGGTGGCGAATCATCCTTTGGCGCGAGGTGTTCTTATTCGCGCGCGATGGGCTGAAATAGAGAAGACACCAGGGCAGTTTGATTTTTCGCGTATTGATACGCAGTTAAGGCAGTTTAAAGACGCTGGGAAGAAGTGGTCTTTAGGTGTGGTAGCAGGCCATTCTTCACCGTCATGGCTGAAAGAAGGTGTTGGGGCGGAGTATTTTACTTTAAATTCTCGTCGCGCTGGTCAGGTTTCTGTTCCGTATTTTTGGAATGGTTATGTGCAAGAGCGTTTAAGTGTTCTCGCCAAAGCCTTAGCTGATCGATATGGTGATGATGAGAGCTTAGCGGTGGTTTATGTGCCGCAAATGACATCGAATGGCATTGAGGGACATTTTAATGGTGTGCCTTATGATGTTTTAAAGCATGGTGGCTTGAGTAAAAAGCGCTGGGTTGAAGCTGTGCGAGGTGCATCACGTAGTTTTGCGAGTGCTTTTCCTGATAAACCAATTGTCGTTGAGTTGCATGAGATATATGGCTCTATTGAGATACCAAGTGCTGTTATTGAGACGTTAGAAGGTGATCCTGCTCTTCATGATCAGATTGGTTACGGTGTTTGGTGGCTATCCGGTAAGACGCAGTATCAGAATAAATTGCTCGATTATATGGCTAAGGCTGATATTGACCTTTATGGACAGTTGATTGGCAAATCATCTCAGCCTCGACGTTTTGGCGATGGCACATTGAAATCAGCTTTGGATCAGGCGCAGGAATTAGGTATGCGCTATGTTGAAGCTTGGAATTATGAGTTTGAGAATCGCGTTGAAGAGCAAGCTATGGCTGCCTATGATCGCTGGGCAAATGAAACTTATCCTAGTGCTTGTGAATAGGCGGTTAAGCGTTTAATTCACAAAGCCTTTTAATACATGAAAAAATGACTGGAAAGCTGTGTGAAAATGCTTACACTCAGCCCCACTATGTAACGATAAGGATAAAGTATGGCTGATGTTTTTGCAGAAATAGATGAGGTGATGCGCCAGGAACGTATGGCGAAATTCTGGAATGATTATTCTGGATATATCATAACATTTGTATTGGGCGTGATTTTACTGACAGCGGCTTTTTCAGGTTACGATTATTGGAACAAAAATGTTCAGCAAACGCAAACAACTCAAATTTTGGAATTGCAGGCTGAAGGTGACTATCCGCTAAATATGGTAGAAGCTGATTTAAGCGATCTGCGTGGTTCTTTACGTGCTGTGGCTTATTTATCAGCAGCTAAGACATTGGTTGAGCGTGGAAATGAAGATGAAGCTTTGATTTTATATGATCGTGTGGCTTCAGATGAAGGGATTGACGCTGAGTTCTCTCAGCTAGGCGCTTTAATGGCTGTGCGTTTGAAAATGGATCAAGAGGGCGCTGATGCGGATGCGCTTCTTAAAATGATGCAAGATGTCTATAGCGATGAGGATAGCTTGTGGGGATATTATGCGCGTTTAGAAGCCGCACTTGTTCTTGCGCATATGAAAGAGAATTACGCGGCTGCTCGTGGAGAGCTCAATGCTATACGCGATAGTTTGGATGTGCCTGAGAGCTTGCGTCAAAAGGCTGAAGCTTTGGATCATGTTTATGCTATGAAGCAAGATAAGCAGCAAGATAAGGAGTAATCTATGAACAGAAAGGCCTTTGCTTTAATAGCTGGTTTTGTTTCGGTTTTAGGCCTATCGGCTTGTAGTGACCTGTTTAGTGATGAGCCTCCACCGCTCAAAGGCGAGCGTATTTCTGTTTTGGAATTACAAAAATCTTTAGAGCCAGATGATATGGCTTTAGAAGCGCAAGGGCT
>MDSZ01069734.1_pt1 | contig 31542 bp, 31 predicted proteins | sample 811201 | NCBI WGS metagenome assembly MDSZ01 (sample SAMN05326647, study PRJNA326480) | marine metagenome | isolation source: seawater | place: Indian Ocean: North | collected 2010 | reverse complement strand
TTTGATATTGTAATATGTAAGCACGCCATAGAGCATGTTAAAAATATTAAATTATTTTCAAAGAATTTAATAAGACTATTAAATAAAAATGGATTATTATTTTTAGAAACGCCAGATTTAGATAGGGTTGTTAAAAAAGGTTTAACCAGAGTTTTTATTTTGCAACATTTACATTATTTTTCAAAAAAGAGTCTTGAAATATTATTTGATGCGTTAACTTTGAAAAGTTTCCAAAATAATCTTGTTGAGGATACATCTAGTATTTTGTTATTTCAAAAAAAAAATAAACGAAGTATTAAAAGATTTAAAAAACTTAAAATTTCAATCAAACTCTTTAAAAAATCTTTAAATAACCAAAAAAAAAATTTACAAAATTTTATTAAAAAAAACTCAAAAAAAAATATTTATATTTATGGAGCTAGTTCTGTGGTAAATGATATTTTTTCAACCTACAGAATTCGAAAAGAAAAAATTTCAGCTATAATCGATAGTGATAAAAGCAAAGAAAAAAAAAGACTTCCTATTGTGAAAAATTTACCCATCCATCACATCAAAAATAATAAATTAGACAAAAAATCAGCCATTATAATTTCCACTGTAGACAAAAGAGCTGTAAAAAAAATTTTAAAAGAGAATAATTTCAGATCTAATATATTTAGTTTTTATTAATTATTTGGTGGAAACTAAAAAAATACTTAATTAAACATGTTTGTTATATTAGAATTAGCAACAGTAAGGAGAAAAAATTTTATATAATTAAGATTGATAAATTATTATTAAATGTATTGTTTGACTGATTACTCCGAGGCCCTAGTAAAAAATTTAATCTGGATTACAGGTCCAGCTAGATCTGGAACCTCAATTTTAGGAAAAATAATTTCAACAACAAAAAATACTGAATACTTTTTTGAACCAGAGTTACTTTTTTCACTTTTACCAATGATGAGCAAATTAAGTCTACCTGAATGGAATTTAATATATAAAACATATTTGTCTGAAGAACTTTTATTCAATAGTGTTGTTGGAAGAAAATTAAATTTTAGAACGATCGATGATAGTTTTATAAAAAATTCTTTTTCACAAAAAGAAATTGAATTTAAGTTGAATAATCAATTAACCTCAAAAGTCCTAAAAAAGTATATTAATAAGAAAAAAATTAAAATGATTATTAAAATACCAGATTTGATAAATGAATTAACAATGTTAAAAAAAAGATTTAAGAGAAATAAATTTATCTCTACAAATAGAAATTCATTTGATATTTTAAAATCACTTATAAAAAAAGATTGGTTTGATCAAAAAAATATCGTTAACAATAATTTTCCTCTTAAAATACAAAACGGTTTTAAGTATCCAATTTGGGTACCAAAAGACGATGTAAAGAAATGGAAAAATTATAATTCTCAAGAAAGATCAGCTTATTATATAATTTTAATGAAAAATAAAATAAAAGAATTAAAACCTGATTACATAATTGATTATGAGAAGCTTTTGGAAAGTCCAAAAAATACAGTTTTGAATTTATGTAAAAATTTAAATTTAGATTTTACAAAAAAGACAGCATTTATCATTAAATCTATAGATCAAAAAAAATTATATAAAAAAAGAACTAATCCTTCTTATAATATAAGAAAAGAGTTAATAGAAAGATTGACTATCTAATATCAGTTGTGTGGAAGTATTTATTTCGTGCCTATTGTTTTCTTCGGGTTGATTTATCAGAGTTGATTTAAGGCCTTTTATTTCTCTTGATAATTCAAAACTTTATTTATTATTTATGATGATGACGGCTGATTTACGTAATAATTCTAATTTTTATAATAATGCGTCTTTTATTATTTTCTAATTAATTTCTTTTAGATATTTTTAAAATAAAAATCTAGCTGTTTTGAATTATATTTTCCTAAAGCAGACTCTTTTAGGTAGAATAAATGTTGATCATTTAATTTATCATAAAGATATTTCCAATCTCTTTGTAAATTTGTTTTTAAAAATCTAGCATTTGCAGCTCTACCGTCAGTAATTATTATTGTCCCTGGTGTCAAAAAGTGTTCAAATTTTAATATATCACAAGACATGGGCATCATATCTTTGTGTTTTAAATTTAAGCCACTCACATTACCTTTAATATTAAATTGATCAGGCCCATCCAAATATATTAAGTCAGGATTGATAAGTGGTAATTTTTTAAATTGAGTGCAAATTCTTCCATTAAAGGAAGTCATTTCCGCCTCGCTATAGTGAAAATTTGTTTTTTTTAATTGTTTTTTAGATAATCTTTTTTTTGCAATATTTAAATACTTTTTTTCATTATCTAAACAATGAAGTTCAAAAGGGTTGTTTCTTCTTAACTTTTTAATTTTATCAGAATATTTATTTTTATTAATTTCTAAAGCATTTGCAAAGACTAAAGATGACCATCCAGTTCCAAATTCAAGAACTGTTGTTCTTCTGTATTTTAACGTATATTGATGAAGCAAATATAAATCTCTTAATTCTGGCTTGTATGCATCACTGACTTTCATTTCATTGACAAATCTATCTCTTTTTTTTGAAGGTTTTAATAAAATATTTAATCCATATGAATTAAAATATTGAACTAATTTTTTTTGTTTAGGTACTTGGATAGGTTTAAACATAAGTTTATTTAATTTAAGATTTATTATAGCAAAATTAGATCAATTAAAACAAAAATTTATTTTGTAAGTCTATGAAAACCCATTTGCTTAGCTGGTCCTTCCAAATGGTTTTTTAATTTTCCTTTTTTTTCTAAAAAAGATATTTTTTTGAATACTTTTTCACATGCTTCTTTATAAATTTTTAAACTTTTGTTGTCATGTTTTAGATTTGCATAACATCTGTCGGAGGCTAAAATATTAAGCTTTAACATTTCTTGATTAAAAAATGTAATTGTATCAGGCCAATTTTTTGTTTTTATTTTAAAAGAAGCTAAAGGATTAATTCCATAAATTTCAATGTCTAAATTATTTTTTTTTGCAGCTTCACTCCAAATCTTTTTTATCTTGATACCAATATTATTTAATTTTGAGCCTAGTTTAAGTTTTTTATGTTTTTTAATGAATTCAAGTGCACAAGCAGGCCCTATTCTCTCTGACCAAAAAGAACTACTTATGAATGAGTTAAGTGATAAAGATAAAATTTTTTTTTTACCAACTATTGCACCCATTGGAATACCGTTAGCAATTGTTTTTCCATAAACAACGATGTCAGGATTTACTCCAAGTTTCTGATGAGCTCCACCTGTGTTTATTCTCCATCCAGATGTGATTTCATCAAAAATTAAAACACAATTATTTTTGTTTGCTATTTTTCTAAGTTCAATAATAAATTTTTTGTCTGCATAACTCTCTCTACAAGGCTCAAGTATTATGGCAGCACAACTTTTTGCTCTCTTTCTGACAACATTATCTAAGTCTTCCCAATTATTAAATTTAAAAGGTATTACACTTCCCTTTAAGCCTTTAGGAACTCCTAGTGGCTCTAAACCAGGTAATAAATGTTCATTTAATTTTTTTTTTGAGGATAAATTTGCAGATAAATACCAGTCATGCCAACCGTGATAACCACAAAATAAAATTTTATCTTTTTTTGTATATGCTCTACTTAATCTAGCAGCAATTGACATTGATTCTCCGCCAGTACGGCAAAATTTTACAGAGCCAGCCCATTTATGAATTTTTAATAATTCTTCAGCAAGCTCAATATCTTCAGGCGGATTTAAAGTTGTCATTGATCCTGATTTTAGAACTTTAATTGCACGATTGTTAATGTCCTCATCAGCATATCCCAATACACTTGTACCTATTCCAACCATTGTAAAATCTAAATATTTCTTTCCATTGAGATCCCATATATTTATCCCTTTAGCTTTTGAGTAATAAGTCGGCCATTTTCCACCAGGCAAGTACATTTCAGGCCTTTTACCCAATAAACCGCTTAGACCAGGTATGATTTGATGCGCATATTTTTGTAATTCTTTTTTATTATTTTTAATTTTCTTAAACATTTTGATTTTTTATTGAATACATGCTTTTTGCTATAAAGAGGTCTATTTTATCATCGATATCAATAGCTCTGTCTACTACAAAAGGAAAACATTTTTTTCCTAGATATTCATTATTAAATATATTTTTTGTGTAAATAATATCCAAGTAGCCATTTGCTGTATAAGATTTTATAAAATTTTGTCTTGGATTATTTGCATCATCAATAGATTGAGAGGAAATTACTGGTTTTAGTTTATTTTTTTTAATAAAAAATTTTTTATGCACTGGTTCATTCATTTCATGGACAGAAACTAAAGAATCATAGTTTTTAAGTTTTTTGAACTTTAATATTGCTTTTTCAATTATATTTTTTTTTCTGAGAGGCGTAGTTGGTCTTAATAATATAATGAATTTGGGTAATTTATTTTCTGTTTTGTAAATATTAATTAAAAATTCTTTAATTACGTCATAGTCATTTGCATAATCACTAGATGTCTTTTTGCTTCTTAAAAATGGAACTTCAGCCTCATATTTTTTGCCCTCTAATTTGATATTATTTGAATCTGTAGATAAAAATGTTCTGTTAATATATTTAGTCTTTTTCGAAATCCTAATAGCATGTGCAACTAAACTTAATTTTCCAATTTTTTTTAAATTTTTATTTTTAATTCTTTTAGAACCAGATCTAGCTGGTATTAGCGACCAAACTTCATTAGAGAATTTAAAATTTGACATCAAACTTTTTTAATTTTTTTTCCTCTTTTTAAGTACTCGAATAACTTTACCTGATCGCATTTTTCAACACACTTATGACCTTTGGGAAAATTTCCCGTGATATGCATATTTCTAAAATTTTGATATTCTTCACTGTTCCAAATATCCTTTAAAGATTTTTTGTTAACATTCCCTAATATGATTTCATTATTTGATATTTGTGTACATGGAACAACATTCCCTTCTGCCATTACAGTTAGAGAAGTCCAAGGATATTCACAATATTGTTTTGCATAATGAGATTTATTTTCTAATTCCTGGTTTTGCTCAAAATGCCATCTATTATCCTGACTTTTTACGTAAGCATAAACATCTTCATTTTTCCAAAAATCTAAAAATTTCTTTTGAATTTCTTTACTTTTATCGTCACTATTTAATGAAATCATACAAGGAACAAATAAGGTTTTAAAATTTCTCTCTTTTTTAATTTTTAAAAGTGTTTTAATTTTCATGATAGAATCAAAATAATCAGCTCTTTTACCTCTAATTGATTTAATAGTTTCATCATCCATCGCATCTAGTGAAAATTTTAAAACAGTAAGACCAGATTCCATGGCTTTCACAGCTTTTTCAACGGTCATTGTTGCAGGCGTACATGAGAAATATGTGGGAATATTCCTTTTTTTACAAGCATCTAATCTTTTGATTAAATATTTGTCTAAAAATGGTTCACCATATCCATGAAGAATTAAACATCTTGAAACAACTGAAAAATAAAATCCATTTTCTGATATTTCGTTTGGATTAAAATTTGCATCTTTTTCTAACCAACTCCAAAAGTTATCAAGATCTTTTTTTTCGTGAACCTTAATATTATCTAACATTTGCTCAAAAAGATTATCATCAATCCAGATATTCTTACGTGTCATGTATATTGTTCTTGGACACATTACACACTTCATATTACAATAATTTGTCGTTTCAATATTAAAAATTGTGGGATTCTTATCTCTTAATATTTCCATTTCTTTTTCAATTATATTTGCCTCTGATAGACTTAATGAACCATTTGTAATTCTTTTTTTAATTGGGTGTGATTTTTTAAAAAAATTTATATCATACATTTTTAGTGTCCCTCCCAATATCTCATTTTCTTACTTACTTTTTTTTCTTCCTTAAGAAATTTTTTTTTCCCATCTCCAAGCATTATAGGAATTTTTTTTAAAAGTGTTGACAGACTATCCATACCTGATTCTTCCAAGGATGCTGCTTGATCTGTACCCCAGCTAGCTCTATCCAAAGTAATGTGTCTTTCAATATAATCTGCGCCCAAGAGAAATGCTGCAATTGATGGACTAACAGAGCTCTCGTGTCCACTATAACCAATTTCACATTTAAACTTATTTTTTAATGTTTTGAGCAAATTTAAATTTAATAAACTTTCATCACATGGATACAAAGAAATACTGTGCATTAATACGAAATTACAATTAAATTTTTTAAATATTGATACAGCTTTTTCTATATCACTCATTGTACACATGCCAGTCGAAATAAATGTTTTCTTTTTTTCTTTTGCGACTTCTTTCAAAAATTCTGTGTTTGTTATCATAGCAGAAGCAACTTTATTATATTTAAAATTTAATTTTTTCATTAAATTTAAACTATTAATATCCCAGCATGAGACAAAAAGATCTATACCAATTTTTTTTGCAAATACATTTAACTCTACATAATTTTTTACGCTTAACTCGATCTTTTTTTTATAATCTAAATAACTTATATATCCCCAAGGTGTTTCACGCATTATCTTTTTCTGATTTTCTGGAATACAAACATTCAGATCTCTTTTTTGAAATTTTACTGCATCAAAATCATGTTTCTTAGCTAGTTTAATTAGTTTTTTTGCATCTAATACAGATCCATTGTGGTTTATGCCAATTTCTGCAACTAAAAAAGGTTTTTTTCTAATTAGTTTTTCATCTTCATTTTGCTGATTTAAAGCTAAATAAGAATAATCAATTGCTGATTCTTCCAATTTTCTTCCCTTTGAAGTTATCACGTACTTATTTGTGTTATTTTTTTTAATATTTTTCGTGTAGTTATTTTTAATTAATTTTTTCTTTTCTAAATTTCTTAATATGTAATTAAGTTTACCTAAACTATATCCAAGATCTTTAGATAATTGTCTTTGCGAAATCTTAGGATTGTGTTTAAGTTTGGTTAAAATGCTTTGATAATTTTCAGTATTCATATGTTCAAATTTGAACAATATAGTGTTCAAATTTGAACAGTCAAAGAGAAAAAATGATCAAAAACTTGATTTTCTTGGGATTTTATCAATATATCTTAAATTTTTACTAGATTATTTTCTATTATTAAGTGTCTATTATTACTGAGGAGCTGATTTTTAAGAGATGATTTGAACAAATCTTTTTTTTCGTCATAATTAACTATTTTTTTGGTTGCTTTGAAAAAAAAGTCATCTAAATCAAGCTTACTCCTAGATATATTATAATCAAATAACAGCATGTGTTCTATTTTCGTTAATTCTTCTGAAAAACAAAAAGCAGCCCGTGCATTGTTTATTTGATTTTCATCTAAACCTTCATCTATAATTTTATCTATATTCTCTATAATATTGTAATATTCATTTTCATTTTTTGGTTCTAAAGTAAAACCTAAACCTTGATAAAAAGCATCTCCACAAATGACACTCGGTATCCCAAAACAAGGAAACTCGATCCCAGCAGATCCTTGAGAGGTTAATAAACAATTTGAGATTTCTTTTAGAATTTTTGCTTGGAAATTTTTAGGAAAAAATTTTATATTTTTATTTTCACCTATTATATTTTGAAATTCTTCATGAGTTGTAGTTTTTCCTCTGTTAATTCCATAGTCACTAGGATGATCTTTAACAATCCAGTTAATATTGTTTTTGTTATTTTTAATAAATAGTAAAGTTTTCCTTAGCCAAGTTAAGTTGTCTTTAAATATTCGCCATTCGTTATAATAATTTCCATCAAATAGATTATGGGAATAGATCACACATATTTTTTTAGATTTATTCCATTTAAAATATTCTAACAATTTACTAGAATTAAATTCATCATCTTTATGATTAAAATTATGACTTGTAGCTTGATCATGCTTTTTTTTTCTTCCTTCATAAAGTTCTGTAATATATTCAAAACCTTTATTTGATATAAATTCTTCAGAGCCTTTTATGGTTTGATCAAACTGATTTTTTAATATCTTTATATTTGATTGAAACTTTTCATTAGATAGTGTGTAAAGTCTGATCCCAATTTTTTCAGGCCCGCCAATTCTTGAAATTACTTTTACATTATTTTCTAAAGCGTTTTGAAATACAATATTAGAAGGCAAGAATTGTGTTTCTGACATTATCATAAATTCAAATTTGTTTGATGAAAATAAATTATTATAAAACTTATTATAAAATAAAGCTTCAGCTAAAAAAAAATATATTCTAAAATTAATTTTTTTTATTGTTCCACTTGAAGTATTTCTTAATATATGATCATAAATACATCTACCATAATTAATATTATTTTTATTCATTGAGATAAACTCTTGAATGTTTTTTGTCTTAATAATTAAATTATAAGCTTCTAATAAATATCTAAATCTATCAATAAAGGTAATTTGAGGTTGAAATAAAAAATTATTTACGTCAAAACTCTTAATAATTTTTTTTCCAATATAATCATTATAATTAAGTAATGCAGAAGTCTCTAAATTATAGAGTTGAGAAATTTGTTTGGCAATTATACTCTCTGTTATTGTATAACCTGGATGATGAACAAAATTAGTAATTAGTATTCTACTTTTACTTAATGATTTATTTTCATTTTTCCAAAAATTTGAGTTCTTTTTTAAGTAGTTTGCAAAAATATTTGAATTAACGTTAAAGCTATTTTCTTTACTTATTTTTGAAATGAAATTTATTAAATGATATTTTATTGAGTAAACTATTGCAGAAATAAAAATTATAAATTGTAAATTGAATATTTTTGTAATTTTAAGCATCAAAAATTGCTATTCTACCTTGACTTTAAGTCTCCAATTTTTGCAATGTGTTGGATCATTTCCAACTTTATCCCAAAGATGAGAAGGCCTAAATTCATCAAGTTTTTCGTAAAATTCATTTTCTGAAATTTTGATGTAATCCAAAAATTCTTTAAAATATCTTTCTGGAAATTCATGATCATATTTATGAACTAACTTCACAGCTTCATCTCTATTAATATATCCTTCTCTAATCTCAATTGAAGCCTCCTCTGTACATCTTCCGTAACCAAATTTTGTATAAGCGGTATAATAATGAAAAGGGTCAATTTTATCATCAATAGAATTATATTTAGAATACGTTTGTTCTGTTCTCCTATCATTGGGTTTAAAGTCAGTCAATTTTGCAGCTAAATAGAAATTTTCTTGTGGTTGTAGGTTTTCAAAATAACCGAGATAAATTATTCTTATTTGTTCTCTTAAAGCTTCATCTTCATCCATTGGTAAATAATATTCTATGTCAAATTTTGTGATATCATGTTTTTTTTCTAATTCATCTAGCTCAAGTCCAGCTACTAAGATCTTCTGGTTTTTCTTTTTTGACCAATATCTAGGTAACATTTCAAATTGATCTATTTCATCTTCCATACCACCTCTTTCTGATTGTGGTTCACCTTGAAATATAAGCGGTATTTTAAATTTTTTTGCCATGTGAACTACCATGTTTCTTTGTCCCAATATAAAAGGTTGAAATGGGTGGAGCAAATTATTAAAAGCAAGGTTAGTCAATTTAGAGTGCACTCTTCCGCTTGGAGTAAACAAATAATTAGGAACATCTGCTTTCAAAGGCCAATTGTGAAAATTTTTCATTCCTACTTCAGTATAAATATGCGGAGAAAAAGTAAATGTTAAAGGGTTCATATTGTATTTTTCTTTTAATATTTGAGCTTGAAAAACTGAGTCCTTCCCCCCCGATCCAGGAACAATACAATCATAAGAACCATTTCTAGATCGGTATTTATTTAAAAAATTTTTAAATTTTATTTCTCTTTCTTTCCAATCTATTTTTTTATATTTTTTTTCAACCTCTACACAAGCATTACAAATACTATTTTTAAAAGGAATATTTACTTTATTCGAATGATCCTTGTTATCATCTGTGACTATAGATGGTAATACTTTCTGATTAGACATCACACATTTTTTACAAAATTCAACTTTGATATTCTGATTGCTATTTTTCATTTAATTAGAAATAAATAGTTTTTTTTAAAAGTTCAATACCATATTTTCCACTTTTTTCTGGATGAAATTGAAAACCATAAAAATTATCTTTTTTAATAAAAGCAGATAAATTATTTAATTTTCCATATATTAAGTTGTTTTCTTTTAAGTTAACAGAATAATTATTATTAAAAAAATAACTTCTACTCTCAAAAATATTTTCTTTAAATTTTACATCATACCATCCTAATAATGGAAGCTTTAAACTGTTATCTTTTATTTTAGAAACTATACCATCAATAATTCCCAATCCTGAAGTACCGACCGACTCTTCACTTTCACGCATCATGACTTGTAAACCTAGGCAAATACCAATAATTTTTTTCTTTCTTGAAAAAAAATGATTTATTATTTTATCAAAACCTCTCAATCGAATTTCTTGCATACCTTTGTAGAATGATCCATTCCCTGGTAATATAATCAGATCTGAACTTGTGAACTCATTTGAACTTGATATTACAGTTGTATCACATATCTTTTCACATGCACTTTTTATGCTTTTTATATTATTTATTCCCAAGTTTAAAATTGTTGACTTCATTCTACAATTTCAATCTTATTTTTTTTTAATCCTTGTTTTATATCTACAACTTTTAATTTATTGAAATGAAAAATTGTTGATGCACATAAACCACTTATTAATTTTATCTTTGCAGCTTCGAGGAAATGACTAATATTTCCAGCACCTCCAGATATAACAATTGGGCATTTTATATCTTCACTCATTTGTTCAAATAAGGAAAAATCATACCCACACTCCATACCATCGTTATCAACAGAATTTATTATAATTTCACCAACATTATTTTTTGTCAAATGTTTAATCCATTCAACAACTTTTATATTTGAATTTTCTCTTCCATGGTCCATCATACAAAAATATTCATTATTTATTTTTTTTGCCTCTATTGAGACACTAATAAATTGACTCCCAAATATATTTGCAACTTCTTTTAAAAACTCACTGTTTCTTAAAGCGGCAGAGTTAATTATTACTCTATCAGCACCACAATTTAAAAGTTTTACGATATGCTCAATTGATTGAATTCCTCCACCAACACAGATTGGTATAAAAATATCTTCTGTTATTTTATCTATGATTTCATAAAGGTTATCTCTGGAATATAATGATGATACAATATCTATAATATTAATTTGATCAGCACCTTCTTCATAATATCGATTAGCATACTCAACTGGATTACCAATTTTTCTCAAACCTTCATACTGGAGTCCTTTAATTAAATTTGAATTTTTGACCTCTAATTTTGGTATTATTCTTAATTTGTCCATTAAATTTTAATTATCAAAATTAACTAAATTAATATTATTCTCTAAAGACATTTTTCTCGAAATCTCCAAACCAGTGCCAAGAAAATTAAAAAGATTAGCTGTTACCACACCGGATATTTCTTTATAAGTCAAAGCTTCTACAATATGTTCAGCTTTACCAGCCCCACCCATTAATAATATAGATTTAAAGTTTGCATTTTTTGGTAATTTACTAATAATTTTTAAGTCAAGACTATTTCCAGTCCCATCGTCTTCAATAGAATTCAAAATTATTTCACCACAAGGTATTTTATTAAAGTAATTTTCAAAAAAACTATTTAAGTTCATTTTAAATTCACTACCACAATTTACATAAATGTCGTTTTTATCTTCAACCTCAGATCTAACATAGTCAATCATAATACTTATTGCTTGCTCTCCATATATCTTTGTAATATTTTCCATTAACTCATCGTCATAAACTGAGGTGTTTAAAAGTATTTTATCAGCACCATTTAAGAAGTACTGATTAGCATCGTCGATTTCTCTAATACCACCACCCAAGGTAATCGGTACAAAAATTTTTTTTCTTAACAAAGATATATCGTCAAAAAATTTGATCTTATCATTTTTTGTTGGATTTCTTTTAACAAGCAAACATATTAATTCATCAATATAATTACACGTTTCCCCAAAACCAAAATTATTTACCAACCAGCTTACATCGCCAACTCTTTGAAGTTTAAAATTTCTACTCAAATAAAAAAAACCATCTTGATATAATAATGAAAATATGATTCTTTTTTTAATCAATTTATAACTCAATAAAGTTTTTTAGTAATTTTAGTCCATTTTTATGACTTTTTTCTGGATGAAACTGAGAGCCATAAATATTTTCTTTTTCTATAAATGATACAAACTCTTCCCCATAACTAGTCTTTGATTTTATACTTATATCATCAGTATCAGCTATTCTATATGAGTGAACAAAATAAAATGGTGAATTGTTTTTTATATTCTTCCATATTTTTGTTTCATGAAAATTTACTTCATTAAAACCCATGTGAGGAATTGGAAGTTTTAATTTTTTATCAAATTTTTTTACATTTCCTTTTACAAAACCTAAACCTTTAGCATTTTCATCTTCTTCACTTTTTTGAAAAAGAAGCTGCATACCAATACATATACCAAAAATATAGTTACCTCTTTTGACAAAGTCCTCAAGTTTTTCAGGCCATCCTCTTCTGTTTAAATTTTTCGATAATTTTCCAAAATGCCCAACACCTGGAAGTACAAGATGGGAATAATTTTTTATATCATTAGGATTAGAAATTAATTTTACATCAAAATTTAAAAAATCTATTGCATTGCAAATAGATGCTAAATTACCAGCTCCATACTCGATTATACCAACTTTATTTTTTAAATTCATTTAATTTGAAACTTTGGAACCCATTTATTTTTTTTTTCAAACAAATCTTTATTTGCCCATTTATCTATATTTTCCATAAATTCATTCATGCTCATTTTATAATATTCACAATATTCCTCGAATAAACTTTCAGGATACATATCATCGTATAATTTAACTAATTGAACAGCTTGCTCTCTAGTCATTGCACCTCTCCTTACATCAATTCCTGCATCTTGAGTAGCTCGACCAAATCCAAATTTTAAATACATAAAATAAACATGTAGCAGATATATCTTTTGCTCAGTTTGAGCGAAGTTTGTATAAGTACCTTCGTTAAGTGTTTCATTTTCAGTCAAGCCGCAATATTTTTTAGCAATTTGATAATTCCTATAGGGATCCCAATTTTCGTAAAATCCGTAATGAGTAATTTCTAATTTTAATTTACTCAAATCTTCATCACTTGGAAATTTAAACCAATAAAGCTCTTTTTCAGAAAGTTTTGACATTTTTAAAATTTTTTCATAGCCTCCTTCTAAATAAATTGATTTAATATAATCAATTCCATAAACTCCATTATCTATATTTTTTGCGTCTCCACCATATTCAACCTCTCCATCTTCAGAATAAAATACTAAAGGGATATTAAATTGAACTGCTATTCTAAATACAGCAGTATGAATTGAAATTAACCATCCATAATATGGAAAGCCCATTTCTGTAAGGCCTAATCGATTTAATGTTCTCATAGCCTCAACATTAGGTGATACCAACAGGTGGTTATAACCACTTTGAACAAAATTATTTAAGTTTTCTTGGCCAATCTGTGTCTCTGTTATAGGTCTAATCGTAACAGCTAATGGGTTCATATTAAATTTATGTTTTAAATTATATGAAACATATGACCCATCTTTTCCTCCACTAACAGTAGTAATACAGTCAAATATTCTTTCATTCGATCTGTGTTTATTTAAAAGTTCTTCAAGTAATTTTCCTCTTTTTTTCCAATCAAGTTTTTTTTTTTGTTCTGTCCATCTACAAGCTGTACAAAATCCTCTATCATCGAAGGTTACTCTAGGTCTTGTAGACATAACTACACAATTTTTACACCAAAAAACTTTATTATTTTTTTTAACCATATTTTTTTTGCATCAATAATTTTAATCCATTAATAATTGAAACTTTAGAACTCCACTGTAAATTTTTTTTGGCTTCCAATGAGGATATATTGTATTTATAATTGGAATTATTCATACTTTTTTTAATTATTAATTTTGACTTACTTTTAACTATCTTTATTAGAATTTTTGACAAGTCTTTAATTGAGTATAATTTGTTTGAGCCAATATTAAATACTTTATATTTTTTTTTAACAATTGTTTTATAAATCGCTTGCGCAACATCAATAGCATGAATAAGATTAATCTTTTCAAAAGGTCCGTATAATCTAATATCTTTATTAGATTTAGTTGATTTAATAAGTTGATTTATAATTTTATTTTTATCTAAACCAAATCCATATATAGAAGATGGTCTTAATATACTGATTTTATTACCAGATTTAATTTTTTTTTGAAGATAAAGATCACAATTTTTTTTTGAGTTTCCATAAAAATCTTTAAAAAATTTTGATTTTAAATATGAAATTTCTTTAATTTTCTTTTTGCCTTTATCTTTGTAGATAATTGCACCAGAGATATAAATTAAGTGTATGTTTTTTTTTAATGCCCATTTTGTAATTATTAAAGTTGAATCAAAGTTAATTTTTTTTATTTTTTTTTTATCTTGTTTTGTATTTGGTTTTGGAACTAGAGCACCAATATGTACCAGAGTATTAATATTACCAAAAACATTATCTAATTGATACTCATTTTTTAAATCTATTAAATTTAGTTTTTTCCAAATTATATTTTTATTTTTAGATTTAATAAGCTTTTTTGATGTAGCAACAACAGATATCTTTTTTTTAGATAAAATATATAACAGATGTTTTCCGAGCATACCTGATGCTCCGGTAATTCCAATGATAGTTTTCATAAATTTTAACTAAATCTTATATCAATAAATTTTTTATTTTTAATGTTTGCTAAATTTATTTCTTTTAATTTCTTAATTATCTTTTTTCCAGCACCTCCTTTTCCGTATGGACTGGAGACTTTTTTTAATTTTTTTTTAAAACTACGAAAATTGATTTTATTAAGAGCTTTTGTTATTTCATTTGAATTCATACTGACATCAATAACACTCTCAACCTTAATTCTTCCCTTTTGTCTATTTCCTATATTTATTGTTGGTTTTTTAAAAAAAGGTACTTCATGAAGACCACTTGATGAATTACCAATTACACAGTTTACATTTCTTATAAGAGATAAATAAAGTTTATGTCCCAAAGATTTAAAAAGATAATAATTTTTATTTTTTTTCACAAAATTTTTTATATCTTTATAAATTTTCTTGTTGTGAGAATCCGTATTGGGTATTGTGAAAACTAAGCTTGAGTTTTTTAATTTCTTTAATGAATTAAGTAATGGCAAGATATTATTATTTTGGTCTTTTTTACTCTTTATTGTCTCAGGATGGTAGGTAATTAAATAATTTTTTTTCCTTAATTTAATTTTTGTAATTTTTTGTATTTCTGCATTCGAAAAAAGACTATTTTTATCTATTTGATCAACTCCCAAACCCCCGACATTAAAAATATATTTTTCATTTTCTCCCAGTTGTTTGACTCTTTTTTTATAAATTTCGTTTGCTACAAAATGTATGTCAGACATTTTGGTTATCGAATGTCTGAAGCCTTCGTCTATTGCACCCTGAGTTGTTTCACCACCGTGTAGATGTGCAATAGGAATACCTAAAATATATGCTGCTATTGTTAAGGAAAATATTTCATATCTGTCTCCTAAAACTAGTAATAATTCAGGTTTCAATTTTTTTAATGAATTAGTAAATTTTTTAATACCCAGGGAAACAACTTTTGAAATTTTTTCTGGCTCATCAGAAAATATGTTCAAGAAAATTTTTTCATCTATTTTGATTCTGTCATTTTTTATTTCATTTATTGTGTATCCGTATTTTTTTTCTAAATGAGATCCGGTAACAATAATTTGTAATTTAAAAAATTGATCTTTTTTAATCAACATAATAAGTTTTTTTAACAAACCGTAGTCTGCTCTTCCACCAGTCGCTATACAAATTTTTAGTGACATAATTTCAAAACCAATTTCTTTTTTCTCCTTTGCTTTTTTTAAGTTTTTTTGAACTCATTTTTATTCCATCTAAAAAGATTTCATCTATGTATCTAAATGCAATACCATTTCTTATTTTTGGTTTCTTAATTTTTTTTCCCAAGTAATAATTGTTTATAAACATTTCAGGTTCATTAAAACCATAGTGTGATCTAATTGATGTTGTGCCTGAAAATCTTGCGTTGAATTCAAAGGGCACAGGACCTTTTTTCCCATCTCTTAATTGAATATTCAAACTACCAATACTAGGCAATAATTTTGCAATTTTTTTTAAAGTTGATTTTATTTTATTATAATTTCTTACCTCAATTGACCAAGATGTACCGTACTTAAGAATCCGTCTAGCTATAAATGGCCCTATGATTTTACCTTCTTTTGAAAAAAAGAAGCTACATGTATATTCATTCTTTAAATCGTCTCCTTTATTACCAGCAAATTCCTGAATAATCGAATTTGGAACTATTTTAAAATATTTATTTAACTCGTTCTTTTTTTTAATTAAGAAAATATTTCTTGAGGAAGTTCCGAAACGATCTTTAATAAAAACTGGAAGTTTACAATTATCTAAAATTTTTTTCGCATTATTTAAATTTTTTGGCAGAAAAGTCTTTGCATGAGGCAAATTATTTTCTCTAAGAAACTTATATGTAAGATATTTATCACCAGAAATTTGAACCGTTTTGATTGGAGACACACAGATTATAGCATTTGTATATTGTTCTATTTTTTTTTTATTTAATGAAAAAAACTCAACCTCATATTCAGAGCCTACAAATAGTACGTGTATTTCATTTTTATTTAAGATATTTATAATTCTTTTTAATGAGTCCTTGTCCTCTACTTTTGGTATAATTATTGATTTATCATATCTAAATAGAGCTGCATTTAGAGGTGATATGTCTGAAGAGATGATGTTTAATTTTAATTTACTTATTTTTAATGATTTGAGTATTGATTGTCCTACGCCGCTACCTGCTCCTGTTACAATTACATTGATTTTTTTCATTTAAGATAAAATTTTTTGAATTTTTCCCACTTCTTTTACTGAATGAGCATTAGATCCTAAAGAAATAAGCGTCTCATATTTGAGACACTCGTTAATTATTTTTTTTGCTTGTTTATGATATTTTGAATTTATCTCAAAAACTTTTTTAAATTTTTTTGCAGTTTTAATTAATTCAATTATCAATTTCCAAGGTGGTTGAGTTTTGAATCTTGAGTAAGACATTCCAAAGGGATGACCTAAAATATCTATTGAGGAATATTTTAATGCTGCAATAGAAAGTTCAAATTCAATCTCAATCGCTTCTTTTTTTTTATATTTTGAGATATGTCGTTTTAAGTTAATACCATCTTCACCTGGAAACCTATGAACACTACCCATTATTAAATCACACTCTTTAGCAATTTTAGGATGGATGTCTATTTCACCCTTATAATTTAATATTTTGCTCTCAACACCCACTAAAGGCAAACATTTTTTTTTCTTAATAGACCTTACTTCTTGAGCAAAATTTTTAAACCAATCTACACTCTTATATCTTGCGTGCTCACTGTATAAAATTACATCAAGTCCTTTATCGCAAGCAGATTTATACATCTCTGATACAGAATTTTTTCCATCAGTCCAATTTGTATGCATATGCAAATCTACTTTAGGAATTTTATTTAAACGTAGATTATCAGTAATCTCTTCAAATAATTTTTTTTTTTTAATCATTTTATTTTGTAACAACTACTTGGTATATTAATTATTCTTTTGTGGATTTTTGCTGCATTATCTAAGTTCATTCTAGGGTATTTTCTTAAGTGTTTAAGGGTGTGCAACAATTCCCATGCTGGTCTTAATTTGATTTTTTTATCATAGCCAGTTTTTAACAACTTATATCTTAAACTTCCTTTATTTTTTCCTAAAATTAAAGTTTGAAGCCAAAAATTACTTTTACACTCATTAGGCTCATTTAGAATTTTTATAAAATTAAATTTTGAAAAAGATTTTTTATATTTGTGAAATAGTTTTCTTTTTTCAGTCAATATTTTTTTTAGATATTTCATATGCAAAAAACCAATTGCGGCGTTTATATTTGGCATTCTATAATTATAACCAATTTCTTTATATGAATATTTCCAGATATGAGGAATTTTTGCATTTGAAACAAGATATTTAGCTTTTTTTGCCAACTTTTTATCACTAGTTAAAATAGCACCTCCACCAGCACTTGAAATTGTTTTATTACCGTTAAAACTTAAAATACCAATTTTTCCAAAAGTTCCCAAATGTTGATTTTTATTATAGCTCCCAATTGCTTCAGCAGCATCCTCTATCATTATTAATTTAAATTTTTTACAAATTTTTTGAATATGTTTTAGATTTGCAGAGTGACCAAATACATGAAGAACAATTATTGCTTTAATAATTTTACCCGATGTTTTATTTATGCACTTTTTTCCTCTTAAAATGGATATTTTTTTTAAATAGTTTTCTAATTTGATACAATCAACCCCCAGTGAATTTTCATCTATATCAATAAAATGAGGAGTTGCACCACAATAAAGAGTCGAATTAACACTTGAAATATAATGGAGTGTAGGAATTAATATTTCATCATTTTTCTTTACATCGATAAGTCTTAAAGAAAGATGTAATGCAGAACTTCCTGTATTTGTGAGAACTACATATTTTGATTTAGTTAAATTTTTTATTTTGTTTTCAAATTTTTGAATATATGGACCTAGCATAAAATTATTTTTTGATAACGTTTTATTAATATGTTTAAACTCTTTTTTTGGCAGAGAAGGCTCATGTAATTCCTTAGAGTTTTCTTTGATTACACCTGAAATTGTTTTAATTATTTTATTTACTAAAATTTTATTGTTCAATTTTAATCCTCTTTTTTATTCAATTTTAATCAATTGATCTTTTATATAATTTTTCTTTGACTTTTTATTTAATAATTTCTTAATTAAAAAAGGTGATAAACCATTAGCAGGTCTTTTGCAGGTTAGGTTTTCCAAATTAAAATTAGTATTCTTATTTATATTTTTTTTGGCAACTATACTCTTCCTAACAAGTTTAGAATTTTTCAATTCACATTTTTGTATTTTTTTTATTCCATCACCTATCATTTTTTCGTATTTTCTAATATCATTTGATAATTTTTTGAATTCATCTGGATTTAAAGAGGCTTTATGATCTGGACCCTTCATCTTTTTATTAAGTGTAAAATGTTTTTCAATTATAGTGGCTCCCTTGGATATAGCAATCAAAGGTGCGATAGTCCCAGTCGTATGATCAGAATATCCAATATTTAATTTTAAGTTTTTTGATAGAGTCTCAATACAGTTTAGGTTTGCGTTTTCATCTTTTACAGGATAATCAGTAACACAATGAAAAATAAATATTTTTTTTCGTATTTTATTAAATAATATTTTATTTTTGATTTTAACAAAATTTTTTTTAATACTAAAAACCTCTTTATTGCCCATACAATTTATTGCATTAATAATCTCTTTAACATTTGACATCCCTGTAGATAAAAACACGTAGTTTTTATTAAGGTTTATTTGTTTTAATAATAAGTAGTTTGTAATTTCACCAGAGGGAATTTTAATAATTGGTAAATTTAAATCCTTCATAACAAATCTAAGGCTCTCATTATCAAAAACAGATGAAATAAAATCAATATTATTGAATTTTGCGATCTTTTTAAGTGCGTAAAAATCTTTATTTTTTAATTCAAGATTTTTAATCATGTCAAATTGAGTACCAGAATTTTTTGTATTTTTGATTTGATATTCTGCTTTTTTAGCATTTTTTGTAACAACGTTCTCTGCTGAGAAAGATTGAAATTTAATTGCATTTGCACCAGATTTCTTAGCTTCGAAAATAAGTTTTTTTGCGATAGATAGCTTTCCATTATGATTAACACCAGCTTCAGCTATTAAATATATTTTTTTTTTATTAATATATTTTTTAAGATTTTTTTTAAAAATTGAAGACATCAGAATTTAATTATAATATTAATTTAAATTGTGTTCAATTTTTGAACAATTTATAGTATATATAATTTATTTAAACAGTAAAGATTAAAAGCAATTTTATTTCTGTTTAAACCTATATAAAATGATTAAAAATATTGATAAACATATTTTAAGGTCTAACACATCAGCGAAAAAAGCTATAATTAGATTAAATAGTTTGGATAAAAAGTTTTGTTTAATTGTTGATAAAAAAAATAAATTTGTTGGGACATTGACCGATGGCGATTTGAGAAGAGGTTTATTAAAAAATTTTAAAATAGATGATAATATCGAGAATTTTATTTTTAAAAAACCAGTTATAACAAAAAAAAAATTAACAACCCAAAGAGCCCTCTTTTTGTTAAATAAATACAGTATTAATTGTATACCTTATTTGAATAAAAAAAATGAAATTGAGGAAATATATACAAATGAGGAAAGAGAGATCATATCAAAAATTGATAATGCCATGCTTATAATGGCAGGAGGAAAAGGTTCAAGATTAAGACCGCTAACAAATAAAATACCAAAGCCACTTTTGCTAGTAAATAATAGACCAATAATTGAAAGGATAATTTTGATGGCAAAATCACAGGGTATTTCAAATTTTTTTGTTTCTATTAATTACTTAGGCCACATGATTAAAAAATTTCTTGGAAATGGAAAAAAATATGAGGTCTCGATTAAATATTTGAATGAGACCAGACCTCTTGGAACAGCAGGGTCTATAAAGCTTTTGAAGAATTTTAAAAATTCAATAATAATATCTAACGCTGATATTATTTCTAATATAAATTTTAAGGAGATGATTAAAAGTCATAATAAAAGTAAAAGTATACTTACTGTAGCAGCAAAAGTATTTAATGAGAAAAATAATTATGGAAGATTAATAACACAAGCAAACAGATTAAAAAAGATTATAGAAAAACCTGAAAATAATTTTTTAATAAATGCTGGGATTTATTTGATAAATCCAAAAATAAAAATGTATTTAGGAAAATTAAAATATTTAGATATGACGGATTTAATAAATTTACTAATCAAAAAAGGTAAAAAAATCAATGTGTTTCCATTGCATGAAAAATGGTTAGATTATGGGTTGAAAAAAAATATTAATAAACACCTAACAAAAAAAAATAATTAATATAATGAAATTTCATGCATTAATATGTGCTCGTTCAGGATCAAAGGGTATAAAAAATAAGAATATAAGGATATTCAAATCTAAACCTCTTATTTCATATCCAATTAAATCTGCACAAAGAATTAAAGAAATTGTCTCCATTAGTGTATCTACAGACTCAAAAAAAATTGCGAAATTAGCAAAAAAATATGGAGCAGAAATTCCTTTTATTAGACCAAAAAAATTATCAGGCGATAAAGTAAAAGAATGGGATGTTTGGAAGCATTTTGTAAAAAAAAAAAAACTGATTAATAAAGATCAAATTTTAGTTGTATTACCGACAACATCACCATTAAGAAAAATTGAAGACATAAAAAAATGTATAAAACTATATAAGCAAAAAAGATTTGATACAGTTTTAATGATTACAAAGAGTAATAAAAATCCTTTTTTTAATATGATGACAAAAAAAAAAGACAATAGTTTAGATTTGTGTATAAAATCAAAAAAAAATATAATTAGAAGGCAAGATGCTCCTAAGGTTTATAGTGTGACAACTTTCTGTTATATAGTGTCTTGTCATTTTTTAATGCGAAAAAAATCTTTTTTTGAGGGTAAAATAGGCGGTGTTGAGATTCCTGCTGAAAGATCAATAGATCTTGATACAGAATCAGATTTAAAGATTGCAAATAAATTAATATCTTAAACTTTATGAAAATTAACTTAAAAAACAAAAAAGTAATTATTATTGGTGGATCAGGAACTATTGGAAAGCAGATTACTAACGATTTTTCATATTGTGGTGCTAAAGTTTTAGTTCTAGACACAACAAATAAATTTCTAAACAAAAATCAAATATCTTTTAAAAAATTAGTAATAGATAGTAATACAAAATTAGAAAGAGATTTAAAAAAATTTTTGAAAATTTTTGGGTGCCCAGATATATTTATAAATTGCTCATATCCTAAAAGTAAAAAATGGAAATCAATAAATTTCGACAAAATTGATAGTAGCGAGATTTCAAAGAATATTGAAATTCACCAAAATTCTTATCTGCTAGCGAGTACATTAATTGCAAATTTAATGAAAAAAAAGAAAATTCACGGAAGTATAATTAATCTCAACTCAATTTATGGACTTAAAGCTCAAAATTTAGATGTTTATAGAAACACGCAAATGAGAGAAAATGCCGTCTACTCAAGTATTAAAGCAGGCATAAGTGGAATGACTTGGTCAATGGCATCTTATTACGGACAATATAATATCAGAGTGAATTCTTTATGTCCGGGTGGTGTATTTAATGACAAATCTGATTTAAAAAAAGTAAACAAAAATTTTTTGAAAAATTATCTAAAGAGAAATCCTATAAAAAGAATGTGTACCTCTAAAGACATTTCTAACGCTGCAATTTTTTTAGCTTCAGATTTATCAAGCTATATTACAGGAGTTAATCTAGCAATCGATGGTGGATTTACTATATCTTAGAAGATTTTATTTAAAAGATATATACAAAATTTAGATTTAATGTATTATGTTCAATAATTGAACAAATAAAATGTATAATAATCAAGACTACTTAAATATTTTAAGACAACTTAAAAGTCTTTCTAAAATTACGCAAAGAGAGATGGCATCAAACCTAGGATATAGTTTAGGAAAATTAAATTATTGTTTAAAAGAATTACAAAAAAAAGGACTAATAAAATTTTCAAATTTTAAAAAAAGCACCAACCGAAAAAAATATATATATGTCCTTACACCAAAAGGCATAAGTTATAGAACGAAATTAACTATAAATTTTATGAAGATCAAAATGAAAGAGTATGATGATTTAAAAAAAGAGTTAAAGGAAAATAATTCAATTAAAAGATAGGGATTATATGAAAGTATTAATAACAGGATCTGAGGGTTTTATAGGCTCTCACTTAGTAGAGGAATTAATTAAATCTGGTTACAAAGTTAGATGCTTCGTTTTATATAATTCTTTTAATTCTTATGGATGGTTAAATAACCTAGAAAAAGAAATTTTAAATAATTGTGAAGTAATATTTGGAGATATAAGAGACTCAAGTTGTGTAAAAAATGCTGTAAGGGGGATGGATGTTATTATTCATTTAGCTGCATTAATTGGGATACCATATTCATACACTGCATCTGAAAGTTACATTGATACTAACATTAAAGGTACACTTAATTTATTAAATGCAGCTAAAGGCTCTAATATAAATAAATTTATACATACATCCACAAGCGAAGTTTTTGGCAGTGCTCAATATTTACCCATGAATGAGAGTCATCCTATAAATTGCCAATCACCATATGCGGCTTCAAAAGCAGGTGCAGATAGTTTAGTTATGTCTTATAAAAAATCTTTCGATCTACCAATTACAATTTTAAGACCCTTTAATTCATTTGGACCTAGACAATCATTAAGAGCAGTAATTCCAACAATAATTTCGCAGACACTTTTCAATCATGGAAAAATTAACTTGGGTAATTTAAAAACTAGACGAGATTACACATACGTCAAAGACACGACCCGAGCATTTAAATTAGCAATCAGAAATTCTAAATGTATAGGACAATCCATAAATATTGGGAATAATTTTGATATATCGATTTTAGAGATTGTAAAATTAGTTGAAAAAATAACAGGTATTAAAATCAAAATAGTTTTAGATTCTAGAAGAGTAAGACCTAAAGAAAGTGAGGTAAAACTTTTAAAAACTTCTAATCAAAAAGCTAAAAAAATATTAAATTGGAAACCAAAACTTAACGGAAAGCGTGGATTTGAAATAGGTTTAAATAATACAATAAATTGGATAGAGGATAATAAAAAATTATTTTCTAAAAATCAGATAAAAAAATATATTATTTAAAATCTTATAAATCATTTAATAGTATATGAATAAACTTAATAAACAAAAATTTTATAAAGATAAAATATGTATAGGAAGTGCAAATTTTGGATTTAATTATGGATATAAAGGTTCTTTAATCAAAAAAAATGATTTAAAAAAAATAATATCAAAAGCAAAAAGAGACAAAATCTATTTTATAGATACCGCATTTTCTTATAAAAATTCAGAAAAAAGAATTGGTGAATTAACAAACGAAAATTTTAAAATTATAACTAAAATACCAAGAATTCCCGAAAATGTAGTTAATTTAAAAAAATGGCTTATTAATAAAACCAATAATTCTCTATTTAAATTAAAAAGAAAAAAAATTTATGCAATTTTAATACACAATAGTAAAGACTTAGATGATAAAAAAAAATCTAAAATTATATTAGAACATTTAGAGTCTTTAAAAAAAAAAAATATAGTAAAAAAAATTGGAGTTTCAGTTTACAACATAAAAGAATTAAAAAAAAGTTTTAACGTTTACAAATTTGATATTGTTCAATTTCCGTTTAATATTTTTGATAATAGAATTGAGAACAGCAAATATATCCTTAAATTAAAGGACCAAAAAGTTGAATTACATGCAAGATCAATTTTTTTACAAGGATTATTATTAGAAGATAGTAGTAGAATTAAAAAAGAATTTTATAAATATAAAAAATTTATTTTGAAATTTGAAAAGTGGATTAAAAAAAAGAATATAAGTAAAATTGAAGCGTGTATTAACCATGTATTTTCATCTAAAATAATTGATAAGATAATTGTAGGTTTGACAACATATTCACAATTTGAGGAATTAACAAAAATTCTAAATAATAAAAAAAACAATGCTGCAAAAATACCAAAATTTAAGAATATAAATTCTGGACTCCTAGATCCAAGAACATGGAAGGTATAGTATGAAAAAATATGAAAACTTAGCTTTTTTGTTTAATATTGAAAATAACTTTGATTTGAGGAGACAGTTATCCAATAGTCATTATTCTTTAAAAAAATTTAGTGAAAGTTATGAAAAAATTTTTTTTCTAGATTTTTATTCATTAAAGTTATTTAAAAAAAAAAATAATCTTGATAAAAAAATTTTAGTCGAGTTCAATTTAGATAAAAATATTGAATTTATTTCTTTCAAAAACTTTTTTGAGCTTATCAAATTTTTTAAAAGAAAAAAAATAGTAGTAATAAGCTTCGGTTTCGGAACGGCATATAATGATTTGCTGATACATTTTTTTTTAAGGTTTTTTGATATTAAACACGTGCAAATTCAAAATGTAGGTAATCACCAAATAATTCAAACCCAATCAGTAAATAAATTTAAAGCTTTTTTTTTGTATTATCTCAAAGCTGTAGTTTCCAGAAAGATCATTGTTTTATTATCAATTCTTGGTATTTTTCATAAGATTCAAATAAGATTTATTACAAATAAACTGCAAACCAAATTTAGAGAAAAAAATTCAATTTCGAAATTTAGAAATAAAAAGGGGTTAAACTTTGTTAAAGAATATATTCTAGTTAATAGTAGAACTTTTGATATTTATAAAGAAAATAAAGAACAAATTAGTGATGAATATATTATATTGCTAGATGAGCAACTTAATGAACCACAATGGACACGTTTTAGAGAAAAGTTTTCAGAAAATCAGGTTAGAGAACATTATAAAAATTTAAATAAATTATTAAATAATTTATCACAAAGTTTAAACAAGAAAGTAATTATTACTTTACACCCAAATGACAATTTAGAATATAAAAAAGATATTTTTAAAAATTTTGAGGTAGTAAAATATAAAACACGTGAATTTATATATAAGTCTTTTCTTGTAATTTTTTTTGAATCTAGCGCAATTTCTGACGCATTTTTACTTAACAAAAATGTTGCAGTTATCAAATCCAAGATATTGGATATAAATCAAAAGTTATCTATCGACTTTTTTATAAAAGAATTACACATACCTTTTTTTGATATCGATAAAGATATGAACAAGCCATTGACCAAAAATGTCTTAATGAGTGAAGGTATTATTAAAAATGAGGAAAAATTAAGATCTGACTATGCTAATTATTTAGAGAATTATGTTTATAGGAAATCAGACAATGTGAAAGGCTTTGATAGAATTACTAATGAATTAAATAAAAGATATTTCCATAAATAATTTTCTAAATAATAAATTGAAAGTACTTAGATAATTATTAATAAGGTAATTTATCAGTTTTATTTTATGAAAAAAAAAAGAACTATCATTACAAACAGTTTTAATAAAGTTTTTTGGGAAAAACATTATTCGAAATCTAGAATGAAATCCCCATCAAATTTTGCATTATTTATAAAAAAAAAATTTCTAAAAAAAAATATTAAAATAAATTTATTAGACCTTGGGTGTGGTGATGGAAGAGATAGCTTTTATTTTGCCAAAAATAGTAAAATTAACGTCATTGGCATAGATAAAAGTAGCATTGCTATAAAAAAAAATAATTTTTATAAAAAGAATGAAAAAAAGAATAATTTATTTTTTTTTAACTTTGATGTTAAAAATCCAAAGATTAAAAATATAAAAAAATTTGACGTAATTTATTTGAGATTTTTTTTGCACAGCATTAATTTGAAAACTCAAAATATTTTATTTAAAAATATTAATCAAATGATTAAAAAAAAAGGAAAAATTTGTCTTGAATTTAGAACAATAAAAGATCCTTTATTTAAAAAGGGTAAAATTTTAAGTAAATATGAGAGATTTATTGATCACTACAGACGTTTTATTAATTTGAGCGAATTAATTAATATAAAATTTATGAAAAAAAATTTTAGAATAAAATATTTAATTGAAAGAAAAGGTTTGTCTAAATTCAAAACTGATAACCCAGTTGTTGCTAGGCTGGTGTTAGAAAAAAAATGAAAAAGAAATTCAATAAAAAAAAAGGAATTTTATTTTGGATTACTGGATTATCAGGGTCAGGCAAAACATCTTTAGGTAAAAAAATATTTTCTTATATAAAAAATAATTTTGGAGCTACAATATTGATAAGCGGAGATGACATAAGAAAAATATTTGGTTTAAAAAAATATGACCCGAAAAGTCGAATTAAATATCTAGGTTATTATACAAAATTCTGCAAAAAAATTACTGACCAAGGAACAAATGTCATCATTTGTGTTGTAGGTTTATCAAATGTAGTTAGATCAAATAATAGAAAAACATTTCCCAATTATGTTGAAATCTTTGTGAGTTCAAATGTGCATTTAATAAAAAAATTTAATAAAAAAAAGGTTTACAAATTAAAAAAAAATATATGGGGCGTTGATATTAAACCAGAATTTCCTAGGAGACCTCATATAACAATTAAAAATGATTTTTCGAAATCATTAGCTGGACTATCTAAAGAACTTGAATCAAAGATAAAGAAAATTTACTTATGAGAAAAATTAAAAAAATTATAAATAATATAAGTGTAAATCTTTTATTGCTTTTAGTCTTGTTAGTTTTTTTTTTAATTATTCTATCAATTTTGGAAATGATTGGATTGGCCTCAATACCAATATTATTAAGTTCAATTTTGAGCGATGAGGGATCAAATTTAAATTTACTCAACTTTTTTGATTTAAAAAATAAACTAGTCAATTATTCACAAAAAGATCAAATTAAAATAATTTCTATTTTTATTGTATCTTTATTTGCGTTTAAAAATATATTTCATGCATCAATTATTTTTTTTCAAGGAAAAATTGTAAAAAATATAAAAATACTTCTTTCTAAAAAACTATTTAAATTTTATTTAAATCAAGATTATCTTTTTTTACTAAAAAAAAATTCTTCTGAAATGTTAAGAACAATATCTATTGATGTTGGAAATACCACAATTTACATATTAAATATATTAAACCTAATTAAAGAAATTTTAATTCTATTATCAATTATTTTTTTATTACTTTATTCAGATATTCAGATAACGGTTTTTTTATTCACAAGTTTTTTCATTATAGCATCTCTTTTCTATTATATTAATAAAAAAAAAACTTTTTAATAGAGGTAAAATAATACAAAAACTTTCATCAGAATTGATTAGAATAATTTATGAAACAGTTGGGTTATTCAAAGAACTTAAAATATATAATTTAAAAGTTTTTCAATATAAATATTTTTTAAAAAAAATTTCCGAAACAGAAAAAAATGTTTTTTTTAACTATTTCACAACTTCTCTTCCTAGACTTTTTTTAGAACTGGCTGCTGTAACATTAATTATTTCAATAATTCTTATTCAACTAAATAATAACACAAATATATTAGACTTACTTCCTTATCTCTCGTTGGTTGTAGTAGTATCTTTGAGGCTGATCCCATTATTTAATGGATTAACAACATCAGTAAGTAGCCTTAAAACAATTCAACCATCTTTTGATTTAGTATTTAGTGAATTAGAAAAAATAAATAATAATGACGAAAATTTAGTTATAGAATATTTAGTTTTTAATAAAAAGATTTCATTTAGAAACATAGATTTTGAATATCAAGATAAAACAAAAGTATTTGAAAATATCAATATAAATGTAAATAAAGGTGAGAAAATTGGAATTATTGGACCATCTGGCTCAGGTAAATCAACTTTAGTAAATTTACTTATTGGACTCTTAAAACCAAATAAAGGAGAGATATTTGTCGATGATATAAAAATTTCAAGAACTAAACCACAACTAATAAAAAATATTAGTTATGTACCACAGGAAATTTTTTTGATTGAAGATGAAATTAAAAAAAATATTGCCCTTGGTATTGAAGAGAAAGACATAGATGATGATAGAATAAAGATGGTCGCACAAGCTTCACAAATCGATACATTTATTGAAAATTTGAATTTAAAGTATGAAACAAAAGTAATAGAAAATGGTAAAAATTTTTCTGTAGGACAAAGGCAAAGAATAGGAGTTGCACGTGCCTTATATAGAAATCCAGATATAATTATATTTGATGAGTCCACAAGCTCTTTAGACTTAAAAACAGAGGAGAAATTTATAGAAGATATATACAAAATATTTAAAGATAAGACTATAATATTTATTTCTCACAAAATATCTGCATTAAAAAATTGTGATAAAATTTTTGATTTAAAAAAAAAATTATTTTTAAGTAAATGAGTTTTATTTTTGGAAATTTCAAATCTATATTTAATATATTTCAATTAAATTTATTAATTTTTATTCAGAAGTTTTTATATAAAAAAAAAATTGTAATTTTTTACTATCCAAAAAATAGATTAGTTAAAAATAATATCTCGTTTATTTCTGATCATTTTTTAAATCAAAAAAATTTTTTTATTTTTTATGGTGCTACAACAACTATCAATTTGAAAAATTTTTTTTTTATTAAGCAATCATACTTAAAATTTATTTTTAATATTGATCTTTTTATTTCGAATAATATTTGTAATAAATTTAGCTTAAAATCAAAAAAAATTTATATTCATCATGATATTTATGACACACCATTAGCAGAAAAAAAAAAAGAAAAAGAGCTCAAATTGAGTTTTTCAAAATATGATTTTATAATAGTAGCATCAAAAAAAAGTGCAAAAGTTTTTGTTAATCTTTTTAAAAATACAATTATAAAACCAAAGATTTTAGTATTTAAGTATCTTAAAATTAATTTTATCAAAAAAAGACTATTAAAAAATAAATTAAAAAGAGATTATATTTTAATTGCACCAACAAACTATTTATCATTCCCAAAATTTACAATGCAAAAGAAGCTCTTTAAATTAATAGATAGATTATTAAAAAATAACTACAAGGTTATTTACAGACCACATCCATCAAATTTTAATGACAAACCAATTGTTAACTTAAAATCTAGTTTTGAATATAATAATAATTTTATATTTGATAATAATCCTGAATATTTTAATAGTTATAAAAAATCAAAGTTTTTAATAACTGATTTATCTGGCACAGCCTATACTTATGCAATTACAACAGGAAGACCCGTTATTTTTTTCAATCATAATGATAAATATCTAAAAAAGTTTAATTATCATGAATTGAATTACTTTATCGATAGAGATAAAATAGGTTGGAAATTTAAAAATGTTTCTAAAATTATAAATTTTTTAAAAAAAAATAATAAATATAAAAATGAAAAATTATTAAGATTGAAAAAATTTAAAAAGATCTTTTATGATGTCAAAAAATTTGATTTAAATTATTTACTTAAACATGATTAAAAAATATCTTTACAATTTTTTTTTGAAAAACTTCTTAAGGAAAAAAACGTACATGATTGGATTATCTCATTTTCTATCTTTAAGAAAAGATTATTCTAATATATCTTTATTAAGCGACGTAGATTATAAAGTTTTTTCACAAAATGGGGAAGATGGAATACTGGATTATCTTCTTTATCAATTAGGAATACAAAAACCAAAGTTTTTAGAGATTGGAGTGGGTGATTATACAGAGTGCAATACAAGATTTATTTTTGAAAGATATTCTGCTTGTGGAACAATAATTGATTGTATTGATAATCTAGAGCAAAAAGTAAAAAAAAATCTTGAGTTATGGAAAGGTAATCTAAAAATTATTAATGAAAAAGTTAATTCGAAAAACGTTCATGATTTAATTATAAACACTAAAAATTTTTCAGATCTTGATGTTTTTAGTCTTGATATAGATGGTATTGATTATTGGATTTTAAGTGAATTACCAGAAAATTTCTCAAAAATAGCTGTTTTAGAATATAATCCTATTTTTGGAGATGAGTTAGAAGTTACAGTGCCATATTTAGACAATTTCAATAGAAGCCATTATCATTATTCAAATTTATGTTTTGGTATGTCATTAAGAGCTGCAATAAATTTAATGCATAAAAAAAATTTTTATTTTATTGGTACAAATTTATTCAAAAATAATGCTTTTTTTATAAGTAATAAATTTGATAAAAAAAGCTATTTTGAAAATATAAAAGTACAATCAATCAAAGAGTCTGTGAATTCAAATTTTAGAGAGAGCAGAGACAAAAATAGAAATTTGAATTATCTAGATAGACACGAGAGTTTGAATGAAATTTTAGAATGTGAATTAATAAATTTAGCTTCAAAAAAAAAAGAATTATCTAAATTGGCTCAATTGATAGATTATTCTAAATAAGGCTTTGATATATTTTTTTTGTTTTTTCAGAAGTATTTTTCCATTGATAGTTTTCTAAATACTCTACAAGTTCTTTATTTTTATCGATTGGCTTACTATAAATTGAAATTTTTTCTAATTTCGCTATCAGATCGTCGACATTGTTACTCTCAAAATAATTCAATAGATTTCCAAAAACCTCTTTAAAAACAGGGATTTCTGTTGCTAATACCTGGCAATTTAAACTTATTGCCTCCAATATATTAAGGCCAAAACCTTCATAGATACTTGTACTAACTAATAAGCTTGTTCTTAAATATAATGCTTTGAGAAAACTATCATCTCCAAAAGTATGGTATATATTTTTATCGATTTTTAAATTTTTAAAAACTTTTTTTTCTTCTTTACTAATCTTCTCAC
>MDSZ01271324.1_pt1 | contig 31611 bp, 30 predicted proteins | sample 811201 | NCBI WGS metagenome assembly MDSZ01 (sample SAMN05326647, study PRJNA326480) | marine metagenome | isolation source: seawater | place: Indian Ocean: North | collected 2010 | reverse complement strand
CCATACTTCGCTATTTCTCTCGCCCAATAGTGCGCACTGGCACATGACTCAACTCCCACCAAACAGGGGGATAGCTCACTAAAAAAATGCAGTACCTGATTTCGTCTTAACATTTTTTTACGCACAATCTTGCCTGCCTGATTACAGCAGACTAAATGGCTCACACTTTTTGCTAAATCCAGTCCAACCGTTGTAATATTCATTTTGGTCTCCTCACCTTGTTAACTTGATTGTTCAATTCCAAGTTTGGCACATTGCGATGCCGTTTGAGGGGGGAGACCATTCCATCGTTGATCTTTCAGGGTTACTTTTGCAACTGTTTGTTTGGTATTTATACAAGGCAGAGCCTTTGCCGTGTGGTTATTCCACATTAAAAGGTGATAACCTAGTAGAAATGCCAAACAAACGTTGTCATTTGGATTCATTTAAAAGCGATTTACTCTTTGTTGTAGCTCTCGCATATAGAATAACTATACATTGCTCGCTACGCCGCGATTAAATCGCTTTTAAAAAGAACAAAATTTAATCTCGAAAGATCAACACGCCCTAAAACTAGCTACTTAGCTAGCTAGTTCTTTAACCATCATTTCTCGCATTTCAATTTTGCGGATTTTACCGGTAACCGTCATCGGATATTCACTGACAAAGCGCACATAACCTGGAATTTTAAAGTGAGTAATCTGCCCTTGACAGAAGTCTTTAACTTCGTCCTCTGTCAGCTGTTCGCCATCTTTGATTTGTACCCAAGCACACACTTCTTCTCCCATTTTATCATCTGGTACGCCAAACACTTGAACTTCAGAAATTTTAGGGTGTGTATAAAGAAACTCCTCTACTTCTCGTGGATAAATATTTTCACCACCACGAATTACCATGTCTTTTATGCGTCCTGTAATACGAACATAGCCATGTTTATCCATAGTGCCCAAATCACCTGAATACAGCCAGCCATTTTTAATCGTTTCTGCTGTTTTCTCTTCATCGTTCCAATAATGAGACATTACCGAATAACCACGGGTACAAATTTCACCTTGCTCACCGATAGGCACAACTTTTCCATCGCCATCAACAATTTTAATTTCCACATAGGGAATAGCTCGGCCTACTGTTTGTGTTCGATTTTTCAAACTATCATTTGGTAAAGTCATATGATTTAATGGGCTTAACTCTGTTTGACCGTAACCAATTAATACGTTTTCCATATGCATTTTATTAATGATGTTGTTCATTAACTCTTCTGCACATGGCGCACCCGCAATAACGCCTGTTCTTAATGAGGTTAAATCATATTGTTCAAAATTAGGATGTTCTAATTCCATCACAAACATGGTTGGCACACCATGAAGCGCAGTACAACGCTCTTTATGAACAGCTTCTAGTGTCGACTTTGGATCAAAAGCATCATTAGGAAACACCATAGTTGCGCCTTTAGTAATACAGGCCAACACACCTAACACCATACCAAAGCAATGATATAGAGGTACAGGGATACACAGTCTGTCTTTATAACTAAACTCCATACCATTAGCCGTGTTATTGCCGTTATTTTAAATATTATTATGGCTTAAGGTTGCCCCCTTAGGATAGCCTGTAGTACCAGAAGTAAACTGGATATTAATCGCATCATCAGGCTGTAATTCAGAACCTAACTGTTCAAGAAATTGATAGTGCTTTTGCTCTCCTTTTCCACAAACTTGTTCAAAATTGAACATACCTGAACATTGCTCGGTGCCCATTCGTATTACAGTAGTTAAATGAGGAAGTTTAACCGCTGTTAACTGACCCCGTTGGCAAGTTTTAAGCTCAGGAGCTAATTCATTTAACATATCCAAATACCGAGAACTTTTAAAAGATTCTGCGGTAATGATCGCCTTACATTCCACCTTATTTAGTGCGTACTCTAATTCGTGTAGGCGATATGCTGGGTTAATACACACCATAATAGCGCCAATTTTAGCTGTTGCTAATTGAGTCAGTACCCATTCGTAGCTATCTGGACCCCAAATAGCTACGCGATCACCTTTTTCTATACCTTATGCAAGCAAGCCTGTTGCAAGGCGTTAAACTTGTGTTTTAAGCTCCTGATATGTCCAACGAATACCTTGATGTAAAACAACGAGCGCTTCATTTTCAGGATATTGATTAACGACCTCATCAAAGCAATGACCAATTGTTTGATAAAGCAATTGTCCAGAGCTTTCCCCTGTCATATAACTTTGAGTTAATACTGCCAAAATATTTACCTTTAATGATTTACTGTTGTCCTAAATAGCAAATAATGGCATCTCTTTGTGCCTGTTTTTTAATGCCGCTAAAGGGCATTGTTGTGCCTTTAACCATGTCTTTTGGTTTTTTAAGAAATTGCGATAAGTTTTCTTTGGTCCAAGTAATATCACTATTTTTCATTGCTTCTGAGTAATAAAAACCTGGCTGAGTACCCGCCTTTCTATCGATAACTTGGTGAAGAGATGGTCCCATTTTATGGACCCCCTCTTTCACATCATGGCATGCGATACATTTGTTAAACTGCTTTTTAGCTTGCTGTAAATCACAGTTTTGCGCACTAGTAACACTTGAAAATAACAGCGTAACGGTCAGCAAAGAAAACTTTGATTGCTGTTTATAGGCTTTTTGAGCCGTTGCTAACAAGCTGGATTTATTAAATAACTGCATTGTTTTTCCTCTACCGGCTTAACACTAACTGTTTAATAAGTCGTTAACTTTTCGTGCAGCTCTTGCGCCAGCGGCGATAGCACCATCAATAGTGCCACGCCAGCCTTCGCCATGATCCCCTGAGGCAAAGAAAACACGTCCCTGCTCTTTTTGTAAATCTTGGTAGTATTTATTTAACCAACCAGTTTGATAAATACCCCAAGTCCCCATTGAATATGGATCGTTATTCCAATCATATGCCATAGTGCTTTGTACTTTAACGTCAGGAATAAGTAGTGATAACGCTTCTTCTATAGCCTCGTCATCGTAGATATCTAATTTTTCTGGATCATTACCAAAGGCAACTAAGATGGTGTAATCTTTCGCTTGTTGGTAAGTCATAGCAAAGTTAATCGCTCGACTTGGCGCAAGTGACGCAACATTACCGATATCGCCTTTAACTTTAATATACAGCTTAACACCACTGCCTGGGGCACGCTCTTTTGCTACTTGGTGCACCGCTTTAGGGAGTGCTGGTTCAAAAGCTACTTGCGTAATGCTATTCATTGGTAAGGTGCTAATAACACTGCCGCAAGTGATTTTTTCATTACGGACTGTTGTTACGACAACTTTATTACCTTTGTCTTGAACAGACTTAACTGGTGTCGATAAACGCACTTCTGGTTTACCATCATCTATCATTTTTTCAATTAAGCTATTAGTGCCATCGGCTAATTTAAAGCGTGTTGTTGAATCCATAAAGGTAGCAAAACAGCCACCACCGACTAAGTGATAACGCATCACATCAATATAAGACATTTCCATCGGAGAACGATGACCGACAACTTCTATCATGCATTTATTAAAAGCATGTTGCAGTGGCGTAAAACCATTTTGATCGAGAAAATCAATAGCGTTAACTTTGTCAGCAGCAAGTGCAGCTTCTTTGTTATAAAGGATATCGTACGGGCGAGGAACAATTTCACGTGCTCTAGCATTGTACTTTTCCCAACCGGCAATAATTTCACCGAACTGCTCAAGGGTTAACGCATTACGCTTACCATTTTCTTCAACAACAAACATTGCCTCTGCCGCTGCACCCGGTGTTTCTTTGATTTTCATGCCATAACGCTCAATTTCAGCCCAAACAAATGGCTGTGTGTTATGTACCCAAAGACCACCTAACTCAACAGGGTCGCCATCGAGTTCACTAGCGAAAGTACGTCCACCTAAACGATTACGAGCTTCTAATACGAGTACGCTTTGGCCGTTCTTTTTCGCATCTCTTGCGGCTGTAACCCCTGCATAACCGCCACCAATCACTACTACATCATAATCAAACTCTGAATTAGATGAACTTGGTTTAGCATCGTGTGCATTGGCCGTTGTTGATAACGCAGTACCCGCAGCAACTACGGTCGTTGCACCTATGGTTGCCGCGCTCTTTAAAAACTTTCTTCTGTTTAAGTTATTTACGTCATCATTTTTTGACATAAGGTTTGCTCCGAATTTGATTCATTAATCTGTAACACCTTCTAAAAACAATCTGCAATCACTAAACGTATAAAATGTTTATTGGAAAGATAGATATCTAGCAATTACATAAATAGGTAACTACTACATCCTATTTAGTAATTTAGATAAAAGGATGATTACGACTGGTAAAATTAATATTTAATGAAATAAAGGAGTTAGCTTAAATGCTAACTCCTTATCTTTTAAAAGTTTACAGTTAGCTCAGCACCATAACTTACTGGTTGCCCGTAATGGGCCATTACGCCGCCAAAGCCACTTAAGTCGAATGCTTTAGTAAGATACTCTTCATCAGTTAAGTTTTTACCCCAAATGGCAATCTCATAACCTTCATCAGGTGATGTCCATGTCACTCTAGCATTTACAACTGCATACGCATCTTGAGCAATAGCTTCTGTATTGTGAATATCAAAATAGTATTTATCAGACCAAGTCCCATCGACATGCCAATTAATAGAGCCAGAATCGCCCAGTGTTTGGTTATAATCTAAACCAATATTGGCGTTGTATTCAGGGCTTTGTGTTAACTGATTACCAGATACATCAACACCACTAATAACACCGCCATCAACTTCAGTATCTAAGTAACCAAAGCCCGCTCTTAGCATTAAATCGTCTGTTAACGCTGCGGTAATATCAAACTCTAAACCTTTAATGGTTGAGCTATCGATATTTTGTAACGTTTGCGCCGCTGTGTTTGGATCAACATTAATAAACTGCTGTCCTTCGTAGTCGTAATAGAAAGCTGCACCATTAATTCTAAGTTGACGACTTAAAAAGTCCGCTTTAAAACCAAGCTCAAAGGCATCTAAGATTTCAGGATCTACTGGCGCAGCTTCTGATGGGTCGTTAAATGACTGACCGTTAAAGGCACCAGAGCGATAACCTCGATTGTAACTTACATACACCAGATCACCTGTTGACAAGATATGATCAACACTTACCTTGCCTGACCATTCATTCTCATCAATTTCATCTTCTGGCAATAGCTCTTGGGCGATAGTTGGCACAACTAAAGTACCGTCACTGCCGTAGTAGCCTGCGTTGAAATTAGATAACTCAATAACATCATTTGTTGAGCGAGCACCAAATCGAAGCTTGGTATCTTTAGTTAAGTCATAGCTACCATCAAAATATAAACCTAAGCTCGTTTTTTCTTGGGTATAGTCATTTTGTAAACTACAACCTAAACTAGCAAATAAGCCTAAGCTTGCTCCTTCCGTTAATAAAGCCTCTTCAACTTGTTGACCATTTGGCGACATCTCTAAACCGAATGCCGCAGCGAGAGGATCGTAACAATCAAGGTAATCTAAGTTACCATCAACATTTAAATCTAAATCTTGAAATAAACTAAGGCTTGTCGGTGCATCAATTTCTTCTTTTGATACGAATGCACCAACAATGTAATTAAATGGTCCATCTAAGTTGCTAGTTAAGCGTAAATCTTGAGTAAACTGGGTGGTATCGCCTGAAACTACCACACTATTGACCTGATTCGGAGAGCCATCACCTTCTGGAATAGTAATATCGCCACTATCAAAAGAAGTGATTGACGTTAAGCTGTATTCATCACTTACATCCCAAACAATATTTAGTGATGCGCTACTATTTTCAATTTCACGTTTTAATACATGGTCTTCTTGAATTTCATCGAAATCTTGCCCTTCGGGTACAAAGTAAGAATTTTGTGGAGCCCCTTCAGGTGGTGTTACACCAAATAACGCAGGCAAACCAACTTCAGCGTTATTAAATAGTTCATAATACCCTGCGCCATAACCTGCTTCACCCGGAATATTGGTATATGCGTAGTTGTACGGATTTGCCTTACTTGCTGCAACTTTTAGCGTGATATCTACATCATCAGTGGGTAAATAATTGAAGGTTGCTCTAGCTGCCCACTCATCTATCGCATTACTGTCTGCTGCACCTGGGAATGAGTTTTTCTTCCAACCGTCCATTTCAGTAAAAGTACCGGCAACACGTACCGCTAATTTATCTGATAATTCAGTTTCGTACGCGCCTTTTACTTCTTTACGATTATTGTTACCAATACCCGCTGTTAAATAGCCACCTGTATCCCAAGATGGTCCTTTAGTAATAAAGTTAACTAAACCACCGGTAGAGTTTTTACCAAATAATGTACCTTGTGGCCCTCTTAACACCTCAATTCTTTGTAGATCGAACATTTGACCACTTTGTAGAGAAGGGTTGCCTTTGTAGACTTCATCGACATAAATGGCAACTGAGCTCGATTGGTTAATACTGTAATCATCCATTGAGATACCACGTATCGATATTACAGGATAACTATCTCCACCGGGTGTAGAAATTTGCATATTTGGGACTTGTGCTGAAATCTCTGTGGTATCTCGTATTTTTAGATTTTTAAGTTCATCAGCACTTAATGCTGAGACAGAAACAGGTATAGATTGTGCGTTTTCTACACGTTTTGTAGCTGTCACTTCGATTGTTTCTATCTCTGCCGCCTGAACTGTTGTTGCTAGTGATACGGCTGCTGCAACCGCTGAGAGGTAAAATTGTTTTTTCATGTCACTTTCCCGTTTTATTTAGCAGACCTAAATTAAAATGTAATTTTTATTATCGAGACCAAGACTAAATGAAAAAATAGATATACCTGTTGACTATTAACGCCAAAAAATTACCGTAACACGCCACCAAATAGACATATTACGCCTTACGATTGACCTTTTAAGCCATTTAAGAACAATATAGTTTATTTTTATTAATAAAAGCCTTATAAAAATTATGCCTATTAAATGAACTGATTGAAATGATACAAAGGATATATTGTGAGTAATTATCAAAAGCCGGTTTTGCCGGCTGAGTGGCTGAGTGACTATATGCTTGAGAAAGGCTATACAAAGACACAAATATTAGAGGGTGCTGGACTTGATAAAAAGTCTCCAACCTCTAACCTAAAACTGATGCCATATCCAAATGTATTAATTTTATTAGACTTTTTAGGTAAGGCAGAGAATAACCCGAACCTCGGTTTTGATTTATCAAGCAACGCTCAACCTGGTGATTTAGGCCCGGTGACATTAATTGCTTATCAAACCCCAACCTTTAAAGATTTTATCGATACCCTGATTCAATACCAGTCTTTAATGACTACAGCTATAGACTTGCATTTAAATGTAGGCACTATCGAAAGTGAGATAAAGTATAATATTTTGGTTCCAACAAAAGCAGGAACACGCATTGACGTTGACTATACATTAAAAATGTTCGTCGATATGATTAAAGAGTGTAGCGGCAGCGATTGGCGTCCGAATAGAGTTAATGTCTCTTATTCAAAGCCTGATGATATGTCTAGACTCTATGAAGAGTACGGTGAAAATATTAAATTTGATCAACCTACCAATAGTATATTTTTTGAAACCAAACTCTTAAAAACGGTAATCAATGAAACTGATCCTGAGCTATTGGAGTTAATGAAAGCTGAAATTCACCAAATGCTAAGTAACTACAATAATAGGACTAACGATTTATTTAGTAAGGTACGGGCTTGTATTGCTTCATCACTTGCTAGCGGAAACTGTAATTCAGTTAATATCGCAAGGCAGTTAAATGTATCCCAAAGAACCTTAGTTAGGCACCTTTCTAGTATCAATACCAGTTTAAGAGAAATTAAAGCTGACGTCATAGAAGAATTAGCGAAAACTGCGTTATGTAAAACCCATACAAGTATTTATGAAATTGCTATTCAAATGGGCTTTTCTGAAACTAGCTCATTTGATCGCATGTTTAAGAAAAAAACAGGTTATACGCCGATTCAATTTAGAGAAAAATACGTTGATATAGATTATAGCTCCAATCGCTATTTTTAATAAGAGTGGAGCTTTAATCTGATAAAAAATTAACCTTGTGCTTTAGTTGCTACCCAGAAAAAGCACAAAGAAAACGCTAAATATCCGACAACAAATATCCAGCCGGCAGCATTCATCGCACCATTTAGTGTTCCCGCTAGACAAGCAAGAGATGCAATCCCTTCACTAAAGCCGTACAGGTAAGCTGACTTTTTATCAATATCATCAGGCCCGTTGATAAACCAGAAGCTAATACCTAAACCTAAGTATGCCCCGCCTAAAATGCGCGTCATCATAATACCTGCGTCATCTAAAGACATACCAAATAATTGCATAATAAGATTAGCATCAAAGATAAAAACTAAAGCCACAACAATCGATAAAATAGATTTTGGCTTGGTAAAAACAGTAATTGACATGATTTGTTCTCATTAAAAATACATGCCTGACAGCTTAAATAATAAAAGCGAATAAACATTCCCTTTACACGCCATACCATTGACAATACGCGCCATTACAAACAGCTAAAGTGGCGTAAATTAACAACTACATGGCGTATATTATCAATATCATTTTCTTTAATAGAGAGTAAGGTAACTTCAAACAATCAAAGGAGCTAATTATATGAGGCTTTTTAAGCTTATTTTAGTGTTGATGTTGTCGCTAACATCCATTAAAGCTATGTCACAAAATAAACCTAATATCGTACTTGTATTTCTGGATAATTTTGGCTGGGGAGAGCCGGGCTTTAATGGCGGCGGTATTGTGCGTGGGGCGGCAACACCAAACCTAGATACAATTGCCAATGAAGGCTTGCGTTTAACTAACTTCAATGTTGAAGTTCAATGTACGCCTTCTCGCTCAGCACTGATGACTGGACGCTATGCCTTTAGAAGTGGTAATAGTAAAGTGCCGATCGGTAATAATATCTACGGTCTGGTTAACTGGGAAGTCACCTTAGCAGAAACGCTTTCAAACGCCGGTTATACCACAGGTATTTTTGGTAAATGGCATTTAGGTCGTACACCAGGCAGGTTTCCAACAGATCAAGGTTTTGATGAATGGTTTGGTATCCCGAATTCTAGTGATGAATCCGTTTACTTTACCCAGCAAGGGTTTGCCGACAGTGGTGTATCTGAAACCTATGTAATGTCAGGGCTTAAAGGGCAAATACCCAAAAAGGTACGCCCCTACCGACTAGATTATCGACCTATTATCGACAAAGATATTACCGATAAAGCCATCGAATTCATCACCCGAAAAGCTAAAAAGCAGCAACCATTCTTTGCTTTTATTCCCTATACTGCGACTCACTTTCCGACCATGACTCATCCAGATTTTAGAGGAGTGTCAGGTAAAGGGCAATGGGCAATGGGCAGATATGTTAACCCAAATTGATAATTACACAGGACAAATACTAAAAACAATTGATGATTTAGACATCAAAGACAATACCATTGTTATCTTTACCGCGGATAATGGCCCTGAAGCTACTAGCTACGGTAACAATACGCTAACCGTTGAAAACGCATTTCATGGCTCAGCAGGACCTTGGCGCGGCACTTTATTTACTGGTTTTGAAGGCGCATTACGCGTGCCCTTTGCCATGCGCTGGCCTGAAAAAATAAAGCCCGGTCGTGTCAGTGACGAAATTGTTCATGCAATGGATATTTTCCCAACATTAACTCACCTAGCCGGTGAACAAATCCCTCAAGACAGAGCCATTGATGGCATTAACATGACTGACTTTTTTACTGGCAAAGAAAAAAAATCAGGTCGTGATGGCTTTATTGTTTACATGGGTAATGAAATATATGGCGTAAAATGGAAAAATTGGAAAATTCACTTAAAGGAGCAAGAAACGGCTTTTACCGAAGTACGCACCTATGAACTGCCAAGACTTTATAATTTGTTAAGCGATCCACAAGAAAGGGACAATGTCATCCTTTCAAACAGTTGGGTGCCTAAAGCTGCTCATAAATTACTAGCGGAGCATAAACGCTCATTTGCACAATACCCACCAATTAAGCCTGGAACTAAAGACCCTTATATCCCACCTAACACTAAAAAGAATTAAACGCTTTTCTTAACTTTAATCCTTATTCTTATCACCAGTTGTAAATGACATAGCAACTGGTGATAAAAATTTCAAAAACACCTTGGTACAATAAATTTAAAGCATTGTTCAAGCTGCTTTTTGTTTAAGAAATAAAATGGTAACACCTGCGATAAATGAACCAGTTGCCATTATTAACGCCACCATTGTCAAAGGTAAGTTAGCGGCAAATAAAAAGCCAGGGAGCATCGGCCCTAATCCTGCCCCGCCTCGACCAATACCTAGCACTAAGCCAGACCCAGAGCCTAATAGCGAAGACGGAAATGATGAAGCAAATAAGCCAAAGAAACCGGAAATTGCGGCAAAAATTAACGCACCGGTGATAAAACCAATCACCTTCATCGACTCCAATGTTTCAGTAAAATACGGAAATAAGGCAACGCCAATTGCTGCAGTAATTAAACAAAAAATCATTAATATTTTTATTGGAGCAAAACGAGCAACAACACTGATACCAACAGAGCCAAGTACACCGCCAAGACTGATAACTCCTAAGACCTTAGTTGCGTTTGAGGCGTTATGTCCTAGATCAGAAACTATGGTTGGTAGCCATTTGACAAAATAATAATACGTACCGACATTACCAAAGTAGGCAAAAATCAATATACAAGTAGTGGCTACCATAGTCCCTTTAAATAAGTTTTTAGTCCCTTCTGGTTCTCCTTTTTTTTCACTAATTTCTTGCAACGTCTCAGGTGCACTATGCCCTAACTTTACCATAATCTGTTGAATACGTTGCAATGCCCCTGTTGGGCGTTTTCGTTCTAAAAAGCTAATGGTTTCAGGAACCCAAAAATAAACAAGCGGAATAAAAACAAGACTTAGAGCTGCCCCTAAATGAAATGTCACGCGCCAGTCGTATTGCTTAAGTAGTGGCGCTAAAAATGTCGCACCGGCATAAATGCCAAAGGCAAAGCCACCGGCAACTAAGGTTACCGCTAAAGCGCGGTTTTTATTATTACAATAATCCGATGTCGTCGCAGTTGCCGCAGCTAGTAAGCCACCTATACCAATACCGGTAAATACCCGGGCTACACCTAACACCCAAATATTAGGGGCAAGTGCAGCCACTTCCATGCCAATAGTTAAAATAACTAAGCCAATCAGCATAGTCGGCCTACGACCATGGCTATCTGCTACGCTACCTAGAATAATTGAACCAAACGCCATACCGACTAGCTCTAGTGGTAAGATAATACCAAGAACGGTTTTAGATAAGCCCCATTCAGCGGTCATGCCGGGCGCGGCGAAAGCGATAGATAAAACATCATAGCCATCTAATGCTAATATCCCGATACACAAAGCAACAATCAGCCATTGTCTCTTTGCCATTGGCTCTTGGTGAATTGTCTCTAAAGCACTGACATTAGTACTCATCCTTCCCCCTAGCTTGCTTGTTTTTATAATTATTTCTAACGACTAAAAAATCATCGTCTTATTCAATGGTTTTGTGCTTTTTCTTCGAAGCTCAACTCTATCTTCTAAACCCCAGTATTTGGCATGCTCTTTAAGCCATTCTGTCATCTGAGTTAAATCAATTACACTCGCTTGTTTTACATAACGGGCGATATGCCCTGCGACATTGGCACAACCAACACTTGCACCAATAACGTTAGGATTAGAAGAACGGACACAAGCAGCAAAATCCGCTTGTTTAGTATTAAGCCATGAAAACTCATCAGGCTGACAGCGGGCATCACCTGTCGCACTGACCACTTCTGGATAAGCTGCCGGAAAAACTAAATTTCCACGCGCAGGGGACGACGCAACGACTATGATGTTGTTGTCTCTAGCTCGCTTTACCGCCTCATGTAATAGTTGTCGATCATTAGGTAAGCCAAAGCTCATATTAATGACAGAAACATTGAGACTGATTAGCCAATCAATCGCAGCAACAATTTGTAGCGGTGTTGTTACCAGTCTTTGATGAAACACTTGCGCCATGGCAATTTGTGCATCAGGAACTTGCGTTAAGATAGATTCTGTAATGACAGTACCATGACCTAGCATATCACCTGTGGTTGGCTTAGCTTCAACCTGGTCATTTTCAAGGTAAAAACCCTGTTGCTGATATAGGTTATTGTCTTTACCGTCATTTACATCTGACCCCAAAAAGCCAGAGTCAATCACCCCTATTAACATATTACTGCTTTACTCCACTGCGAAATTCAATCGTGCCATCGACAATCGTTAATAAATAATCTGCATCTTGAATCGGTTGCTCTCGATGACTAACAATCAGTCGAGTTTTATTAGCAAATAACTTATCAATAACGGTCATCAATTTGTGTTCTTGTTGACTATCTACAGCTGAAGTCGCTTCATCTAAGATGAGTATGCTTGGTTGTTGCAAGAGTGCTCTAGCAAGCGCAATACGCTGTTTTTGCCCGCCAGAAAGCCTTGCCCCTCGCTCACCAATAACTGTATCTAACCCTTGCGGTAATTGTGAAATAAAGCCTGTTAATTCGGCTTGCTCTACTGCTTGGTTCACTTGTTCATCTGTTGCATTAGGTGCCGCATAGCGAATGTTTTCTCGCAGCGTTCCACGAAATAGCACCAATTCTTGGGCAACATGCGCTACTTGTTTTCGCCAACTGGCTAAATCTAACTTGGTTAAATCAACACCATCAATTTCAATCTTGCCATCAGTTGGCTCAAAATGTCTTAACAGTAAATCGACAAGAGTACTTTTACCTATGCCAGATGGTCCAAACACACCCACTTTTGCCCCTGATGGAATCGTAAAAGTTGCGTCACTAAATACTACTTGATTGCTATTAGGGTAAGAAAAAGCCAATGAATGAGCGCTAATATTACCCTCAATAATTAACGGTTGTTCTTTTGATTGAGCTGGCTCGACATCTGCTTTTGTTAACGTTAATTCTTGTACGCGGTCTAAGCTGACTCGAACACGTTTAATCGCAACATATAAGCCTAATAGCGTATGTACTGGACCTACCGCCATGCCTAAATAAGCAGAAAACGCGATAAGCGAACCTAACGCCATTTGATCGTTAATCACCCAATAACCGCCAATAATAAATACTAAAGTACGGCTTAGTGTTGTCAGTATTGTCGGTACTGAGCTTGTTGCAAACTCTGTAACTTGCAGCCCTAATAAGGTATTAAGGTAGTTATGGTTTAGGCCTTGTAAGCGTTTTGCCTCACGTGCTTCTGCCGATACCGTTTGAATAAACTTCATTGCCGGTAAAGTTTCAATTAAAAACGAAGAAATATCTGCTGCCCGCTCGCGCATCTTACGAGTTTTAATTTCCACCTTAGGGCGCATAAATTTAAGCCAGCCCCACTCTAGTGGTAATAAAACAAAGGCAATAAGCGCCAATGATGAATTTAAATAAAACAAAAAGACAATCGAGCCAACAAGACCAATCACCGCGCTAACTAACGAAAATAAGCCATCAAGAGCAAAGCGTTGAATTTCAGCAATATCACCATCTAAGCGCGACAAAATATCACCGACCCGCTGCCTACCGTAAAAACTCGGTGATAATGTTTGCAAATGCTGATAAACACTCTCACGAAGATCAAATAAAATATTGCCTGAGATTTGCGTATGAAAATACCGAGAAACGCCAGACAATAAGGTAGAAAAAACACCTAAGCTAAGTAGCATTAACGAAAACTGTAGCAGTAGATCAAATTGTTTAGCGATCAAGCCTTCGTCAATCACTTGCTTAGTTAGGTATGGTTGTAAAAGCGCTAATGAGGAAGCAACGAGTGATAAGCAAAATAAACCAAAGACTCGTTTGTTATGGGGCGTGACAAAGCGAAATAACCATGCAAATGCTGAATGCTGTTCTATAGTACGATTTTCGCTAACAAAAGAAGCTAGATTAGACATCAAAATATACTAGGTTAACTTAAGTCAACCACTTCAATTGCATTTTGTGTTTTCTGCAACGTTTTCGCATCTGGCTTCATACGTACTTCTGGGTAATAACACATATAACCGGTTTGACAATGCTCAGGTTGCTCTCGCATGCCACGGGCTAGCGCTTTTGCCGCATCACCACCCTGCTCGATTAATGTTTCTCGCACCGCATTAACCATTTGCACACTTTTTAATTTACGTTCAGTTGGCGCGTCACGACCAGCTATTTTTACCGAGGTGACAGAGCTGGCTAAAAATCGTGGTAAAGCACATAAACCACAAGGCCCGTATGGCATACCATTAGGACTAACAGAAAAGCCATTACCAAAGCGATACCACAACCATTTTTGGTAATCTTTATCGTTTATTTCAAACGCTTTTTTCTCGGCATCGCTTAACGGTTTGCCATCGATACGTTGATCATTAGATTGATAGTTATCAATACAAATAGCGCCACCTAACTTACCCGGTAAATGTATGGTGTGACACGAGCCTTCTTCATACACACAGCCATCGTTTAGCATAAAAGCTTCAAATTCTAGTGATGGATTAGCAGCGACCATGCTTTCCATTTCACTAATTTTCATATCGCGTGGGAAAATTATACGATCAGCACCCAATGCTTGATGAAAGCTCGCTGACTCACTATTGCGGCAACTGGCAATCGAGCTGACATGAATTTGAAAATTAAAATCATGGCTACCTAAAAGTGCTAATAAGGTTTCATCACCGACAATCACTGAATCACCTTGCATCTCATCAAATAGCCTTGCAAGGTCTAATAAGCAAGCCAGTTGCTCACCCGTATAGTGTTGAGAATTCATCACCAGATGCAATTGTTTACCTAATCGATGCGCTTCAGTTACTGCTTTTTCTAAATCACTAAATTCCGGTAAATTACCAAACGCTCGGCGACTCACTGCGGAGGTTTTAAAGGTACTGGTCCAGGACTCTGGAACAACACTGCAGTAAAATTCGTCAGCACCCGCTGCTGCTAATATTTCGATTTCTTCAACGCGACTAATGGGGGCGGTAATCTTCATGCCAGTCTCCTTCAAAAATCATACGGTTAACTTTATTTTGCGCCACCGCTTGTGCCAATGTTTCCGTCATTTCTTCAGTGTGGCGATAAAACATGGTATTGCCTTGCTGGAAAGTTCGTAAGTCAGGTGCTTTCGGCGTTTGTGTTAATGGTTGTTTGGATGATTGACTAGCTGTCACATTAACCGCTTGTTCATCTTGAGTTGACGACGAACAACCGCGACTCACTTTCGCAGAATAAGTCAAGCATTCTTTATTACAGCCATGACCTGGACCAAATTTACGGTGAGTTTCTATTTCCATGGCACCAATTTTACACATTCTACCTTTGACCGAAAAACCATAAGGAAAATGTGCCGATACCGATTTATCCTCACTCTCAAAGTCAACCACCTTGGCAAACGGTGGTACATCCATTTCAATACGCTCAATATCGAAACGTTTTAAAAGCTGATGAAACGGCCCCGATTGCACGCCATGGGGGTAAAGCTTAGTCCACTGCTCAGAAGGTAGCCGTGGATCTTTGATCATTTTGCAAAGTTGACGACCAATAATTGGCGTTAAATGTTTATACTCTCGCCTTAATATATTTAACGTACCCCAGTCATTGACCACCACTTCAGTCCCTTTGGGTAAAATAGCGAAAACTTGTTTAAGGCGTGCTAATGCGGAATCAGAAAGCAAAGGGGTTAATAGGCTTAACGATAACTGATGTTGCTCAATTAAATTAAGCACTCGTTGCATAATTTTTTTATCTGGCAGTAAACGATCACAAAATTCACCACCAAAATAAATACGAGTGACTTTTTGCTCTGTTGAGAAGTGCTTCTCGGGAAATTCTTGCCAATTAAACACCTTAATGCAATCAGCTAATGTCGGCTCGTTGCCAGAGGCTAACAATTGACTAACCGCTTCTTCTCGGGTGATTGCAACTGCAATTTCAGTACTTTTAGACATAGCGATCACATTTGTATAATGTTTGAAGAGTAAGTGAGAACGAGGTAACTAGCGTTAACGGTTAACGCCAGTTACCTATTCTAGCTAAGCTTTTGCGCGTTCTCGTAATAAGAACTTTTGGATTTTACCAGTTGAAGTTTTCGGCAATGCGCCAAAGATCACAGTTTTAGGACACTTAAAGTGGGCAATATTGTCGCGACAAAAATCAATAATGTCTTGTTCTGTTGCTTCTTGCCCAGGTTTTAGCTCAATGAAAGCACAAGGTGTTTCACCCCATTTATCATCAGGCTTAGCAACCACTGCCGCTTCTAATACCGCCGGGTGTTGATAAATTACCCCTTCTAATTCTACAGATGAGATATTCTCACCACCTGAGATAATAATATCTTTTGAGCGATCTTTAATTTCAATGTAACCGTCGGGATGTTTAACCGCTAAATCGCCAGAATGGAACCAACCGCCTTCAAACGAATTTGCCGTAGTATCTGGGTTTTTCAAATACCCCTTCATGGTTTGGTTACCACGAAACATAATTTCGCCAATAGTTTCACCATCTGCTGGCACACTTTCTAACGTCTCAGGATCAAGCACTTCAACATTTTCTTGTGTAACGTATCTAACCCCTTGACGAGCTTTTAAGCGTGCACGCTCTGCTGCGGGTTGATCATTCCACTCTTTTTTCCACTGACAAATAACACTTGGGCCATATACTTCCGTTAAGCCATAAACGTGAGTAACTTCAAAACCTAAGCTATCCATGCCTTCAAGTACTGTTGCTGGTGGTGGCGCACCACCAGTAATCACTTTAATCGCTTTAGGAATTTTTGCTTTAACGGCATCAGGGGCATTAACAATCGCGTTAAGAATAATCGCCGCACCACAAAAGTGGGTAACATTATGCTCAGCCATCAGATTTGCTACGGTTTCCACATCAAACTGACGTAAACAAACATGAGTTGCCGCGCGTGCCGTAACAGACCAAGGGAAACACCAGCCGTTACAGTGAAACATTGGAAGTGTCCATAAGTAAGCAGAATCTTCATCCATAGGCCACATAGCTACGTTACCCATAGAGGTTAAATAAGCGCCTCGATGTGAGTATACAACGCCTTTCGGATCACCGGTTGTGCCAGACGTATAGTTCAGAGCAATGGCTTGCCATTCATCGTGAATATGTACTTCGTTATACTGTGGGTCACCCGATGCAATAAAGTCTTCATATTCAATCTCACCGATACGCTCGCCACCAGAGGTATTCATCGGATCGTCAACGTCAATCACCAAAGGTTTATTTTTCGCAAGCGTTAATGCTTTCTTAACGATAGGTGAAAAACAGGTATCCATGATCAAAATATCGGTTTCAGCATGGTCTAATATAAATGCAATACCTTCGGCATCAAGACGCGTATTTAATGCATTGAGTGTTGCACCTGTCATCGGGACACCAAAGTTTGCGTCTAAAAATGCCGGAATATTGGTCGCCATAATTGACACGGTTGAGCCTTTTTTAATGCCTTTCGCTGATAAAGCCGACGCCAAGCGCTTAGCATTAGCTAAATATTCACGGTAGGTGATTTTTCGTTCACCATGGATGATTGCCACTTTATCAGGGTAAATCATTGCACTTCTTTCTAAAAAGCCAATTGGCGATAGTGGCTGATAGTTCGCCTGATTTAAATCTAAATCTCTTTCAAAAATATCCATTAAGAACACCTAACTCTAAAGAGGCTAATAAACAAGTTTTAGCCTCATACACTTTACTTTTAATTTAATACACCACTTTATCGCGTGGTAATGAGAAAACTTGGAAGGTACCCAGTGACATATCGCCACCTGGTAACACAATATTGTTTAACTTAGTTAATGATTCTGCGTCATAAACAGCGATATCATTATACGTGCCGCCTAAATAGAGCTTAGAACCATCAGTTGAGAAATTAATAACATAATAAGTACGCTCTAGATCAATTTCTTTGATAACACTTAAATCAGACACTTTATGGCGTTTTAACTGCGTTAATACCGCATAAAATTCATCAGGATGCTGTGGCCTTGCCATGCCGGTAAAAAAGATTTGCTCGAGAACGCCAAAGTCTTTTACTTCAGTTTCACCGGTTGCTAAATCCACTTTTTCATAGCCCCACATAAATGTGGCAGTATCCATGTTTTGAGTTTCATCAGTAAATTTAGGCACGGTATACATACGGACAAATTCATTATTCACTTTACCCAGTGGCCATACGGTTAACACATCTGGTTGACCGTAATTGCTGCGATTATGAGAGTGACTGGCAATAGCGGTATCTACTTGACCCGTTTTCGGGTCGATAACAAAAACATCCGCGCCAGATAAATACACTCTGCCATCGTCAGCAGCTGCCATAATGTTAATTTGTCGAGGTACATCAAACGTACGGGTTGGCTTAGCGTCAATACCATCTTTCGCGTTGTAAACAGCAAATTGACTCGCTAATACCTCGTAGTGATCACTATGTAACTTGGTTGGATTATGGATGGTGTAAATTTCTTCACCATCGGTACTTACCGCTAATGAGCCAATACTTTTGATACGGACATTATCGTAAGAAAATTTAGCATCGAAAGTGAGATCACAATTATTGACATCAACACCTAATATGCGATCAAAGCGCCCTGCAAGGACATAAGCGGTTAAATTATCCGGCGACATCACCACAGTACCCGGTAAAACTGCATCGGGTAACTGACAAGTGCGCACGATTTCGTCGGTGCTCAAATCTACAAAGTGCATATTATTAGGGCGGTTAACCACCACCATATAATCACTTTTTTCAGCGCTGTTTTCAGATGCTACTTTCTTAGTATCACTAGTTTCAGCGACTTGCTCACTGCCGCAAGCAACAAGTAAAAGAGCTAACGAGCTAGCTACGGACAATTGGCGTAATTTATTTGAAAAGCTAATCATGGTATCTCGCCTACTTTTTATCATCTTTTGGAAAGACATCGCCTAGTTTTCGCCAGTCATCACCCGCAGAGTCGGCACCCTTAGTCCAGTCAGGATAAGTATTCATGACATCAGGAACTTGCGCCGGCCACCAGCAAGGATCGGCACAACCATATAAGTCTGACTCCATTGGTTGACATAACCCTGCGACGCCACCAAAAACGTCAACCTCCCAGCCTGGATCAGTTGTGCCTGTACAACCGACAACCGATTGCATAGCAACAACTTCTTCAACGGTAGCGTCATCGCCCTTAACCTGATTTTCACTCTTGTTTTTATCCATTGCAGAGTCTAATAATTCTGCTTTTTTATTCAGTGGTTTTAGATGTTTCATTGTTAGTGTCCTCGACGAGGGGTGATAAATGTATCCATAAATGTTGGGTTTGCCGCATTGATTTCAGCATAGGCTTTTAAGCCAAACTCAACCCAGTCACGCATAAGATCACAATAGTGATAAGTCGGGTTTTGTGGGTCGTTATATCGAGCATAGCTTTCGTGATAACAACCACCAGAGCACATATTGCGGATCCAACAAGTACTGCAACCCGTGTTGGTTCTATCCATACGCGTTTCAATAAAGCCAGCCAAGCCCTCGCTATCGATACCGTCAATAACAGAGCCAAAGGCTGGCAGATCTGAGCCAGTAAAGCGGTGACATAAATTAACGCCGCCACTATGGTCAATTGCCACCATGCCAATACCCGCACCACACGGTAGTGCTTTTTTTGTGCCTTCGTGAATATCCGTCATCAGCTGGTGCATGTTAGAAAAGCCAATATTGCGTCCAGCCTTTGCTTCATCAATATAATGACGACCGACTTTTATCATACTGGCAAATACCGCTTTAAGCTCATCTTCAGATAAGTTGTATTCACTGATATCACCTGAGGTGACTGGCGCAAAGCCAACCTCTGCAAAGCCAAGCTCATGAAACAGGTGTTGCCAAATTTCTTCAATATCAGTCACCCCTTTGGTTAACGTAACACGAGCACCAATAGGTCTGGCGTTATAGCCTTTCATCAGTAATTCAATTTTTCGAGTCACCGCTTTATAAGTTCCATTACCATTAACGGTAATGCGGTTCTTATCATGAATGGCTTTAGGGCCGTCGATACTTACCGCAATGCCAAATTTATGTTTTTGGAAGAATTCGATAATCTCTTCATTTAACAAAGTAGCATTGGTGGTTAATGAAAAATCAATCGGCACATTAAGCTCGGCAAAGCGTGCTTGTGCATATTCAACCACTTCGCGAATTAATGGCATATTGCTTAACGGCTCCCCGCCAAAAAATACGATGTTGTACCTTGGCTGATCAGGCGATTCTGCTAACATCATTTCAATGGACTTTTTCGCGGTATCAAAGCTCATTTTTTGCCCGTTAGCCGGGGTATCTAAGTCTTCTTTATAGCAATAGCTACAACTGAGATTACAACCTGTATTTACATTAAGCACTAAAGTGGTTAATGGGATATTTTCAAGCTGAGTAACTTCAGGGTTATCAGGCTCAAACGCCTGAACGCCAGCATCATGTGAAGCAACCACTTTAAGTTGAATTAATTGTTCAACCGTATCATCAATATCTTTTGCCGTTTGAGCTGATAAGCTTTGCGTTAGTTTATCTACAGATAAGCCACTTTCACTATCTGCCGCTTCAATCAGCTGAGCCGATAATTCATCCAATTCAAACAAGCTAGTTGTCGGCACATGAAACATCATCTGCTTATCATTCACTGCTATAGTGCGTGAATTAGTTGGAACTTTTTTTAGAACTTTGGTCATTACGAGTACCTGATGCCGCTATTTAATTGGCGGATTATTCCAACGTTGTACGGTAACAATCAGCTCCCCTTGCCCTTCTAAGATGTTTTTACCGTCTTGTAATTTAGCCACGACAGCTAAGCGCCCTGCATTGTTAGTTCCGTATTTTCTATCAGGGTTAGGCCCGGCATCGCCTGGTGTGAAGACCCCCGTTTCAGGGTTAATAACACCAGCAAACTTTACATCTTCATCCGCTTCTGATTGAGCATCAAATGGTTTGACACTCCAGCTTGCTGGGAATAAGCCAATGTAGACATCATCATCGGTGCCCACTTCACCATCTTGACCAGCGGCAAATGCTTTGGCCTCAAACGATGCGGTCACTTTAGGTTGACTGCCGCCCCCTTCACCAACGCGAGCTACGGCATAAGCTGGGCTAACTTTGATTTGATCGACTTGTTGATAGGCAACTAAGGCATTATCAAGTGACTGCTTGCCAACGTTAACTGTACTGCTCATGGCAGATGCATCCATCTTAGGTGCTTTTACCTGTACGATAATTTCATCTGCCGTGCGGGAAACTTCAGAAACAACCGTTAAGCCGTTAGAAAAAGTAACATCACCAGATAATTGAGAGCCACGAATTGACACTTGCAGTGTCTCGCCAGCTTTAATGTAAGTAGGGCTTAGCGATAAAATCGATGCCTTATCACTTCGATGACCTGAGATATCAACACCAATATCTTCATGACCATTTAAAAACATACGGCCAGATAAGCTATCGCCCGCCTCGTTTAACGCGAACACTTGACGATACTGCTTATCACCAACTGTTAGCGAGCCACGCCATTCATAACCACTGTAAACTAATACACTTCCCGTACCTGATAACGACTCACCATCATCAAAAGTACCGGTAAAAGTCATAGCATACTGGTTATTGCCCTTATCTTTTAAAGCAACCGTTCCTTGGAACGCCCCTTTACTTGGCATATGGCCAGTAATGCGCCAATTGCCACCAGGAGAAACTTTACTCTTGTCTTGCCACTTCACCCAGTCTTGCGTATTTAAAGCATATTTGTTAGCTAAAAATGGTACCGTTTCATTAATCGCGATTTCAAACCACTTTCTATCACGTCCCATGGCTGAATATTCGGTACTCGGCCATTGCCCCAGATGAAAGTTAACTAGATGTTCCCAATCTTTTTTATCTCTGCGTTGCAAACCGACTCGTGCTTCTGAGTGACAACGAGCACACATTTGTTCAAGCTCAGGTTGTTTATTTTCAATGTGGTTTAGTCGTCTTTCTAAAATATAACGATATGGTGCTGACTCAGAAGGTGTTAAACCTTGAGTATTGGCTAAATATTCAACGAGACTTGCCCTTGTCTCACCATCAATTTTCAAACCATGGGTAGTTTGCATACGAGCAATGGTCATTAACCAACCTTCTGGTGTTTTTCGTTGATAGCTGATACGGCTTAATGTTAGCGGATCTTGACTTTGTTCAATATGACAGCCTGAGCAATGTTGCTGCAATAAGCTTTCACTTGCGACAACTTCAGTGCTATATACACTTGCACCACAGGTAAGCAAAGCGACTGAGCAAGCAGTTGCGGTCAGTGATTTTTTTAATCGATTAACTAGCACGGTTTACTCCTAGTGTGTTTGAAATATAACGGAAAGAAAAAGCCGGCTGTTTATTAAGCACTACCAAAAGTTAAACAGCCGGAAAACAAGCAACTATCCCGCTTTATTGATATTGACTACTTTCATATTAGTGAATTCGTTTAAGCCCTCTTGAGCAAACTCAACACCAATACCTGATTGTTTAGATGTAGGGAATGGAATATTAGGAGCAAACGCACAGTGCTGGTTAATCCAAACCGTACCACTTTCCATTTGGCTTGCCACTTTTGACGCTCTATCGATATCAGAAGACCACACAGAGCCACCTAAACCAAATTCAGAATTATTAGCTCGAGCGATTGCATCGTCTAGTTCTGAGTATTTTACGATAGGTAAAATTGGGCCAAATGGTTCTTCATCAACTACTCGGGTACCGTCACTAATATCTTTAACAACAGTTAATGGTACAAAGTAACCTTTTTGGTCTAATGGCTCACCACCTGCAATAACATTACCGTTCGCTTTGGCGTCTTCTAAGTAATCACATACTTTGGCATATTGCATCTTGTTTTGTACTGGGCCAAATTGAGTGGCCTCGTCTAAGCCATTACCCACAACTGCCTGTCGAGCAAGACTTGCGATCTCTTCACATAGCTCATCGTAAATCGACTCATGTGCGTACAAGCGTTTTAACGCGATACATACTTGGCCGCTATTAATAAAGGCAGTATTAAAGATACCTTGAGCGGCCGCTTTTACGTCAATATCATCTAAAGCAATCGCCGCGTCATTTCCACCAAGCTCCAATGTGATGCGTTTTAATGTACTCGCAGCACTTGACATGATCGCCTTACCAGTTGGTGTTGAGCCTGTGAAAGAGATTTTATCAATACCAGGGTGGCTGGTAATTTTAGGTCCAAGATCATTATCATCAACAAGAATGTTAACTAAGCCTGCTGGTACTACATCTTTAAGAATTTCACCTAACATTACCGAAACAACTGGCGTGGTAGGAGCCGGTTTAAGAATAATACTGTTACCCGCTAAAATAGACGGCGCTATTTTGTATATACCGATTAATAACGGAAAGTTCCAAGGTAATATGCCTGCAACAACACCTAACGGCGTACGTTGTACTTCTACGCGCTGATTTTCATCATCGACTAACACTTCATTTTCTAAGTTAAGAGAAGTGAAGTAACGACAAAAAATCTCAGCATATTGCACTTCCATGGTTGCTGCTGCTAACGGCTTACCTTGCTCTTGCGTTAATGCTTTGGCTAAAGGCTCAATATTGGCATTAATCGCATCTGCAATCTTATGTATTAACGCCTTGCGCTCATCGATATCAGTTAACGCCCATTTAGCTGCCGCCACTTTTGCGCCAGCTACCGCTTGATCAAGCATAGCTTCATCAGCACGCGGCACTTGAGTAAATACTTCTTCTGTTGCAGGGTTAATGACATCTAGTGTCATATCACTCTTAACTAATTCACCATTTATTAATAACCCATAGTTACTCATAACTTTACCCCAATTACTTGCTATACAGTTGTTTTTATGTAGCTATTTATCGTAGAAGTGATTCTTAAGAATCTTTATATCAGCTACACTTATCGAATTTCTGAATTAGATTATTGGAATATAGGGGCGGCAACATCGACTGTTTACGCCATTGATTTGACAATGTACGCCACAGAATTAGCAGAACACGCCATTAAAATAAGCTAAACCGATGATTAATCTCTTAAGAAGTTTAACCCTTGATTTATATTAAAGTGTGGCAATAGATAATAAATTAAAAACGAAATTAACTGTTTATCAGACTAACTATTTAATAGAAATTACAAGTAGCGACAAAAATAATGAAATTTGATCATATCAACATTAGTGCGCCAGCCGATGTATTGGCTAAGGAAAAAGACTACCTCTGTGAAGTATTTGACTTAACTTTAGGCGAACGTCCGAATTTTAAAAAACACGGTTATTGGCTATATGCGAAAGACCAAGCAGTAATTCATTTAACAGAAAGTGACAAGCACGTTCCAAATACTAAAAATGCGTACATTGATCATATTGCATTCCAATTAACAGGTGTCGCTGACTTTGTCAAAAAGCTACAAGCACAAAACATACAATTTGACGTAACCTATTTATCAGATGTTAATTGTACTCAGGTATTTTTTAATTCTCCTGCAGGAATCGGCTTAGAAGCAAACTTTAAAAACGAATCCCTTAAAAAAGTCGTTATTATCGGAAATTCTGGTTCAGGCAAGTCGACCTTAGCAAAGAAAATGGTTACGGATGTTGGCTGTGAACATTTGGACTTAGATACATTAGCTTGGCAAGCTACCACACCTCCAACCCGTAAACCCATTAATGAGTCAAAAGACACAATTGATGACTTTCTATCAAAGCACTATTCATGGGTAATTGAAGGTTGTTATAGTGACCTTGTTGAACTCGTGCTCGATGATGCAACAGAGCTAGTATTTCTTGATTTACCGGCTTCGCTTTGTGTCGAAAACGCTAAGCAACGACCTTGGGAACCACATAAATACCCGTCAAAAGAAGCACAAGATGCCAATTTGTCGCTGTTAATTGATTGGATTAAAAATTATGACGACAGAAAAGATGAGTTTTCACGCAAAGCACATCAAAAGGTATATGAAAACTTCGCAGGTACTAAACAACGCATAATAGAAAATTAGCTAGTAACGTTTTCAACAAGGGTATTATCAACGTTAATAAGCAAAAATATTGATAGGCAAAGGCTTTACCAGGTAAGACAATGACTACGGTAAACAAAACAAATAACACGCCAAGCGACATAATCAAACGCTGGGTGGATATTTTTAATCAAGGAGATGCCTCAACACTTGCTGAGTTTTACACCACTGATGCAATTAATCATCAGGTTGCCAATGAACCAGTCATTGGAAAGAAAGCAATTTATGAGATGTTTAAAGAAGAATTTGCCCAAGCAGAAATGGTTTGTATTATTGAAAACATCTTCGAAGACGGTAATGTCGCGATTTTAGAATGGAAAGATCCAATAGGCTTGCGTGGTTGTGGCTTCTTTCATTTTAACGATGGATTAATTAAGTTACAGCGCGGTTATTGGGATAAGTTAAGTTTTTTACGTGCGCATCAATTACCAATTCCAGAGTAAACCTATCGTCTTTTTATTTCGTATGTCTTTCAAATACTAGATAAATATAGAGCGTTAAATGACCACTATCGTTGTAAACGATCAAATGCAGCAAAATTATCGTTACACCTTAACGGCACAAGTCGGCCAAGATTTCCATCCTGAATTTAAGCCACAACTAACACCAAAAGAAATGCTCGAATTGGGTGTATTTGGTGGTAAATACCTTACTGACTGCCAAGAAGAATTTCCAACTGACTGGTTTGAAAATGCCCTACTTAGCCCAAGCCATAAGGATATAACCTTAAACTATTTTCGCGTTGATGCATCACAACCATTAAGCGAGTGGCGTAAAAAAGGTTGGATTTACCACCAAGACCCACGAGGTTGGTTTCAGTGGTACTGCCGTTATTACCAAGGAAGACGATTAGAGAAAGAGGATTTACGTCAGATAAAACGTTGGAAGAACTTTCGCCGACATTTAAGCGCTGTGATCAAATTTTGTGAGCCATTTGATCACATCTGCAGGCGCAAGCAGCGACAAGCGCTATTGCATTGGGCATATGATTCGCGCAATGTCTAAACTACTAACGATAGAAAGTTGCGCATAAGTGTGTATGTGTGCAGCTTTTTAATTACCGCATTTTAGCTAATAAGCCTTCACTCGCATCTTCAACAAGCTCAAGCACATATTTAAAGCCACCTGCACCGCCGTAGTATGGGTCAGGAACTTCTCTTTCATCAAAATTTTCCGCGAAATCAAGAAACAACTTCACTTTATGTGCACTTTCTTGGGGGGCAAGATCGATTAAATCGTTATAGTTATTCTCATCCATCGCTAAAATTAAATCAAAGTGTTCAAAGTCATTTACCGTTACTTTGCGCGCTTTAATACCATCAAATGAGTACCCTGCACTTTGACCGACTTTAACAGAACGATGATCAGGCTTTTCTCGAGCATGAGCACCAATAGTCCCCGCCGAATCAATATTAACTTGTTTGCATTGTTGTGCCGCTTTATGTCGAAATACAGCTTCTGCTGTTGGAGAGCGGCATATATTGCCCATACAGACAAAAAGTACCGAATCAATTGTTGAATAATTAACGTCCATGCTGACCTTGTTTTTATTATTTGAGTAACTTTAATTAAGCTTAAAGTATATCGTTATTTTCGTCTATTTAATAACAGGCTATACCTTAACCTATGTTGATGAACATCAAAATATAATGGGCAAGAAAATTCACCTTATCAGACACGCTAAATCAAGTTGGAAAGACGGTTCTCTAACTGATTTTGACAGACCGCTTAACCGGCGAGGCGTAAAGTCGTGTGAATTGATGGCGCCAGCTATTTTAAATGCAGGTTGTTATTTTGAAAACGTGTATGTTAGCCCAGCTAAACGCGCCCAGCTTACTATTACCATAATCAATAAAGCATTAGATAACACCACCATTAATTGGTGCACTGTACCTGATTTATATACATTTGATTCGAATGACCTTTTCAGGTTTTGTTTAGGTTTACATGATTCTATAGATGAACTTGTCATAGTTGGTCACAATCCTGCCTTCACTGAATTTTGTAACAGAGTTAGCAATAGCACACTCGCCAATATTCCTACCTGTGGCTATGTCGCGCTCAATACCAGTATGCCGTTTAAGTGGCGCGACTTAATGACACAAAGGTTTACATTAACATCCTTTATTCGACCAAAAGATCTCGTGCGATAAACATGAGACTTCTTTATAATCTTCAAAACTATAAATTTATAAAAACCTCTTATTGGTCAATACATTAAAATGCTTTTATCAATATCTTCAAATACCTCTTCATCTATAAATTTACCGCTATCAGCTATGCTAAAACCTTTTATTAAAACGTGCTTGTTTTCACTACCTTTAACGCTTATTACTTTAAGTTATTCATACGCTGCAAACGCTGGAGAAATATATGAGTCTTTTCCAGAAACTATCGATGCCAATCAAAAATACGTATTTTATTCTCACGGTTATATTGTTGAAGGGACAAATGCCAAACCAAAGCACCCAGAATGGGGCATCTATGATTTTCCTGAGATTAAAAAAGTCCTAGCTGATGATAACTACCATTTAATCGCTTACCACAGAGCAAAGCATACCGAGCCATTTCAATTTGCTAAAAAGCTGGCAAAAGATGTCGCTAAATTAATCGCTGCAGACGTTAAACCAAGTAATATTACCTTATTAGGTTTTTCTCGTGGCGGTGCATTATCTATATTAACTACAAATGAACTTAAGTTAAGCGAGATAAATACTATTATCTTAGCGGGTTGCGCGGGCTTAATAAAAAAACATACTCAGGTAAAAGTATATGGGCATGTAAAGTCGATTTATGAGACCTCTGATCAAGTTGGCTCGTGCCAATTTCTGATAGATAGAAGTGACGATGTGGCGTCTTTTAATGAAATATCGATAAGCACAGGTAAATCGCACGGCGCATTTTATAATCCATTACCTGTTTGGGTAGAGCCTGTTAAACAATGGATAACTGATAATACCCAAAACTAAACAGCCTACCTGTTGTTGTACCAAACAAACAGGTAACTGCTTTGGATCGTTTGGCAAAACACCGCTTCAATCACTTCGCCTGCGTTAGTTTTTGACTCTAGCTCTAGCGATGGATTAGATTGAAGCGATTTCTTAGTAGATTAAATTTATTTTTGTACTAGCCTCATCAGCGCTTCAATTTGTTTTTGTTGCGCTGCAATTTGTGCTTGTTGCTCTTTTACCGCATTAATTAACACAGGCACAAGTGCAACATAGTTAACTGACTTAATGCCTTTGTCATTTTCGCTAACCAATTCAGGTAAAACCGCTTCAACTTCTTGCGCAATTAAACCGACTTGTTGCTCATTGCCTTTTTGTAACTCAGGCTTCCAGTGATATCGCTTACCATCTAGTTTATCTATAGTCTCTAATGCGCCATTAATTGACTGAATATCAGTTTTTAAGCGTCGATCTGAATTTAACGATAAGTTACCTGCGATAGTCGCGTTACCAGTATTATCTATGCTCAATAAATTAACATCTGAACCAGTCGAAAATGATGAAATAGCAAAATCGCCACCATTGGCAGCAGTTATTGTCCACTTATCGTCGTCGGCAGCGCCTGCATCGGCAAATAAATCAATTTGCGCGCCATTACCGGTTGCAGCATTAACAGAGACTTTATTCGAAAAGACATCAGTAAAACGATAGCTCGCATTACCTAAAGTTGTCGTTGCATCAGTTTGAGCTGACCATAAAGTAGTGGTGCTATTACCTAATAACACAGCGTTATCTGAATGGCTGGTGCCGTTATAACCTAAGACGATACTGTTGGTATTAGCATTAGTGGCATTGGTACCAATGGCAATTGAACCTACTTGCGCAATACGACTTGAATAACCGACAGCAACACCATCGTTGGCAATAACTGTCGCTTGGTTTCCTAATACTGTAGTGCGGCTTACATTAGTACTATTATTAGCCCGTGCGGTACCGTCTAAGTCGTTATAAGTAACATACCAATCACTACCATGCGTAGATACAAACTCGACTTCATTATCATGATAAAATGTCCAATCTGCTGAGTCAGCCAAGGTACCGATCCAAATATTATCTTCACCTTCACGGTTGGTATATCCGGCATAGGCACCTAAAGCGGTATTACGGTTAGCGTTAGTGATTGAGTTTGTTCGGTTATTATCAAATCCCGCTTGAAAACCGACAAAGGTATTAAAATCGGCACTTTCTGTATTTGGTCCGGCATTATCACCAATCATGGTATTAGCATTACCACCGCCAATATCACCACCAGCTGCCGTTCCTATTACTGTATTTCGTGAACCGTTATATAACTCTCCTGCTATACTGTTTGGCTTTCCTAAACTATAACCTGCGCCTGTTCCCATTGCCGTATTATAATTACCTCCTTGAGCGTCGTACATGGAGCCATAACCAATACTCGTATTACCTTGACCTCCTGTGTGTTGATAACCGGCTTCTTCGCCGATAAAAGTATTTTTGTTTTCGGTTGTTATTGCATAACCTGCTCGTGAACCAATATAAGTGCCACCAAACCCTGTGGTGCTAGCAGTACCTGCTTGATAACCAATAGCAGTGTTACTAGCTCCATTAATATTAGACTTCCCTGCTTGATAACCGAAAAAGCTATTGTGGTGGCCTATCGTGTTAGCCATACCCGCTTGGTAACCGAAGAAGCTGTTAAATTGGCCTGTAGTATTAGCTGCACCAGCACTTTGACCAACAAAAGTACTTTGGCCTTGGGTAGTTAAAGCGGCACCTGCATCAACACCAATTAGGGTGTTTTCATCACCGGAGGTGAGCGCTGCACCTGCGTTAGTGCCAAGCTTTGTGTTTTCTGCCATCGCCGATGTCGATATTGCACACAGCATGGCAATTACTGAGCTTTTTAAGATGAAACGGTGACTTTTAGTGTTTGACTTTACTATTGAACTCTTCATTCCGAACGACTCCCGGAGATAACTATTTAATAAAACTGTGTAAGCGAAGCATATTTGCTCTTTTAGATAAAATGAGCATAAGCCCGAGTAACAGCAGCCAGTTAACGGCGCCACCACTATTTTGAGTATCTTTTTCTAACGCTTTGTCATTTTCTTTTTCAACGACTTCTTTTACTTCCCTATTGATAAGGACTGTCGCGACAGCATTAGATGAAAGCTGTCCATCACTTACGACTACTTCTATTTCAACCGTCTCATCTGCAGTTAAAATCGGTGCTGTAATCATCACCGTCGCTGAGTTAGTGTTACTAAAACTAACTGCTGCACCGCTGAGTTGACTCCAGGTATAAGTTAGCGAGTCTCCATCACTGTCGGTTGCTACTGCTTGTAACTCTATCGATTCACCTGATTTAATTTGCGTTGAATAATCTGAGAGCTTGATCTCCGGTGCATGATTTATCGATGTTGGCTTAACTTTTAAAGCCCCCGGATCTTCAATGCTGCCATTAATTAACAAGTCAGCATCGTTAGGGCCACCATCTTCTATCGTTAACTCGATACAGTTATCACCTACGGTTAAGCCCAGGCTATAACTCGAGTCCTGAGCTGCTGGACAAGTACCATTACTATTAAATGGCGCAGAACGAACAATATTACGTTCATCTTCAATAAAGTCATACCAACCATCACGAGAGTTATACTTTCGGTATACCGCATCTGCTGGAATGCTCTCCCCTTGCGATAATGGAATGACTATCGCTGCAGACTCTCCATGACGTAAGATACCTTCTAAAATAAAATTAAATAGTGGTGAATACGCTTGATAATCATCATCGATAATGTCAGCGTCGCCATCATTTAATACTGCAGCAATTTCCTCTTCTGTCAGTGCAGTATATTCACTTTCTAAGCCATTTATCGCTTGCACGTAAGAACCTACGACAAGTGTTAACTCTGGATTAGTTTCGATTGGATAACTATTTTGACTACTAGGAATTCGGCTAGTGTTGTCATCATTATCAAGGTAATCCGCTATGCCATCACCATCGCTATCAGCAAGCCCCTCCTCAGCATCAACAGTACCGTCATTATCACTGTCAATAATTGAAGAAAGATCGATAGCATTCTCAATCACTAATTGAATAGATTGATAAGTAGTTAACTGCTCTTGTGTATTACTTTCAGTAACAATAACATCTAACTGATAAATACCTTCATTAAGTGTGTTTGGCTCGAAGCTATAGACGAACTCCCCATTTAGATCAGCAAAAGCACTATCTGTTGAGAACCACTCAATGTTATGGCTATCATCTTTGTTAACATCGTTAACCGTTGCGATTAACGAGACCGTGCCGTTGTCTGGGTCGATAACGTTAACTGGAACACCTGCTTGTTTCACTTCGATATCCACGAAAGGTGCAAGATTTTCATCCACGATGATAACTTCAGTAAATGCACTCGCGGAGTATAAGAAATATTAACGCTATGTACTACCCACTGTGTCAGCTGTATTTAAGGCCAGTTGCACGTGTGTCAAATGGGTACTTTTCAGGAATCAGTG
>MDSZ01023143.1_pt1 | contig 31634 bp, 31 predicted proteins | sample 811201 | NCBI WGS metagenome assembly MDSZ01 (sample SAMN05326647, study PRJNA326480) | marine metagenome | isolation source: seawater | place: Indian Ocean: North | collected 2010 | reverse complement strand
TGTGGAAGCGTAGTAATACGTGCAGCTGACCAGTACTAATAGCTCAATTGGCTTGATTTATGCACTGAAAAAAATTTTAATTTTATTTCAATATAGATATTATAAATTTTCAAACTTAAACAATATCATAAACACATTAATATTTGTTATGAGGAAAATAGATAATAAAAAATTTGGAGTTGATTCAAATTCTTCAGTTGAAGATGATAATAACAAAATCAAAAGAGCTAGTTTATTTGAAGAACTGCAAAAACTCAAACTGAGTATTTCTGATATTGTATTTTTATTATCCTCAAGAATGGATGTAACTAGAATATTGTATTATAATGAAATTTATAAGCAAATACTAAAAAAACCAGGTGTTATAATGGAATTTGGTTGTCGTTACGGATCCTCATTATCGATACTACAAAAATTAAGATCAATTTATGAACCGTATAATTATGTAAGAAAAATAATTGGTTTCGATACCTTTCAAGGTTTTACTAATGAATTTACAAGCGATGAAAGAAAAATATGGAAAAAGGGGGATTATGGAGTTCCACCAAAATATGAAAAAGTATTGGATAAAATATTATCTTTAGAAGAAGAGAATGCCCCAATTAAACATTTAAAAAAATTTGAAATGGTGAAAATAATAAAGGGAGACGCGTCTACTACCGTAAAAAATTATTTAGAAAAAAACAAAGAAACAGTAATAGGTCTGGCTATTTTTGATATGGATTTGCACAAGCCTACAAAAAAAGTTCTAAAAGCAATAAAGAAAAGACTTTTCAAGGGAAGTATTCTAGTCTTTGATGAACTAAGTCATTCAAGCTTTCCAGGCGAAACGCAGGCTGTTATTGAAGAAATAGGATTAAACAATTTAAAACTTAATTCATTTCACGGGCAAAATGGTGGATGTTGGGTTGAAATTATTTAAAAGTGTTAAATTTCAATTAGATTTTTTGTTTGATTTATACATTAAAAAATTTTTGAGATATATTAATTGACATATAAAGTTATTATCATCAATCATGATATTATTTAAAAAACCAACTAAAATTATTTTCTTTGGAGGTGGAAAGATATTATTTTTTTTAATAAATTTTTTAAAACAAAAAAAAATTGAATTAGTTGTTTTTACTGAAAAAAGGCATCTTAAAGAATATAAAAATAAAAAAAGTATCAAAAATCTTTTAGAAAAAGAAAAAATTAAATTTTTTATTGGCACCAAAAATATACAAAAAAAAATTTTGGATGAAATAACACCTGGTTCTATTGGGTTAAGTTACAGATATAGCTTAATTTTTAATATTAAAATTATTAGAAAATTTAAAAATCGTTTGATGAATATACATTCTCAAGCTCTGCCTAATTTTAGAGGAAAAGGGGGACTTAGTTGGAATATCATATCAAAATCAAACATTTTGGGGTCATCTCTTCATTTAGTGACCGAAAAGATAGACAAAGGAATTATACTAATGATGCTTAAATCTAGGCATAATTTAAAAAATAAAAACTATGATCAATTAGAAAAAAAAGTTTTTTTAATAGATAAAATGCTCATAAAAAAATTTTTAAATACAATTTTTTTAAATAGAAAATTTAATCCTCACAAATTTGACAATCACAACTCTTTTTACTGGCCTTCATTAAAAACAAATAAAAATGCTTGGGTAAATTTTAATTGGGAAACAGATGATATAAGTAAATTTATAAATGCTTTTTCAGGAAAATACGGTGGAGCACTTTCCTTTTATAATAAAGAAATTATAAAACTTAAAAATGCAAGAAATGAAATAAATAAAAAAATATTTCATCCTTATCAAATTGGAATAGTATTTCGAATTAGTAAAAAAAGAATTTATATAGTTTGTAGTGATGGTGCAATAAGTTGTGAGTATAAACTTAAATCAAGTAATAAAGTAAAAATTGGTTCAAGGCTTTATACAACTTCAAAAAAATTAGAACGAGCATTAATTAATTTGTAGTTTATTTTTTTATTACCAGATGAATTATTCCGTCTCCATAAAGAAACTTTGAAATTTTATGATCATAATGATGATATAAAGGTTGAATAAAACGACGAACATTATTAAATTCCACTTTTTTTTTTACTCTTTTAATATCTTTAAAACCAATTTTTTTTAAATATGTCCTTAATTCTTTTTCAACATATGTTTTATATTTAGGAGCCATTAATCGGTCCTTAATAGTAAGTTTTAGGTCTTCATCGAATAAAAATTTAAATTTATTAAATAAAATATTGGTATCTTTATCATAATTTTTTTTTAGAAAATTTAAATATTTTCTAAAATTTTTGTTTAATAAAACATCAACAAAGTTTTTAAATTTTTTTTCTTTTTGATATTTTGGTCTTAAAAAATTCATAGTTAGATCATTTATTAAACCGCCTTTTCCATGAACAGATATATATGTTGTTCCTCCTTTTTTTAAAACTCTAAAAATTTCTTTAAAACCTTTGAGGTCATTATCCATATGATGAATAACCCCCTGGCATAAAACAAAATCAAAGTATTTATCTGGATAAGGAAGTTTTTCTAATGAACCTATATTTATTTTAAATTTATTTTTGAATTTTTTTAAATTTTTTTCTACTGGTTTTTTGATATGTTTGTGCATATCTAAAAGGTGACAGTATTTTGCTCCTAGATTAAGAAGGTTATAGCCTCCTGAACCTGTTGACCCGCAACCAAGATCAGCACAAATTTTTCCTTTAAAAAAACCTTTTTTTAAATTGAATACTTTTTCATCTAACGAAAACTTAATTTTATTTATTGAAAATTTATTTTTATTTTGTGCTAAATGTATTTGATTAAAAATTTTTCTTGTTGAATTATCGTGATATTTCATTATCAGTTATTAAAATGTTAATGAATAAAAGTAAACTTAAATTTTATAATAAAAATGGTTTTGTCATAATTAAAAATTTATTAAGTAAAACTAATATAAAAAAACTTCAAAAAACCATATTAAATAGATCAAAAAATTATTTTAACAATAAAAAAAACTTCCTTTCAATCTATGATAAAAAGTTTCATTTAAATTTAATAAATTTAAAAAAAAATAATCCAAAAAAATTTGGTTCTTTATATGATAGTATTCAAAGAAGCTTGCAACTTTACTCAATTATTTGCGAAACAAACCTAACAAAATATATTTGCAAATTATCCAAACTAAAAAAAGAGAATATTTCATTCAATGGTGAAAATATTAGAATGGATTTACCTAATGACAAATTACATCATCTTGACTGGCATCAAGATAGATCTTATTATTTTCAAAATAGAGATGGTAATAAAGGATTGGTATGCTGGATACCTTTGTTAGATTTAAAAAAAAAGAATGGACCTTTACAAGTTTGTGTAGCAAGTCATAAAGATGGATTTGTTTCAAAATACAAAAAGTTTAGAAAAGGTAAAAAATATTCTTATCAAAGAAAAGTAAAAACTAATAATAAATATAGAGTATTTTCTCAATCTCTTAAGGAAGGAGATGTTATATTTATGAATAAAAACACTATTCATTCATCAGGAAAAAATATTTCAGATATGATAAGATTTTCCCTCCAAGTAAGAGTACATGATTTAATGGATCCAGACTATTTGTCTTTTAGATACAGAATAATTTATAATCAAACAGATATAAATTCGATGATTAAAAAAGGATTAAATATTGATGATCTTGAAAAATTTTCCATTTAATAAAAAGTTTTATGATTTACCTTGCAGTTCTAACAGGAAAAGAATTATTTTGTAAATAAGACCTCACTCTAATTGGAGTATTATCTCCAAAATTAAATAAACTTCCACACGCAACTCCATTAATTTGTGTTGTTTCAAAAATATCTAATATATGTTTAAAATTTCCAATACCACCGGACTGAATTATTGGCAAATTAACTAATTCAGACCAGACTTTCAAATTTTTTATTGAAGGACCATTCATCGTCCCATCACTTTCGACATCGAAAAGCACTATTTCACCAGCACCAAAATCTGCAACTTTTTTCAAATATTCAGTTAAAGGAATATTAGTTTTTTTTTTGGAATTATTTAAAGTTATAAAAAAATCATTGTTATAAAACATATATTCTGCACCAACTACAATACATTGGTTGCCAAAATTCCTAGATGCTACTTTTAAAAAATTTATATCTTCAACAATTTTTGATGTAACTAAAACTTTGTCAGAACCTGCTTTTAATAATTTTTCAATGTGTTTAATTTCACTTATTTTTCCTCCAGTAGTTAAAGGAATAAAACAATTTTTTGCACTATTCTTAACAACCTCGTTAAAAAAAATTTCTGCTTCTTCGTTTTTTTCTGAAATATTTATTAACATCAACTCATCAGCCAATTGATTATTGTATATTTTTATTGCTGATGAGGTATTTCCCACATCTCTATAATTTTGATATTTTTTGCCTTTGACAAGTCTCCCATCTTTATAAAGCAATAAAGGAATTATTCTTTTAATCATAAATTACAGAAATTCTCAAGTATCTTTAAACCATTTTTGTGACTTTTTTCCAAATGAAATTGAAATCCAAAAATATTTTCATTTACTACACACGAACAAAATTTTTTTTTAATTTTTGAAGTAGCTAAAATATTTTCTTTTGAAAAGGGTTTAAAGTAATATGAATGGTCAAAATAAAACTCTACAGTAAAATCTATATCTTTAAATATTTTGTGATTAATTTTTGGTTCTATTTTCATCCAACCAACATTGGTAGTTAATGGGTTTTCCTCTTGAGTAAATTTTACAATTTCTCCAGGTATCATATCCATTCCATCTACTTTTTTAAACTCATTACCTACAGATGAAAGAATTTGCATTCCGAGACAAATACCTAAAATAGGTTTTTTAGATGCAAAATTTTTTATCTCTGTAATAAATTTTTTATCTGTTAGTATTTGCATAGCAGATAAATATGATCCTACACCTGGGATAATAAGATGAGTAGCTTTATTAAAATCGGCTTGATTTTTTACAAAAAAATTTTCTTTTGATATTTTGTTAAGTGAATTTGAAATTGAAGCTATATTCCCCAAACCATAATCTAGAATTCCAATCATTCTTCTCTAAACCATTTGTCAAAGTCTTTAGTTTTTTTGGAAATCTTATAATTTTTATTTGTATCTCGTTTATGAGGAAAAACTTCCATACTTTCACAAATTTTATAAAAATCCTCTTTGTCCATTTTTATATATTCTAAAAACAAATCTAAGGAAGGTGGAATCTCACCTTCATTTGCTTCAATTAATTTTCTAGCTTGATCAGAAGTAATAGTGCCTTTTTTAACTAATTCAGCAGAGTTTTGAGTTATTCTTGAATAGCCTCTTTTTAAAAATTTAATATAATCTCTACTACCTTGCATAAAACATTCAATTTTACTTCCATAAGGATTAAGTTCATCTGGAACGCCTTCTAGTTCATCACTTTTCCATCCATATAATTCTTTTATTATATTTACTTGACTTTCAACATCCCATTTAATGTAATTACCAAGATTGATAGGTAAAATTTTTTTTTTTATGAATTCTTTTTCATCAGGAAAAGTATATGGTTCTAAGTCTCTTAATGTAATTTTTTCTTCTTGTCGCTCGTTTATCATTCCAACCATATCTTCCGAAGATATACCTAATGTTCTGAGCATTTCAAATTTTTCGATATTTTCTTTTTCAAATTCTTCAACTTTATAATATGAGCTGTGAAAACTTTGTGGCTCGCCATAGATTACCAAAGGGATATTTAAACTTACTGCTAATCTTAATGGATAAGCAAATATTCCAGTATGACAATGCCAACAAAAATCTCCTTTTCTTCTAAAACTTTCTTCCATTAAAAACTTTACAATTTTCCAGTTAGGCGAGAAGTCAAGAAAATCCACCCCTATTTTTTTTAAAAACCTTTCAGAATTTGAGTTTATATTTGGTCTCATAAATCCATGATTAAATCTAACAACCAATGGTTTAAGGTTAAGTTCTTTTATTGCGTAATGTACTTGAAAAGTACTATCCTTACCTCCGCTGTAAGGAATTATACAATCGTAGCCAGAATTTTTTCTATACTTATTTAATAATTTTTTTAATTCTTTAATTCTTAAATCCCAGTCAATATTTTCATACCCGCTTCTTTCATCACATAGATTGCAACTATCATCTTTAAAAACAATGGTTTCATATGTTTCTGGTAAATTGCAGTTTTTACATTTTTTCATTATTCTTTACCAGTCGCTCGATAGCTAAATTCTGATATTTTTTTAGTCAAATTACTTACAACAAAGACTGCAGTACTAGTGATATAAATTTTCATAATTTTTTACTTTTAGATTATTTATAAAAATATTCAATTTAAATATAAATTCTTAATTCATTTATATAAAAAAACAGATATTGTGTTGCATAAATTTATATAGATGTATAACTACTAATTAAATTAAAAAAATAATGAAAATATTTGTTACAGGAGCTTCAGGTTTTATTGGTTCACATTTAGTAGAAAAATTGGTTAAGAATGGTCACAAAGTAAAGGCATTAGTACCATATAATATTGATAACAATTGGGGATGGATTGATTCATTTGAAAATAAAATTAAAAAAAAAATACAAATAATTTCAGGAGATGTATCTGACCAAAATTTAATTTTAAAAGAGACTAAAAATTGTGAAATTATTTTTCATCTTGCAGCGCTAATTTCTATTCCTTACTCTTATAAGTCACCAAGGTCATATGTTACGACAAATGTTATTGGAACACTTAATATTCTTGAAGCAGCTAGAAATAATAAAACAAAAAAAATAATTATAACATCAACTAGTGAAGTTTATGGTTCTGCAAAATATATACCTATAGATGAAAAACATTCTTTAAATGCGCAATCTCCTTATGCAGCAAGTAAAATAGCTGCAGATCAAATTAGTTTATCTTATTTTAGGAGTTATGGAATTCCACTTACAATCATAAGACCTTTCAATACATTTGGACCAAGACAATCTCAGCGGGCTGCAATTCCAACAATTATTGCACAAATTCTTACAGGAAAAAAAGTAATTAAATTAGGAAATTTAAGATCATCAAGAGATTTTACATTAGTAGAAGATACTGTGAATGGTTTTATAAAAACTATTAAAAATAAAAAATGTATAGGTGAAGTTATAAACTTAGGAACTGGATCTCATTTTACAATTAAAGAAACAGTAAAAATGATTTCTCAAATATTAGATAAAAAAATAAAGGTTACATTAGATAAAAAAAGAATAAGACCAAAAAAAAGTGAGGTTGATCGGCTTCTCTCGAAAAATTTAAAAGCTAAAAAAATCCTTGGATGGAAACCAAAATACACAGGAAAAAAAGGTTTTTATCGTGCCTTAAAAATAACAATTAATTGGTTCAAAAATCCTAAAAACTTAAATTTATATAAATCAGACATATATAATGTCTAAAAAAAAAAAGATTATTTTTTATACTGGAAGTAGAGCTGACTATGGACTGCTTGAACCAATAATTAAAAAAACTTATCATAAATTTGAACTTTATTTAATTGTTGGGCCTCATCATCTTAAAGATAATTTTGGAAAAACTTTAAATAGAATTAATAAATTTTTTTTTTAAAAAAATTTATTATTGTAAAACAAAAATAAATTATGAAAATGTTGATATTGTTGATTTTATTTCATCTTCATCTAAAAATTATAAGAATTTATTAAAAAGGATTAATCCATCAATGTCGGTTGTGCTAGGAGATAGATATGAGGTTTTGTCTTTCGCAATAGCTTCTTTTTTTGAGAGAATTAATATTTGTCATTTACATGGAGGTGAAAAAACAATTGGCTCATTTGATGACACTATAAGACATGTAGTTACAAAATTTAGTACATTTCATTTTACGTCTAATCATATATATAAAAAGAGACTTATTTCTTTAGGAGAGAACGAAAAAAATATTTTTAATTTTGGCTCGATTGGCGCAGAGATAGTAAAAAATTCAAAATATTTGAGTAAAAAGCAACTTTTTGGTCGTTTAGGAATAGATACAAAAAGAGAAATTATCTTATCAACATTTCACCCTGAGACAAACTCAAATATTGGTTACAAAAAACAAATTAGAATATTTCTATCATCTTTAAAAAAATTTAAAAACTTCCATTTTATTTTTACTGCTAGTAATCCAGACCCTAGTGGACAAATGTTTAATCGTGAGATCAAAAAATTTGTAAAAAAAAATTTTAATTCTTCATTTTATTATTCATTGGGCAATCAAAATTATTTAAACTTAGCGAAATTTTCAAAATTGATAATTGGAAACTCATCTAGTGCAATTATTGAAGCACCGTCATTAGGAATACCAATATTGAATATTGGAGATAGGCAGTTAGGAAGAGTTATGTCAAAAAATATTTTAAATGTACCATTAAGAATACATTTAATTGAGAAAGCATTAAAAAGAATTTTACAAAAAAAAATAAAAATTTTATCAAAAATCAATCCATACTACAAAAAAGATACAACAAAAAATATAACTAAAAAGATTATAGATTTAATTAAAATAAAAAATACTTATAAATATTTTCATGAATAAACATTCAGATAAGGTAGAGATAATTGCTGAAATTGGTGTAAACCACAATGGAAGTATTCCTTTAGCTAAAAAACTTGTAAAAATTGCAAAACATTCTGGTGCAGATTTTGTAAAATTTCAAAATTGGAAAGCAGAAAGTTTAGTGACAAAAGATGCTGAAATGGCTAGCTATCAAAAATTGAATACAAAAAAAAAAATTTAAACAAATTAAATTATTAAAACCTTTAGAATTAAAGGATAAAGACTATTTTACTCTATTTAGATATTGTAATAAAAATAAAATTAAGTTTCTATCATCTCCATTTGATGAACTGAGTTATGAATTCTTATCAAATAAACTTAAATGCAAAATTATTAAAATTCCTTCAGGTGAAATTAATAATTTTTTGATGCTCAATAAAGTGAATTTAAAAAAACAAAAAGTTTTTATATCAACCGGCATGTCAACTATTTCAGAGATTGCAAAATGTATTAACTTTATTGCAAAATCAAAAATATATACGATTAAAAAAAATAATGTTAAAATTAGATTAAAGTCAAAATTAAATTTTTTAAAAAAGAAGATTATTATTATGCACTGTGTAACAGACTATCCAGTGCAGGATAACTTTGCAAATTTGAGAGCAATAAAAACAATTAAAGATACATTTAAATTGCCAGTTGGATATTCAGATCATACAATTGGAGTTATAGCTCCAGTGATTGCAGTATCTCTCGGAGCTAAATTGATTGAAAAACATTTGACCTTAAATCAAAATTTGACAGGCCCAGATCATAGAGCATCTTTAAATCCAGCCCAATTCAAATTAATGGTAAACAATATAAGAACTTATGAAAAAATGATGGGAGATGGCATAAAATCACCACAAATTTGTGAAAAAAAGAATATGAAAGTTGCAAGAAAAAGTATAGTAGCAAAAAAAAATATTAAAATAGGAGAGTCCTTTACTTTTAAAAATATAACTGTTAAACGCCCCTCTGGAGGAAAAGACCCATCACAATATTTTGAACTTATAGGAAAAATAGCCAAAAAAAATTATAGTAAAGATCAAAAAATTTAAATGAAAATACTATCAATTTATCCTTATACACATATATCTTCAGCTGCTTTGATGATAAATGGAAAAATTGTTGCAGCAGCTCCCGAAGAAAGATTTAACAGAATTAAAATGAGTACCTCTTTTCCTTTCAAAGCAATAGAGTGGTGTCTTAAGAAAGAAAATTTAAAATTAAAGGATATGGATTTGATAACCGTTCCTTGGAATCCTGCTATAAATATAAATTCAGCATCATCAAGATGGACTAATGATCTTAGGTGGAGAGGGGAAATGTTATCTAATATTCCAATAAATTTAATGAAAATTTTAGATGATCAACCATCAAATTATATGAAATTAAGTTTTAATGATCTTGAAGTAAACTATTTGAATCATCATGAATGTCATGCAGCGTCAGCATTTTTTACTTCTCCTTTTAGAAATTGTGATATTTTAACAATTGATGGACACGGTGAAAAAGATACTTGTTTTCTTGGAATTGGAAAAAATAATGATGTTAAACAAAAAAGTGCGATAAAATATCCTCACTCAGTAGGACTATTTTATGGAACATTTACAGATTTTTTAGGGTTTAAACCTGATTCAGATGAGTGGAAGGTTATGGCTTTGTCATCTTATGCAACAAAAAAAAATGTTTACGATAAAAAAATAAAAAAACTTTTCAAGCTTACTAAAAATGGTTTTGAATTAGATTTAAGTTATTTTGACTTCTATACATTTGATAAAAGAAAAAATTTTTTCAATGAAAAATTTGAACTTCTCTTAGGTAAAAAAAGAGTAAAAAATGAAAAAATTATGAGAAATCATTATTTGATAGCTGGTGCAATGCAAAGAGCATTTGAAAAAATTGTTTTTCATTTATTAAAAATTTTGAAATCTAAAGGATCAAAATCAAATAATTTAGTTTTAGCTGGGGGCGCAGCCATGAATTGTGTATTTAATGGATTATTGGATAAAAGCAGTTTATATAAAAATAATTATATACCAGCATACCCAGATGATTTAGGTGTTTCGATTGGAGCTGCTTACCTAGCAAATTATAGATTTAATAAAAAGAAAAAAAGAATAATATTTCATGAAAAACATAATTATTATGGACCAGGATTTTCAAGAAATGAAATTAAAGATGAAATTTTAAAATCAAAACTTAAATTTTATGAATTTACAAAAGATTTAACTAAAGAAACTGCTAAATATTTGTCAAAAGGGAAACTTGTTGGTTGGTTTCAAGGAAATATGGAATTTTCTCATAGAGCACTTGGGAATAGATCAATACTGGCAGATCCAAGAAGTTCAAAAGTTAAAGATTTAGTTAATCAGGCAATAAAATTTAGAGAGAGTTTTAGGCCATTCGCACCAGCAGTTTTAGATAGAGAAGCATATAAAATTTTTCATATGAAAAAAAATGATAAAATTTATTTTATGGAAAAAGCTGTTAAAGTGAGAAAAGTTTGGAGAAAAAAAATACCTGCAATTACTCATATTGATAACACTGCAAGAGTTCAAACAGTAAATAAATCAATAAATCCAATATTTTATGATTTAATCTCAGAATTTTATAAAATAACTAAGACCCCAGTTTTATTAAATACTTCATTTAATTTAAATGGCGAGCCAATAGTGTGTTCACCTAAAGATGCAATTAGGACTTTTTTTTCATGTGGATTGGATATTTTAGTTTTAGGAAATTTTATAATAAAAAAAAATGATTAAGACTAGATTATTAAGAACCAACTTAATTTACAACAATAAATTCATGATAGATGTTATTAATTGTTTAAATAAATCAAACGAAAAAATTTGCATAGTTCAAAACTCTAAAAATAAAGTTTGTGGTATTTTTACAGATGGTGATATCAGAAGAATATCAATTAATAAAAAAAATTTTGAATTAAAAATCTCAAAGCTTTACAAAAAAAAATTTATTTTTTTAAAGGAAAAATCTTCATTGGCTGATGCAAAAAAAATTTTTCTTAAAAAAAAAGATATAAGATATATCCCAGTTTTAAAAAAAAATAATAAGTTGTTAGGAATTTACTCAAGAGAACATATTTTATCAGAAAAAGAATATGAGAATGAAGTTTTAATTTTAGCAGGAGGTATGGGAAAAAGATTACATACGCTTACTGATTTTTTTCCAAAACCTATGATTAATGTTGGAACAAGACCTTTATTGGAGAGCATACTATATTCACTAAAATCATCAGGTTTTAAAAATATAAATATATCAGTTAATTATTTACAAGAAAAAATCAAAAATTATTTTGGAAATGGAGACAGTTTAAAATTAAACATTAATTATTTTTCAGAAAAGAAAAGACTGGGAACCGCAGGACCATTATATTTTTTAAAAAAAAAGAAAACAAGACAAGCTATATTAGTTCTAAATGGTGATATCTACACTAATTTAAGAAAAGAAAATCTTTTAGGTTTTCATCAAAAAAACAAGAATGATTTTACAGTTTGTTGCCATCCTTATATTCATCAAGTCCCTTATGGAGTGGTTGATTTAAGTAAAAAAAGTAAAATATTAATTAATGAAAAACCAAAAATTAAATATTTAGTAAATTCTGGAATCTATTGTTTTGAGCCAAAACTTTTAAAATTTCTAGCTAATAACAAATATCAAGATATGAACGACTTTATAAATCTTTTGAAGAAAAAAAAAAAGAAAATAGGGTTTTTTAACATTCATGAAAATTTATATGATATTGGTGATTACAACAAACTGGTGGAGGCCAGAGAGTCAGAATAGTGATTAAAAAAAAAAAGATAATTTGTTTAATCCCAGCCAGGAAGGGAAGTAAAGGTTTAAAAAATAAGAATATAAAGTTATTACAAAATGTTCCTTTAATTGCTTGGTCAATCCTTGCTGCAAAAAAATCTAAATTGATAGATGAAATAATAGTTAGTACTGATTCTATTGAAATATCTAAAATAGCAAAAAGATATGGTGCAAAAGTTCCATTCTTAAGACCGAAAAAATTTGCAAAAGATAAATCAAGCTCATTTAGCGTTATAAAACACGCGATTAAATTTTTTGAAAAAAAAAAAGTTATCTTTGATTATATTCTATTACTTGAACCCACTTCTCCTTTAAGAGATCCTAAAGATATAGATTTATGTATTAAAAAAGTTTTAAGAAATAGAATTGAAACGATTGTGAGCGTTACTAAAGTAATTAGCCAACATCCTTCGTTTTTGTATTCGTTTAAAAATAAAGATTATTTAAAGCCATATTTAAAAAATTCAAATAGATTATATTTAAGAAGACAAGATATAACGTCACTATATTATTTAGAGGGATCAATATATTTTTCTAAAATATCTACATTACTAAAAGAAAAAACTTTTAATCACAATAAAACATGTGGATTTAAATTAGAAAAATGGAAATCCCTAGAAATTGATGATATTGATGATTTTAATTTGGCAAAATTTTATGTGAAAAATTTAAACATATTTAAGAGATTAAAAAAATGAATAAGGGACAAAAACTTTTAAGAAAAGCAAAAAAAATAATACCTGGAGGTAATCAATTATTATCGAAAAGAAGTGAAATGTTTTTACCAGGTTTATGGCCTGCGTATTATAAAAAAGCTAAGGGTTGTAAGGTTTGGGATTTGAATAATAAAGTTTATTATGATTTTGCTGGAATGGGTGTAACTTCATGCGTCTTAGGTTATTCAAACGACGATGTGAATAAATCGCTGATAAAAGGTCTTAAAAATGGATCGATGTGTACTTTAAATGCAACAGAAGAAGTAGATTTAGCAAAAGAATTACTAAGAATACATAAATGGTCTGGAATGGCAAAATTTTGTAAATCTGGTGGAGAGGCATGTATGGTTGCCATAAGAATTGCAAGGGCATATTCAAATAAAAACAATATTGCTTTTTGTGGATATCATGGTTGGCATGATTGGTACTTGGCAACAAACATGAACAATTCAAAAAATCTTGATAAACAATTACTGCCTGGTCTTAAAACGAGAGGAGTTTCACAATCCTTCAAAAATTCAATTAAGCCATTCATGTATAATGATATTAATTCATTAAAAAAAATTTTTAAAAAAAGAAATAATAATATTGGAATAATTATTATGGAACCCATGAGGGGTGTAAAACCAAATAAAAATTTCTTGAATGAAGTAAAATTAATAGCAAAAAAAAATAAAGCTATAATTATTTTTGATGAGATTACATCTGGATTTAAAGATAATTATGGTGGATTGCATTTAAAACTTAAAATAAATCCTGATATTGCAATTTTTGGAAAATCAATAGGAAATGGATATCCGATTTCAGCAATCATAGGAAAAAAAAAAATTATGCAAGTTGCTCAAGAAACATTTATTAGCTCAACTATGTGGACTGATAGGCTAGGTTTTATTGCTGCAAACACAACATTAAAAATATTAAAAAGATTAAATATAAATAAAAAAATTTCATTATATGGTCTTAAAATTAAAAAAGGTTGGCTTAAACTTGCAAAAAAAAATAAAATTAAAATCTCGATAAGTGGACAAGATTGTATTCCATACTTAAAATTTGATTATCCAAATAATTTAGAAATACTCACATTTTTTACACAAGAAATGTTAAAAAGAGGCTTTCTAGCTGGTGCGCAAGTAGCAACAAGTTTTGCTTATAATAACAAAATTATTGATATGTATCTAAAAGAGGTAGATGAGGTATTTAAAAAGATTTATATAAATCTCAATAAAGGAAAATTTCCACTAAAGGGAAAGATTAAACATTCAACATTTAAGAGACTTACTGGATGAAAAAAAAAAATAATTTTATTTGGGTCCTCTGGGCTTATTGGTTCATCCTTAAAAAAGCATCTAGAAATGCAACATGATGTAATTGGTGTCGATAAAAATAAAAGTAAAAATTCAAATTTTATTTTTGACTCTAGTAATTTTAACTTTTCTAAAAAAAAGATTTATCAGATTATAAATAATTATCATAAAATTGATGCAGTAATAATATGTCTTTATCCAAGAACCAGTAGAAAAAAACATCCTAAATCTTTGGGCCTTAATTTTAAAGATTTTTCAAAAGAAATTAGTACTCATTTAGAACCTTTTTATAATTTGAATAAAATTTTTATTGATTATTTTAAAAAAAAAGGAGGAGGCTCTATAATTAATTTTGCATCAATCTATGGTTCTTTTTTACCTAGATTTGAGATTTATAAAGATACAAATATGGATATGCCATTATATTATGCAATGTCAAAATCTTCTTTGCTAATGATGACAAAGTATCTAGCTAAACTTTATTTAAAACAAAAGATAAGAATTAATTCTGTTAGTCCGGGTGGAATATTTGATAATCAAAATAAAAATTTTTTAAAGAAATATAGTAAATTTTGTTCAAATAATAATTTACTTAAAAGTAGTGATCTAAATGGAATAATTGAATTTTTGATATCCGATTATTCAAAAAAAATTACAGGACAAGATTTTGTAATTGATGACGGATTTTCTCTGTAAGAATGTTGAAATTTATAAAAAATATTTTTTAAAATGAATATTTACTTACATCTTGAAATTTCTGTTCGAGAGCTAGATAGTAAACTTTTACTAGCAGTCTTAGCTGCAGCAAGAGGCCATCAAGTAATAGTTTCTGATATGGAAAGTATATTAAAAGGAATAAATAATGGAGTACTTGCTCCTGGAATATTTCATACCAAATCCATAACCCCGTCTGATAACAAAATTGCTAGGCATGAGAAATTGATTAACAAAGGTTTTAAGATTACCAGTATTGATGAAGAGGCAGGTTTAGATATTGATGGTTATGATGAATTTTCAAAGTCAAGATTTTCAGAAAAAACAATGGAGCAAACTTCAGCTATTTTTGGATGGGGCGATGAAGATGTAAAATCTTTAAAAAATGTCTACACAAAATACTCATCTAAAATATACAAAACAGGTTCACCACGTGCAGATTTATGGAAGCCTTTTTTCTCTAGTTATTGGGGTGTTCCAAGAGAAACACCTAAAAGACCATTTTTGCTTGTTTCATCTAATAATTCTAGTGCTACCTATCCACACCCATTCCATGAACTTGTTAAACTGAGAAGTGAATTAGGATATTATAAACGTATGCCAGAACTTTTAAAGAAGGACTTTGGCCAGATATCAGAGGAATTTCTTAAGGTATATTCTTTCATTGAGGCAATACAATTCCTTGCTAAAAATAATAATGGATATGATATTGTTTTACGTCCTCATCCAGCTGAAAATATAGATGCTTGGAAGTTTTTCTTAAAAGATATACCTAATGTTTATGTTATTCATAAAGATAGTATTAGTGCATGGGTTAATAATGCATTTGCGGTTATGCATAATGGTTGTACTACTGCACTAGAAGCAACAATCTCTGGTAAACCGGTTGTTACTTATGTTCCTTTTCAACAGAAGTATTGTAATGATTTACCAAATAGATTGGGGCATATTGTTAATTCTACAAAAGATCTTGCGAATAAAGTCAATTTTCTTTTTGAGGCTATAAATTCTGGAAATCACAAGGGTATAATTAATGGTAAAGATAAAAATGATGATTTAAATAAAAAAATTTATTTTGATAGCAAAGAGCTAGCTTCAGAAAAAATAGTTAAAATATGGGAAAATTTTGACAACGATGATCTTGCCCAGTCAATTAATTGGATAAAATTTCATTGGCTGCTAAAGATAATTAATTTTAGAAAAATAGTTGGGATGATAAAAAGAAAATTAGCACCATCTCTTTTTGGGGTTTATATGGATAATTACAAGATCCCACCATTTAATAAAAATGATATAAATGAGAGAGTACAAAAATTTAGAAATATATTGAAATTAGATAAAGAAATAGAATGTAAGCTTTTATCTAAAAGAACTATATTAATTAAACAGCTTCAAAAAAATTAATGCAAAAACTTAAAAAGCTTCTGTATCTCTTAACAAACCATGAGCGTAAAAGGGCTATTTTGCTATTGGTAATGATTTTATTTATGGCTCTGCTAGATATGATCGGTGTAGCTTCGATTATGCCATTTATCGCTGTGATGACTAAACCTGAGCTTGTGGAAACTAATATTATCCTGAGCACTATGTATAAAACTTCAAGTATGTTTGGTGTTGAAACTAACCAGCAGTTTCTCTATGCTTTGGGTATTGGTGTTTTTTTATTGTTAATTATCTCACTTACTTTTAAGGCTTTGACAAGCTATGCTCAAGTTCGTTTTACTTCAATGCGTGAGTACAGTATTGGTAAACGTTTAGTGGAAGGTTATTTGCATCAACCCTACAGTTGGTTTTTAAATCGTCATAGTGCTGATCTTGGTAAAACAATTCTTTCAGAAGTTGGTTTAATTGTTAATAAAGGTTTTGGATCAATGATAAACTTTATTTCACAATGTGCAGTCACTATTTCATTATTAGTCTTATTGATATTAGTTGATATTAAATTAACGTTTATAGTTTTTCTAACCCTTGGTGCTGCCTATGGCTTAATGTATAAATTTAGTCAAAATTTAGTCAATCAAATTGGCATCAAGCGTTTAAAAGCAAATGAGTGGCGTTTCACAATACTCAATGAAGCATTTGGTGCTTTTAAAGATGTGAAAGTAGGTGGTCTAGAGGAAAATTATGTTAAACGATTTGCTGTTCCTGCAAAAACTCTTGCACATCAATCAGCATTATTGTCAATTATTAGTCAATTTCCTCGTTTTGCTCTTGAGGCAGTTGCATTTGGGGGAATAGTTTTAGTTGTACTTTATTTAATGACGAAAAGTGATGGCATTATGAGTGTGATGCCTCTCATTGCTCTTTATGCATTTGCAGGCTATAGACTGATGCCAGCATTACAAAAGATTTATGTTTCTTTAACAGAATTACGTGTTGTTGGTCCGTCACTAGATAATATTTATGATGATTTAGTAAATTTATCAAAAAATAGTAAAAATGATGATATAAATTTATTACATTTCAACAAAAGTATAAGCTTAAAAAATGTTAATTATAACTATCCAAATGCATCTAAAACAGCTTTAAAAAATATAAATATCAATATATCTGCCCAGACTACAGTTGGTTTAGTTGGAGCCACAGGTAGTGGAAAAACTACGACAGCAGATATTATTCTAAGTTTACTTGAACCTCAAAAAGGGACCATTGAGGTTGATGATATTATCATTAATAATCATAATCGTAGAGCTTGGCAAAATAATATTGGTTATGTTCCACAAGAAATATTTCTTTCAGATGATACTATTTCAGCGAATATTGCATTTGGTGTTGATCCAAAAAAAATTGATATAAATGCCGTTGAGCATGCGTCCAAAATTGCAAATTTACATGATTTTGTAATCAATGAATTACCCTTAAAATATCAAACTACAGTTGGCGAAAGAGGAGTCAGATTATCTGGAGGACAGCGTCAACGTATAGGAATAGCAAGGGCATTGTATCACAGACCTAAACTTCTAATTTTAGATGAAGCAACAAGTGCGTTAGACAATTTAACTGAACAAATAGTAATGGAAGCTGTTCATAATTTAAGAAAAAATATAACAATAATATTGATTGCACATCGTTTAAGTACAGTTAAAAATTGTGATAAAATTTTCTTATTTAATAAAGGACAACTAGAGGGGCAGGGAACTTTTGAAGAATTAATTAAACTTAGCGATAATTTTCGTGCATCAGTTCAAAAAATATAACAATTAAATAGACTCTAAAATTTTTTTTTTTATTTCCCCAGCACTATAAGTTGAGTCTATGTTAATAATATTTAAATTCAAATATTTGCTTCTAACAATATAATCATTAATTATTTTTTTTGCTTTATTCAAAGCACTTTCGATTTTTTGATCATTTAAGTTTACCATCCTAGAGGGCAGCCCTCTTTTTCTTGATTTTAATCTATTAAATGCATCTTTAGAATTGCATTCTAAATTAATAATATAATCAGTTTTCAAAAAAAATTTGTTAAAAATTCTAATTTCAAAATAAGATAAATCTTCATTGATGTAAAAATAATCTTGAATAAAATACATTATAGGACCAGGTTCTAAAATTAAGTATTTATTGTTTTCTAATTTTTTTTTTAAAATCTCAATGTAAATCAAATGTTGATAAAAAAGAGAAATCACCCTAAAAAAGAAACTACCTTTATAAATTTTTTTTAAAAAAATTCTTTTAAAAAATATTAGATAAAAAATTATAATTTTTGATATAACTTTCAAATGTATTAAGAATCTTAATGAAACATTTATACTTTTATATTTATTGTTTTTATTATAATTTCCACTATGAAAAAAAATTTGTTCATTATTTTTCTTAATAGTTTCTAATTCAGATGAAATGAAACTTTTTCCAGAACCCGGTAAACCAATTACTTCAATCAATTTAGGCATATTTTTTTGCAACATCACTTATAAGATCATTTATATCTTTAATCTTTATTTTCTGATTAACATCTATTTTAAAATTATCCAAATGAATCACTTTAATTTCTATTGGGATTTTCTTTAATCTTAGAATTCTTGAAATCATAAATCTATGATTTCCACTATTGATTTTTACTAAATTTTTATTTCTATCAATCATAAATTCTATATTGGACAAAAAGTTTTTCTTTATTCCAATTTTTTTAATGTTTTCAAATAACTCTATTTTTTTTTTTAAGTATTTAATGATATCATTTTCATTTTTACAATTTTTCCATTCTTTATTTTTGTCAATTTGTTTTTTTAAATAAAAATATTCTTCACACTTTTTTATATCTTTACCTTCAACAAACAATTCTGTGCAAGAAACATAAGCTGGATGTCTATATTCTGAAATTATATTATTATTATTGTCCCAATCAAAATTTAAAATTAATTGTGTACTCTTATAGAATTTCATAGGAATTGAATTTACAAAATTAATTTTGTTTGGATCAATTGAGACTACATTCTTAATAAATATATTTGGAAGGCAACAGTTGTTGATATTACAATTGATTATTAATTTTAGATAATTTTTAAAGCATCTGATAATATAAAAAATTGATATTTTTATATTTTTGATTTCCATTAAGAATTATTTTGCATATTTGTGTTTAACTAATGTTCTTGCCATTTCTAATTGCCATGGATGATCAAGGTCCCATCCCTGAATCTCATCCATTTTAAACATCAAAGGCTTTTTTCCTATAAATCTTCCGTCCTTAATCATATCTTTTTTATATCTGATAAAAATCCCACCATTTTGAGAAAATATCGGTTTCAATTTACTTGCTATTATATGTTTCTTTGAAAATGGATTATGATTTATAGGTTTTTTTTCATGATCCCAAAAATGATTTTTTAAAGTAGATACAGAGAACAAGCTATCAAAATTTTTTGATGAGCTCATAAATAACTTAATTGCTTTATTATAAATTAAATGATCAATAAAAGGGTTGGTTGCATGCGCCCATAGGATTATGTCTGCATCAACATATTTTAGCATGTTTTTTACCATTTCTGTTGCATTTGTTTTTTTTTCATCACAATATTTTTCCTCTCGTTTAACAAAATGAATTTTGTATTTCAAAGTCAGTTTTTTAAGGTCAATATCATTTGTACCTAAGTAAACTTTATCTAATAATGTTACTTTTTTAAGTTGAGATATTTTTCTTTCAATTAAGTTTTTATTTTTTATTTTTTTTTTGGATTTATGAAGAATTCTCTTACTGCCTTTTCTACTAACAATTACAGCCGCAATTTTCATTTTAAAATAATTTTTATAAATATATAGCTCAAAAAATTTTTAATTAAACTTAAAATTTAATTTTGATCAATATATAGTTAATATGTAATTCAATTTATAAGCCTATATAAAAAATTACGTACTTTACTTCCTGAATTACCATCTACGTTACCCAAATAGTAATTTAGTAGTTTTTTTTCTTTAAGAGATAATTTCTTATTTAGGTAATTTGATTTCAAATAATAATCTAATTTTTTATTAAATTGAATTTTTGAATTTGCAAAACAATTATTAATATTTATTTTGTATAAAAATTTTCTTTTTTTATTTTTTTCATTATTAAAGTTAGGAATTATCAAATTTCTATTGGCAGCAATGGCCTCTAAAAGAATTGTGGAGTTAAAAGCTATAACAACTTTAGCATCTCGTAATAGTTTTTCACCAGTACCACCACCAACAAAAGTACAATTATTTGGTAAAAAATTCAAAGAAGGATGATTTTCGCTATGTATTCCTGTTTTACCCTTCAAAATTATTTCGACATTGGAATTATTTTTTGCATATTCAATTAAGTATCTCAAGGTTTGATTGTATAGTTTTATCCAATTAATTTTAAATTTATTCGATACTAAGCCTGAACCTCTTTTACTTTCTATCATGTAATAAACTATTAAATTCTTTTTAGGTTTTATTTTTCTAAGTTTAAAAGCATAATCAGATCGTGGACAACCATTAACAACTACTTGGTTGTTGTTAGCAATTCTACTTTTAATTAAAATTTTTTTTTGTATTTCTGAATATACAGATATTTTGTGTGATAAAGATTTATCATTATAATACTTGTATACTTGAGCTGCTCCTCTTTCTTCTATGGGTGTAAAAGTAGATTCTTTATGAAGAATTATAAATTTTTTATTTAAATTTAAACATACTTTATCAAAATATTTTTCTGAATAATAAAATAAATTAAAACTTATAAAACTATCCAATTTTAAGAAATTATTTAATGAACTAAATGCAGATGTTAAAAATTTTACATACGATTTCTTTTTATCTTTATCTACTGAATTAGATATTTTAGTGTAATAATCTTTAAAATTTTTATTTTTGAAATAATAAGAAAAAATTTTTTTTAAAAAACTCCTTGGTATCCAGTAAAAAATAATATTATTATTTTTATAATTTTGAAAAGACTCTTTTATATCTTCATTTCCACCACTTTTAGAAAAAATTAAAATTTTTTTTGTATTATTCTTATTATACTTAATAGTATTTAGTTTTCTTATGTTTAATCTCAATATAATTGCACAAAGAAAATTACTGTTTATTTTTAAAGCTATGTTTAATAAAAATAATGATAGTGATTTACGGAGACTGTATATTAATTTGTACATTTTTAAAATTAGTTAAATGTATATAATATATTTTAACTTAAATGTTTAATTAAACTAAAGATTTAAGTAAAAACTATGATAAAAAATATAGCTACGTATCAATGAAAATATGTTATTTATCTAACTCAGCAGTTCCTTCAGATTATGCTAGTTCAATTCAAATAGTAAAAATGTGTGAGGCATTTGCTAAATTAGGAAATGATGTAAAATTAATCTCTAGGGGTGATAGTAAAGATAACAGTATCTTTAAGTATTATGACATTAATTTTAAATTTTCTATTAAAATTTTAAAAAAATTTAAAGATTTTCCCTTAGGTATAAAATATTACTGGTTTTCAATTGTTTCAATTTTCGAAAGTTTAAAATTTAAACCAGAGATTTACATAACTAGAAATTTTTTTACTTGTTTTTTATTAATATTATTCAGAAAAAAGGTTATTTTGGAATTACATGATAGTTTAGATACAGAGTCGCGAATAGTAAGATTTTTAGTTAAATATTTTGGATTTTTAAACTCAGTTTATTTGAAAAAAATGATTGCAATTACCTATAAAGTAAAAAATATTTTTAAAAATAAATATTCAGTTAACGAAGAAAAAATTTTGGTTTTACCGAGCGGCTCTTCTTTAAAAAGCAATTTTCCGAAAATAAATAGAAAAAAACATCTAAAAATTGGTTATTTTGGAGCACTTAACGTTTCAAGAGGATTAGATATAATTTATAATTTGGCCAGGATTGATAAAAAAAATAAATATTATTTATATGGCAACATAAATAAAATAAAAAAGCTTAAAAAGTATAAATCTATTGCAAATTTATATCTTCACAACTTTATTCCATACAGAGAGGTTTCAAACAAATTATCTAAAATGGACATATTGCTTATGCCTTATGCCTCTTCAATTGCAGTAGTTGGCATTGGAAATCCTAATTTTACTTCACCCTTAAAATTATTTGATTACTTAAGTGCAGGTAAAGTTATAATTTGTTCAGATCTAGATATATTAAAAGAAGTGATTAAAGAAAAAAAAAATGCAATATTTATTAAAAATTTCACTAATATTAATTCATGGAAAAACGAAATTCAAAAATTACAGAGCCAGCCATCTAAACAATTTATCATTTCAAAAAATAATTTTAGATTAAGTAAAGAGTATTCATTAATTAATAGAGCACAAAAAATATTAAAAGTTATAAAAAATTAATCTGGGTTTATTATCTTTGGATGAATTATACTGATTTAATTAACTTATAATAATTTTCTAAATTTTTTTTATAATCAAATCGATTTAAGTTTTTAATCGCCTTTTGGAGTAATTTTTCACATTTTTCTTTATTGTGACAAAAGAATATAATTTTTTTTGCTAGATCTTTATGATTTCCTTTTTTAAATAACAGACCTCCTTTTCCATGAAGTAAGATTTCTTTTGGTCCTGTAGGGCAATCACTAGAAATTATAAACTTTTTCAAGACTAAAGCTTCTAAAAGAACATTTGGAAGACCTTCGTATTTTGAAGATAGTATAAATATATTTGTTTGTTTAATTAAGTTAAATGGATTTTCAACAAAATCCATTAATTTCACATTTTTATCTAATTTATTTTCAATAATATATTTATTTAATTTTGATTTTAAAATTCCTTTACCAATTATAACAGCCTCATAATTTATTTGATTTTTAATTAAATTTAATGATTTCAATAAAGTTGTTTGATCTTTTTGATCAGTAAATCTTCCAATATTAAGAATTTTAACTTTTTCGTTTTTGTTGAATATTTTTTTTGATTTAACTCGAGCCATTTTTCTAATTTCTAATGTATTTAAAGGATTATAAATGCAAGTTGCGTTAACCTTAAATTCTGTTTTTAAATAATTTTTTAGTTCCAGGCTATTTACAATTATCTTATCTGCTAGGTTAAAAAAGATTTTAAAAATTTTAAGTTTAAACCAATTTTTAGTTAAATTATATCTGGCAGAATTTAATCTTGAGATAACTTTTACGCCCAATATTTTACATACTAATATACAATAAATGTTAGCTTGAAATGAAAAAACTATTGAATTTTTATTTTTTTTTATTTCCTTGATTAATAAAATGATTGCTAAGATGTATTTAAATTTCCTCCCAAATTTTTCCCAGATGTTAGATGAAAAAGAAACAAATTTAATAGATTTATTAAATTTTTTTTTTTTATCTTTAGAAATAGTAATTAAGGTTAATTTATTAAATTTTTTTATTAAAAAATTACTTATCAAAAAAAAATTTTTTTCAACCCCCCCATCTTCAATTGAGGGTATAAACATTATAAAGTTTTTATCTTTTTTTTTATTCATTTTTTTTGAAAATTAATAATTTTTTTATAAATTAAAATCACAAGCTATAAGCAATTGACTATTATATCTTATTGTTAAAAAAAAGGCTTAATTAAAAATATTTAAATGATTAACCCTAAATTTATAAAAAATTGATTTGATTTTATTAATATAGGCTTTTATATATTTATGTGTCTTCAGTAACTGTCATCATCCCTTATAAAGATAACCTAAAATACTTGTATTTAGCTTTACAATCAGTTTTTTTTCAAACTTACAAAAAGTTTAAAATACTAATAATTTATGATGATGAGAATAGATCAGATTTATCACATATAAAGAAATTTATCTTAAAAAGAAAAATTAGAAAAAAATATTCTATTAAAATTATTCTAAACAAAAAAAACTTAGGAGCCGGAGAATCAAGAAATATAGGAATTAAAAATTGTAAATCAAAATATATTGCTTTTCTAGATAGCGACGATATTTGGCATAAAAATAAACTAAAATTACAACTTCAGATGATGAACAAATATAAGTTACCGATTTCTCATACATCTTATTATGTCATTAATGAGTTTGGCAAAAGAATATCTTTAAGGAAATGCAAAGAAGCTTCTAACTTCAAGGATATTTTGAACTCTTGTGATATAGGCTTGTCTACGGTGATAATTAACAAAAATTTTTTCACAAAAAATAATTTTAAATTTCCAAAAATAAAAACAAAAGAGGACTATATACTTTGGTTAAAAATTTTAAAAAAAATTTCAATTATAAAAGGTTTAGATAAAAATCTTACAAATTATAGAAAAAGAAAAAATTCTTTATCATCAAATATTTTAGTAAATCTTTTGAATGGATACATTGTATATAAATTTTATTTAAAAATGGGCTATGTTGAATCTTTTTATAGATTATTTATTTTATCAATTAATTATTTAAGAAAAACTTATTTTGTCAAAAATTAATTTTGAAAAAAAATATATTAAATTTTTGATTTTGTATAACTTAAATATAGTAAAATCGATAAATTGAACCAAAATGGAATACCATAATTTGTTCCGAATAAACTCCCAGTAGGTAAGAGTGGAAAGATAAAAAAAATGTGTAAAATTAAATGTGAAATTAAGAAAATATTTTTATTTTTTTTAAATGATTTAATTGAAATATAAAACGGATAAAAGAAAACAAAAACAAAATAAATTAATCCAGTCAATCCTACCTCTGAAATAATTTCTAAATAAATTTGATGAGGATGATTTGATGCAGGTCCATAACTTCTTATCATATATTTTTCTTTAGTGCTCTCTAAAAAAAAATTATTAATGCCTATACCAAATACAGGATATTCTAAAAAAATTTTATATGCGGTTATATAATGATAAGCATGTCTAGAATTATAAAATTCATCCTTAAAATTAATTGATAATTTATTGTTTTCAACAATAATTAAATTATCAAAAGTATTATAAAATTTTTTACCTGGTTTTGTATTTTTTGTTACTTGAAAGAATGAAATTAATAAGATTAGAATAAGAGACGCAAGTATTAATAATTTTTTAAACTTAATTCTTTTTAAATAAATAAAAAAAATCAAAACAAACGTCATAATTAAAAAGAATAATTTTATAAAATTTGATCTTTCACCAATTAAAAAACTTATAATTATGAAGATAGACAAAATGATAAAAAAATTGACATTATTTGTGTTTTTAAAAATGAATACCAATGAGAATAATATTAAAAAACTTGAAATATAACCAATTATTAATTCATCATTAGTAAAACTCGCTATACGACCAATATACTCTGAACTGTAACCTAATAGATTATAGCCAGAAAAATATTCAACTAAAACATCAACTAAAATAATAGTTAATATAAAAACATATGATTTATAAATCTTAAAAAGTATTTTATTTTTTTTATTTTCTTTATCTAAAAAAATAATTACTCCAAATAGCATAAATACAAATCTAAAAAATGATAAATATTTCAAAAAAGCATTATCAAAATCTATACTTTCAAAGGGGAATATTAGAATTATAAAACTAAAAAAAATGATAATATTTTTTTTACTCAAAACGCTATATTTTTTAAAGTCTTTAAAATTTGTTATTGCGTATATAGAAAATATAATAGAAAAACAATTTAACGCGAATGGACCAAGAATAATTAGAATTGGAAAAGCCATTAATATCAATCTTAAAACTAAATTAATCTTTTCGTTCAATAAGGATAACATTATTTAGTTTTGAGCCTGATAATAAAATAAATTAAGAATGCCATTATAAATGAAATCAATGATAAAAATTTTGAATAATTACTTAATATATAGGCTAAATAAATGACAGTACAATTTGAAATAAAAAATAAAATGTTTGTTTTTAAGTGATCATTTTTAAAATGAATTAAAACTTTATGATGTAGATGAGAATTATCTGCTAAAAAAATTGATTTTCCAAGAATAGCTCTGTTCAAATTTACAAATAAAAAATCATAAACAGGATACCATAATGGCCAGATTAAATATACTGGATGAATACCAAAACTGTTATAAAGTTCGATTGTTAAAAAACTTATAAAAAAACCTATAAAAAGACTTCCAACATTCCCACTAAAAAATTTTAATTTAGATTTTGATGGAAGCATATTCAAAATTAAATTAAAAAATACTGGTAAAAGTAATAATTTTATTAAATTTTCTGTCTTAGTGTCGTCAATTAAAAATAAATAGTAACCAAGACAAGTTATAAAAAAAGTCAATAATAGACCATCAATTCCATCAATATAATTTGTGGCATTTATTAATAAGCCTATTGCAAGAATTAAGAAAGGTATTTGAAATTTACCTAAACCTATTACACCAATGTATTCATAATTTCCTAGGTTTGTTATTGAGATATCATTCAATATTAAGTATAAAGATGGAGCAAGTATAAATATTGTTTTAATTGATGGATTTAGATTAATCCTATCATCGATAAAACCAACAAGACAAATGAAAAATCCAATTGAAATAATTAATTCAATATTATAATTGAATTCATAAAAATTAATTACCATCAGGTAAAAAAGATAAATAATTATACCACCTGTATTTAATATATTTGAATTATGAATTTTTCTTATATTTGGCTTGTCGTAAAATTTAAGTTTTTTTGAGATAAATGCAGTAAATAGAAATAATAGTAAATACAAAAATATAAGATATAAAGGAAACATACTTTGATTTATGACTATATTAATTTAATTTACAATATCAAATTCGTTTGAAATATAAATTCTTAAATAAAATGTTTTAATCATAATAAAATGAGAACTCAGTTTTTTTATATATCCAAGCTAGAAATATTGAAAATAACAAAGAAAATAGAAAGAATAATTAAATGATAGATATTATTATTTTTTTTTCATTTTTCTATATATTGTTAATTTCTGTAACTGGATACGGTATATTGTTTCAAAATTTATGTTTTGGTACGATCAAAAGCATGAATGATGAAAAAGTCATTTATCTAGGTTTTTATGGACTATTTCTTCTAACTCTCATTTCATTAATCACAATTTTATTTGTACCTCACGATCATATACATAATATTTTTCTTCATTTAATTGGAATTTTACTATTTGTATTTATTAAAGTTAAAAATAAAAAAGATTATTTAAAAATTATTTCCTTAATTTCTATTGTTCTAATTTCAGCGTTGTTAATTTCGAAAACCCACGATGATTTTTCTTATTATCATTTACCCTTTACAAAGTATTTAACTGAGCAAAAAATTATATTTGGTATGGCAAACATAGGACATGGATATAAATTGATATCTTCATTGTTTTTTTTAAATTCGATATTTTACTTACCTTTTATTGAATATTTTTCTTTTCATTTTTCTTTAATATTTTTTATGATTTTTTTTAATTTTTTTTTAATTAAAGAAATTATTTCTAAAAACATAAATGAGATAATTAAGTTTTTATATATATTTGCTTTGGCTTTTTTTAATCTATCGTTTAACAGAATTGCTGAATTTGGAACAGATAAAGTAGGTCAACTTTTGATTGTAATTTTAGTAATTAAATTTTTTCAACATGTGTGTTTTGACAAAAGCAAATTTCAGATAAAAAATATTTTATTTCTGGTGCCTTTGTTAGCTTTTTGTATTAGTTTAAAAACTTATTTTTTACCATACGTCTTAATAGGATTAACAATAATACTTTTAGATCAAAAATTTTTCAAAATTTTGAGAGATATATTTTCTTCAAGCTCTTTTGTTATTTTCATTTCTTTTTTATTTTTATATTTTTTACATCATTTTATTTCAACTGGGTGTATAATTTCACCATTAAGTGCTACATGTTTTGGTGATAATTTATATTGGGCCTTGTCTGGTGAGTCATATAAAAATTTATCTATATGGCTTGAACAATGGGCAAAAGCAGGTGCAGGACCTAATTTTAGAATTGAAGATCCCTTAGATTATATTCAAAATTTTAATTGGATCTCAAATTGGATAAATATGTATTTTACCGTAAAAGTTTTTGATCAATTAGGAATTATAATTTCAGTTTTCATTGTAGTTTTTTTATTTTTTAAAAATTTTAAATTTAAAACTGACTTTTTATTTTTAAATAAGAAAATTACTCTTTTTTATATTATTATTTTAACAATTTTTTTTATTTGGTTCTTAAAACATCCACAATTAAGATATGGGGGCTACGCAATAATTTTTCTGACAATATCAATTCCAACAGCTTTGATATTCAATAATATTAGAAGTAAAAATTCTTTTAGAGAAAAATTCAGATATTTTATAGTAATTATAATTGTTATATTTAATTTAAAGAATTTTAATAGGATAGGGAATGAATTAAAACGAACAGACTTGTATAAATTTGACAATTTTCCTTTTTTTGCAATACCTAAAAAAGATTTTATATCTAAAAGTTATCCATCAGGGTTAAAAGTTTATTCAACAAAAGGCCATTGTTGGAATACACCTTCTCCATGTAGCGAAGGATCTGTAAATAAAATTAAAGTAAGAAAAATTAATGGATATTATTTTCTTTATAAATAATTATAACATTTTAATAAATATTTAATTTAAATTTATATAATAAAAATGATAAAAAATTATATTGTAGTAACAGGCGGTGCTGGCTTCATAGGGTCTAATTTAATTTTAAGATTATTGCAAACAACGAATTTTAAAATTTTAAGTATAGATAATTACTCAACAGGTAAAAAAGAAAATCATACTTTTGATAAACGAGTAAAATATATCTCCTCAGACACCAAAAAAATTTCAAAAATTTTAGATAAATACAAAAATAAAATTAAAGTAATTTTTCATTTTGGGGAATTCGCAAGAATATATCAGAGTTTTCTAAAAATGAATGAGTGTATAGAATCTAATACTATCGGTACAAATGAAGTGTTTAATTTTTGTCTTAGAAATAAAATTAAGTTAATTTATTCTGCCACATCAGCAAGTATTGGTAATAGAGGTAACGATAAAAATTTATCTCCTTATGCTTTTACAAAGGCAAAAAATCTTGAAATGTTAGAAAATCTTAAAAAATGGTTTAATTTCAAATTTGAGGTTATTTTCTTTTACAACGTATATGGTCCTAATCAAATAAAATCTGGAGAGATGGCTACGGTAATTGGTATTTTTGAAGAACAATTTAAAAAAAAAAAACCTTTAACTGTTGTAAAACCAGGTAATCAATCAAGAAGATTTACACATGTTTATGATACCGTAGATGTATGTTTGTATGCATTTAGAACTAATAAATGCAGATACTACAGCATCTCAAATAAAAAAAGTTATTCTATTATAGAGGTTGCAAAAATGTTCAAAACTAAAATCAAATATCTCAAGGCGAGGCCTGGTGAGAGATATGCTTCAGCTTTAACAAATATGAATTTGTCAAATAAAGTCCATAAAATGTTTGGTAAAATCCAATTAAAAGATTATCTAAAAAAGATAATAGTTAGATAAATTGGTATTATTTCATAGTTTACAATTAAAATTAAATGATTATAAAGCTTGTTGCCGGTGATTATTGCGTTGGTGTTATACCCGATCCCATTCCGAACTCGGAAGTCAAGCCCAACTGCGCCAATGGTACTTTGTCTTAAGGCACGGGAGAGTAGGACGTTGCCGGCTTAAAAATGTTATGAAAATTAAAAGTTCACTTAAATCAATCAAAAAAAGAGATCTTAACTCGAAGTTAGTTAGAAGACGAGGTAGAGTATACATAATAAATAAAAATAACCCAAAATTTAAAGCAAGACAAAAATAAATTTTATGGACAATGAAAACCATAAAAATACCTGGAATAATTTTACAAAATTTGTTCTGTGGGGAACTGTCGCTGTAATAGCTGTTTTAGTTTTGATGGCAATATTCTTACTGTAGAAATTTAAATGAAAATTGGGTCACTATCAGAAAATAAAAATATAGAAAAAAGAGTTGCAATTACACCAGAGATAGTCAAAAAATATTTATCTTTGGGGTTTGAAGTTTCTTTAAGTTCTAATTATGGTTCTCATCTAGGTATTAATGATGATCAGTACAAAGATATGGGAGTCAATGTTATTAAAGATGAAAAAGAAGTTTTAAGTTCTTCTGATATAATTGTTCAACTTGGAATGTTGTCTGATGACAAAACTTCAATTATTAAAGAAAATCAAACACTGATTGGAGTTTTTAATCCTTATACTAACAAAGAAAAATTAGAGAGCTTAGCCAAAAAAAAAATAAATCTTTTTTCATTAGAATTACTTCCAAGAATAACTAGGGCTCAATCTATGGATATATTGTCTTCTCAAGCAAATCTAGCAGGTTATAAAGCTGTAATAGAGTCTTTTGCAAATTTTAAAAAAGCTATACCAATGATGATGACAGCAGCAGGCACAGTTCCAGCTGCGAAGGTTTTAGTTGTTGGAGCAGGTGTGGCTGGACTGCAAGCAATTGCAACTGCAAAAAGAATGGGAGCTATTGTTTTTGCTACTGATGTAAGAATGGCATCAAAAGAACAAGTTGAAAGTTTAGGGGGAAAATTTTTGACTGTTGAAGGTTCAGAAAATTTAGAAACTGAAGGAGGTTATGCTAAAGAAGCTTCTGATGATTTTAAAAAAAAACAAGAGGAGCTTTTATCTGAAACATTAAAGAAAATTGATATTGTAATTTGTACAGCCTTGATACCAGGTAAAAAAGCTCCTTTAATTGTAAAAGATAATATGATTGAAAATATGCAAGCAGGATCTGTGATATATGACTTAGCAGCAATTCAAGGAGGAAATACAGCTTATACAGAAGTGGATAAAATAATTGAGAAAAATGGAGTTAAAATAATGGGTGATTCTAACATATTAAATAAGTTGCCTATTTCTGCTTCAAATTTATATGCAAAAAATGTTTTTAATTTTATTGATAATTTGTTCGACAAAAAGAATAAAAAAATAAATATTAATTTAGAAGATGAAATTATAGAAAAGACATTAATTAAATAATTATGGAAATAGATCCTTTAATAT
>MDSZ01248007.1_pt1 | contig 31639 bp, 30 predicted proteins | sample 811201 | NCBI WGS metagenome assembly MDSZ01 (sample SAMN05326647, study PRJNA326480) | marine metagenome | isolation source: seawater | place: Indian Ocean: North | collected 2010 | reverse complement strand
TACAACCAACAGCGCCCGCACAGCTATAACGGTGGGTTAACACCGGTGCAGGCAGAAAAACGGCTTAACAAACTGTCCGGAAATAGTTGACCACTACAGTTGAGAGCGTTTCTGCCGTTTAGAGGTGGAGTTAATTTGGGGTGTTGCCCGGGAATAGCGTTCAATTTCCGGGCTGCTTCCCTGAATTAAAAAAGTGAGAAAGTGACTGCTCAGCTTTTTCTTCTTCTGGATTTTACATCTTGAGGCGCAAGGAATTCGAAATTTCGAATGCAGATATCTGTTAGTTCAAAATCCGCCTCCATTTCCCTCGTCACTGTTTCGAGAGCGTCTGCTGAGTCTCCAAACTTTTTGGTTTGCTCTGGCGAGTCGTATTTGTTGAAATTTTTGAGATAGAATTCAAGAGCTTCAGGTCTCTCATATTTTATTTCATCTATTAAGTCTATTATAATATTTTTTCTGCTTCGTGAAGTCTCTATGATATTTTTTTGGTCCCATAGATAAAGCCCAATTGAGCGACGTATGTTGCTTTTCTTTACGGACCAGCGCTTTGATAAAAGCCCTTCAGTTAATCTTAGGCGATCTATTGTCGATGATAGATTTCTCTTCGCTTCTTTTTCTGCCTTAGCCTTATTTTTTTTAAAAGCGCCTAGATATTCTGGTTCTGCGATTAGCGATAGCCCGTTGTTATAGCTATTTAAATGATCAATCTGAAGTCTGATTGTATCAATTAAATTTCTTAAGTTGCATTTCCCTCTGTCCACATAAAAGGAAATCTTTTGTTGGTTTTGATCCCCGACAACCTGACTTCCAGGGTCTTTCCAGGATTTACTTAATTCTTCTTTTATATTAGAGAGTGTGTCTTTCTCATTAATAAATACCACAAGGTCCCATGGCTCGTTTATTTCCGTCTGATACTCTTTTGTCGATATTTGGATGCCTTGGGGGTGGCTCCCTTTTTTCGGAAAAGTAAAGGACGGGATTTGATTGATATCATGGATTTCCAAGTTTCTAATAATAAAAGCATCAATTAGCTTGGACGAGTCTATTAGGGAGTTCAAAAGCTCAGTAATGACGAATCCGTATTTGTAAGTGAGCTCATGCAGTCGAGATACGACTGCTATTTCATCGCGGGTAAGATTGTTAATGACGTTGTCATAGTCAGCTCGTTGTGTTTCAAAACGAATGTCGGTGAAACCATCTGCTAGGAGCCTTTTATGGAAGGCGCATATGAGACCAAAGCAAAATTTATCTAGTTTCGCTGGATAGTTTTCATCATTGGATGAAAGTTGCGGCTGTCCAGACGATGAAAACTTTTCTAAAAGGAGATTGGCTTCATGGAAAAGCTCTTCTCTTTCTTGGGTGTCAAGATCTCTAGCGCTATGTAATTGCCATAGTTCAGGGGTGGCGTGGCGGCTGGAATATAAAAAAAGCCAGAGATCGCGGTGTCGTTGCTCGGCAAAACCTTCATCCAGCGTGTTTTGCAAATCGCGATAACTCATTGATGGCGATGTTCTTTTCATGATTTTGCAGCTATCTCCCACGGGGTTTTGATGTCTCGATTCGGATGATTCTGGTTCCATTGTAGCTGAACCCACATCGCACTTTGTACAGGAGGCTGCATGACCGCACCATCGCTAACTACCGCCGGATCTTTGAGGATTCTCAAAATCCATGAGGTTCTAGAAATGACGTCTCTTTCGCGAGCGACCCACTTCGCGAAACTGAATGTGAATTCCTCAAGCTACGACCCGGACTACCCAAAACCCATAAAACTAGGAGCGCGATCGGTTGGTTACGTTGAGCAAGAGATCATTGACTGGCTGCAGGCGAGGATGGAGGCCCGGTCATGAATCTGCCAGATACTCTTCCGGGACTGCCAGTAATGAACCAGACGCTGCCGGCGCCGGACTCATGTCCAATGACACACAACCTTGTTTTCTCGTTGTTGAGGAAAACCCAGGCACCAGCTGACTTGATTTTGCTGTCAGCATTGTCGACTTATTCCCTTCTTTTGCAGGGCAGGGTCGATGTTGAGCGCCCGGGCGTGGGGGTGGGTCCGGTCTCACTTTTCGGGTTAACAATTGCCGATTCCGGGGAAAGGAAATCTACCGTTGCTCGTCTTTTGGAGAAGCCTGTTGTTGAGTTTCAAGCTAGCCAAAATGAGGAGTACGCAGAAAAAGTGGCCAGCTACGAAGCTGAGACCGAAATTTTCCAGGATGCAGTAAAAGTATTAAGAAAGAGAATCTCAGGCAGACTGAAAAAGGAGCTAGATGTCGATGATTTGAAGTGTCAACTAGTGGAGCTGAGAAAGCAAAAACCGAAAAAGCCAAGAAAAATTCAGATGATTTTTGAGGATGTGACTACCGAAGCAATTGCTGTTGAGTTGAACCAAGGTTGCGGGAGCGCAGCTCTGGTATCTGATGAAGGCGCTACCATCTTGAATGGCAGGATTGTCCAAGATTTACCACGGCTTAACAAGCTTTGGTCAGCTGAGTCGTTCAACGTTACTCGTAAAAGTTCCGAGAGCTTCACTGTAAATGATGCCCGTTTGACTGTTTCTATCATGGCGCAGCCAAGTGCCGTAGCTAAGTTTATGAAAAAAAGAGGAGATGAGTCACTCGGGATTGGTTTTTTGGCGCGCTTCCTCGTGTGTAATCCAGATAGCTCACAGGGTACTAGGCTGTTGAGGGGATCGCTTGAAGGAGATTGTGATGGTTATCAAGACTACCTTCAAAGAGCAAATGAAATACTCCGTACAAAAGAGGGGCATGTTGAAAATTCAAAGACTGGTAGGAAGATACTTCGTTTTACTGAGGAAGCCAAGATTTACTGGGAGTGGCTTTACAATGAAATTGAGCAGAACTTACGAATAAATGGGCGATTTCAGTATGCGAGGGATCATGGCTCAAAACTCGCTGAAAACATTACTAGGATTGCCGCATTGTTATCCTGCATTGAATATGGAGAGGATCAGAAGATATCGATTGATGTTTTGAAAGATGCAGAAGTGATGGGCTTTTTCTTCTCTGACGTTTTTTTACGGTGCTTTGAGTCGACTCCAGAATATGTGAAGGATTTAGGTGCGCTTCGAGATTATCTTCAAGGCGTACGGGATGATGGGCGTCGTTTTGTTAGAAAAAATAAAATTCGTCAGAGTGGGCCTTCTCGCATGAGGAATAAGCCTGTTCTAGATTTTAATTTGGATGAATTGGTTCGGCTTGGGGAGATTTCGATTCTTGTTGCCCATAGTGGCATGATGGTTGTTGATTTATACCCGCACTATCTTCATGACGACTTACAATGGAGTCATTTTTGTTTGGAAAACAGAGTCCCGGCCACTGACTACAGAAGCTTGTTGTAATTTCGAAGCCTATTTTGGGGTTTAAAGTCCGATATTCCTGATATTTGTATCAGGAATATCAAGGTTTTTAGGTCTTCGCGTAACGCCAAAGATTAATATTTAATAATTGTTGATTTTTCTATTTATCGTTGCGTCTTGCTGTGCTTGGCAGGGAGTTTGGGGTGCTTGCGAGTAATCCTGCGTGCGGTTAATAGTAATATTGTATTTTGATACGTCAGCATTTTTTAGTGTTGGCTTATTAAGAATAGGTGTAAAGGGTGATTAGGGGTTGTTGATGATCAAACATTTAGAAACACAGAGGAAGAGGGTGGTGGAGAATACAAACCTTAGTCTCCACCATGATAATCTATATCATGGTCTGCCGGTACAGACATCGGCAGGCCCTTTGGTAAAAGAATGGTTAGAGAGAATTAGACTAAGTATTCTGGAGCAGCTAGCAAAACATAGCCGAGTTCTAGCCCTTAGAATCGATCTCAGGTTTCCGGCTAGTTATTGGGGTTGTGAGGAAGGGTTTCTTGGGAATGAGTTTCTACAGTATTTTAGAGCCCATCTTAAGCGAGACCTTGACCGGCTCCCTGCGAGTAGGAATCATGACTTAATGGTCTTGTTCGCTCGGGAGTATGATAAGAATGAGCGAAAACCACACTTTCACCTACTTATCCTTTTAAATGGGAATGCTATTCGGGGGACTGGAAAGTGGGATTTATCATGTGACAATCTTTATTCCCGCCTTCATGAGGCATGGGCTTATGCACTCGGCATGAGGGCGCCCGAAATTCAGGGCTTGATTCAGTTCGCCAATGGGAGTGCACTTGAGAGCATAGGGCAGAACTACGTTCGTCATGGCTCGATGCTTCTGCAAAGAGGAGATTGGCAGATGTTTCAGAATCTATTTTGGGTAAGCTCTTACTTGGCGAAAGTGGAAACCAAAAACTTCCATGACGGTTGTCGTTCTTTTGCTTCTCCGCGTCTGAAGTTTACCGACTGGTAACTTCAGGCTTCTGCGTAATCCTGAGTACAAGGCTCGGTGATCGTTCTATTTGGCCACCGAGTTTGTGCCCTTGGCAGTCCCCGCAAGTCTTCTTTTAAGTAGGCCGTGTAATCCGATGCCCGCCCTACTGAACTCATCTCATTCCCTTGAGGCGCGCTCTCTGAGGTCACTCTTTGATGAAGGTGCATACATCGCACCGTCGGGCTTCTCAGCGCCTATCAGTTGCTCGCTCTCGTTAGTCGCCCCGTACCTGATGTAGTAGCCAACTCATCACGGCCCCAGCCTTTTAAGTTTTCCTTTGGAGTCCGCAACCACAGCGGAGATGCTTTGTTCAAAGTATGAGTGGAGGCTCCGTCTCCGGCCGTATCTGTATCCCATTAACTAGTCGTCAACGCATATTTCCTGGCACGACGTCACAGCGCACTTCAAAACTATACCGGGATTTTGGGTGGTATAGATTGACCGGAGATGGAGCGTGGATACCGGTGAGCTACGATTTAGTAGGCGCCTTGTTGTCGGTTTGGGCCAAAGTGGTCCAGATAGATCTATTGCAGTCTCGGGGCAAAGTGTAACGTTAAGTGTAGCTGTTTCGCGTGTTGGAAAAAAAGTTCTTATAAAACAGTATTAACACACTCATGCATCATTGGTGTATGTTGGCTGCTATTGCTCTTATCGCTCATGAAACTGCTGTCGCACCTGATTGCTGCTGATGACTGTTATTGCCTGCCTTGGCAGACGTTTTTAAACGCGGCCCAGAGTAGCAAATCAGGCGGCGGAATTCAGCAGCCGGATCCGTCTGCACGGCTGATGCTGGGGTTCAGGGCTGGGCTTGGGGTATACTGAAAAACGGCTGATAAAAGCCATATTTATTGGATGGTCTTGCGCTTTTGTAGGGCAATATTACACACAGATCACTGAAGTGGTGCAAAATTTGGCAGGTACAATGAGCCGTACTGAGCGGGCAAAACTAGGCCGCCAGGAAATAATTCAGAACATAATGGATGCGGCCATTATTGAGTTCAGTCAGCATGGATTTATTGGTGCTTCGACCCAGGCAATTGCCGAACGGGCGGGGCTGAAAAAATCCCAGCTACATTATTATATTGAAGATAAAGAAGCCCTGTATTCCAAGGTTCTGGGCAAGGTATTGAATGCCTGGGCAGACTTTTTCAGCTTTGATGAAACGCCCGGCAGCGAGCCTGCAGAAGAGCTGAAAAAATTCATTGAAATGAAGCTCGATTACGCGCTGGATCATCCTCAGCTGTCGCGCATCTTTACCATGGAAATCCTCAGTGGTGGCGCGCGTCTTGAGGAATATTGGCCACAGGCAATTGCCGCAACAATGCGCAAGGTTGAGCGTATTAACCGCTGGGCAGAGGAAGGCAAATTACGGGCACCGGACGGACGTCTGCTGATCATGCATATCTGGGCGCTGACTCAGTATTATTCTGACTACACACTGCAGGCAGAAAAATTAATGGATGGCCCACTGACTGACCCTGAGGTCAGACAAAAAATTCTGCACGAACTGACCACCTTTATTCTGCAGGGCTGCGGAATTTGCTGCGGTATTTCCTCTCCCGCTCGCTGATCATTTTTCCCCTTTTTTAACCCCGCCTTAACGGTCGTCAGACCCTGTGCTCAAACAGATTGGCATTTTTTGTGCATATGGTTTGACCGATCGGTCAATTCAATTGGTCAAATTATGAATTTGCAACACGTAGTACCCGTTACCGTAAAAGTTTCTGAGCGTCATGCCCTGACGCCATTGATCAGCCGCTTTCGTCTCGAATCAGCGGACGGTTCACCGCTGCCGGCGTTTACTGCCGGCAGCCATATTGAAGTTCAGATCACACCTGAGCTGAACCGGGCTTATTCACTGTGCAGTGATCCTGCTCAGCGTGGTTATTACGATATTGCTGTGCGCCGCGAAGACGAAGGCCGTGGTGGTTCAAAAGCGCTGCATGCACTGGCATTGCCGGGCGCTGAGTTTCAGGTGTCTGCCCCTAATAATTGTTTTCCGCTGGAGCAGCGTGCAGCTCATCACCTGCTGATCGGTGGTGGTGTTGGTCTGACTCCCCTGATGGCCATGGCTCATGAGCTTGCTGCCAAAGGGGAAGACTTCAGCATCATCGCCTGTGCTTCTGATGAGACTTCTCTGCCGTTTGCAGCGGAACTGGCTGCCAGCGGCTGGGACGTCACCACGCTGTTTGGTGTGCGCAGTTGTATGGATCTGAGCACAGTGCTCAGCAGCCTGCCTGGTGGTACTCATGTGTATTGCTGCGGCCCGAATGGTTTTATCGATCTGGTGCGTGAGCAGTGCAGCATGCTGCCTGCCGGTTGCTGGCATGAAGAGAGTTTCGCACCGCTGGAGAACCTCGCCGACAAAGGCTATGAGCTGTATCTGAGTGAATCGGATCTGACCGTTCCGGTGGCGGCCGGATCATCTATGTTAGCAGCACTGCGTCAGGCTGGTATTCATGTGGATACCACCTGTGAACAGGGTATCTGTGGCAGCTGTGTGGTGGCGTGGAAGGACGGTGATCCTGAACATCACGACCAATGTCTGGAAGACGAAGAGCGCGAAGAATACGTCGCACTGTGCTGCGGCGGCTGTCGTTCTGAACGACTGACCCTTGAGCTGTAAGGGGACGTTGATATGACTTTTTCCGTCTCCTGTATCCGTCGTTTACGCTTGCCCGCCTGGCTGCTGCCGGACAACTGGCCTGAGGATGCCGCTAAAAAAGATGGCTCACCGGCGCTGGCCGATGTGCACATCGAAAATGGCTGTATTACTGAATTAACGCCCGCCAGTGACTGCTCTCAGAATCCTGACGGAAGTGTGGTTGATGGCGGCGGTCGTCTGGCCTTGCCTGGGTTACTGGACGCGCATACGCATCTGGATAAAACCTATACCCGCGAACGTCTGGGCAAAATTAAGCCCGGTCTGTTGCCGGCCATTGAAGCCATGCGTGCTGACCAGTACGCCCACTGGAGTCGTGAAGACCTGACACAGCGTGGCGAAAAAGCGCTGCAGGCGGCCTGGGCGAGCGGTACCCGCACGCTGCGTACTCACATCGACTGGATTACGGCTGAGATTCCGCTGGGCTGGCAGGTTATGGGTGAGCTGGCGGAACAGTGGCGTGAGCGTATTACCGTGCAGCGCGTGGCTCTGGTGCCGCTGCCATTACTCGCCGATGAAGCCGTAGCCAGACAGATTATCGCTGCCGTTGCCGCCAGTGAGCAGGGCGTGATGGGAGCTTTTATCCACAGCTCAAATCTTGATCCTGCTGCTGTGGAAATTCTGCTGCGCTGCAGTGCCGAAGCCGGCGTCGATCTCGACCTGCACATTGATGAAGAGCTGAGTGGCCAGGCCGCCGGACTGGAATGTCTGCTCGATGTTCTGGAGCAGATGACTTTTCCCGGACGCATTGTCTGTGGCCACGTCTGTGCGCTCAGTAGTCAGTCTGAACATATGGCGCTGCATCTGCTCGACAGGGCGGCGCAACAGCCCATTACTTTTGTGGCACTGCCTGCCACCAATCTTTTTCTGCAGGATGCCGAACCTGGCCGTACACCGCGTCAGCGCGGTATCAGCATGATTCATGAAGCCAAAGCGCGCGGCATTCCCGTACTGCTGGCCAACGACAACGTACAGGATGCGTTCTGCCCGCTGGGTAATTACGACCTGTGCCAGATGCTGACCATGGCCGTCTACAGCGCGCATCTGGATGACGTGTTTGACGACTGGTCTCAGGCTATCTGTCGTACTGACTGGCTGAAAAAGAATGCGGATTTTTCCCTGATCGGGCAGCCGGCGGATCTGCTGATTTTTTGCACGGATTCTCCCTGGAGCTGGCCGTCATCTTCCGGGCATATCCGCATTCACGGCGGCACCATTATCAATGCTTCGGATACGGAAAAGCCGGCGTATTTTTCTTCAGCTGAATTGTAAACGGAGAAGGCAATGACTTCTGAGCATGCACCTGAACAAACCCCGGAACAAACAAACGGAGCCCCACTGGCACGTTATCTGGCAAGCAAGCGTGTCGGTGATTTTATTTTTCTGTCCGGTGTCATTGCGGTCGATCCCGCACGCCGCCTGATTGTTAAAGGCTTTGATGATATTCCCGATGACGCTGCAGACCTGATTGGCCGCAGTGGTGAATTTTCCAGCGATATAAAACAGGGCCCGATTCTGGCACAGAGCTGGTTCGTACTGGATGCCATTCGCCGCATTATTGAAAGCGAAGGCGGGCAGATGAGCGATGTATTCAAGCTGGTGCAGTACTTCCGCAATCTGGATCACTTCCCTTATTACTCAAAAGTCCGGCAGATTTTTTTCCCGGATGAACCACCCATTTCAACCATCGTTGAAGTCAGTGCCATGTTACCCAGCACAGATATTCTGATTGAAGTGGAAGCCACCGCCTACCTGCCATTAAACAAAGGCAACTGAGGAGTTTTTATGCTGCACGGATATATTCCTGCAAACCGTTTTTTACCTTACCTGAGCTGGACTGATATCGACGCTCTGGAAGACAAAGAAAACACCGTGATTGTGTTACCGGTGGGTGCTATTGAACAACACGGCCCACATATGCCGTGTGCCACAGACTCTATTATTGCCGCAGGTTTTGTCGGTAAAGCGCTGGAACTGCTGCCGGACAATATTCCCGCTTACGGCCTCGCTCCGATTACTTACGGTAAATCTGATGAGCATATTCACTTTCCAGGCACTGTAACCCTGACCGGTGAATTATTACTGCACACCATTCAGGAAATCGGTGAATCCATTTACCGTGCCGGCTTCCGTAAATTGCTGATGATCAATGCCCACGGCGGTCAGCCACAACCGTTGGAAATGGCCGCCCGTGAACTGCGTCTGCGTCATGGCGATTATATGGTCATCAGCCGTTCTCCGTGGTCACTGCCGTTCGACAGCAGTTTTATTCCGGAAAAAGAAAAGCAGCTGGCGATGCACGCTGGCCATGGTGAAACCGCCGCACTGATGGCGCTGGCACCGGATACCCTGCACATGGACCGCGCCGAAGCGCATTTCCCGAAACCTTTCCCATGCCCGAGCTTAACCACAGGGCGTCCGGCAGCGGCCTGGGCATCTTACGATTTTGGCCCCACCGGTGTGATCGGTGATCCGACCGGAGCGACGCCTGAACAGGGCTTTCAGATTCTGCAGGAACTGGGTTCAGGCTGGGCTCAGGTGATTACTGAAATTCATCAGGCGCAGTGGGTAAAACGCAGTGAAACAACCTGGGGACGTGGTCATTACAGCGGCTATGTTCACTCACAAAAATAACCAAATAAGAACCGTTATAAAGCAAGACACATTGAAAACAGCAAACTAACTATTGCAGAGGAAGTTATGAAACATCATATGTTCAGCAAGGTAAAAACTGTCAGTAAAACCCTCGGTGTCGCAGCTGTGCTGGCTGCCGCTATCACACCAGCGGTACAGGCGGAAAATGCTAAGTTCCGTTTTATTACCAACTGGTATGCACAGGCGGAGCACGGTGGCTTTTATCAGGCAGAAGCAGAAGGTCTGTACGCAGCTAAAGGTCTGGACGTCAGCGTAAAAATGGGTGGCCCTCAGGTGAACTCTGTGCAGATCATGGCGGCTGGTCAGGCGGAATGTATTATCCGTGATGACATCTCCACCATGATGGCGCAACAGCGTGGTATTCCGATGACTATGGTCGCCGGTACCTTTCAGCACGATCCGACTGTGATCATTACTCACAGCGATGTGAAGAGTCTGGCAGACCTGAAAGGTCACACAGTACTGATTTCCAGCAGTGCACATTCTGCCTGGTGGCCATGGGCGAAAAAACAATTCGGCTTTACCGATAAAATGGCGCGCCCATACACCTTTAATATTCAGCCGTTTATGGCTGACAGCAGCGTCGCGCAGCAGGGCTATATGAGCTCAGAGCCATTCGCAATGAAAAACGCCGGTGCTGACTACCTTGTTTATGCTCTGGGTGACGAAGGCTACCCACCATATGGTAATTCCATTGCCTGTCGTGACGACGTGATCAAAGAACACCCAGAGCAGGTTCAGGCCTTTATCGAAGCTTCTATGCAGGGCTGGAAAAACTACCTGAGCAATCCGGCAAAAGGTAATGAACTGATTCAGAAAGAAAACCCGAACATGACCACTGAACAGCTGGCATTTGCGGTAGAAAAACTGAATGAGTCCGGTTTCGTGACCGGCGGTGATGCAGCTACCAAAGGTATTGGCATCATTACCGATGAGCGCATGAAAGCGACCTGGGACATGGTGGTCGAAAACGAACTGATCGACGGCAAAAAAGTACCGCTGGCGAAGGTTTACACCACTGAGTTTGTTACTAAAAATCCGGTAATGCCATGAGCAGTAATGTGAATTACAAAGCTGCAGGCAACACTGAACAGGTTAATACTTCCCCGGCTGCCGCCGGGGAGGTAAACGCCATCGAGATGTTGTCGGTAGAGAAAGTCTATCCCAACGGTACCCGGGCATTGCGCCCGGTTGACCTGAAGATTAAAGAGGGTGAATTCGTAACCCTTCTGGGCCCATCCGGTTGCGGTAAAAGTACGCTGCTGAAGATGATTGCCGGACTGGAAGATACATCCGATGGTCGTCTGTTGCTGTGGAAAAAGCCGGTGGATCAGATTGAAGAAACCGGCCATTCACTGTCGTTCGTATTTCAGGAAGCGTCGCTGATGCCGTGGCACAGCGTGCGTAAGAACGTCAGCATGGCGCTGGAGCTGGACAATATTCCGTCAAAAGAAGCGAAGCCGCGTATCGATAAAGCGCTGAAGCTGGTAGGACTTGACCGTTTTGCTGATGCTCTGCCACGGGAATTATCCGGTGGTATGCAGATGCGTGTATCCATTGCCCGTGGTCTGGTGGTGAATCCCGATCTTCTGCTGATGGATGAACCTTTCGGTGCACTGGATGAAATCACCCGTTTCCGTCTGGATTCTGACCTGCTGGATTTATGGCGTGATAACGGTCTGACGGTTGTCTTCGTAACCCACTCCATTCATGAGGCCGTTTTTCTGTCACAGCGTGTGATCGTGATGGCAGCACGTCCGGGGCGGGTTGTTGCCGATATTAAAATTGATGAGCCGTTTCCACGTAAGTCGGAATTCCGTATGACGCAGCGCTTCAGTGAATATGCCATGCAACTGCATGAATACCTGATGGATGCGGCAGCAGAGGAGGATCAGTTTTGAAAGTTATTTACCCGTTACTGAATGATCCGAAAGTGCGCAAATATCTGATTCCGACATTTATTGCCATGGTGCTGTTATTGCTGTGGCATATGATTGTTACCGTCGGCAATGTTCCCGAGTATCTTTTCCCGGCACCTCTGGTCGTCGTGAAAACTCTGATTGCTGATTGGGATCTGCTCGGCGGATCATTGCTGTTTACTCTGAAAATTACGCTGCTTTCGTTCCTGTTAGCAATTGTGCTTGGTGTTCTGGTGGCGTTTATTTTTGTTCAGAGCCGTACCGTTGAAACGGCGTTTTTCCCGTACGCAGTACTGCTGCAGGTAACGCCCATCGTTGCTATCGCGCCACTGATTATTATCTGGATTCAGAACACAATGCTGGCTCTGGTGGTGTGTTCGACGCTGGTGGCGCTGTTCCCGATTATTTCCAATACCACGCTGGGGCTGCGCAGTGTGTCGCCCAATTTACTGGCGTATTTCCGTTTACGTCGGGCCGGGCGCATGAAAACTCTGCTGCGCCTGCGGGTACCGTCTGCGCTGCCATATTTCTTTGCCGCATTACGTATTGCCAGTGGTCTGGCACTGATTGGCGCGGTTGTCGCGGAATTCGTTGCCGGTACCGGCGGCAGTGATACCGGTCTGGCATATCAGATACTGCAGTCCGGTTATCAGCTGAATATTCCGCGCATGTTTGCAGCCCTGGTGCTGATTTCCCTGACGGGTGTGGTGCTGTTTCTCTCTATGTCGTTGCTGGCCAGAATTACGATTGGCAGTTGGCACGAAAGTGAATCCAATTAATTAATAATATATTTGCATGTGGATAACACGATGAATGTAAAAGAAACTCTGACCGAAGTGAAAAATACCCTGCCGGATATGGAATGGATTACCTCTCCGGTGCATGTGAAGCGTCTGTCGAAAGATTTCTATTGGTTCAGCCCTTTGCTGGTGGAACAGCTGGCCGATAAAAAAGCGGACATGATTGTTAAGCCACGGGATGAAGAAGAAATCCGGGCATTGGTTGCAGCCTGCGTTCAGCATAAAATTCCACTGACGATCCGTGGTGGTGGTACTGGTAACTATGGCCAGGCTATTCCGCTGGAAGGCGGTCTGGTGATGGATCTGACGTCCTGCAAAAAAGTAGACTGGATTGCCGATGGTCTGATCCGTGTTCAGACCGGCATGAAAATCGGCGAGCTGGAAGACACTGTGCGTGAACAGGGCTGGGAATTACGCTGTCTGCCATCCACCTACAAAGCTGCCTGTATTGGTGGATTGTTTGCCGGTGGGTTTGGTGGCGTAGGTTCCATTAATTTCGGTCCGATTTCTGCTCCTGGCACAGTGCAGAGCATTCGTGTGATGACCATCGAAGAAGAACCGGTGATCAACGAACTGCGAGGCAAAGATCTGCTGACCTTCCACCATACTTATGGCACCAACGGCATTATTCTGGATATGGAACTGGCACTGGCTCCGGCTCAGTCCTGGGATGAATATATGCTGGCCTTCAACAGCATTGAAGATGCGCACGGTTTTTGCCGTACCATGTTTGATTCCGTTGGCATTGCCAAGCGGGAACTGGGTTTATACAACCCGGCTGCTGCAGCCTATTTTTCGGATGTGCCATCCGATCTGAAAGCCGGTGAATTTATGGTGGTCAGCCTGGTGGCTGAACAGAGTAAAACGCCAATGCTGGATCTGCTGGCGGAATACAATGGCCGGGTTGCCTGGACTCAGTCGTTTGAAGAAATGACCCAGAGTGGACTGACCATGATGGAACATTGCTGGAACCACGCCACGCTGCATGCGCTGAAGCATGATAAAAGCTTCACTAATCTGCAGACCAATTATGATGCAGAAAACGTGCTGCAACAGCTGGCTGATCTGAAAGCTGAAACCGGTGATGAAGTAGAAATTCATCTGGAATATATCCGCCTGGCAAATGGTCAGTTGCTGATTACCGGTCTGCCTCTGGTGCGTTACAGCAGTGCAGAGCGTCTGCAGGAAATTATGGATATTCACGAAAAACTGGGCATTAAAATTAATAATTCCCACGTGTATACCCTGGAAGATGGCAAGCATGGCGGCAGTCTCAGCGATGAGATTAAAGCCAGCATTAAGGCTTATGATCCTCACCGTCTGCTGAACCGCGGTAAAGTACGCAGCATGAACTGATCATTTTCAGCTGCCGATGCATGCTGAGATGTGAAAGCCCGCACGGAGTATCCGCGCGGGCTTTTTTATTGCTGGCAGGCAGCGCCTGTTGTTCTTTGCGTGCAACGCCTGGTGTTCTTTAAGAGCTGCGCCTGGTGTTCTTTAATATGTTGCCGGGAACGGACGTCTTTCCTTACCATAGGCGTGTTTACCCAATTCTTGCGCCGCTATCCGTGTGACGGCATACGGATATGGGCATGACCTGACGAGGTGTCTATGTCTGCTGAACGTCTGGCCTCCCTGCAGGCTCTGGCTGAAATTCTCACCAGCCGCAATCAGAAAGTTGTGACCGCTGAATCCTGCACCGGCGGTGGCATTGCCTCTGCCATTACCGATCTTGCCGGCAGCTCCGGCTGGTTTGAGTGTGGCTTTGTTACCTATTCCAACGAAGCCAAGATGCGCTGTCTGGATGTACCTGAGTTGATCCTTGAACAACATGGTGCTGTCAGTGAAGAAACGGTGCGTGCCATGGTGGCCGGTGCGGTGAGCAACAGTGGCGGCGACCTTGCGGTGGCAGTCAGTGGTATTGCCGGCCCGGGTGGTGCGGTAGAAGGCAAACCTGTGGGAACGGTCTGGTTTGCCTGGGGCAATGCGGAGCATCAGATCAGCGAATGTTGTCATTTTTCCGGTGACCGCCAGGCGGTGCGTGAACAGGCTGTAGATCACGGAATCCGTGGCCTGTGTCGTTGGCTGGCGTGCTGAAGAAGATACCTGATATATATCCAGTTGTTGTTTTTTGCGGTCATTCTGCAAACAGGGGTTGGCGAGGCAAATCAGCTGTGCTTAAATACTGGTTAAATTTACAGTGATTCACCTGTACAGCTCCGCTGACGGATATTCGCACAGTGAAACGTCAGACTGAACCGTACCGGCAACCCAACAGAGAGGCAGCACAGCGATGGACGCTAACAAACAGAAAGCACTTGATGCGGCACTGGGCCAGATTGAACGCCAGTTTGGTAAAGGCGCCATTATGAAAATGGGCGAGCAGCCACGCGAAGCTATCCCGGCTATTTCCACCGGCTCTCTGGGTCTGGATATCGCACTGGGCATAGGTGGTCTGCCTCAGGGCCGTATCGTTGAGATCTATGGTCCGGAAAGCTCAGGTAAAACCACCCTGTGTCTGTCTGCCATGGCGCAGGCGCAGAAAGCGGGTAAAACCGTTGCCATCATCGATGCTGAGCACGCACTTGACCCTCTGTATGCCGAGAAGCTGGGTGTTGATCTGGATACTCTGCTGGTATCTCAGCCGGATACCGGTGAGCAGGCGCTGGAAATCTGTGACAGCCTGGTGCGCTCCAACGCAGTTGATGTGATCGTGGTCGACTCGGTGGCAGCTCTGGTACCGAAAGCCGAAATCGAAGGCGAGATGGGCGACAGCCACGTTGGTCTGCAGGCGCGTCTGATGTCTCAGGCTCTGCGTAAAATCACAGGTAATGTAAAAGCTGCTAACTGTCTGGTGATCTTTATTAACCAGATCCGTATGAAGATCGGTGTGATGTTCGGCAGCCCGGAAACCACTACTGGTGGTAACGCACTGAAATTCTACTCCTCTGTTCGTCTCGACATCCGTCGTACCGGCTCTGTGAAGCAGGGCGATGAAGTGGTCGGTAACGAGACCCGTGTGAAAGTGGTTAAGAACAAAGTTTCGCCACCATTTAAGCAGGCGGAATTCCAGATCATGTACGGTCAGGGCATTTATCACATGGGCGAAGTAATCGACCTGGGTGTGAAATGTAATCTGGTCGACAAATCCGGTGCCTGGTACAGCTACAAAGGCGATAAGATTGGTCAGGGTAAAGCCAATGCTTCTTCCTTCCTGGAAGATCATCCTGAAATGGCTGCTGAAATCGAAGCTGCCATTCGTGCTCAGCTGCTGAACATTACAGCTGTCGCAGACGCTGACAAAGAAGTTGATGAAGAAGCCGAAGCCTGATCCGTTAACTTACTCTGAACTCCGGTGTGCAGCAGTTGATCTGCTGTCACGCCGGGATCATTCCCGCCTTGAATTGCAGCGTAAGCTGCGCCCCAAAGCCGCCTCGGCTGAAGATCTCGATAACCTGCTCAATGAGTTAGCGGAACGACGCTGGCAATCCGACGAACGCTTTGCTGAATCTTTTGTGAACAGCCGTGTACATCGTGGTCACGGACCTTTACGTATGCAACATGAGCTGCGCAGTAAAGGCGTGGGTGCCGCAGAGATCCACAGTGCCATGGAAGAAAACGAAGCAGACTGGTATGCCCAGGCCATTGCCGTGGCCGAAAAGAAATTTGGCCAGTCGCCGGATCTGTCGGATCAGAAGCAGAAAGCCCGCATTTATCGCTTTCTCGCCTATCGTGGATTCACCGGTTCACAAATCAGCCATGTACTCGATCACTGGCATTCAGTGTCTCAAAATGACTGATTTCTCCTGACTTTACTGGCTTTTATTCACACTCCTGGCCTGTGTCGCCTCAGTCTATTGACACAAAACACGCCTCTAACCATGATCCCGATGAATAATATTTAAAGAACAATTGTTAATCCGGCACAGATCGGAAGTATGGGAAATTATGATGTTGGGGAGGGATATGGGCCCAACTGTGCAGGTAGATATCGTACTGGTACAGCATTTACTCAATTTTTGGGACGGACAGGGTGCAGATATTTTGCCCATTCTGCGGGCATTGGGAATTTCTGAATCCGGACCGTTACCGCCATGGATCGCCGCCGATAAATTACGTGAGGCGCAGAATCGGGTAGAGCAACAATTCACTGGCAGTCTGATCGCTGCTCAGTTCGGGCGCTATCTTGCTGAACGTGATCTGCCTATGGGCAGGCTGATGCGCTGTGGTGAGAACCTTGCTCAGAGTGTGCCGGCTGCATTGCGTTTTTCTCACCGCGCTATTGGCCTGGCAAGCATCCGGATTGATGCGGGTGAAGACTGTGTTGTTTTGCACGCCGGTACGGCGGATGGCAGTTCGCTCAGTCATGGCGAATGTCAGCAGGCACTGGCAGCGGTGGCCGTTCTGTGCCGTAATGCCTTGGCCGATACTTATCAAAGTGGCGATATCCGTATTGTGTTTTCCTGTGCCCGGGATCGTCAGGAGGAACTTACGGAGTTACTCGGCGTGCCTGTGGTGCAGGGCGACAGTTGTCGCACCGAAATCAGTGCTGATGCCTGGGTTCGTATCAATCCGGATCATCATACCCACAGTTTTACCAACACCTTGCGCGAGCTTGAGCTGAAAGAGAAAAAGCTCAATGAACACCTGACGCTGTATACCGAATTACGGGAAATCATTGGTCGTTGTCTTATGCGCCGCCATGTAGCGCAGGAAGATGTGGCCGGGCAGCTGGGTATCAGTGTGCGCAATCTGCAGCGTCGTCTGAAGGCCCTGGGCACTACCTATCAGGTACTGCTGGATGAAAGCCGGCAGATACTGGCCATGCGCCTGATCGAAGATTACGCCATACCGCTGTACGAGATCGCTTATATGGTGGGATATGCTGAACCGAGTGCATTTTATAAAGCCTTCAAACGCTGGACCGGTTCAACGCCTGGGGACTATCGGGCGCAGGCACTGGCCAGCAGTCTGTGACATGCCCTCTGACATGAAAAAGCCTCTGAGCAGCTGTGCTCAGAGGCTTTTTTTTGATCTGCTGTCAGCTTTGTATCGCTGAGGTTTAATGCAGTTTCAGACGCGGGCGGATCACTTTATTGATGTGACCAACCAGACTGAGCAGCAGAGTATGCCAATAACCATGCAGAGCAATCTGGTGCAGACGGTACAGGGATACGTAAACCAGACGGGCTAAACGCCCCTCAATCATCATCGAGCCTTTGGTCAGGTTACCCATCAGGCTACCCACCGTACTGTAGCGGCTGAGAGATACCAGAGAACCTTTATCGCGGTACACGAATTCCGGCATTGGCTGACCACGGTGACGTGCACGCAGCGCTTTCACCAGATGGGAAGCCTGCTGGTGAGCAGCCTGTGCCCGTGGTGGTACCGGACGGCCGTTAGCGCCCATTACAGAGCAGCAGTCACCCAGCGCAAAGATGTTTTCATCTTCGGTCTGCAGGCTGGCGTTTACCACCAGTTGGTTGGCACGGTTGGTTTCCAGTCCCAGTGTGGCCATAAAGGCCGGTGCTTTTACGCCGGCGGCCCAGACCCGGAGTTCTGCCGGAATCTGGCGGCCGTCTTTGGTGTTAAAGCCACAATCAGTCACTTCGGTGATCATGGTTTCAGTGAGGACGTTTACCCCCAGTTTTTCCAGTTCGCGGGTTGCTGCCAGAGAGATACGCTCCGGCAGGGCCGGCAGAATGCGTGGGCCAGCTTCAATCAGGCTGACGCGCAGGTTTTCCGGCGTCAGTTTTTTCAGACCATAACGCACCAGCAGTTCTGCGGTGTTGTACAGCTCTGCAGACAGTTCAACGCCGGTGGCACCGGCACCAACGATAGCAATGTTGAGTGCACGGGGACCTTCTTCAGGGTTGGCATTGGCGCGCAGGAATTCGTTCAGCAGGGTGTGATGAAAGCGCTCTGCTTCAGAACGGCTGTCGAGGAAAAAGCAGTTCTCTGCGGCCCCTTTGGTGCCAAAATCATTGGTCACACTGCCAATGGAAAGAACCAGAGTGTCGTAGGGAATACGGCGTTCAGGAACCAGAACTTCACCCTCGTCGTCGAGAATCTGCGACAGGATGACTTCTTTTTTCTCGCGGTCCAGACCACACATACGTCCCAGCTTAAAGGTAAAGCCGTGAACTTTGCCGTGACCCAGATAATTCAGTTCATCGATGCCGGAATCCAGTGCGCCGGTGGCTACTTCATGCAGCAGGGGTTTCCACAGGTGGGTCTGATTGGCATCAATCAATTCGATATGGGCTTTGCCACGTTTGCCCAACTGGCGGCCTAAGCGGGTGGCCAGTTCAAGCCCACCGGCACCACCGCCAACAATAAGGATACGTTCCATAAGAACTCCAGTAAAAAAGTCTGGCGCGATTATACGGATAAATCGGTCATATGTGGCCGTTTCTGTACATGAAACTGAAATATTCGCGCATATTTCACGCTCATTTCTAAGCTAAGGGACAGGAATCAACTGCCAGCAATAGCCTCAGAACGAAGTACTGATTAAAGAAAATCGGGGTGTCTGCCAGCCACTGACCAAAAGGCGCGTGTCCTTACACCATTGGTCTATAGAACGTCTGCAGCAGATTCCGTTGCAACCGGGTGGCGACTGATGTGTTCCAGCAGGCGTGCTGATACTTCTGCGGGAAGGTCATGTGTCAGCCAGTGGCTGCCATCGGGATAACTGATTAACTCGCCGTTGTGCAGATACTGCAGACTGTTGCTGGCCATGGAAGACGACAGAGCAATATCACGCTCGCCCCAGAGGATGCGGGTTGGCACTGTTATCTGTGGTTGCGCCGGACGCACGATATTGCGCAGCAATGCGCGGTAATAATTTACCATTGCCCGGACTGAGCCTGGCTGCTGCCAGCTGTGTAACAGATAACGCAGGTCTTCGTCTGCAAAAGCACCTTTGTTCGAGGTCTTCTTTAAAGTCAGCCGCAACAGGGCATAGTTTCCCCTTTTGATCAGCCATTCCGGAATCACCGGCAGCTGAAAGAAGAAAATGTACCAGCTTTTAAGCAGTTGCAGCGGACTCGAACGCAGAGTTTCAAGAAACGTCAATGGATGGGGAACGTTAACGATGGTCAGCGAAGCAAGCCGTTGTGGGTGATGCAGGGCGTACCACCAGGCCACTGCTGCGCCCCAGTCATGACCACCAAGATGAAAGTGTGACTGACCACAGTAACGGCGTATGGCATCAATGTCGGTAATCAGTTCGTCCAGACGGTAACGCTTATGGTGTCCTGGTCTGGAAGAGCAGCCATAGCCGCGCATATCGGGAACGACGACCCGGTAACCGGCGTCAGCGAGGGGCTGAATCTGCTGGCGCCAGGCGGTCCAGCATTCCGGGAATCCGTGCAGCAGAATAACCAATTCGCCACTTTCCGCGCCGGCAGCACGGCAGTCCAGCATGATGTCGCCGTTATGAATACGGAGTCTTTCCATGATTGTCTCTTTTTATTGTTATTGTTTTCAGAGCTATTGATTTCAGGACCAGAAGGTCGGGTGTTGCTGTATTTTTCCAGATTATTTGGCGTTGTCAGGTAAGCGTCAGCTGCTCAATCCAGTGCCTTGCCTGTGTCGTATATCACTCAGCCAGCGGCCACATCCACAGGCCAACTGCGTGGCTCGCGCCGGCAGTCAGCAGGATGGAGGCAATTAACAGCAGCGGTGTTTTTATGGCCGCCGGCCACTGCTTCCAGCGCATGTGCCAGTGCAGGCGTGTGGGGTGGCCGAAAGGTCCGATGGCAAAGTGAATCATCACAATCACCATAGCGGGAATCATAGCGGCGATTACCCAGGGGTTAATCATCTCGGGCTGCCCTGTTATCTGTTTGCAATTGTTTCTGTGAGCAGCTGCTGACACTGGCATTGATTGAGCGCTTCTTCGGCGCTGAATACCGGCTGCTGCAGGCATTTCTGCAGCAGAGCCAGCTGCTGATCGCGGTATTTTCCGGCGTTGATCATACCGAGCGCTCTGGCGTATTCAAAATAAATTACCGGTAGCTGTGCTTCATTGAGCAGTGCCTGTTCAAAGGCTGCAATGGCTTTGCCGGCAGTGGAACCGTAAGTCAGACTGCCAATAAATGAGCCTACGCGGCTGACAACGCCGGCATGCAGACCGCCCAATGTAGCCGGATAAAGGGCATTCTGCGGATCTTCCCTGATCAATTGCAGCAGGGTATCGCGGGTTGATTGCAGATACCCTGTTGATGAGGCTTGAGTGGTTGGCAGCAGTTCCAGAATTCTGGCTCTGGCATAAATCAGCCCAAAGCGGGCGAAGGCATCATCAGGGGTCAGCGGCAGCAGCTGCTCTGACCTTTGTGCGGCGTCACGCAGGATAGCGAGTTTATCTGTGGAATCAGACACTGACAGCGTGGCGTACATCATCCGTGCATACAGACCGGGCACGGCGCCAACCGGACCCAGTGAGTTCCCCAATTCCCAGGCGGCAATAAAATCCCCCTGATAATGCAGGCGCCAGACCTGTTGCAGAGCGTGCGCCAGCGGCTGCAGATTCCCTTCGTTGAGTGACTGCAGGGAAGGGTGATGCCCGGGTTGCTGCGCTGCGGTTAATGTCTGTTTGAGCAGTGCGGGATAGCGGTGGAAATATTCCTGCAGGTAATCCTGATCAGGGAACGGCAGCGATGGACCAGTATTAAGCACAGGCCAATGCTGTTTGAGTTGAGAATCCGGGTAATGGAAGTCTGGCAGTGAACACTGCGCAGCAGGCGTCGGTGTGACGGCCGTCTGAGCAAAGACATGCTGGGTAAAAGCGTTGGGAAAAAGCTGTAGCAGCAGAAATATCTGAATCAGGAACAGGTTACGCACTCAGCCCTCCGCTGGAGTTTCCGGGAGGGCTGATTATAACGACAGGGCAGCGTTATACGGGGTCAGATCACGCCACATAACTGATGCCACGTGAGAAGCGCTGTCTCCCCGCACTGATGCCGGAGATGTTACCCGGCTGTCAGAACCCTCAGGATTTGCTGCGGTAGAATGCGCAGCCAGGCTGAACGCCGAAGGCTTTCAGGATCATCGCCAGCGGACAGAAGCTGGTCAGGGAAGCCTGCAGCATGTTGGCACCAACAAACGCTGTCAGCCACAGCCAGTTCACGCTGTGCAGCTGAGACAGTGCCAGTGAAGCCAGAATAACGGTTCCGGCGAAGGCCATTACAATGCGATCGATATTCATAACATCACCTTTTTCTAAATTAGAGTATGCTTATATAGTTATCTCGAATACGTGGTTCGTCAAGAAAAATTTTGTATCGGCCCATTAAAGGTTGTTTATAAACCCATCGGCGGGACTCGGACTCGGGCGCGCAAACCGCTATACTCCTCCTCTTTCTATAAATGACAACCGCTTCCGGATACCCGCAGCCGTATGAAAAGCTCAGACATTCGCAAGGCATTCCTTGATTATTTCGCTTCCAAAGGGCATGAAGTGGTGGCGTCCAGCCCACTGATTCCCGGTAATGATCCGACCCTGCTGTTCACTAACGCAGGCATGGTGCAGTTCAAGGATCTGTTCCTTGGCCTGGAACACCGCAGCTATACCCGCGCCTGTACATCACAGCGCTGCGTGCGTGCCGGTGGTAAGCACAACGACCTGGAAAACGTCGGTTACACCGCCCGTCATCACACCTTCTTCGAAATGCTGGGTAACTTCAGCTTTGGCGATTACTTTAAAAAAGACGCCATTCATTTCGCCTGGGAGTTTCTGACTTCTGAGCAGTGGCTGAACCTGCCGGTCGATAAACTGATGGTGACCGTGTACGCCGAAGACGATGAAGCGTACGACATCTGGAATAAAGAAATCGGTCTGCCGGCGGAGAAAATCGTCCGCATCGGCGACAACAAAGGCGCCCGTTACGCCTCTGACAACTTCTGGCAGATGGGTGATACCGGTCCGTGTGGCCCGTGTACTGAAATTTTCTTCGACCACGGCGAACACATCTGGGGTGGGCCTCCGGGATCACCGGAAGAAGACGGTGACCGCTTCATCGAGATCTGGAACAACGTTTTTATGCAGTTTGAACGCAAAGAAAACGGCGATATGATCCCGCTGCCTAAGCCATCCGTGGATACCGGCATGGGTCTGGAGCGTATTTCTGCGATCAAGCAGGGCGTCCACAGCAACTATGAAATCGATCTGTTCCAGGCGCTGCTGAAAGCCGCCGGCGAGCTGACCGGCTGTGCCGATACCGAGAACAAATCACTGCGTGTGATTGCTGACCATATCCGTTCAACCAGCTTCCTGATCGTGGACGGCGTGCTGCCATCCAACGAAGGCCGTGGTTACGTGCTGCGTCGTATTATCCGTCGTGCGGTACGTCATGGTCATATGCTGGGCGCACCGGCCGGCTTCTTCCACAAGCTGGTACCGGCACTGAGCAAAGAGATGGGCGACGCCTATCCTGAGCTGGTGAATCTGCAGGATCACGTGATGAAAGTGCTGCGTCTGGAAGAAGAACAGTTCGCCAAGACGCTGGATAAAGGCATGAGCATTCTGAATGAAGCCATTGCTGAAATGACCGGCGACACCATTCCGGGTGAAACTGCCTTCAAACTGTACGATACCTTCGGTTTCCCGCTGGACCTCACCGCTGACGTGGCCCGTGAGCGGGATCTGAAAGTGGACGAAGCAGGCTTTGATGCGGCCATGGAGCGCCAGCGCGAGATGGCCCGTTCTGCCAGCCACTTTGATGGCAATTATGGTAAAGGCCTGACGCTGGATGGTGAAACCAACTTCCTCGGCTACGAACAGCTGGAAAATACCGGTTCGGTAAAAGCCCTGTTCAAAGACGGTGAAGCGGTTGATCAGCTGAACGCCGGTGATGAAGCCGTACTGGTGCTGGACGAAACTGCTTTCTATGCGGAAAGCGGTGGTCAGGCTGGTGATACCGGTTTCCTTAAAGCCGACGGCGTGGTCTTCCAGGTGAAAGACACCACCAAAGAATCCGGTAACCATCTGCACAAAGGTGTGCTGGTCGAGGGCAGTGTGAAAGTTGGCGACAAGCTGACAGCGACTGTCGATGCAGAAAAACGTCAGGCGACGGCGCTGCACCATTCGGCAACCCACCTGCTGCACGCTGCTCTGCGTGAAGTGCTGGGTGACCATGTTCACCAGAAAGGCTCGCTGAATACCTACGACCGTCTGCGTTTTGACTTCTCGCATCTGGAAGCCGTGAGTACCGCGGAACTGGCAGAAATCGAGAACATCGTTAACGCGCAGATCCGTGCCAATACGCCGGTAGTGACCCGCGTGATGAACATTGATGAAGCGCGTGAAACCGGAGCAGCTGCTCAGTTCGGAGAGAAATACGGTGACGTCGTGCGTGTACTGAGCATGGGTACTGATAATTTCTCAGTGGAATTCTGTGGCGGTACTCACGCATCCCGTACCGGTGATCTGGGTCTGCTGAAGATCGCATCCGAAAGCGGTATCGCGGCGGGTATCCGTCGTATCGAAGCTGTGGTTGGCCAGGCCGCGCTGAACTTTATTGCTCAGGAAGAAGCGACACTGAACAGCATCGCCCGCAACCTGAAAGGCTCAGCGGATAACGTTGGTGATAAAGTTGACCAGCTGATGGCCCGTAACCGCCAGCTGGAAAAAGAACTGGAAGCACTGAAAAATAAACTGGCTTCCAGTGCCGGTTCTGACCTGGCGGCCAACGCCCAGGACATCAATGGCGTGAAAGTGCTGGCGGCCAAACTCGATGGCGCTGATGTTCCGGCACTGCGTAACACCATGGACCAGCTGAAAAACAAACTGGGCTCAGCGCTGATCATGCTGGCATCGGATTCCGATGGCAAAGTGACTCTGCTGGCCGGTGTTACCAAAGACCTGATCGGTAAAGCCAAAGCCGGTGATGCCGTGAAAGAGTGTGCGCCATACGTGGATGGTCGCGGCGGTGGTAAGCCGGAAATGGCCCAGGCGGGTGGTCAGAAACCGGAAGGTATTGCTGACGCACTGGCAGCCTTCAGCAAGTGGGCGGAGTCTGTGCTTTGAGACAAACAGTCTCATAACAGATAACGTAAACAGAGAAACGGGCTGCAGCCCGTTTTTTTGTGCCTGTCTGTGCATGAATTATTGACCGAAATCTGGCCAATAAAGGCTGGTGGCACCTTTCATGCGCCCGGCAATTGTTGTTTAATTAGCGCCCTTTTTTACAACAGTCAATCCGGAACGTCATGGCGCTTTACGTACAGAAATACGGCGGCACTTCTGTTGGCACAACAGAACGTATTGAAGCGGTTGCCGATAAAGTGAAATCTTTCCACGATGCCGGCCACCAGGTAGTGGTTGCCGTATCCGCGATGAGCGGTGAAACCAACCGTCTGATCGGCCTTGCGAAAGATATTTCTGAAACACCAGACCCGCGCGAAATGGACGTGCTGGTATCTACCGGTGAACAGGTCACTATTGCCCTGTTGTCCATGGCCCTGCAGAAGCGCGGTGTTGATGCCCGTTCTTTCACCGGCTGGCAGGTAGGTATCAAGACTGACAGCTCGTATATGAAAGCCCGAATCGAAGACATCGACACCTCATCCATGCGCAAACAGCTGGATGCAGGCGGTGTGGTTATTGTCGCTGGCTTCCAGGGTATTGATGAAGACAACAACATCACCACGCTGGGTCGTGGTGGTTCGGATACCACAGGCGTAGCGTTGGCTGCCGCTCTGGGTGCCGATGAATGCCAGATTTACACTGACGTGGATGGTGTCTACACCACCGACCCACGCGTTGTTCCGGCGGCCAAACGCATGGAAAAAGTGACTTTTGAAGAAATGCTGGAAATGGCCAGCCTGGGTTCAAAAGTACTGCAGATCCGTTCGGTTGAATTTGCCGGCAAATACAAAGTACCGCTGCGTGTGCTTTCTTCCTTTAAAGAAGGCAACGGCACCCTGATCACGATGGAGGAGAACAGCTCCGTGGAAAATCCAGTTATTTCAGGTATCGCATTCAATCGCGATGAAGCAAAACTGACTGTTAAAGGCGTGCCGGATGTTCCGGGCGTTGCATCAAAAATTCTGGTGCCGGTGAGCGAAGCCAACGTTGAAGTGGATATGATCGTCCAGAACGTATCTGCCGATGGCACAACTGACTTCACCTTCACTGTAAACCGCGGTGAATACCAGAAAGCCATGAAAATCCTGAAAGCGGTTGGCGAAGAACTGAAAGCACGCGAAGTCACCGGAACCGACACCATCTGTAAAGTGTCTATGGTAGGCGTGGGTATGCGCTCTCATGCGGGCGTAGCCAGCAAGATGTTCAAAGTTCTGGCTGATGAAAATATCAATATTCTGGCGATTACGACCTCAGAAATTAAAATTTCTGTTGTGATCGCAGAAAAGTATCTGGAACTGGCTGTTCGTGCTCTGCACACAGCGTTTGGTCTGGATGCAGAGGCGATCGAAGAGTAATCTGCTCATTTCCCGCCTTGTGTTAGAGAGGGGTCAATGATTGACCGCTCTCTAATAACAAAATGTTCTCAAATACCGTATTTAAATCTGACTTTTTTGGTCAATACTGAGGTATGGGACTGAGGACACCGGCGCAAGCCACCCATAGCACCCTAGTAACGAACAGGAATGTCAGGAGAACTCCTATGCTTATTTTGACCCGTCGCGTAGGCGAAACATTGATGGTTGGTGACGATGTCACTGTGACTGTCTTAGGCGTAAAAGGAAATCAGGTACGTATCGGCGTGAACGCCCCGAAAGAAGTCGCCGTACACCGTGAAGAGATTTATCAGCGTATTCAGGGCGAAAAGAACGGTGATGGCTCATCTGAGCCTAACGGTAACTACTGATCCCCTGCCTTAACCTTCCTCTGGGTCTGACGTCTCAGAGGTAAGGTCTTAATTTCTTTAAATTTTTCCCTTTCAATTTCTGAAGAACGTGGTACTATGCGCGCCGTGTTCCGGAGAGATGGCCGAGTGGCTGAAGGCGCACCCCTGCTAAGGGTGTATAGGTTTACCCCTATCGAGGGTTCGAATCCCTCTCTCTCCGCCACTTCTGCTTTACGCAGATTGTGTATTACAGGTAGTTGACAGCAGTTAAACGAACCCTATAATACGCGCCCCACGACGATGCGCGCTCGTAGCTCAGCTGGATAGAGTACCTGGCTACGAACCAGGCGGTCGGAGGTTCGAATCCTCCCGAGCGCGCCATTTCAGAAACCTTCCCCGAAGCAAGATATTTTCCCCACCCATCTCGTTTATTAACAAATTTGTTAGCGCGACGGAGATGATGAGAACCTCCTCAGGTTCGAGTAGAGCGAAGCGAAACAACGTCGGAGCCTGCGACGACGGCCCGAAGGGTGTAAATAATCCTCCCGAGCGCGCCATTTCAGAAACCTTCCCAAAAGTACCTATTTCACTTTGAACAACAGATTTCTTTAATCCTGATTCATCCATTGAATCAGTTCATCCGCCATATCCGGCGTAAAGCAGACAATATTATGCTGTTTCAATAACGCAGTGGTTACGCCGTCGCCGGCGATCAGGGTTCTGGTATGGCTGCCGTCATAGATTTCGCTGACACCGCATGAAGGTGATCTGGCTGCTAGCAGGGCTCCCTGGCATTGATAGCGTTGTGCCGTAGCGAGCGCTTTCTCTGCACCATGGATAAAGGCCTGTGTGACGTTATCACCTGTGTAGGTCTGCACTCTGGCGATTCCCGTGAGTACGGCGCTTCCTCCGCCTTGTTCTGCTTCTGCTGGCGGTCGTGGAGTGGGCAGGCCCCCCAGTGTCTCAGGACAAACAGGAACAAGACGTCCTTCTGCCATCCATGGGTCGAGCAGGGTTTTCAGGTGCGAGACTTTGCCAGCGTTGTCATCACCGTCATAACGCAGTGGTTCGCCGAGCAGGCAGGCACTGACCAGTAGCTTCTTCATTGAGCTTTCCGCAGTAAGAAGTGCACGTAGCGCCCGAGCCGCCGGTGAGGTTCCTGAAGGCCGGTTTCGAGGTCTGAGCGGTTGACGGCATCCTGACCAATACGCTCGCGGATTTTCTGATGCATATGATCATGCACACAGCGGATACCGCGCCAACGAAGCAGTTCGAATCCAAGGTCAGTTATCGCGGACTCAATGTCATCCGGGTTCAGTGGGTGCTGAGGGGCATTCCCTTCTTTCCGCAGCCTGGGGTTGGCGGATTCAGGCGCGTGCGTCCGGCCGTTCATAATCTGGCGCCATTGATGGCCATGCAGGTTGTAAAACATCAGCGACAGCCAGCCTCCAGGTTTTACTTTGCTAGCAAGCACTGGCAGGGCCTCAAAAGGGTGCTCCAGCCACTCCAGAACGGCATGATTGAGAACGATGTCGAATTGCCCGGGAAAGAGCGATTCAACGTCCTGAAGGCGCCCTGGGCGAGTGGTTAGCTGTTGTTTCTCTGCTGCGAAGAGGTCATTAGCCAGACGCAGCATTTCTTCAGAGATATCGCAGAGGCTGATATCCGCACCCTGTTTCGCGAGCGAAAGACTGAACTGCCCCTGGCCTCCGCCGATATCAAGAACCTGCTTGCCTGCGATATCGACCTCGCAGTCGCTGAAGTCCTGTTCCAGCGCCATCAGGCGAAGCTGACCCCGCGGAGTAGCATAAATGGTTCGGCTGAAACGTTCGGCGAGATCGTCAAAGTTCCGATCTTTCTGGGTGTCTGAATTCTGTTCTTTCATAGGTATCGTCCGGAGTGTCAGCAGATAATACCAGTAGCAGAGCAGATTTCTGTAGCTGGGCTATACTTCAGACGTATACCGCCTTTTTTGATCAGTCGCAGGGAAGTGTTGTACCCGTATGTCTCCAGAGGATATGTTCGTTGAGAAACTCCACTGCCCGGTCGGTGAATCGCATTGCATTCTGTTCGATGAAGTAACGACACTGCGCAAGCAGGTTGTGACTGATCCGCTTACCGGACTGTTTAACGTCCGCCATTTCCGAAAAAGTCTTGAACACGAGCTGGAACGAACCCGCCGGACCGGCATGACGACGGCCCTGATCATGGTCGATCTCGATCACTTCAAGAATATCAATGACACCTGGGGGCACGAGAGTGGCAATCAGGTGCTCCAGACGGTTGCTCAGCTGCTGCAGGATCAGACTCGTAAACTCGACATCTGTTGTCGCTATGGCGGCGAGGAGTTCGCCGTGATTCTGCCCTCCACTGAACTCATGTTGGCGCGGCAGGTGGCTGAGCGCTGCCTTAATTCCTTGCGTGAAACCGTTATACCTCTTGATGAAACCGACCTTCAGGTCACTGCCAGTATTGGTGTTGCTGTGGCGGATAACAGCGCACAGACAGCCGAGAGTCTGATTGAGAACGCCGATGAATGTATGTATGAGGCAAAAAGGGGTGGGCGCAATCAGGTGGTGAGCAAACGTCCTCAACCTTCTGAAAGCGCCGTCAGTGCTGATGAGCGGGATGCTCTGCGCGGTCTTTTCGGAGACGATTGAGGTTTACTCAAGACTCTCGTTTTCGGTATTGGGCAGGCGTCATGCTGTGCCACTTCTTAAATGCCCGGATAAAGGCCGCCGCCTCGGTGTAGCCTAACTTTCCTGCGATCACTTCGATGCTGTCTTCGGTGGTATCCAGTAAACGGCATGCTTTCTCTGAACGTACAGATTCGAGCAACTGCTGGAACGTCGTTCCCTCTTCTTTGAGCTGCCGCCTGAAACTGCGCTCACTGGTGCTGAAGGTATCGGCGCATTCATTGATAGAAGGATAGCCCTCCCGGAACATTCCCAGATACTTTTTAACGCGGTCGCTGAGGTTGTTCGTTTCTGGCTGGCGGCGCTGTTTCAGCAGTTCGTCGCATTGCTGCTGGTAAAGGCTGAGGGCCGTTGGGTTAGCATTGGGCAGTGGCTGATCCAGAAGTGCCGCGTCAAAGACGAAACGTGCGACATCGGTCCCGAATTCGACCGGGCAGGCGAACGTATCCCGATAGAAATCAGCTTCCAATGGCTCTGGATAAGGCACAGAGATCAGTTTCTGCATTTTCTGCTGGCCGAGCATGGTCTGCATCATGCTGAGAAACTGAAAGGTGCCAGCGACATCTCGATCGATAATAAAGCGGTGCAGTTCTTCGGGAACATGATAGGGATGCAGTACCAGTGCAGCCTGATCGCCGCTGACTTCAAAGTCGAGTCGGCTGAACAGATAGCTCAATTCCTGATACTTGATACCCAGCTCAATGCCTTCTTTTACTGTGCTGCAGCTCATCAACATCATCGCAAAAGCACCGTAGGCGGCGATGCCAAACGTGCTCGAAAGCTTCATTGCTGCCAGCGGATCATGACGTAGATCAACATAAAGGTCAGAAAGCACAGCCAGTTCATCTGCCTGCGAAATCACCGCCGAGGCATCAATCTGATCTGGGTTAATACCGTTACGAGCCAGAGCTGGCGCGGAGTCTATGCCGTATTTCTTATGTATCTGCTCGGCGGTAAAGCTGAGCGCAAGTATCGATCTTAGGGTCATGGTGGCCGAAATTGTTAATTAGCAGGAAATTCCTGACATGGTTGAGCGCTGACTGCCCCGGCTAAAGTACACAACATAATAACGCGACGGAGCAGAAAACAATGAAAGAAATGAATAACACTCTGCCGAAGTATACAGATACAGTCATCATCGGCGCAGGTCTTGGCGGCCTGGCGATGGGCATTGGTATGCAGAAGAAAGGCCTTAACGATTACATCATTATCGAGAAGTCCACCGAAGTGGGTGGTACATGGCGCGATAATTCGTATCCGGGCTGCGCCTGTGATGTTCAGTCGCACCTGTATTCATACTCTTTCACTAATAAGTCTGACTGGACCAAGCGCTACGCGCCATGGAACGAGATTCAGCAATATATTCTCGATACTGTAGCAGAATATAACGTGCGTCCGAATATCCGTTTCGGGCTGGAAGTGAACAGTGCTGAATTTGACGAAAAGTCAGCGATCTGGACGGTAGGCACCGCAGATGGTCAGACGGTTCAGTGTCGCTACTTTGTGCTGGCAACAGGCCCTTTGCATGTTCCTCAGATTCCCAATATCCCAGGGCTGGATAAGTTTAAGGGCAAGGTCATGCATTCGGCTCAGTGGGACCATGACTATGATCTGAAAGGTAAAAAGGTCGCGTCGATCGGTACCGGTGGTAGTGCAATTCAATATGTTCCAGAGATCGCTCCGGATGTAGAACAGATTGATGTATATCAGCGTACAGCAGCCTGGGTTATTCCTCGTGATGAACGCCCATATAGTAAGGCCAGTAAATGGGTATTTAATAAGTTTCCATCGCTGCGTCGCTTGTATCGTTCACGTCTGTACTTCACGAATGAAATGCGTGTCTGGCCGATTTTTAACCCAGCCATTGCAAAAGCCGTGGAGTTCTTTGCGAAGCGCTTTATTAACCTTCAGGTTAAAGACCCGGAAGTACGTGCGAAACTCACGCCGGATTACACCATTGGTTGTAAGCGTATCCTGATTTCGAACAAGTGGTATAAAACTTTTAACCGTAAAAATGTTGGCCTGGTTACCGATGGCATCAGCGAAATTCGAGAGAACTCTATCGTTGATAAAAATGGCGTAGAACGTGAGTGCGATACCATTATTCTGGGCACTGGGTTTATCGTAGATCCTCGCGGATATATGGATAAATTCAATCTGAAAGGTCTGCCGGGCCACGACATTCTGGAAGACTGGAAAGACGGCGCTGAAGCGTACCTTGGGAATACGGTCACAGGGTATCCGAACATGTTTGAACTGGTCGGACCAAACTCTGGTCTGGGTCACAACTCCATCATTTTCATGATCGAAGCGCAGGTTCACTACATTCTTGAATGTATGAAAGAAGCGAAGAATCGTGGTGTTGATTACCTGAACGTGAAGAAAACCGCACAGGATCAGTTCAACGAAGAGATTCAGGAGCGCAGTAAAGGATCTGTATGGACTTCTGGCTGTTCCAGCTGGTACCAGCAGTCCGATGGTAAAAACTTTGTTCTCTGGCCTTACTCAACGCTGGAGTTTTGGAAGCGTAACAAGAGTGTCGTCACCGCTCACTATGATTGGGTAAAAGTGGATGCGGCAACGAAAGGCAATAAGGTGACAGCGGCGAAAGCGAAAAAAGCAGAAGCGGTTGCCTGATGAAAAGTTAGTCATACGGTAGGCGGGTCTTACAGACCGATCGAAGCCTGCTCTTTGCGGCGCTGATTCAGCGCCGCTTTTTT